>Ga0265780_10001423_pt1 | contig 33571 bp, 26 predicted proteins | sample P1T30metagenome_FD_192432 | JGI IMG/M metagenome (GOLD analysis project Ga0265780, IMG submission 192432) | Plant litter microbial communities from East Loma Ridge, Irvine, California - P1 T30 | ecosystem: Environmental > Terrestrial > Plant litter > Unclassified | place: USA: California...
CTTCCTTCTTGGAGGAAGTAGAAGATGCCGTCGACTCGTGGCCCGAGCCTCCCGCTACATCAGCTGCGGCTCGCCTGAAGAGAGAAGTAGGTAGATAGTCGATATCGTCTTGCGAGAGCGAAGCAATAATTCGGGAGTTGGGCGTCGAAGCGAGTGGCATCAGATGCAGGTTCATATTACACGGGTTGATAGAGTTGCCTCATGAATACCACAATCATCTCAATAGTGTTCGTCAGCACAGCCCGCAATGAGTGCAGCACAGTGCATGCCCCGCGCTAAGGGTCGAGATGCATCCCACCAAGGCCCACATCATTCGTTTCAAGCCGGCCCTGAACAGCAGCGCGGCCTATAGGTCGCAGTCAGCAATCAATTGTTGGGCGGTACCTGCATGACTCCGAAGGCGGCGAAAAGTCTGCTAACCTGCTCAGAGCCAAGACGATGCGACAAGGCTGAACACGTGCATCATCACCAACAGGTGTTAAAGTCATCGGGGTTCCCTTACGGGCCGACATCCGATCGCTCACTCCACCACCTCAGCCACCTTCCAACCTCACCCACACATGGCGCGAAAATGAGGATTGCGAGACATGCCAGAACAAGGACAGGTCTTGCAGTCTCGAGTGGTCCGCCGGAGAAATCCACGCCCCATCAACAGCTGCGTTGAATGCCGCACCCGGAAGTCGCGATGCTCCAAGACGCACCCTTGCCAGAACTGCACAGCCTTCGGGCGCGAGTGCGTCTTCATCACCGTCCCTGAGAGCGCTGCGCGCAAGAAAGAGAGGGAGCAGAGAGAGCGCGCGCAGAGTAAGAGCGGCGCTGGTGTCACCATCCCGGACTGGACCAAGAACCTCCCCGTGCGCACGCAGAGTAGTGCCAGTGTGCATGATGGGTACGAGAATGCGAACTCGGTCGACACCACCACGCCTGGCACGCCTCCGCGAGACTATGAATGGGAAGCCTACCAGCAGGATGTCGAGCCCGAAACGGATGCCTGGGAGAGACTGCCCGCAGAGCCTGAAGAGACGCAGGACGATGTGTACGAGGACGAGAATGACGATGAAGATCAGATTGCGACGGATCTCACGATTCGAATCGGGAGGATGATCATTTGTGAGAATGTCACCGGATTTTTCCGCCCCCAATACGCCGAAGAGGTACTTTTTGCCCTGTCCTCATCTTTTGTCCCGCGTTCACGTTGCCTTCCCATGACCGCAGACTGAATTGTTGTGTAGCTCGGCAAGCTTCTGTCTGAGAGCTTCACCCCGTCGTCATCAGTCACGGGCCAGAGAGCGACACAGTCGTCTGCTCTGCTGTCCGCAGAACAGATGCCGTCCCTTGCACCATCGCTAAACCTGCTGCTAGGTGGCTCGCTGCCTCTACATCAAAACAACGATGTGGAAGTACCGCAGCTACCGACTAAGATGGAAGCAGAGGGACTACTACAGCGATACACAGAAGCTGTCAGCCCTCTTGCGCACGTGTTGCATCTTCCGTCGTTCAAGCGCATGTTTGACCGCTTCTGGATGAATCTTGAGATTGGGAATCCCAACCAAAATTCATGTACTGCCTTGATATTGGCCGTGTGCATGGCTGCTGCGGCGTCTGTATCGCCTCTGCAAGCCAAGTCGCAGTTTGGCATCACAAAAGAGGACCTGTTCTTGCGCTTACAAAAAGCTACGGAGCGGGCATTGCTTCGTGCTAACTGGGCGAAGACGTCCAATATACGGACTTTGCAAGCTTTGACGATCTATTTGGTACTTGAATCGACATTCTTGTTAAAATTCGAGCATACTAACATATACAGATACCCCTCTGTCGAGCGCAGATATCTCGAGCGACGTCTGTCGTAGTTGGTGCTCTGGTTCGCCTAGCACAATGTATAGGCATACATCGCATGAGCCACAGCTCAGCCAACAGCCTAACACCTCTACAGCGACACGTTCGATCGCTCTTGTGGTACCAAATCTGCTTCTTAGACTTCAAGACAGCCGAAGCGCAAGGGCCCCATCCATCCATTCGATCAGACGATTTCGACATTGCGCTCCCGTTAAATGTAGATGACGACGTCTTTGAGTTTGGCAGTGCAAAATGGCAACAACACCCCGCCTCCACCACCGGCTGGTCAGACGTCACTTTATCGCTGATACGCTACGAATGCAACGAGATCCACCGTCTCATCTTTCGCGGCAGAATTGAGATGGACCGCAAGCACATCACCCTTCACGATCTACGCGCCCGCGTAGAAGCCAAGAAACGTCAAATCCAAAGCAAATACCTGCAGTACCTAGACGCCAACGTCCCCATTCAACGATACGCAGGCCTTGTAGCAACACTACTGATGTCTCGTTGCGACTCGATGCTACTCTACCGGCACCTCCCACAAACCTCTCTGCAACCGCGCTCAGAATCCGAAAACCGCCTCCGCGACGTCCTCCTCACAGCCGCCCTGACCACGCTCGAAATCGGCGCAACGCTAGACACACTGCCCTCGCTCTCGGCATGGGCCTGGTACTCAACGACCTACCAACAATACCACGCCGTCCTCCTCCTCCTCACAGAACTCTACCGCACACCCGACCTCCCGCGAAAAGAGCGCATGGCCACAATCATCGACCACATCTTCGGACACTGCTACGGCGTCGGCGTGCGAGAACGCTGCTCCGATCTCCTCTTCACCGTCAAAGAAAACCTAGAAGCCTTCTACGTAATGAAAGGCTTCAACAAAAAGCGCCAACAAATTGCTCCCCAGCAACATCCCACTCTCCAGCCCCTCCCCTCCTTCGGCGGCTCCGTAACGAGTCCCGCGTTTGGCGCGCAGCAGACGCCGAATAATATGCATGGCCATTTGCAGAGGACGCCTACGTCTGGTACGCTGGATGGCTTGAATGTCGATTTTGATAGTATACTCGGGAGCTTGAATGGTGGAGGCGGCGGCGGCGGTGGGGCTGGTGCTGGGTCGGCGGAGGATTACGATGTCTGGGGTGGTATGAGCGCTGGTGCGGGTCAGGATACGGGTGCTATTTTTGTGCCGGTGGATACGGGGCATCATGCTGAGTTTGGGACTACGAGCCCGAATGGGGGGTTGCAGCAGTGGGTAAGTCATCTTTAGGTCTTTGTGATGGTTGACCAAATGTAAGGGAATTGTGCTAATGTGCGTCTAGGAGAACTGGAATTTCCCACCTCAACAGCAGAAGTACGAGCATTAATGGGTTGATGCAGTGTGGTGTTTACGGAGAATGCTCGTGTTCGAATAACGCGAGTAGTATATATCTGGCTAGTCTGTTGATTGAAATAGACACGAGTTCATCTCAACTTCACGAATGTTTCTGGTCGTATCAAGATCTCACTCATCCTGAGTCTTCATCGACTGTACACATGCACATTCACTTCGCTTCTTTGATTGCTTAAGAGATGTATTGAGGTTGAGCCCTAGCATCGTTGCTACAATTGAACTTGCGTCTGAAGCTCGACACGTAGACGCTGTGATAAGTTCCACCCAGCTCCAAAACGCCACGACACTGGTGCTCGATGTTCCCTCCAATGTAACGCCATATACGCCGGACCGCACTGCAGTCGAGAATGCAGACCTGATTTTCCGCCAAGCGAGTCGTGAACAGCATGTCGATACGTCAAATGTTGGCATCACCAGCTGGTGTTCCTGACAGTGGAAGACATGAGCTCTACGACAAACTTGTTAGCCAAAGAGAAAGACAAGAGGAAGATGGCAAGGGCTAGTAGCGTGCTACTTGAGATTCACTCAACGCACTTCGCTTCATTGGCGGCGGAGGTGGCGGTGGCTTCTTCGCCCTCGATGGAGGTGGTGGCGGAGGTGCCTTCTTGCCGCCGTTGGTCGCCTGCTCACCCGCCTGGGACCAACTCGCTGCTCGCGACATTACGCCGCCGCGCCCACTGCCAACAGATGACGAGGTATCGGGGCTAGGTGGCGATCGATCACGGTCACGTCTATATCCGTTTCCGTTGGCTGGCGCATAATCGTCTTCGTAGTCGTCAGCAAACGTGTTCTGTTGGCTGGCGCTAGCTTGTCGGACTGGACGGAGATTTGTTCGGCCGGAGGATATGACGGAGGAATCAGTGGGGACGCGGGACAGTCGGCGGGCAGGGGAGTCGTCTCGGTAGCCGTTATTGTTCTCGTATGTCGAAGTGCGGCTAAGAGAGGGGCGTAGGGAGTAGCCACCGGGCGACTGCTCGGGGCCAGGGGAGCGGCTTCGCTGGGACGAAAGCTTAGGAATGGTCATGCGAGCGGGCTCAGGTTCAGGTTCTTCTTCGACTGGGTTGAAGCGCTCTGCGTAGCCGTGTGCGGTATTGGATCGGGAGCGCGCGGGGCGGCTAGGCATAGCCCTGGTGTCCCTGTGTCATGTGTCAGAAATGTGCTAGGTCTTATGCTGATCGGAATGTCCTCACCTAGCCGGCCATTCCCGCTTGACGTTGAGCAGAATCTCACGACAGCGGTCGTAGTAGCTCAGTTCTGCCTCGAGGAAAGCAGTCAGGTCCTGGACCATGTCGACTTCGGACTCCTTGATGTCCTGCATCCTCCGGAAGACCTCTTCGCTGGTCTCCTCGTATTTGGCCTTTTGGGCACGTAGTTCCTCCTCCATGCGGAAGTCTTCCTTCTTCGTCTTCTGCATCTTGGCGAGGGAGGTGTCATAGGCCAGACGGCGTGTCTCGAGCTTCTTGCGGGTAGACTGAGACGAATTAGCTTCCATGCCCACAATTGATCTGATGTTGCCGTACCTGGTACTCCTTCATCTGGATCAGGGAGCGTTCAAGACCCTCGAGCCATGATGACGTAGCCCCTTGGACATACGTCTCCTGTACTCGCGCCAGACGTTCGTTTGCTCGACCCAGTGCTGCTGATAGTTAGTACGCAGACAGGTGCGATTGGCGTGGAAACGCACAAGACAGGCAATTGCCAAACTCCGAGTCGGGCTCAAAGTCCTCGCCGTGGGTCACCATGGAGGAACCCAGATGGCCACCTGGTAGCTGCTTCTCCTTGTCGGCGCCCTCTGCGCGCTTGGAAAGCGACTTGACGTAGACAGCCATTGCGCCGTGCATCTTGTCCATGCCTGGAAAAGTGTCAGTATGCGAGGCTGGAGCTGCTGCAGGGCGCGGATTCGTGCATACCCTCATGACGCAGGTTCATTTCCACTTCGAGCGCCTTGAACTCGTCGGAGAGACCAGTGCGGGCCTCTGCGCCCATCTTCTCGTTGGTCCATTGCTTCAGGCGGTCGAATTTCTTGTTGATGTTCATGATTGCGGTGCGGTGTGCGTGGGTGTCGTAGGGAAGCGTGCAAGCAGCAGAATGACGAGGGGGCTGCGGCGTGCGTAACAAGATATGGGCCGTGTGCAGGGTACAGCTATCGATACCACCAGGGAGGCAGGCGCGGGACGATCAACACCCGGCGACAGAGACCAAGTGGTGCAAAGTAAGGAACAGAGGAATGGATAAGAAGAGGAATGGATGCCGCGAGATAATACAAGTCAGGAGGGAGAGTTCGCAATGGCGGGCGTCCTACGGCAAAAGTTGAGAGCCAACGCGTGTCAATATACAGCAGCAGGCTAAGCAGGCGCGACCCTGACCCATTATTCCAGAAACCACAGACCGTCTGGGTGCCCTCCAACGGCGATCAGCGTCGCCCAAAGACGCGGCCCAGCCAGTCCTGACACAGCGGGACGACATGTCGCTATTCCGGGGTTTGCCGCCCTAATGCTTCCGCCGCCGCCCCATCTACTCACCACAGCCAACCCCTCCACTATCGCCTTTTGTAGGCATGCCCCCCGTTTCACCCGTCTTGCCATACATTGAGCACCGTTCTATTCCTGGCAGCCTCCGTCATGGTTTGCGCAATCAGGCTCCGTCTCATGGATGCTGAGTTTCACCCTCGCCACCGTACCAAGGAAGCGTCTTTCTTAGCTACTCTCCATCCTCTGCCCGACTTCACCGAGCAAATCACCGGAATCAGCAGTAGGCTCCTGTTCGGATCCTCTCCTATCGCGCAGCAATGGGCATTCGATAGACCTACAGAAGCGCATGTTGGCTGTCTAGTGCGCCGTCCAGACTCTTCAATATGCAGCCATAAAGGACGCGAACCCAATCTCCTTCCTTTATCAGGTCAAGCGGTCTTTTCGGCAAGCGCGATATATCACCTGGCCTCTGAAAGCAACGCGATATAGCTGGAAAGCAATCCTTCTACAGTGTAAGCTACCTTGGCATATGCAGTCAATGTGCTCGCCATCTCACACGATCGCACTGCGAGCATCCGCTCATCACGCTTGCAGCGTCTGTTCATGTCAAGAAACTTTTGTCGTATTGCATTCATTACTCACGACACCAATAAAGACTGACAGGAAATCGAGACAACATGTCCTAATCTGCCTCGAAACGATTACCTTCCAGCTCGCCCCGCCATACAAACCGCGTGCACGTGACTTGACAAGCGCCGTCTCTTCGGCCAGCTGGAACTTCAACCTCAAGTTCGCGTCTCTCCTCAGCCAAGGCAACACCACTTCAACTGCGCTCTCGCATTCGCTTGTATTCTGCGCAGTCGGCTTCTTTCGGCGCATTGTTTGCTCAAACTAGGTTTCTTCATTTCCAAAATGTCCTGTCCGCCTCGAATCATACGAACGAATTTGATTCATTTCTGATCGCGCTACATCATCGCGCAATGATTTCATTGCTAGGGAAGGTGCCGTGAGGACGTTTACCACAAGGAGTTGACAGACATGCGCTGCAACTTCAGGACTGGGCGGACTAGCCCGAAGTTGCGACGAAAAGCGCGACGCACATGGGCGCGCCTGCAGCCAACACGTAACGCTTGCGAACTCGAAGACACTCCCAGTGTTCTTAGGGGTACATTACCCGGTGTCGCCTTCCTTTCATCTATTTGACATCTGTTGCGACGCCTATTCAAGTCAAGAGGAGGACCGAATGGGCAGAGGCTGACCTATGCTTATGAGCAACACCAGGGCATCTGTGGAAGGTCTCGCGCTTTAGTCGCGACGTTGACATGACCACTTGTCGAGCGTTCCCCCGCCCGATCAGCGCTTTCAAAGGGACCTACCGGCCACATCAGCACAACCGCCCTAAACCTGAAAACCGACATTGCGCAGTGGAGCGCATTCAAGCAACGAAAACCTGACACAGCTCAGTCTCGCCGGTACACTTGCACCTCGAATTGTGACTGCGCGTCTCGAATCATGTCTTAGACAAGTGCCCTCGACCCCCTTCTGGGCCTGGAACAGAACATTAAGAAACAATGGTAGGGTATTTATAAGCCGCTGACTCTCTTAACAACAGCATTATGAGTTGGGCGAGATGCAGCCATACAATCAGACTTGTGAGCAGGAGGTTCTGGTGGAAGCTGTGGTGAAGAGACGGCACGCTTGATAGCTGCCCTTGGCCGTGGTCTCACTATATGCGAATTGGGATATCGCTGTAGCACTTCGCGAACATCACGTATATAGCCGAATCAAACTCCCAGACTACAGAAGTTGCCCTGATCCCATCGCTGCTCTGATATTGCTACCTTGTGATGCTTGGTCTGTCAAACAAAGATGCCCTGATGAATGTGCTCATTGTCCTGCATTACAGGGACCCAATCAGTCGATCTTTGGGCTAGCGAAAGTAGCATTACCTCATGCCTGCCTAACCGTGCTCTGTTCGTAGTTCCTCTCCTCGTCCCGCAACTGCAGCCGCAACTACCACCACCAACATCAACCCCCAAACACCACCAACCATGGCCGATTCCGATTCTTCGCTGTCCTCTGCGCCCCCGACCGACGACGAGATGGAGGTCGAGGTTTCAGAAGCAAGCGCTGCAAAGGCCGTACCTCAGAAAAAGAAGAAGAAGAATGGCACAATCTTGACCTTTTTCAAGCATCGCTCGCCCTCGCCGCCTCCAAGGAAACGAGCGCCTTCTCCACCGCATGAGGCCGTACCAGAGGATAATCCAGACATTGCTGTACGTGTTGGACGCGTCCGTCGCGTCGTGACGCGCCGCATTGCACCGCAATCGCGCATAAATCCTCCACCCAGACATCGCTAATGCCATGCGCTATAGTTCATTGTAATGTTTCGGTCGCGCTTCAACGAAGCCTTTCCTCGCGGTTCGCCTCACGTAGGGCCTCAAGACATCGAACAGGGTGTCGCGGAGGAGACGCCGTCCGCCGATGTCGAAGGCTTACTATGCGCCCTGCTCGGGCTCGTCCTCAATCGCAAGAAACCTGTCGAGTCAGTCTGACCCCTTTGCTCTTCACAAAGACATATTCTCCGGTCGCGTAGGCCTTACAGAGCGGATGGCATAGTGCACGCGCTGACAAGTTGTGTGTTCTACAGGAAGGGTCACTACGGTCGCGCCCTCGAAGAGGCCATCCAAACCCAAAAATCACAATGGCCCACCAAATGGACTGGCAACCCCCTCAGTGGCGGTCGCAACTTCAACACAATGACAGCGGAAGAACGGGTAAGTCGCCGTCTGTCCTGATATCGCCAGATGCTAACTGTCGCCCAGATCACCCTCCTCCACTCTCTCTGCCTCTGGAGCCTCAACCAAAACGAGCAAGTCAAGATCATGATCAATACCGCATACAAGTCCCGCACTACCAAGGACAAACAAGATACAAACATCCCGTTGTCGGTACAAGCGTGGGGTCGCGATGGTGACAAACGCCGGTACTACCTGGTCGAAGGGCAGAATGACACCCACTTTCGCATCTACCGCGAGAGCGATCCCAAACTCAAGAACGTACAGTGGATCAGTGTCGCTGGCTCAATCGATGAGCTAAGAGCGCTTGCGACGAAGCTGGAAGAAGTAGACGGACACAAAGAGGCCAAGGCACTCGGCGAGCGCATGCTCAACGCTGTGCCACGATTCGAGGCTTCAGAAAACGTATGTCCTCGTTTCTTCTATACATTGTCTTGTGCTAATAACCATGCAGAAACGCAAGCGACGAGAGTACACCCGTCAGCGCAAAGACGCTTTCACGCGCCCAGAACTCGGTTTCTCCCTATACGAAGGCCGCACCCGTGGCAAGCGCCAACGATATACGTTTGATGAAGAGGACGATTTTGACTCGGACAATACATCTGTACGTCGGTCAGGGCGGCAGTCAGGCCGCGACACACCCGCTGCGCCTTCTGGTCCTACTGTCACCGCCAGCGGCCGACAGGTCCGGTCTCGAGCAACAGGCTTATACGGTGAGACACTACTCAGTGGACAAGCTACCGATCACCCATCGCCTGCAACTGGCGATTACATACGGTCTGATGTGTCTGAGGAACCACAGTCAGGCCCTGGCCGATCAACCCGCGCCGCCAACAGGGGTACCGCCAACGGCCGCTCACTGAACCGGACAGTAGATTCCGAAGATGAGGAGGATGCGACATCTTGGGACGGTGGAGATGATGACGAGGAAGAGCCAGATCAGATGGAGCTCGACGATGATGAAGACGATGCGGCGGAGGATTCGTCAGATGAAGAGGAGGAACCACACAGCCTCATGGTCACCCTGCGTTACCGGAAAGGCGCAACTGATGGCTCTGCTGCTCCCAATCAAGACGCACCCATGGCAAATGGCGTCGACCACGATGCTACTGCTGCGACACTAGGCGACACAGGCGCGCCCAAACAGCCCGAAATTGCGCCTGCCCCAGAAACCTCAGCTCTCACATCCGAGCCCAGTTCCAACATGAACGGGATCTCCCAACCTGTCGTCCCCGTTGCAAACCAACAGCTTCCTACAGGCAACCCAGAAGCGCTCCCCAAACTCGATGGCTTCTTCTCCGCCCCAACGCCGCCGTACAGCGCCCCAGAGGAAGCACCAAAACACCAGACTCCCGTTGACGTCTCTACCAATTCTTATGAGGCAGCTCCACCACCGCAACATCCCACACCTGCTCCGACCGCCAGCTGGCAATAGACCTGCCTGCGCACTTAATCAAGCCGTTTTCTCATGCATGCTACACATCATTTCCCAAATGCCATGTGCGGTTGTCTTCAATTCAATTTTATCCGCGTTTTTCTTTCCCTGTCTTGTACCGTCCCTGTCATAGCTAGAGAAAGACAGATACCCATGGCGTTTTCCATTTCTTTACCTCCTGTACCTGAAGATGGGAGGTGAGATTAAGGTGTTGTCTCTCGTCGGATTAGCGTTGTGTTAGGATACGTACGGGCATCGGATGTCTACGTTCATGTTGGGTGCTGCTCATGAGTGGTAGACAATGGCACTTCTACACAAAGGAAATGATTGCCTGGGTGACTGGGATACAGACACTCGATAGGCACTGAGGGAAGTGTGAGAGGAGAAGTTCAATAAATGCAACTTGTGTTGTCATTATGAGCAGCTGTGCGATTGTGTTGCGATGCTACTTGTGAACCAGGTATAGGCACTGTATCGTGAGCTTCATATCTAGCGAAGCTCACCATACTGTGCCTATACCTGGGCATACGTCTTGCTTCAGCCACATCAGGTCCATACCTAATCAAATAGATCTGAACCTGATGCGCCGAAAGCAAGACGTATGCTTTCGCTCCACAACGCCGCCGCCGCTACTGGTATTATATACATTCAGTCATGTCATCATACACATACATCCATTTCACGCTTCACCTCGGTAAAGCGCCCGGTATGGCTCCCGCAATGCCCGTCGTAGTCCGACTCTGCAGTTTGGGTCTACCAGACCCCTTGGGCCGGTCTCTCTGCTCGCCGCGCCACCGCATGCCGTCTTCCCGGGTATTCCTACTCTGGCTACGCGAGTCCGTTGCACTGGGTTTTCTAACCCCAGCTCTAATCTCCGCCTCTCGCATCTTCTGGCCTTCTGCTTCTATGCGCTCTTCTAGGGTGGCGTTTTCGGCGATGGGGCTGGGGATGAAGGATGTTGAGCCGGGAGCTGTGCCGTTTCCTTCCATGACGGCGATTTCGTCGTCCTCATCCTCTTCGTTGTCGCCGGCGGCTGCGTCGGCGTCTTCGGTGGCTCCGCCTCGTGTGTTGTGTTTGCGGGGCCAGAGTGAGGGGAGCACGATCTGCTGGAAGCGGGGCTCTACGGCTCGTTCGTCGAACCAGGCGTGGACGCGGGATTCGATGAGCTGGGCGATCTTGGGTACGTCTTGGAGGCGTGATCGCGAACCGACTAGAGAACGCACGGAGAGGTCGAGGCGGTAGTCGTCTAGGAAGGTGAAGGCTAAAGTGGTGGGACGGTGTGGTGGGGCGCCTGATGAGGATGCTGGACGACTCGGCGAGGAACCTCGGTGTGTGTTTGATGTTGGCGATGGCATGGGCGCGGTGGTTGGTGGAGGCGAGGAGGAGGGTATGAAGGACACGGCGAGGGTCCCTGAGAATCGTACAATGCTCACAGCGAGCGCGACTGGCAAGACTGCGGACATGGGTTTGGGCCAGTTCAGGTTCAGTGTCGTCTCTACACCGATGGTAATAACATCGCTCAGATCAACGTCCATGCGCGCTTGCAGTCTCTCCTTCTCATCTGTATTGCCTGGCCCGTACCAGAATCCGTCTTCTGCTGGCATGACTCTGCAGTTGCTGAAGATGGGGAACTCGTCACCCAATGCTATCTCCGTCACCCTGATCTCGCCAATCCAGTCCGGCTTGCTGCCCGTGTTCAAGATGTCGGTGAGCGAAGTAAGGATCGCATCGTCTTGTCGTGCGTCAGCTCGCAGCTGTGCGATTGTTTGCGCAATGAGCACATTGAACCAGTCTAAGCTCTCTGGTTGGTGTCCCTTTACGTTGTAATACGTCTTCGCGAGGATAGTCTGTATGCTCGGGCCTCCCCTGCTCTCCTCGCCTTTTCGTATTATACTTCTCGATGGCTTATGCCGTAAGGAGAGAGACGTCGAGTTTGCGCGCGTTCTCAATTGCTTATACGACTGTTGGTGTGCCAAAGTTCGAGCTCGGCGGAGCGAGTTGAGATGCAATGCGCGGTCGTCGGCGGACGGTGGCTCTCCGAAGATGAAGAACTTTATGAAGCAGAACATCAAAATCGCAATCGAAAGCTGTCCAAGTAGGAACCCTTGTGTAAAGGAGAGTCTATGGTAGGTTAGCGGGGTCTCTGCATTTGATGGGCAACTGTACGATGACGAGCCGCCCTGTGTGACGGGCAGCGCCACGGGCGTGGGCACTGATTTGACCATAGTCGCGACTGGGGAATTGCTACCGCGTTGACAATTGCATATTGGGTGTGGATGGTGATTTCGAGCAGAGGCTGAAAGACGTAATTGTGCATCGGGACCTTGGAAGGATGCCGACCTAGCCATATCGATAAGCCTCCTAATCACTCCACGCCCATCTCCGCAGCCCCGAGGTCTCCCCAGACTCAGACCCGCGACGAGGCACGACTCTACCTAGGATGCCCCTTCTCTCCAAGGTCGTCACCTTTAGGACCCCCACCAACCGCGCCGCTGCCATTAAGGCGAACAGAGTCATCCGATCCATCAAGAGCAGATACCGCGCCCAGGCCTTCCTGTTCCTCGCGTACCACTTCTTCCTCACGTCGCCTATGCACCTCGACATCTTCATCATGTTCTTCATCCTCGTCAGCAACTTCATGAACCGGCAACAGGCCTTTCCCAGCCAATTGGTCATCGAGGGGCTCCGCTTCCTGATCGACGAGAGGAGGTTCATCATGCCTTGAGTGCTAGTCCTACCAAGCCTCACTTCCGACGCGACACCGAAATACCCTGGATTACTCGCGTACACACATCAAGTGCGCGACGTGGCTTCGTTGCCCCTTCACCTGAACCAGACGGAGATAGCGGCAGTTGCAAGTCCGATTGGTCGCCAAGCTCCCCACCTCTGGACCAGTTCAAGATCGCATACCATTGTAGCGTCTTCAACCTCCCTATGGATTTCGATACCCAGAGTCAGAGCCTCTCGCCAGGCGCTGCAACACACAACCCCAATCTCATCCTTCCAGCAACTTGCGACCCACCATCTGAGCACAATCCGCCCAAGCGAGCAGTATGGATAGTAGGTCATCAAGCATGTTGCCTTGATCTCGATAGCTGACATCTTCCTTTAGGTCTTCGGAGCGACCGGTCACATGGGACGATCCCTCGTTCGAGCGATACTAGCGCACGGCGACCAATGCACCGCGGTGGGATGGACTGAAGAGAACACACCTGAACAGATGGATAAGTGGAAGAACAGAAACTGCTTGGGCTTGCTATGCGATGTCAGAGTGCGCGAGACAGTGGATCAGGTCATCAGGAAGAGCATCGAATACTGGGGCCAGGTGGATGTCATAGCGAACAGCACCGGCTACGGCGTCATAGCAGCATGCGAGGATCAGGACGAGTACGACCTGCGCAATCAATTCACCACAAACTTCCTCGGAACCCTACACATCTTGCAACTCTCCCTCCCCTACTTTCGCTCACAAAACTCCGGTCGATACCTCATATTCTCATCCACAGCTGGAGCCCTTGGCGTGCCTGGCCTCGGCCCGTATTGTGCGACCAAGTACGCTGTGGAAGGACTAATAGAGTCGATGTTGTACGAAGTCGATATATTCAACATCAAAGCAACACTGGTCGAACCTGGACATGTTCGATTGGACGAGCCAGATGACAACATATTACCACCCAGCTATACTTCGATGCCCGTTCCAGGAACAGGTCCGCCGAAGCCGAAACGTTACGGTCATTTCTTCGTGAAACCGAACCCCAGCGAGCCCTACTCGGGACTGACAAGCCCCGCGCAACACGCGCGACGGATGGTACAGTGGCTGAACGACAGACAACCGGTGAGCGCAGTGAAGAGCGCAGAGTTGGTGTGGCAACTGGGTCATTGCAGCTATCCTCCGTTGCGGTTGATTTTGGGTAGCTACGCGGTGGAAAGTATTCGCGACAGACTGAAGAGCATCACTGAAGAGGTAGGCATTATCCTTTTTTTGCTACGCCTAACATATTGACTCTTCACAGATCGAGGACTGGAAACATCTCTCGTTCCCTGTTTCTATGCCTCCGGAAGACGAGGACGGAAAGGATAATCTCAAAGAGGAGCAGGAGCAAGACGACGAACATATGCAGGACTGAATAGGAATGTCCGCTATTGGTACAACTGACGCGTGGATTGCGCATGCTTGTACCCGCTTGTACAGATACCACAACTTCGAATCTTATCGCTTAAACACAACGCGATAAACGGCATATCGGCTTTTTGAACATTTACAGTATTACGATGTGGTTGCTCTTTCCATGGATATGTCGAGAAGGACGAGAGCAAAATCTTTCTTGGATTACAGCCATTGCTAATTGGGTCAGCTCGCTTCGCATGCTGTGCCCCCTTGATCTATCTGTACAACAGAAGGTAGAAACACGCGATGCGAACTTGTTTGCTGCTTCCTTTGTTGCACGAGGTTTGCTTGTTACTTACTTACCGTGCTTTCTAGCTGCATCTATTACTACATCTTGTCCCTTGCACCATCTGGAATCTTTCGATTCCACGCCAGACTGCTGTCATGGACAACGAAATCCGACCGGCCTGGCACTCCCCGACTTTCGCTCCCAATTCTCCTGGGACCGATCGAGATAGCTGGAAAACCGCTCCAGGTTCACCGAGAGAAGACTTGAGATTCAAAATTGACGCTGTTACTGAGGATTGCGGAACGTATTCCAGCGATGTTAAGAAGTCGAGTAGACAGCCACACGCACTGAGGCGCGAGTATAACGAAAAGATTGACCATTCCGAACATGATCCAAACGTTGACGCCATCGACTGGAGACCTGGCTTCAAAAACCAGTTTCCATGGATCGGTTTTGCAGGCCTCATGGTCATCTTTGTGGCGACGGCTACGGCTGTGGTCATTCTGGTGTCCTCGCACAAGAAGCGCGTCAAGGATTGGCCGTTTACAAGGTAAGTCTGACAGATGCACCTTGAATCGGGTCGCGACTGATGGAACAGTTTTCCTGCTCAGCCCAACGTTTTACTCAACGTTGCAAACCAGATCCAGAATCTGGGGTTGATCACTCTGGTCAGCCATGGACTGGCTATTGCATGGTGGAGAACAGCCCTGCGCGGTAGCTCTCTCCGCGTGCTACATAAGAATCACGCATATTCTTACAGCTTCTACGCGATTGTCACCTCCGGCAGGTACTTCAATCTGGTCGCCCTCGCCGCACTTATGACGAAGTTTGCTGTCGTGGATAGCACTCTATTTCAAAAATCGACGAGGACTATCGTAACTCAGCAAAAGGAGTACGCCAATTCCACCATGACTGGATGGGTTGAGAGAGAATGGCCAGTGAATTTCGGTGGTATCCCAGGAGCTGATGGAAATGTCAAGATGGTGGATGCAGCATGGGCAGGCGTCCTGGATGCGTACTACGGCAAGCTCGCCAACGGGAAGGTGCACGATACTCTCAAAAACAACGCGTCTTTCTTCGGTTGCCCTTATCGACAAGAGTGCAGAGGAGCTATTGAGGGCCTTGGCTTTATGTTTGACTGTACCAGCCGGTACAGCAATGTTGACTACGGATTAGCATCAGAAAACGCACCATCATACCCGCTGTGGAGCGTCAACTTCAACCCGTCATGGGCGACCGGAACGAAACCATACGCCAGTATTAATCTCGAGATGATGTATGTAAACAGTCAAGCTGGAGACACGGAGGACTCCTGTCCAGGAAATGTGACTGTACGCACTTGCAAAATTATGCCTGCAGTCATCCAGTATCCTGTCACTATTATGATACCAAGCGAAGAGGAATTGAATGGCAGGAACATCGTCACACATGTTAAGTTCTTCAATAACAACAACAAATCCTGGCCTATCGGTTCTGATCTCAGCAATGTTACACAAATCGATGTGTTGAAGGTGCTCCACCAGGTCAATCTGCAAGAAAAGTATGGCGAGATCTCTACGGTCGGAGCTCTAACTTACATTATGAACAATCTTTACGGGTCTTCGGCAAATCTTACCTACAATTACGGTTGGGATCTCGTCTCTCGAGGCGCTCCCACCCAGACGGTATTCTACGCAGACTCCAATGTGCCACAGAAGGACCGCTGCTGGTATACTATCGATAAGCCCGGTCGAGATGATCCTACCATCGAGATTTTGCGCAAACTCAACACCTTAAGCTTCGTAACCGCTCTGTACATCAAAGGCGCACCTACAACCGATGTCAACAAACGCAAAGCCCTCGGCATGGCCAGCCAGAACATCACCACGTCGATTACCGGCATCGTAGAGGAATACCTCACCTCCTCCGCCTACGTCTACGGCGCCCTCGCAGCAACCTTCATCACCGTCATACTCGTCCTACCAGTCTACTGGGGTTTCTGGCAACTCGGTCGCAAAGTCACTCTAGGTCCACTTGAGATTTCACAAGCGTTTGGTGCGCCCATCATCGCGCCTGACAAGATGAAAGCGTATCACGGCGACTTCGATCAGGTGCTTGAGTATGTTGGGGATAGAAGAGTGCAGTATGGACAGCTCAAGAATGCGCCGCCGGGGCAGATGGGGCTTGCGGAGCCGGAGAGGGTGGTGGTGACCAAGGCTAGTCATCGGTGGCGGGTTAGTGGGCAGAGGGAGAACAGGAGGATTGGGATCGGTGCTGTCTTTGGAGGGGCGGTTGCTGCTACCATGTCTGGGAATGCGAGGGATTGAGTGTGGTTTAATGGGGTGTTGTGGGTAATACAAGTGCGATGCAAGGGCAAGTTTATGTAGTTGTCCGGAGCGCAGTACGTGGTAAAGAAGGGATAGCGACTTGATGTATTGAATAGAAAGGCGAATGCAGTAATAATAGAGCAAGTGCAAAAGAATACCTCGCAGACTTCAAGTGTTTGTCGTCTCGTCTGCCACGCTTCCCATCCTGCTGCTAGCCTCGCTTATGGCCCCGCGGCGGTCACGCCTCAACCACCGGCTCAAAAACATACTTCATCCACCACAACGTCGCTACGACGTGTGAAATGGCAAAAAGAATGGTGCAGTGCATCGGCCGGGAATCGAACCCGGGGCTAGCCGAAACTGTCCTGTGAAGGATGGCAACGGCTAATTTTACCACTAAACCACCGATGCGTGAATCATTGAGATGGATGATTTGATGGAAAGACGACAAAATTGATCGTTTATATTCTTAGTGATAACAAGGGGACATCAGCGAGCTGTGCAACAGGCTCTGGGTCCATAGCTTGGTGCGGTATAGCTTGATGCACGAGTCGAGGGTGATCCACCAACGTTATGGGTCTCTACTAACGGCGTCTAGAAGATGGTGTGTTCGTCTTCTCAATCACGTACTGACAATCAGTGGATAGGGAAGTCTAGCAAATACTTTGTTACTGAGCATTGATTCATCTAGCAAACACATTCCTCTAATCAAAGGCTGGCGTATTTTGCAAAAGCTGTCACTGTATTTGTAATACTGGACAGGGAATCCCAACTGCATGGCTTCGCATTCTGCCTGATGTCGCGCGAATTCTTTTGATTCATACCTAGGCAGCAATGGAAACGGTAGACTATTCGGCAACATGACTGCTCGCGGCAATCGTACACGGAGTAAGAACGAAGCTGGAGAGCCCTTTCCAGTCTTGCTATCGCGCCAAGCCGGTGTGTTATTGTTGTACCTACCTAGGTGGGTAGTGCATAGATCTCGTACTACATCGCGGAACAAAGCTTGGTATTCGTTTCCCCAGCGTGCTCCAGATCGTCGACTTACATAACACGACCACCGATATACCCAGACCCAGTGCCTTTATCGCTGCTGCGCAATGTTCCGTCCTGTGGTAGCCCAAGCCAGACCAGTCCTGGAGTAATCCGACCCACAGCGGAGGTAATTCCGGTGGAGGATTCGACTTCTTCACACGCGACATTCCGCGAAGAACAGCACGATAGCGCCGCGTTCCTGGTAGATGTCCTGGAGTAGCAGGGGCTGGATAGATAACGCTTCTGTATCTGTGTGTCGCTCGACAGAGCGTGCAGCACATAGTCATCAACATCCCACGCTAACCGAAGTTGGAAGGTACATGCGACGTTCCGCCAGAGAGCATGACGGCGGTACTGCTTCGCGTGTTTGAACGTATCACCATGGGCTATCATCTCATATCCCCGCTTCTACGCTTAGAGATACGGGCTCGGCAGAATGTCTACGTCTGTAGATAAATTGGATCATGTCCCTCCAGACTGGACGACTTCTCTTCCACTCCATCTACGCCACACCAGCTCCGGGTGAAGACAACATCATACCGCCTTCCTTCCTTCAAGCATACACTACATCATGGCACCTCATCCCTTCAGTATCCTCAACATAGAGGAGACACGCGTTGCGCGTGACACAGTCCTCTCCCTCCACAAAGACTGCGTTGTCGACTTTCGAGAGATCTTCCTTCAAGAACCAGCAAAGGAGCTCATGAAACAGTACCTTGAGCTCGAACATGCAGCAAAGCCAGGACAGTCACCAGCTTCCAAGCGGCCACCGCGGTTGGCAAAGTGCCAGTACGACGTCATCGGCTCAGACAAGATACCAGAGTACCACGAGTCTGTTATTGATGTTGAGCAGAGGAAGAGAGTCCGGCACGAGATTGTGGGAAAGGAGAAGCAGGCTGCGTTGACATTGTGGGAATTCCAACACCTTGTTAAAGCGTGTGAGGAGAGTGATATGTTCAAGGAAGCTATGGCTGAGATCAAGCTGCCTGATGGGTTTGAGTTGGTCGTTGAGCCTTGGTAGGTACCCATGTCGACTTCAGTTTACCACGTTACTAACAATCATAGGCCATACGGTGGTCTTGATATTGGTGCTGAGAACCGAAGATACTTCCAAGGACTATGCTTCGCTCAGGATATGAGGAACGGAAACGCCGACTCAAACTTCTACGCCTATCCCTTACCGCTGATTCCTGTCATGGATGCACAAACCAGGAAGATCATCCGCGTTGATCGTCTAGCCACTGGTGGCAAGGGCGATAGCCTCACAGGTCAGACACACTCCGAGCGCGTTCTGGACCACTGCGAAGGCGCAGAATATGTTCCTGAACTATTGCAAGGCGGTCTTCGACAAGACGTCAAGCCCATCAACATCACACAGCCAGAGGGGCCTTCCTTCAGCGTCACAGACGAGTCACTGGTTGAGTGGCAGAAGTGGAGCTTCAGAGTCTCGTTCAACCCCCGTGAAGGAGCTGTGCTGCACGACGTCAAGTACGATGGTAGGAGTATCATGTACCGGATGAGCATCTCAGAGATGTCGGTCCCGTATGCTGATGCTCGCCCACCATTCCACCGCAAGCAAGCTTTCGACTTCGGTGATGGAGGCGCTGGCAACTGTGCCAACAACCTTTCTTTGGGCTGCGACTGCCTCGGTGTGATCAAGTACTTCGACGCCGTCGTTGTTGGTAACGATGGCGAACCAAAGGTCCATCCCAACGTAGTCTGTCTCCACGAGCAAGACAACGGTATTGGCTGGAAGCACAGTACGTATCACCACACCAACTTCTCATCCCAAACTAACTCACCAAACCAGCCAACTGGCGAACCGGCCGCGCAGTAGTCACCCGACTACGCGAACTTGTCATCCAATTCATCATCACCCTAGCAAACTACGAATACGTCTTCGCCTACAAGCTCGACACCGCCGGCGGCATAACCCTCGAAGTCCGCGCAACAGGCATCGTCTCCGTCGTAAACATCGACCCAGGCAAGACGTCCGACTACGGAAACGTAGTCTCCGGCGGCGTCCTCGCCCAAAACCACCAACACATCTTCGCAGCCCGTACGTCATCCTCAATCTCTCCTAACACACAAGAATCACTTACCTGACCACCCAACCAACAGGTTTCGACCCCGCAATCGACGGCCACAAAAACACCGTCGTATACGAAGAATCGCACTCCACCCCCATCAACGCAACCACAAACCCCGCCGGCAACTTCTACGAGATCCGCAAAACTGTCATTGACAAATCTAGCGGCGTAGACGCAAATCCCTTCGACCACCGCGTGTTTAAGATTATAAACCCGTCCAAGACGAATCCTAAATCAGGGAACCCCGTTGGTTACAAATTCGCGCCGCTGCCCACGCAGAAGATACTCGCCGCACCGGGTAGCATACAAGCGCAGCGCGCGCTCTTCACGAACCACCACGTCTGGGTGACCAAGTACCAGGACGACGAGCTGTATGCTGCAGGACGTTTCACGATGCAAAGTCAACTTGAGGAGGGGGGTGTGCACGACATGGCGGCCCGCAAAGACGGGGTTGAGAATGAGGATTTGGTGGTGTGGAATGTGTTTGGACTGACGCACAACCCGCGGGTGGAGGATTGGCCTGTTATGCCGGTGGAGATTTACCAGGTGCATTTTAAGCCGAGTGATTTCTTTGAGAGGAATCCGGCGATTGATGTGCCGAGTACGAAGAATCAGGCTAGTGTGCTGGTGGAGAAGGAGAAGGGGTGTTGCGGTGGGGAGCAGAAGCTTTGAGTGGTGCTAAGGGGGGTTTTGTTACTTGTTAGTTGGATGTATGGAGCATATTCAATGTATACAGCACTTTTGCATCATTGCCCTGGTGGTTGCGAAAAGGTAAAGCGTGGTTCATGCTACACTAAACTACGATGCGTTGCATCTTTCAAAAGACTAAACCAATCTGATAGTCATCCAATCGTCAAGCAGTGGTATACCAAAACGCCAATATACTCCAAAGTCATGTATGTTTGTACACGGGTATTTACACGCCCCAAGCGCCAGCGACGGCATTGAGAGCACCGTCAACAGCCTCCTCCAGGGTCTCGACCCTCAGTCTGAGCGAGCGGTTCTCCTCTCGCTCCTTTGCCAGACGACCCCAGACGGCGGATTGTGCACCGCCCTGGCAATTCGCGCATCCCCATCCGCCTTTCGCGATGTCGACTTTGCCCTCCTGCCTCTGCTCGTATGTGCTTCCGCGTTTCAAGGGTTGCGGCTTGCGTCCCTTGGGTGTGATGTCGTGGATGTCGGTGTCGAGGATGGAGGAGCGGTCGGTACCGGTGGGGCTGAGGCAGCTTCTTGAGAAGACGCTCGCGGCATCGGTCTCGGCTTCAGACTCGAAGCCGGAATCGACGCTGATCTCCGAGCCGGACACGCGGTTGTGGCGGCGGGCGTTCTCCTGGCATGGAGCGTGATCGCACTGTGGTGCGCCTCTGATGAGGGCTAGACTCCTCTTACGAGCCGCCTCTTCCTCTTGACGAGCCTTTCGCTCAAACGCAAGATCCTCCATGAGGCCTCGCATCTGCTCGTCTTGCTCAGCTGCCTTCGCCGCCATTGTCTCCAGCTGCATCTTCAAATGCCTTGCTCGTGTCTCAGCCTCGTCAAGCTCGTCATCCTGCGCACTTTGTTCGGCATGTGCATCTCCCAACGCGGTAGAGAGTTGGCGGTATGCAGTCTGGTAGCGAGAGAGCAGCGCTTCGGCGTTGGTGAGGAGGTCGTGGAAGGAAGAGGGCGCCAGTGGATCGGCAGGTCCGTGTGGGAAGAGCGACTGCGAGATGCTCAAGTTGAGGAGCTCATCGTCGGGGTTGTGGTATGTGGGAGACTGCTGCGGAGGGGGTACAGCGGCGTTCTTTTGCGTGGACAGCAGCCACGCGAACTTGCTGCTAGTGGTGGGCTGGCTCGGGGCCTTGCTCGGGGTCTGGGTGTCGTCTGATCGTCTCGGGCTCTGCGATGTGCCCCTCGTAAGGGAAGAGCCGCGGTTGAAGAGGTTGGTCATCATGTTGCTGCCTCTCTGCTCTTCCTCCTCCTCAGACTCAGAGTCGTATTCCTCTCCCGACTCCGAACCAGAATCCGAGTACTCGTCTTGCTGTCCGACACCCAGCGTCACGGGTGCAGAGGAGCCGTTGAACCAGTTTTGTAGGGCCCTAATCTTAGGCTGGCTAGCGCTGGACTCGATAGCGCCTCTGGAGGGGATGAAGCTTGCCAAGGACTTTGTAGGTGAAGATGCTCTTGAAGTATGTTGCTGGATTGTCGATGTTGCGCGATTGAAGTTGTCGAAGATGGTGCCAGTCAATGTCCGCTGATGTGTTCGGCCAGATCGAGGGAAGTCTTCTAGTGGGGAAGGTGCATGTGGGTCATATGCCGTTGCAGTAGTGGGTGTTAAAGCGGAAGGAGGTGGTTGAAGGCCGGTAATGTCCACGTCGTCGAAGCTGTGCACTTGGTCGCCGACCACGGGACTCGAGATCTTTCGACTGTGGTTCGAGCGGTGCGTCGCATAAGGGGCCTGAGGCGGCTGTTGGAGCTCCACGTTGTGAGGGGCGTTGCGGCTCATTCCAAACTACAGCCGCTAAAGGACGTCCGGTGCCGGGATTGCAAGAAGGCACGCTGGTCAGCGGGCGAGGAATGCGTCAGTCGCCCAAGGATCGTCGAGCAGATGGATGTTTACGTATGAAACGCGAAAGCAACGGTTTCAATGCTGCTGCTAGGCGGGGTTGTGTTGAGGGTAACCCGGCCAACACTGTCAATCTATCGATAACAAGGCGGAACGAGAGTCGTGGGAAGGTAAAGCGGCGGTCAACGAATGTTTGGCGGTAGAAGTGGTAAGAGACGCAGTAAAATGTGTCACTGCCGGTATAGTGTACCAGAGAGCAAAAAGAGGGTTCAATGTTTCGTGAGCAAAGGGCGAGGTTTTGTCCTCGAGGGCTGTTTCGCGTGGTTGGCAGGAAACAGCGTGGCAGGGAACTAGATTTTGTGAGGCTGGGAGGGCTAGCTCGCCCCATCACGTACGCAACGCACACCGCAACACGTAGCTGTCGCTTAGAGAGTCCAATGACGCCTTGCCAGCCAGAATGCTCTAATGCAAGACAGCCTGTAAGCTGCCTTCGTCCCTGTTTGCAAGCCGTTCGGTCTGCGTTCGCGTTTCGAAACATTTCATCGTGCAACAGTTAGCGCACGGCCCAGTACGCGTTGAAATGAGCAGGGAAGGCCTATCTGAAGAAGCTCACTCAACAACAGGAGATTCAGCGACTGAGACACTGATCGTGTGTATCCTGTGATTGCGGGATCACATATCTCTCTCCCATCAGTGGAGGTACTCCCACTCGCCCACTGCACTTACCCCACAAATCTTCACACCGAATAATCGCGTACCCTTACAAGTTCACCGCATCTTCTTGTAGCTACGCTTTTATTCGAACTGTCTAGCTCTGCGCGAGCAGGTGCGCGTCTTCTGACGTGCCCCACCGCTCCGTTCCATCTTCGGGAAGTACCACCCAGGGCGCCTTCTCTCGCAGAAATATATGCTTCACCACTTTGGGTGCTACTTCCGTCTTAAGGGTCTCTAGATCGACCGTTGCCATGCACAACCCTAGACCGTCGGGATCGGAGGGATATGACATAGAGATCGGAGCTCCGCAGCCCGCGCAAAAGGTACGTTCCGCAACGGCCGATAGTCTTAGGACTGTGCGCGTGTCCGCATGCGTGAAGGAGATGCTGTCTTTGGGAACGTGTGTAAAGGGCAGAAAGCCAGAGCCTGAGACTTGCTGACATGCGCGACAATGGCACAGTGTGATGTCTGAAGGTGCGGCGCTCGATGTGTATTGCACGCCACCACAGCGACATCCACCTTTGAATACAACGTCATCCTTCATAACTTGTGGCGCATATCTCGAACCGTCCGCAGCTAGATGGCACGTTAGTTTCGTCTGGTTCAGCTCTTTGGGTCACTTACGTCTCCGCGCAATACCGAGGAAGACCGAGTCAATCTCCTCAATCTTTCCGTCTATCGCCAACTTCTCCCACTCTTCCTTGTAGATCTTTTGCGCTTTCCTTCGAATGTCATTGTTCGCAAACGTTCTTGCAACGTCCTTGACAATCACATTTTCGACGAAGAAGTCGTCCCACTGCTCCATCTCATAGAAGCGTCTGCCGTATCCCGCTTGACTCTCTACGGTAACAACTTGATCTACCTCCACGCCCGCAGACTCCAGCATCTGCTTCAAGGTGTCTTCGGATTTGCTCCATGAACGATTGTATGGAATGGGAAGTTCCAACCTGCGGGCAACCCTCTCCAGTACCATGCCGGAGACCAAGTTCCTCGGATGTGTCGCATCCATGGCAATGACGCCTCCAGGCTTCAGGAACCCTGCCCAATGCTCAATAGCAGCTTTTGGATCGGGAAACAAGACCAGAGCAGAAGCCACTGTGATGACGTCAAACTGCTTTCCTTTGAGCACTTCCGTCTCTTCTAAATGCAGGACGTCGCCTTGAAGGAAAGTTGTGTTTGCGTATTTGTCTCCTCCTTGGGTCTTTCTGTGAGTAGCGACCGCGAGCATACCAGGAGTGACATCAACTCCGATGACATGCCCTTGTGGTCCTACCGCCTCTGCCTCGCGGAATGTTAACAGCCCGGTGCCACATGCCAGATCCAGTATTTGTTGCCCTGGTTGAATATCGAGATAGGACATGAACCGCCTGGTGAAATCGTTGTGCCAGGTAGCGTCGTAATCCCAGGATTTCGAGTCGTAGAACCGGATAGCATCCGCTGCTTGCCGCTCGCCTGACATTTTGGCCGATTTGAAAGTATCGACCGTTGGAGATGGGAGAGCTCTTTTCATATGTACGGTTATGGGGAGGGTAGGGGCGATTGGCCAATGAGCGGCGGGCTGCTTTGAAATCTACACTTGCTTCCAATGTGGCCAGTCAGACTTCACCTCTGCTTCCTTCTCTTCTGATCGGAGATGACGAAGTTATGACGAACACAGACACCTGATTCCGTTGCGCAGCTTCGATCACTTTATGACTTCCTCAAGATTTCGTGGACGCCGCTGAAACTCCCGTGAGGCCGCAGGAGGGGTGCCGAAGCCGCGAACACTAGCGCCAGGGTTTCTGGCAAGCGCGAGCGACTACGGGTCTTGCCCGCTGCTTCAGGGCTCCTTCCACATTACTATTTTCAACTTTGATCATCATCACTAGAGCTCTTTCTCCCTAACCTGGGCACCGTTCCTCCTTCCTATACGCCGCGCATCCATATGTAAGCTGATTCTCATAGTTGAACGCGACCTCAAGACAACGCCATACAGTCTACTAGGCTAGAACAAGAGCTTGGAGACAGTGTAGCTTTTCGATCTCACCTCTCGCGAACAGCAACAACGATTGCGACCTTGGATGTCTCCCTGACATGCGAGACTCATGGCCGTTTCATGCATGTTGCGATAGTAGGGGCGTGGGCTTTTCCAGTACTAGAACAAACGCAACAGCAGCAGGTGTCGCAGAACCTTGACACAGTGCCAGAACTGCAAATAACGATGAATTGCACGCGACAACTCATCCTGTGTCTCCTAAGGGCCCTTCCACGCTGATACTTGAAGGCATAGGTCGCAGTTCTCTTACTTGTTGAGCCCACAGAGGGACCTCTGAGCAGGATGTTGAAGATACAAGTAACAACATGTCTCCACGGATTACTGATCAGAGGTCTACACATAGTGGAATCAATGTCGATCATATACTGCCGGGTGATCTTGCATGGCCGACGCACAGGCTAAACGGCACTTCAGAAAGAGCCCCACTGCACCCCGCAACGTGGGGAAGCACAGAAAACCGAGATGGCGGTATTAATTTCCATTCAATGGTCGAGCCAGGGCTTCTAGAGTGCATACGTCTTCTTGCGTCCAATCGACTCTCACGTTGTGACGAGGTCCATTTCGACGTCCTGGCATGGCATCCGCTTCACTGCGCCATGCCCATATGAGTCGACAATACCCGGATTTGAACATTGTTCAGGTGGTCACTTCTCGTTTTGGGAGACACGGCAGGTCATGGGTGTTATAGTGCGAGGCGGTCTCCTCGCGGCTCAAGGGAACTTTCGCACTCCAATCGATGACACCGACTATACAGATGACGACTAATTTTCCCATCAATGAGCTGTCGATGCAGGGAAAGGTTGTGCTACTTGCTGAAGGCAGTACCGTAGATGCTTGCATGAGTTACATGGGAGACGTTGTGTATCCAACATTCTCATGCCAGACTGTACCAATGGCATAAAACGAAAAAGCAGTATATCATCCTACACGAGTCTCTACTGAATAGCCTCTAGCACTTACACTAGAAAGGGGTCTCGCAAATGTAGCAACCATGACACTCTGCTATGATAACCCCTGCTCCTCAAGCGTGTGGCGAGCATGAAGGAGACCAGCAGGCGCCAAGACGTGTTGCCTTTATTGCAGAGCAGTCACGCTACGAAGCTCACTTTGTCATACTCAGGCATTCATATAGTGGCTATATTTCCCCGCGGGAACACGGAATGCTTGTGGAGGTCGTCGTCACTACATAAGAGACGAAAACCCGCCAGCAATCGTTAGTGTTGGTCCATAAGATTTACAATATCACCAAATCGCCCACCATGAAATACTCACTCGTCCTCCCGCTCCTCGCTACGACCGTCCTTGCGGCACCGGCTACGGAGAAACGCCAGGACGCGACATGCACTGTCCCAACGACCTTTCCTTCCACCGCCAACTCCAAGTTGCCGAACCCCTTCAAGTTCTTCGACGGAAGGGCTGTTACTACGAAAGCGGATTTTGCATGCAAGAACAAGGAGGTCAGCGCTGCCATGCAGGCACAAGAGCTCGGTGACTTTCCCAAGAAACCATCAAGCGTCACGGCCACCTTCTCTGGCTCCTCTCTTTCCATCACCTCGACTGAGGGAGGAAAGTCGGTTTCCTTCTCGGTCTCCATTAAGAAGCCCAGCGGAACTGGCCCTTTCCCTGCCATCATCGCATATGGTGCTGCCAGTCTCCCAGTCCCAAGCAATGTCGCGACAATCACTTTCAACAACGACGATATTGCTCAGCAGCAGGGTGGCAACAGCCGTGGAAAAGGCAAGTTCTTCGACCTGTACGGTTCCAGCCACAGTGCAGGTGCTCTCACCGCCTGGGCATGGGGTGTCGACCGCATCATCGATGCTCTTGAGGCCACTCCTAGCGTTGGCATCGACCCCAAGCGCGTTGGTGTGACTGGATGTTCTCGCAACGGAAAGGGTGCTTTCGTCGCGGCCGCGCTCGTTGACCGTATCGCTCTGGGTCTGCCCCAGGAGTCTGGCTCTGGTGGTGCCGCCTGCTGGCGCATCTCCGACTCTGAGAAGGCCAAGGGGAAGAACATCCAGACCTCCAGCCAGATCGTCGGCGAAAACGTCTGGTTCTCCACGAGGTTCAACTCCTTCAGCACCAAGTCCAACACCCTCGCTACCGACCATCATCAACTCGCTGGTATGGTTGCTCCTCGTGGCCTGTTGGTCATCGAGAACGAGATTGATTGGCTCGGTCCCGTTTCTACTACTGCTTGTATGAAGGCTGGTCGCCTCATCTACAAGGCTCTCGGTGTGCCAGACAACATGGGCTTCACTGGCTCTGGCAACCATAACCACTGTTCGTTCCCGTCCAACCAGCAGACTGATCTTACTGCGTTCATCAACAAATTTCTGCTCAACCAGAGCTCGAACACGGCCAACATCGAGAAGGGCCCGTCTGGTGCCGATGCTGCGACGTACATTGACTGGACTGCACCTACACTTACTTAGGAACTGGGTCTAACCGTGGAAATATTGGAAACGAGGAGAGTTGACGTGGGCTCGATATGTACATAGTTGGCAATGCGTCCGTAGCTGAATGACATGTTTGCCAAGAATGTAGCATCTTTGGATTGCCCTGGTCGCAGAACCCTGCCCAGTCTGACTTGGGGCCAACATGATTACGCTTGGACTAGATGAATGCGCTGATCAAAAAGCAAAATTCTTCAGGCACTAGAAATTGAGGAGGAGATGTTTTCAGTTGTCTGGCCTTTTGTTCACATATGTACGAGGTCGAGCGTGGTTACGGATGGCTAAACAGAGCGATGGGAGCCTGCCACCGTCGTTCAGCGCAAATCCAGATTTCTCACCACCAAGGCCTTTTTCGCTGATAGAGTCGCTAAGCAGGCGTAGGGTTACGATAAGGCGCCTCAGTCTATAATTTGGACATGACTGACCGAAATTAACATTAGAGACAGGCCTGGTAAGAAAGGGAGAGGGGTTTGATGTTCGCTGGACTGTGGTAGCAGGTTTAGAGGGGTCGTGGACGTGGCACCCACTCCACTCGTTCCTCCGCCTCCGATGCGGTGGCTTATTCGGCACTAGTCCACGTCAAGCGCGTTGTTTATCTGTCTACCCCACAACCACTGCTTCAGTGAACGTGAATGAAGACGGACGAGGAGGAGTGAAAGCAGCGCAGCAGGACGCCCACCACGCGCTGATTGGCCACAGCCCCAATTGAGCCATCACATGACTGCCAAGGCGCTAACTCGATTGCGACGCAACAACGCTCCAGGCTAGAGGACGTCCCAGCCCGCCGCAGCAGACGTTCAACACCACTCCCGATATCACTCCCAGTTGCGCCCGCATCTCAATATCCCCGCAACACGCTGTCCACGACGCGTATAGCGGTTTCCAACGCTTTTAGAGCGCGCCCGCGCCTTTGCCACCTCCCCCACCGAAATTGCGCGCACCCCCTTCAGCCTCACCACACAACGCGACTCTGCCAACGGCGCACCCCCGAAGGTCTTTCATCGGCTTCATCAACACAACGGCCGCCACCACCACGACGCCGCACGATAATGTTATAGAATCGCTGCACGCGCACCCCATCCCTCCCGCGACTGTCTTTCCCTCATAATTGCGCGACTGCTGCCTACCTCGACCCGCGACCGCGTCGAGAGTCGACATCTCGCATCTTGGCCATCCACCGCGCACCACAACATTTATACTGAACCACCACCACCATGGCGTCGGTTCAAGCCAACCCAGAAATGCCTGGGCAGGGCCCGCTCGCCGCTAACATTACGCGCGAGCAGATTCAGCAGGTCTTCCAGGTACGTACTGCCACTTAGCCGCGTGTTCCCTTGCGCCCTCGGCAGTTACCTTTGCTCGAGAAGCTCACTAACACCGTCTTTAGCGCTACACCCAGATGAAGCAACAAGGCGTGCCCGAGACCAACCCCGAGTTCATCAAGGCGCGCAATCTTCTCACCATGGTGCAGAAGCAAAATCAGTTCCAGCAACAGCAGAAGATGCTACGGCAACAGCAAATGCAGCGTCAACAAGGCCAGATGAACCCCCAAGCCGCACAACAGAACGGCGCCGGCATGGCCATGTCTAATGGCACCAAGCCAGCTGCTCCCACTGAGGGCAAAGTCGCTACGCCTGCGCCTGCCTCGAGCGGCCCTTCAGCTACCATCCAGACTGCGACTGCTGGCGGCCAAGCTCCTCAAGGCGACGGCCAGACCCCTACATCAGCGACCGCTGGCTCAATGCCGCTGAACAAAGATCAACTCCTTATGCTGCGCGCCCAGATTGGAGCTTTCAAGCACCTTTCCAAGGGTCTTCCGTTACCCTCTAACATGCAGCAGCAGATCTTTGGTCACCACCAAGCCAAGAAGCCCCAGAACGCTGCCGAGGCGGTAGCTGCCGCCTCTCAGATGCTCGACAATGCCACCCGTGCAGGCAGCGCCTCGAGCGCAAATGGCGGCGCAGTACAGGAAACCCGGACTCTACCTCGTCTTCCCGATACCTTTATCGATCCTTGGAGCAGCGAAGCCTTCCGCGACGTGAACTACATCTCCCACACCCAGCGCAAGAACCGACCATACCTCGCAACTATCATGCCTCAGGGCGTTGACATGGATGCGGTCCAGCAGAGCATGGAAGACATACGCAAGGAGCGCGAAATCCTCCTCTACAACCGTCTCACCGCGAGGAGGGCCGAACTGGAGAAGGTCCACGCAAACATCGGTTCTTGGGATACCAGCAAGACCGACACACCCGAAGATGATGGCAAGGTCAAACTGGCCCTAGTCATTGAGCAGAAGAAGCTTAACCTGTTGGAGAAGCAACGGAAACTGCGGAGAGAGATCGCCCAGCAGATGATCCACGCTGACAACCTTGCGATGACAGCGAACCGAACCGTATACCGACGCCTCAAGAAGCAATCGATGCGTGAAGCCCGTCTTACCGAGAAGCTGGAGAAGCAACAACGCGACGCACGCGAGACCAAGGAGAAGAAGAAGCACCACGAGTTCATCGATGCTATCCGCAAGCACCGCACGGAGTTGCAAGAATCTGGCACGGCTCAGCGTATGCGTCTGCAGAAGCTTGGTCGTACCATGATCACCACCCACCAGAACATCGAGAAGGAAGAGCAGAAGCGCATCGAGCGCACCGCGAAGCAACGTCTGCAGGCTCTCAAGTCCAACGACGAAGAGACCTACCTCAAGCTTTTGGGCCAAGCCAAGGATACTCGTATCTCTCACTTGCTCAAGCAGACCGATGGTTTCTTGAAGCAACTCGCCGATTCCGTCAAGGCACAACAGCGATCCGCAAACAACTCATACGAGCCACAGGAGCCCGAAGTGGAGAGCGAAGCCGAGTCTGGTGATGAAGAAGATCGTCCGGGCAAGAAGAAGACTGACTACTATGAGATTGCTCATCGTGTCAAGGAAGAGGTCACACAGCAGGCTTCCAACTTGGTTGGAGGTACCCTGAAGGAATACCAACTGAAGGGTCTGCAGTGGATGATATCCCTGTACAACAACAACCTGAACGGTATCCTTGCAGACGAGATGGGTCTCGGAAAGACTATCCAGACCATCAGTTTGATCACCTACCTTATCGAGAAGAAGCGACAGCCAGGACCTTACCTGGTTATTGTACCACTGAGTACACTCACCAACTGGACCAACGAGTTCGAGAAGTGGGCGCCGAGCGTTACCAAGATTGTCTACAAGGGTCCTCCCAACTCGCGTAAGCAATACCAGCAGCAGATTCGATGGGGCCAGTTCCAGGTTCTCCTCACCACATACGAGTTCATCATCAAGGACAGACCAGTCCTCAGCAAGATCAAGTGGGTACACATGATTGTTGACGAGGGTCACCGTATGAAGAACGCCGGCTCGAAGCTCAGCATGACCATCACACAGTACTACACAACCCGTTATCGTCTCATTCTTACCGGTACCCCACTGCAAAACAACCTCACGGAACTGTGGGCTATGCTGAACTTCGTTCTCCCTACGATCTTCAAGTCAGCCACTTCCTTCGACGAGTGGTTCAACACTCCCTTCGCCAATACTGGAGGTCAAGACAAAATGGAGCTTACAGAAGAAGAGCAGTTGCTCGTCATTCGTCGTCTTCATAAGGTGCTTAGGCCTTTCTTGCTCCGTCGTCTCAAGCGCGATGTCGAGAAGGATCTTCCCGACAAGACCGAGCGTGTGATCAAGTGCAACTTCTCAACTCTTCAGGCAAAGCTGTACAAGCAACTTGTTACACATAACCGACTCATGGTCAGCGACGGCAAAGGCGGAAAGACTGGTATGCGCGGTCTGAGCAACATGTTGATGCAGTTGCGTAAGCTGTGTAACCATCCGTTCGTGTTCGAAGAGGTTGAGGACGTCATGAATCCAACCAAGGGCACCAACGATCTCCTATGGCGTGCGGCCGGCAAATTCGAATTGCTTGACCGCATTCTACCCAAGTTCCAGGCTACAGGCCATCGTGTCCTCATGTTCTTCCAGATGACACAAATTATGAACATCATGGAGGATTACTTGCGGCTGCGAGGTATGATGTACCTGCGTCTGGACGGAGCGACCAAGGCAGATGACCGATCCGATCTACTGAGGTTGTTCAATGCTCCCGACTCACCATACTTCTGCTTCCTGCTTTCAACGCGTGCCGGTGGTCTTGGACTGAACCTGCAAACTGCCGATACAGTCATCATTTACGACTCAGATTGGAATCCTCACCAGGATTTACAAGCCCAGGATCGTGCTCATCGTATTGGTCAGAAGAACGAGGTCCGCATTTTGCGTCTTATCACTTCCAACTCGGTTGAAGAGAAGATTCTCGAGCGAGCCAACTACAAGTTGGACATGGACGGCAAGGTCATCCAAGCTGGTAAATTCGACAACAAGTCCAAGGATGACGAGCGAGACGCCATGTTGCGTATCATGTTGGAGTCTGCTGAAGCGGCTGAGAGCCTTGAACAAGAGGAGATGGACGATGACGACCTGAACCAGATCATGATGCGTCACGACCATGAGCTGATAACATTCCAGGAGATGGATAGGAAGCGTGCGGCTGAAGATCCATATGGTCCAGGTAAGCCGCTCGGTCGCTTGATCGGTGAGAGCGAGTTACCCGACATCTACCTTAACGAGGAGGCGCCCATTGTCGACGAGAAGGATGACACACCAGCTGGTCGTGGCGCTCGAGAGCGTACTCGCGTCAAGTACGATGACGGTCTTACCGAGGAGCAGTGGTTGGAGGCTGTCGACAACGACGAAGACACTATCGAAGCTGCTATCGCCCGCAAAGAAGCCAAGGTCGCCAAGCGGGGTAGGAAGAGTGGCGGAGCGCGTGACGAGGATTCGCCTGTGCCTTCACGTGCTAGTTCAGAAGAACCTATGCCGAAGAAGCGAGGTCGTAAACCCAAGGCTGAAAAGCGCAAAGCCGACGAAGCCTCCCTCGACGTTGACCTCGCACCTCGGAAGCGCGGTCGACCTGCTCCAGCCAAGGACATGTTGCTTCCTGACCAGCGAGCGTCGCTTCAGAAGGTCGTCAATGTTGTTTACGAAGCTCTCAACGATCTGGAAGAGGAGTCGCAAGACCCGAACATTCCCAACCGCGGTATCATCGACCCATTCATCGAACTGCCGGACAAGTGGGACTACCCAGACTACTACCAGCTGATCAAGAACCCCATCTGCATGAAACAGATCGAGAAGAAGATCAACAAGAAGGAGTACCAGTCTGTGAAGCAATTCCGTCAAGACCTTGGCTTGTTGTGTAACAACTGTCGCACATACAATGAGGACACATCGCTGCTCTTCCAAGACGCCAATCTCATCGAACAGACCGCACTTGACAAGCTCCGTGAAGCAACCGCGGAGTTCCCAGAATGGCAAGATTACGACGACGGTGGCAGCGTGCACGGTGGTCTTAGCACAATGACAAGTGCAGTTGGCACACCACGAGCTGGCGTCTGAAGAACGTAAGTTGCACCACTACACACCATACATTGAGCATCTACTAACAGTACCAGATGACAACACACGTCCTCAAACACGACCGCGTGACACCGAACCACCTTATACCTTCTCTACATGTCGTTTATTGCCTCACTGTATAACTTGCAAAGACCTGGACGAAAGAAGATTGAAGAAAGATTTCATTCCAGGCATTTCCATTACGCGCTTGCACGGTTTTTCGTCGCTCCACCACACCACATTTGGGCGCGGCTTTTCCTCCCATGGTTTTAAGATGCTTGATTGAGTAACACGATTTTGGGGTTCAAGGGGGGGATTTTCTGTTCTTTTCAAAGTGGAGTTTGATGCATGCATGCATGGCTATTGTAGCCAGTGAAGGCTTAGTTTGGCTCGTCTGCCTCTAGATAAAAGGGCAGTTTGATGGGCCGAGAGAGGGAAGAATGTGATTGTTTGCTTGGTGTGATGGATTGATGTAGATGGCCTTCTCAGCTATGCAGTCACCAATCCAATGTAAATTCCAAATTCCACCCCTACGAGCAATGTGGCAGCCATCGGAGTCTTGTCCGACCATACGACCTGCTCACTTA
>Ga0265780_10001424_pt1 | contig 33565 bp, 26 predicted proteins | sample P1T30metagenome_FD_192432 | JGI IMG/M metagenome (GOLD analysis project Ga0265780, IMG submission 192432) | Plant litter microbial communities from East Loma Ridge, Irvine, California - P1 T30 | ecosystem: Environmental > Terrestrial > Plant litter > Unclassified | place: USA: California...
TGATAACAGGGCTTCATCCTCAGGGTCGGCCTTGCCGCTTTCTATAATGCCACCGTTGAGAATAGTTGAAGGTAGTTTTAACCTGGTTAGCAGTGAAGAGCTGTCTATCCAGTTTTGTCCGCCCGGCCATCCCGCAACATTGGGAGGATAGAATACAGCCTGTCCCAGCGAACGCTGAAACTGGAGCAGAACCTGCGGGTTTTCGTATTTTATATTAAATAACCTGTTCATGCCCGCCAGGAATTCAACCGGAGATTTGATCTTATTGCCGGTATTTGCCGAATCATAGAACCAGTCGCTGGTTAGCATTTTTTCAACGACCGGTCTGATCTCGTAACCGGACGAGTAAAAAAGCTCGCTTAGCTCGTTTACATGAGCGGCATCAGGTGTGTCGTTTACGAAGAACTTGTAAAGTTTCTGTGAGATAAAATGCGCAGTTTCCTTTTTTGCCAGGATCAGATCGATAATATCTTCTCCGCCGAGATTGCCGGTTTTGCCGAAAAAAGTTTTGCTGTTATTGTCGTGCTGTTTTTCGTTGAAGAAAAATGCGCCCGTCTCATTTTTATATTGCCACCCGGTAAAAGCGCGTGCTGCTTCTTTAATATCCTTTTCTGTATAATTGCCCAGGCCGAGTGTAAACAATTCCATTAGTTCACGTGCAAAATTTTCGTTTGGCCTGCCTTTTCTGTTTTGCTGATTGTTTAAAAATGACAACATCGCAGGGGCTTTGGATACTTCCAGTAACATGGTCCGGAAATTGCCGAGGGCATTTTTGCGGTGAACATTATTGAGCTGCTGCAGATAAAATCCGTTATTTATTCTGCAGGCAAAATGCCCATGCCAGAAAAGAGTCATCTTTTCGAGCAGCGGTGAGTCTGTTTCAGACATTCTTTTTATCCAGGCTATGTTTACAGACTGTTCCTGCTTGTTTCTCAGCTTCAGATACTCCCTTGTCTCTTCTTCCGGTAGTTCTTTGAGAGGCAAGCGGGGTTGCAATAGCTCTTTGATCTCGCCGAGCGGCTGTATATTCTCAGCTTGCCTTAACAAAAGCTTAACCGCTTTCTGAGCTGAGCTCCTGGACGCTTTTCTGAATTCTGAATAACTCTGTCCGAAAGCAGCCCTTGAGAACAAGTGTTTTATCTGGTCACTATTTTTTGTGCGTTTCATCGCAAATTTATTTTATGACTTAATACTAAACGTTCGGTTTAACGATAAGGTGTTTAATTATTGGATATTATATCTTGTTTTTGATCGGTCAGCGTTAATTTAAACTAAATTTGTCATGTCAGTATAATTTTCGATATTTTTAAAAACCTTTTTTTGCTTGTCACAATGAGAAAAATTCTAGTACTGGCAGTATTCATATCTGCTTCATTTCGTTCTGTTTATGCTCAAACCGAACTTTCGGCCTATGGTAAAATTGATATCAGCGATCTCGAATTAAAAGAGTGCTCTTTTGAAAAAGACGCCAATGCTATGGTGCTTTTCGATAAGGGTGATGTGTATTTCGACGTTGAGTTCGACATTGTTATGGAACGTCATCAGCGTATTAAGATCTTTAATAAAGATGGTAAAGATGAAGCCAATATCAGGATCGAATATAATTCGGTGAATAACCTGGAACAGGTTTTTGAATTGCAGGCGCAAACTATTAACCTTAAAGATGGCAAACCTGTTATCACTAAACTTGAAAAAAAACAGCAATTCAAGGAAGTAATTGATAAATACAGTTCTGCTATGGTTTTTACATTTCCGGATGTACAGCCAGGTTCGGTGATTGAATTTAAATACTCCTGGAAAACGCCGTCATTCAGTAATTTTCCTTCCTGGAATTTCCAGGGCAGGTTACCCGTAAGATATACAGAGCTGACTACCGCTATCCCTGATATGCTGAACTACAAAACGCAGTACAGGATATATAAGCCGCTGTATAAAAACAAAACGTCGGCACAGTCAAGGTCGCTGGGAAGCGGTTCTGAATCGGTGGGATATACCGTAGATATCAAAACAATCGCATTGCAGGACGTTCCATCATTGCAGGATGAGCCTTATATGACATCCAGGCACGATAATCTTCAATCTGCAATATTTCAGCTGTCTAGCATAAGGCCGCTTGGCGGATTTCTGCAAACAGGGATGGATACATGGGCTAAAGTTGCAGGAGGGTTGGCGGAAGACGAGGATTTCGGGCTGCAATTCAGGAAAAAGCTCGAAGGAGAGGACATTTTGATTGCTAAGGCGAAGGCAATGAGCAATGACGAGCAGAGAATCTGTTTTCTGTTTGATGAAGTGAGGAACTTAATGAAGTGGAATGGAGTAGACAGATGGTATACTCATGATGGAATTGCGAAGGCCTGGGATAAAAAGACCGGTAATTCTACGGAAATAAACCTGATATTATATCGTTTGCTGAAGCAGTCGGGGGTGAAAAGTGTTTACCCGATGATTGTAAGCACACGGTCTCATGGTAAGGTTAATATCGCATTTCCCTGGTTATACCAGTTTAACAGGGCGGTCGTAACTATTCCTGTAGACAGTACCAGGCGATATGTGCTCGACGCCAGTAATAAGTACCAGCTTTATAATGCTATTCCGGAAAACCTGCTGAATTCTTATGGATTGCGTCTTGACAAGGAAAATAAAAGACATGACATGGTGGATATACAGGAGCCAAAAACCGCGAGGAAATCTATATACATCAATGCAGAAATAAAACCGGAAGGCAAACTCGTGGGCATGGCTCAGCTTACTGATTTCAGTTATTATAAGATTAATGCTCTAAGGGAGTATAAAGAAGGAGAGGAAAAATATAAAGAATATCTAAGCGGCAGAGACAATGGCTTAAAGATCAGGGATCTTGTTATGGAAGATGCAGACAGGGATTCCCTGCCGTTGCAGGAAAAGATGAATTTTGAAATGGAGCTGGCAGGTTCGGACGGGGATTATATTTATTTCTCTCCCAATATCTTTCCCGATTACCGGAAAAGTCCTTTTCTTAATGAAACCCGGGCAACAATGATAGACTTCGGTTATAATAATAAATATATAATAACCGGGATGTTCAAAGTACCGGCGGGGTATAAGACAGACGTTCTTCCAAAGCCTCTTAATATGGTAATGCCGGATAAGAGCATGTCTTTTCAGCGGATTTTATCACAGGATGGCGATCTCATTTCTATTCGTTACATAGTCGATCTTAAGAAGCCAATATTTTTCGCTGATGAATATCCCGAGCTCAGACAGTTTTATAAGCAATTGATCGAAATGTTAAATGAGCAGATTGTACTAAAGAAATCCTGATGTTAATAATTCAAAAATTTGCGCTGCTGTTCCTTGTTATAACATCAGCTTCGATGGTTCCGGCACTGGCTCAAAAATATTCTGCACCTGCAGATCTGTATAATGCTGCTACGATTCCCGATTCCCTGAAGGAAAATGCGAATGCTGTTGTCCGTTATTTTAACAGCAGTGTTGTTGTCAAGGCGCCGGGTAAGGCGGTTATTAAGGAACATACCATTGTAACCGTGTTAAACGAAAAGGAGGAACATGCGGCCGTCATGATTTTAGGTTATGACAAGAAGTTTTCTGAAGTTGGCAGTGCGGAAATGATGGTATATGATGCAGCAGGGAAATTAATAAAGCGTTACAAGAAAAGTGATATGTACGACCGCTCTGCAACAGACGGTTTTTCACTGATCACTGATAATCGGATACTTAGTGTAGGACATACGATTGCGAGTTATCCGATTACTATCGAGAAGATAACCGAGCAATCAAGAAATAGTTATCTTGATCTGGGAGAATGGGATATACAGGATGAAGAGATGGCTGTGCAGCAGGCCATATATACCATTTCGGTTAATCCCTCAATCGGATTTAGGTATGTATTGAAAAATACTAATCTGAGCCCGAAAAAGGTGTCCGTTGACGGCATGGACGTTTACAGCTGGGAGGTTAAGAACTTAAAGGCTGTTAAACCGGAAGAAGATTGCCCATCCTGGCGGGTTTTGCCTAAAGTGCGTTTTGCGGCTAATAACGTAGAGTTATATAACATTCCAGCTGATATGAGCTCCTGGAAGGGTTTTGGATTGTTAATGCAAACGATGAATAAAGATGCTTCGATATTATCGGCAAAACGCGAGGAAGAGATCAGGAGTATGGTGAGTGGCCTGAAGTCTGATAAAGAAAAGGCCAGATTCTTGTACGAATATCTTCAGAAAAGCATGAGGTATGTTAGCATCCAGCTGGGTGTTGGCGGCTTCAAGCCTTTCCCGGCGAGTTTTGTTGACGAGAAGAAATATGGTGACTGCAAAGCTCTTTCAAATTATATGCTCACTTTACTTAAGACAGTGGGTATACCTTCTTATTATGCGGTTATAAATGCGGGGACCAATGCAGAGCCTGCTGATCCTGATTTTGTAAATGATCCTTTCAATCATATAATACTTTGCGTCCCTTTTAAAAACGATACTACCTGGCTTGAATGTACCAGTGCAACAAGCCCTTTCGGGAAGCTGGGTTCTTTCACTGAGAACAGGAGGGCACTACTGGTCACTGAGAACGGCGGTGTGCTGGTAAATACTCCGAGGAGTGACCTGAAGGATAACGTTTTTGACAGTGAGGCTGTTGTCTCTATCGGTTCTGACGGAATCGCTAAAGCTAAAGTAAATATAAAGGGTGCCGGTGGCTACAGGGATATGTTTATAGGTGCTTCAGGCTCAAAAACGGACGAACAGAAGAAGTTTTTTATGGATTTCCTGAAATTGCGGCAGCCTGATTTTTTTGAGATCAATTACCTGTCTGACAAGGATGAAACAAAGGAGCTGGAGCTGGATCTTGAATATGAGAAATTAAGTGATGTAACGGCAGGAAATAAGTTCTTCTACCGCCCCCGTTTATTCGACCTGTGGCAGTCGACCCTGCCTGTTATGAAACAGCGTAAAACTGACTTCTATTTTGAATATCCGATGCTGAAGAAGAATAATACCCGCATTTCTTTGCCGGCTGATATGGAAGTAGAGGTGCTTCCGCCTGATGTGAAGTATACGTTCTCATTCGGTAATTTTGAAACAAAATACAGCTACGATAAAGATAAAAATGAAATAAAATCGACTTCAAGGTTTGAGCTCAATAACCATGTAATTCCCGCAAATAAGTATGCCGAAATGCAGGAGTTTATGGAAAATGTCTCAAAATACATGAGCAAAAAAATGGTTCTTCGTAAGAAAGCCTAAGTTTGTATTGTGATTTTCCGGCTTGACGAAGATGATATAAGCTTTCCTCCTGCTGAACTTGCAGAGGAAGATGGTTTACTGGCGGTAGGGGGCGACCTTTCTCTGCCCCGATTGCTTAATGCCTATAGCAAGGGCATATTTCCCTGGTACTCCGATGATACTCCGATTTTATGGTACTCGCCCCATGAGCGTTTTGTGCTTTTTCCGGAGAAGGTTAAGGTGAGTAAGAGTATGCGGAAACTGCTTGAATCCGGCAGGTTCAGCGTTACTGCCGACCAGGCTTTTGACCGCGTTATCAGCTCCTGTGCATTCAGCAAAAGAAAGGATGATCCGGGAACCTGGATTACTTCAGATATGATGATGGCTTATCAGCGTCTGTTCGATGCGGGGTATGCACATTCTGTCGAAGTATGGTGCGGTGATGAATTGGCGGGAGGTTTATATGGAGTAAGACGGGGCGATGTTTTTTGCGGAGAAAGTATGTTCAGCACCATGAGCAACGCATCTAAAATTGCTTTGATCTGGTTATGCCGGAATGGGGGGTATAAAATGATTGATTGCCAGCTTTACACTTCTCATCTTGAAAGTCTTGGAGCTGAACTTATTTCGAGGGAGGAATATCTGGAGTATCTGGGTAGCGTTTAAAACGCTGTTCTCGGGCATCCTCGTTTCAAACGAGGACGATGAAGAGCTGAACTTATTTCGAAGGAGGAATATCTGAGTATCTTGGTAGCGTTTAAAACGCTGTTCTCGGGCATCCTCGTTTCAAATGAGGACGATGAAGAGTTGCAAACGCGGACGATGAAGAGGCTTTATTATCAGTCTATAAATCGTCCGCGTTTGCAACGCGGATGAGCGAGAGATGCATTTTTAATGCATGCCGTAAATGACGAAAGATCCCTGATCTATTGAAGTTCATTTAATTAAGTATCTCACGTATATCTTCTGCCGTAAGAGATTTCACAAAACTCTCTTCCGTTGTGATCAATGACTCTGCCACAAAACGTTTCCGGTTTTGCAGGGCAAGGATCTTTTCTTCTACCGAGTCTTTTGTAATGAACTTATAGATGAATACGTTTTTAGTTTGCCCGATACGGTGCGTACGGTCGATAGCCTGCTGCTCTACTGCAGGATTCCACCAGGGATCGAGCATAAATACATAATCGGCTTCGGTGAGGTTGAGACCCACACCGCCGGCTTTAAGCGAGATGAGGAAGATTTTGATCTCCTCGTTCTTCTGAAACTCTTTGACCACTTCTCCCCTGTTCTGTGTTGAGCCGTCCAGGTATGAATACCTGAGTTCTTCTTTATCGAGGTAGTTCCTGTAAATCTCCAGCTGTTTAACGAACTGGGAAAAAATAAGCACTTTATGATCCTCTGCCAGAACGTTCTGCAGGGTATGGATTACGTTCTCGAATTTTCCGGATTCACCTTCATAATTCCTGTCGATCATTTCAGGGTGGTTGGCAATCTGCCTGAGTTTGGTAAGTCCCTGCAGTACCTGCACCTGGGATTTTATAAATGTTCCATCTTCGAGCGATCTCAACAAGTCATTGCGGTATTCTGATTTTACCTTTTCATAATATTCAGATTGCTCTTCGCTCATCTTACAATAAAACAGCTGCTCCATTTTCTGTGGAAGCTCTTTTGCCACCTGGCTTTTGGTGCGGCGCAGTACAAAAGGTTTAATCAGTGCCTGCAGGCGGGCTGCTTTATCTGCGTCTTTCTTTTTTTCTATAGGAACGACGAAGTCTGTCTGGAAAAAATGCTGGTTGCCAAGCAACCCGGGGTTTATAAATGACATCTGTGTCCACAGATCGTTCACCGTGTTTTCGACAGGAGTGCCGCTCAGAATAAGTTTATACTGAGACTTAAGCATTTTAACGGCTTTATAAGCTTTGGATGCCGGGTTTTTAATGTTCTGGCTTTCATCCAGTATAATATAGTGGAAAAAGAGGCTTTTAAGCAATTCGGCATCTACCCTTGTAACACCATAAGTGGTAAATACGACGTCGTAACTGGTAAAACGTTCTATTTCCTTGCTCCGGAGGCTTCCTGTATGGACCAGTATCTTTAGATCTGGCGCAAATTTCTCAGCTTCGTTCAGCCAGTTGTAGATCAAGGAAGTTGGCATAATAATAAGAGAGGTACAGCAGGCTTCTCTCTCTCTTGCTTCTTCTTTGATTTTCTGAAGAAGGGCAAGAGTCTGCACGGTTTTCCCAAGCCCCATATCATCAGCAAGGCATCCGCCGAAATTGTAATCCTTAAGGAAATGAAACCAGTTATAACCGGCTTGCTGATATGGCCGCAGGGTGCCGTTAAAGTGAACGGGCAGATCGATATGATCGATCTTTTCGAAGTCTGTAAGGCGCCGTAACTTTTTATCGATAGTAATGCTGGCCAGCTCGCTGTTTGCGAAGTCGGAGATGAGTCCGATATGGTGTTTTTTCAGCTTGAGCCCGTTTTCTCCCTTTTCTGTAAAGTTAAGCAGGTTTCCATATTGTGAAAACCACTTTTCCGGGATAACTGCGATCTCTCCTGACGGTAAGGTAAACTCCCGTATCTTATTTAATATATGATGTTTCAGATCCATAAAAGGAATCTGATAGGGCCCGAAATGTACTACGGCATTCAGGTCGAACCAATCGTTATTCTCCCTGAATTCTACATCAATTTTGCTGCTTCCAAACAGGAAGCGTTTGTTCCCCTCTGGTTGTTCGATAACGAAGCCCATTGAAGAAAGCGTCTCATGGTTTTCATTGAGCCAGTTGATCACGCTGAAGGAACCATCTTCTTCGTCTGCGAAAGAAGAGCTCACCTCAAGGTATACAAAAAGAGAGCTAACCGTTTTAAGTCCCAGTTCCAGGAGCTCGTCAAGTCTCGCTTTCTCCCATAAAAGGGAACGTTTGATCCTATGGAAAATATAATTGTCGCCGGTTTTTTCCATTCTGACAGAAACCTTGGTATCGCTGCCGGCAGCAAAAACATAATTGCCATATTTAAAATACAGCTGAAGCTGGGAGATTCCGCCGGGTATATAAATTACCTTGAGCACGGGAGCGGCTTCAAATTTCTCCGTATTTATTTCAAAGCCCTCGGCGTATACATGGTGTTTTTCGATCAGAGGGGCTACGAATTTTTCAAAATAGGTTCTCTCTGATGACTTGGGAATGGATATATAACGTTTACTGAGAAATGGCTGGAGTTTTTTTCCTTCTATATCACCTTCAAAATGATAAAGAACATCATCGAGCAGCAGGCGGGCAGGATTATTGCAAACGATCTGCGCATCTTTAAACATAAACTCTATCCGTATACCCTTAAATTTGATGGTCGGAAAATACCGGGTTTCTTCCTCCGTTTTCCGGAAATGGAAGAGAACAGATGCCGGTTCTGTGGCCAGCTTTAATGGCTTCTCGACAGGCCAGCCCTCTTTACTCATTAAAAAGAGCTCTTTATCGTCCAATGCCGCCAGGGCATCAACCATCTTTTTATCGATACGCGGCCGGATCACATCAAAAAGCTTCTGATCAAAGATCTTGCTGAAATATTCGAGCGGGCGGATCGGTTTTTTATAATAACGTTTTATGATATTTCCCTGTTCGGTTTCTTCCAGCAGCTTAATAAGTTTAATATCTTTTTCATCAAGAATTGATATGAATTCTTTAGCTGTGGTAGAGAACAGACGCTGATAGGTTAGTGAAAAGCCGCCATCTGAATTGAGCTGTACAACATGAGGTTCTATTAAATAACCCAGAAATTCATGCTGGCATAATGAATAAACTAATTTGCAGGGCTTTGTACTATCGACACGTAACATTTGTAAATGCTGAAAAATTAGTAGAAGCTAGCATTTAAAAAATGTTAAACTTAAGTAGAATTATTGCAAAATCAAAAAAAAAGCAACTGCCGGCGGCAATTGCTTTTTTTTGATTTTGACTTTTATTATCTCAATTCGTTGATAGGGAACGAATCCATATCTGAATAGACAAGATTTTCGCCTGCCATTGCCCAGATGAATCCATAATTTGAAGTACCGCCTCCGGAATGGATAGACCATGGCGGAGAGATGATAGCTTCGTGATTCTGAACAACAAGGTGACGGGTTTCCTGTGGCTGGCCCATCATGTGGAATACTACCTGCCCTTGCGGAACGTCAAAATAGAAATAAGATTCCATGCGGCGGTCGTGTACGTGAGACGGCATGGTATTCCATACGCTTCCGGTTTTCAGAATGGTTAGCCCCATTACCAGCTGACAGCTCTGTATGCCTTCAAGATGGATGTATTTATAGATCGTACGTTCATTAGCGGTGTCCTTACTTCCTATAGTTGAAGGAGAAGCATCTTCTTTTTTCATCATGCGATGAGGATAAGAATGATGTGCCGGAACAGAATAGAGGAAGAATTTAGCAGGGTTCTCGGCAGAAACACTTTTAAATGTTACGGATTTTGAACCTTTACCCGCATAAACAGCATCCAGTTTGCTTACCTGATAGGTGGTACCGTCAACAGTAACTTCGCCATCGCCGCCTACATTGATAATTCCTATTTCTCTTCTCTCAAGAAAATAATCTGCTCTTAGATTATCGTAGGTTGGCAGTTCAATAGTTTTATTCACAGGAGAAGCACTTCCGATTATAGCACGGTCGTAATGAGAATAGGTAAAGCTAAAGTCATCTGCCGGCATAAGGTCGTTTATAAGGAAATTTTCCCTTAGCTCTGCCGTGTTCAGGCCCGCCACTTCTTTAGGGCTCTGGGCGTATCGTTGATTCATTATCATGGTATTCTTTTTTATTTAAAATTTAACTATCTGCCCATCCATCCGCCGTCTACGGTGAGAATGGTGCCATGCACATAATCTGCGGCGGCAGAAGCAAGGAAAACGACCGGACCTTTAAAGTCTTCCGGTTCTCCCCAGCGGCCGGCAGGAATACGGCTAAGTATAGAAGTACTCCTCTCTGCATCCTTTCTAAGAGCTTCGGTATTATCCGTTGAGATATAACCCGGAGCTATTGCATTGACGTTTATTCCTTTGCCGGCCCATTCGTTAGCGAACGCTTTTACCAGGCTGCCGACTGCTCCTTTGCTGGCTGCATAACCTGGTACGTTCACCCCGCCCTGGAATGTTAATAGTGAGGCTGTGAAAATCACTTTTCCACCTCCCTGTTCGATCATCCTGGCACCGATGTCTCGTGTGATAATAAACTGGCTGTTCAGATTGATCTCTATTACCTTATACCAGAATTCGTCTGAATGCTCAGCGGCAGGCTGGCGAAGAATGGTTCCGGCATTGTTTATCAATATGTCAATACGTGGATTTTCTGCAAGTACCTTTTTAAGAAAAGCAGATACAGAATCCCTGTCGTTAAAATCGCACTGGTATGCCTTGAACTTCCGGCCAAGAGCATTAACCTGTTTTTCGGTTTCACTTCCCTGCAGCGCAATAGAAGATGATACACCGATAATATCAGCTCCGGCCTCTGCAAGTGCTTCGGCCATTGCCTTTCCTATTCCGCGGTTGCTGCCGGTAACGAGCGCAACCTTTCCATCAAGGTTAAATAAAGATTGAGTACCCATAAAACGTTTTGGTGATAAAATGCAGTGCAAATTACTGTTTATACCATGATTTAAAAAAAATAAGCCGTTTTATTTGTGTTTCTACCTCTCTGCAGGCAAAAGTCTTAATTGTTAAGAAAAGCATTCATGATGCCGGTCATTTTTTCTGGTTTATATTTTATGTAACCTTGCTATGGGTGAAAACTCATTGTACAATTAAAACTAAGAAAATGTCACTATCACTTTTTGATCTAACAGGAAAAAGAGCTTTGATTACTGGCGCTACCCACGGCCTTGGTATGTCTATGGCTTCCGGGCTTGCTAACGCCGGCGCCCAGATAATTATTAATGATATTTCAAAAGAAAAGCTTGATTCGGCGATTGAGGAATATGCTAAGAACGGTATAAAAGCCGTTGGTTATTTGTTTGATGTAACCGACGAAGCTGCAGTAAAGATTAATGTTGAAAAAATTGAACAGGAGGTAGGGCCTATTGATATCCTTGTAAATAATGCAGGGATAATTAAAAGGATACCTGTTGTTGATATGGAGGTTGCCGACTGGGAGCAGGTTCTTAAGATCGATCTTACCGGTCCTTTTATCATGTCTAAACATGTTGGTAAGGCTATGATAAGCCGTAATTCTGGCAAGGTGATCAATATATGCTCTATGATGAGCGAACTTGGACGCGAAACTGTCAGTGCTTATGCAGCTGCTAAGGGCGGTTTAAAAATGCTCACCAAAAACCTGGCTACTGAGTGGGCCAAGTTCAATATTCAGGTTAACGGAATCGGACCGGGTTATTTTGCAACTACACAAACTGCTCCTATCCGCGTAGACGGGCATCCGTTCAACGATTTTATTATAAGCAGAACACCTGCGGCAAGGTGGGGCGATCCTGAGGATCTTCAGGGGGCAGCTATATTTTTAGCTTCCAAAGCCTCAGATTTCGTAAGTGGCCATATCCTGTATGTTGACGGAGGTATTCTCGCAACTTTAGGAAAAGCGGCAAACGAATAAAAGCAGAAATCATTAATATATTCCAATAACTGAGCCGTAAATAGTATTTTTACGGCTCTTGTGTTTCCGGGATATCTGGAGCAGAGTAATTTTATTACTTTCGGAACGTTACAACAGGGAATGAAGTTTGAAACCATTACAATAAAGGATATAGCGAAAGCCTTAGGTCTGTCTACTTCGACCGTTTCAAGAGCCTTAAGAGGAGGTTATGAGATCAGTGAGGAGACAAAAAAAGTAGTACTTGAGTATGCAGCCAGAATAAATTACAGACCTAATCCTATTGCGTTAAGCCTTAAAGAAAGAAGGAGTTATTCTATCGGGGTGGTTGTATCTGAAATTGCCAACAACTTTTTTTCCCAGGCTATTAATGGTATTGAATCTATTGCTTACGGTGCAGGGTACCATGTTATTATTACTCAGAGTAATGAATCTTACGATCGTGAAATAATTAATGTGCAGCACCTGGCATCACGCTCGGTGGATGGTCTCCTCATTTCTTTGTCATTCGAGACTTCTGATGTTGCTTACCTCCAGGAACTATACGGAAAAGGCCTGCCGATCGTTTTTTTTGACAGGGTAGCCGAAGAAATAAAAACACATAAGGTAATTGCCAACAATTTTAAGGGATCTTTTGATGCGACGGAATATCTGATCAGTCTCGGAAGCAGAAAAATTGCACATTTGACTAATGCCGCACATTTATCTACAACGAAAGAAAGGTTGGAAGGGTATAAAGCGGCTCTTGAAAAACATAATATCCCGTTTGATCCCCTGTATGTTAAACATAGCGAACATGGTGGAATGGTGCAGGATGAGCTGGAAGTGGTAGTTAAATCATTGCTTCAGCTTGAAGAAAGGCCTGATGCCATATTTATTGCACAGGATAAGCTAAGCACGGGCTGTTTAATGGCATTGAAAAAGCTGGATCCTGATTTTGCTGTCAAAATTCCTATTGCCGGATTTACAAATTCGAACGTTGCCGATCTTTTCATGCCTTCTATCACAGCAGTAAGGCAGCCGGCCTTTGAAATAGGGCAGGCAGCTACCGAATTATTGATAAAACTTATCGAGAGTAAAAAGCCGGTCACTGAGTTTGAAACCAGGGTTTTCGATACAGATCCTCTCAGAGGGTAATTATTCTTAACATTCCTTAAATATTCTTCTGTTAATTAAATATCGCATCGACAGGAGCCGTCAAATAGATAAACGCGTATTTTTTATCGTTTAATACCGCATATCTATCTATCAACAGCAGATTCAGGAATATAAGCAGTTCATCTATTATTATCTGCCATTAGTCTAATTGATTTTTGTATATACGGGGCATGTCGTTGATTTGAAACATAATCTCAATAACATGAAAAAGAAACTAAACCCGGTGTCACCTTTTTTAATTCTTTTAGTACCAGCCCTGCTTGTTCTGGGCTCTGTTACTGCTAATCCGGCTAAAGAAGAAGTTCATACAGAAAAATATAAAGCGGGAGCTTGTTTTACTTTGCCTGCATTCAGGGGACTTATACAAAGCTTGTTTTAATAAATAAATTAGACTCTGTAAATAAAAAAGCTGAGCAGGTTAGTCTGCTCAGCCTTTTTGTCTTTTACATCAGGCTGTTGTTCTGATATTGAGCTCTTTGAGTTGTTCTTCTGATATTGTTGCAGGAGAGTCTATCATTACGTCTCTTCCTGAATTGTTCTTAGGGAACGCAATTACATCTCTTATTGAATCGAGCCCGGCGAAGATCGAAGCGAGCCGGTCGAAGCCGAAAGCTATACCGCCATGGGGAGGTGCGCCAAACTCGAAAGCATCCATTAAAAAGCCGAATTGTTTCTGAGCTTCTTCCGGACTGAACCCAAGATGTTTGAACATGAGAGATTGCAGGCTGCGGTCGTGAATACGTATAGATCCCCCGCCTATTTCTGTTCCGTTGATCACCATATCGTATGCATTAGCTCTAACAGATCCCGGTTCTGTGTCAAGGAGAGCGATGTCTTCCGGCTTAGGGGACGTGAATGGGTGATGCATGGCATGGTAGCGGGCCGATTCTTCATCCCATTCGAGCAAAGGAAAATCAACGACCCATAATGGTGCAAATGTATTCTTATCTCTCAGGCCAAGTCTTGTACCCATTTCCAGGCGTAATTCGTTGAGCTGTTTACGTACCTTATCTGCATTTCCGGCCATGACAAGCATCAGGTCGCCAGGTTCTGAATTAAAGGCGGCCGACCATTGTTCCAGTTTTGCGGTGTCGTAAAATTTGTCTACAGATGACTTAAGTGTTCCATCTGAGTTATGACGGCAGTATACAAGGCCTGTAGCGCCGATCTGCGGGCGTTTAATGAAGTCTGTGAGTTCATCAAGCTGTTTGCGTGTATATTCTGCACATCCTTTTGCGTTGATACCTACTACCAGTTCTGCATTGTCAAACACAGGGAAGCCGGCACCTTTAACTACATCATTCAATTCTATAAAGCGCATTCCAAACCTGATATCCGGTTTGTCTGAGCCATAGAGTTTCATAGCCGTATCGTAGGTCATTCTCGGAAATTCGTTGATTTCGATCCCCTTTACCTGTAAAAACAGATGTTTTACAAGGCCTTCGAACAGGTTCAGGATGTCTTCCTGCTCTATAAATGCCATTTCGCAGTCTATCTGTGTAAATTCCGGCTGACGGTCAGCCCGCAGGTCTTCGTCGCGAAAGCACTTAACAATCTGAAAATAACGATCGAACCCGGAAACCATCAGGAGTTGTTTGAATGTCTGCGGCGATTGTGGCAGTGCATAGAATTCGCCGGGGTTCATTCTGCTCGGAACGACAAAGTCGCGTGCGCCTTCCGGCGTTGACTTAATCAGAACAGGCGTCTCTACTTCAATAAATTCATGGCCGTCCAGGTATTTTCTGACTTCCTGTGCCATCTTGTGACGAAGAACAAGGTTATTTCTTACCGGGTTTCTGCGCAGGTCAAGATAGCGGTATTTCATTCTCAGGTCCTCTCCCCCGTCTGTCTCGTCTTCAATAAGGAACGGAGGGAGTTTGGCTGCATTTAGTATTTCAAACGCGGAGACTTTTATTTCGATATCTCCGGTGGGGATCTTAGGGTTTTTATTGGAACGTTCTACAACTTTTCCTGTAATTTTTACGACATACTCCCTGGATACATTTCTGGCCTGTTCGCAGAGCGCTGCGTCTTCGTCCATATTAAAAACCATCTGAGTGATTCCATATCGGTCTCTTACATCAATAAAGGTCATTCCGCCAAGGTCTCGTGATTTCTGTACCCAGCCGGCAAGTGTTACTTCTTTGCCTAAATCATTAATGTTTAACTCCCCGCAGGTATGTGTTCTATGCATAAAAATATGGTTAGAGGTGCAAAAGTATATTTTTTGAACCAGTATAAAATGTATTTTGAGCTGAAATTGTCAATGAAGAATTATTCTGTTTCCACATCTCCTTCAAATACAAATTCGGCAGGGCCTTCAAGGAAAATATTTGTAAATGAAAGGCCGTCAAACGAAAAGCGGATATTGAGTTCACCTCCGAGGACTTTAACAGGTGTATTTATATCGCCCTTCTGGTCCTTAAGTTTCGCCATTGCAAGAGCAACAGCCGTAACCCCTGTACCGCAGGCGAAAGTTTCGTCTTCAACTCCTCTTTCGTAGGTGCGAACGAAATAGTGATCCTTAAAATCTTCTACAAAGTTGATGTTAATACCTTTTTCTGCATAGGTATCATTGTACCTGATCGCCTTTCCCTCGGCGTAGACATTTTTTTCTTTAAGATCTGTGGTGCAGGCGACGTAGTGAGGTGATCCGGTATTGAGTACAAATGCTTCGCCGTCCCGTTCGATCAGATCTACATCTTTCATCTGCAGACTGACCCAATTTCCTGATCCGGAAATTTTGGCATAGTGAGGACCATCTACTGCCAAAAATGTTGTCTCTTCTTTGATGATATTAAGAAACCTGGCAAAGGCAACAATACAACGGCCGCCATTTCCGCACATACTGCTTGGCTGCCCGTCTGAATTATAATAGATCATTTCAAAATCAAATCCGTTTTTTTCCTGGATAAGCATGAGGCCATCGCCGCCTATCCCGAACCGCCTGTCGCATAAGGCTGCTATTAAAGCAGGGTTATGGTGGTCTATAGACAGTTTCCTGTTATCAAACAGGATAAAGTCGTTGCCTGCTCCGTGGTATTTATAGAAGTGAGTTTTCATTATCAAAATACAAGATTACGAATTGTAGAAGGAATTTCGCTTAAAACAACGTAAATTGTTAAATACCGGTCTGCGCCTGTATTTGAGCTGTTTTAGAATGTTTAACAATTTTTAACACATTATGCGGTATGTATACGTTGCAAAAGTCGTTTTAGTGGTATTAATTTTGAATAACTAAAATAAAGCACACAGAAGGACATAAAATATGAAAAAAATAGGAATTACTCTTCTTACTGCATTCGTCGGAGGTGCAGTTGCCTTAGGGGCATATAAGTTTATGGAGAATAAATCAGCCGACAATATGACTCTTGAAGAGAGGCAGAAAGTTTATTTTACCAGTAATCCGGTAAATGTATCGTCTGCCGGTGATGTGGATTTTGTTCAGGCAGCGGCGGCAGTTACCCCTGCTGTTGTTCACATACAGACCACATACGACAATACATCTTCGAGAGGTGGCGGCGGTGCAGATCCGTTCGAGGATATGTTCAGGGACTTTTTTGGAAATCCACGCGGCGGCGGACAGCGCGCACCGGCCATGGCTTCTGGTTCGGGCGTTATTGTAACAGACGATGGTTATATAGTCACCAATAACCACGTAGTGGAAAATGCGACTAAAATTGAGGTTATTCTGCCGGATAAACGTTCTTTCCAGGCAAAGGTTATCGGACGTGATCCTAATACAGACCTGGCGCTGGTTAAAGTAAGCGGAACCGGGCTTCCTATAGTAAAACTTGGTAATTCAGATAATGTTCAGGTTGGAGAATGGGTTCTTGCCGTTGGTTATCCTCTTACGCTCAACACTACGGTAACTGCCGGTATTGTAAGTGCCAAAGGACGCAGTATCGGTATCCTGGATCAGCCAAGCGAGGAAAATTATTATAACAGGCAGCAACAGGCACCCAAGGCCAGCTCTGCTATAGAGTCTTTCATACAAACGGATGCGGCCATTAACCGTGGAAACAGCGGAGGCGCTTTAGTGAACACCCGTGGTGAGCTGGTTGGAATTAATGCGGCTATTGCTTCGCAAACAGGCTATTATGCGGGATATGGATTTGCTATACCTGTTAACCTTGCCAAAAAGATCATGGACGACTTTATTAAGTACGGTGAAGTGAGGCGTGGTTACCTTGGAGTAAACTTCCCGGGGCCGACAACCGAAGATCAGTTCTTTAAAGAAAAAGGAATTAATCCGAGCACTGTTAAGGGGGTTTATATAACCGGAGTGCAAAAGGGTGGTGCAGCAGCGGCAGCCGGCCTGAAAGAAGGGGATATTATTACCGGCCTGAATGGAACTGCCGTTAGCTCTTCGTCTGAGTTTACAGAAAAAATAGCCAGACAGCGTCCGGGCGATAAGGTTCAGTTAAACTATCTGCGCGATGGAAAATCATTCAATGCTACGGCGACGCTTAAAGGTGAGGAATCGTTAAAGACAGCATCTGTAGACAGCCGTTCGGCGGAGGAGATTTATAACCGGCTGGGCGCCAGCTTTACTCCTCTTTCTGCAGCTCAGAAACAGAAGTATAAAGTAAGCTCCGGCGTTGTAGTAACTGCTGCAACAGACGGCGGCCTGTTCTCTAATTACGGCATCGAAAAAGGTACGATCATTACTAACATCAATGACATGCCTGTTAACAAGTTAGACGATATTGATAATGCGCTGTCTGCTACCAAGAATAATATGCTTCGTATCAACGGCATTACAGTTGACGGGTCAAGAATAATGATGACTTTCCCGATCACACAATAAAAACCAAAAAGCCCTGCTATTAGACTGCCCCCAAAAAGTTAGACACTATTTGGGGGCAGTTCATATTACAAGCGGGGCTTTTTTGTTTGTGATCGCAGTGTTTTGATTATTTTTGCGTAATGAGGGAGAAGGGCTTAACATGGGAGCTGCTGGGGCAGCATCTTTTGTTGCTGCCACAGAAGGCACTATATTGGGAAGAAGAGAAGACATTAGTTTTGGCAGATCTGCACATTGGCAAGGTCGGACATTTCAGAAAAGCGGGTATTGCTATCCCTAAGGTAATGGAACAGGAAGAGCTGTCTGTGCTTTCTGATCTGATCAATGAACTCAAACCGGAAAAACTCATATTCCTGGGTGATCTTTTCCATAGTGAGATGAATAATGACTGGAACTGGTTCCAGTTATGGTGTGAGCTTTTTCCATCACTGAAGATTATTCTTGTTAAGGGGAATCATGATATCCTTCATGAGGATCATTACCTCGCATGTGGTTTTGAGATGGCAGATCATATATATGCAGGGCCTTTTCTTTTTACACATGAGCCCTTGCCTGAAAAACGTCTGCCGGCAGAAAAATATGTGATAAGCGGGCATCTGCATCCGGGGGTGAAATTGAGAGGGGCCGCCCGGCAATCGGTGATTCTATCCTGTTTTCATTTTGGTCCCGCCCAGGCGGTTCTTCCCGCATTTGGAAAATTTACGGGAAAATTTTGCCTGGCATCTGCTGAGCAGTCTGCGGTATTCGGTATACTTGATAAGAAGGTTATCCGGCTGTAAATCTTTCTTCTATGACGAAGAGGTTTAGTGCTTATCTCAGGTCCGTTAGCTATATAGAGCTTAGATTGTTTCTAAATAGGTCCTTTTTATTGTGTCTGCAATATGCATTTATATATATTCGGGGATAATTAAATATTTTTGCACTCCGAAATATAAATCAAACAAAAGGTAATGAGCAGTTTTACTAAAGCTTTCTCGTCTACATTGGGGAAGAAATTGATCATGGGCTTAACAGGGCTTTTTCTTTGCCTGTTCCTGATAGTCCATCTAGTTGGTAATCTTCAATTGTTTAAAGATGATGGAGGCAAGGCATTCAATGAATACTCCTATTTCATGACTCATTTCTTGCCTATCAAAATAATTTCGTACCTGCTTTATGCGTCTATTATTCTGCATGCCGTTTATGCACTAGTGCTGACGGTAGCCAATAAAAAGGCTCGTCCGGTAGGTTATGCACAATATAACGGTGCGGCAAACAGTACCTGGAGCTCCCGTAATATGGGTATTCTGGGTACAGTCCTGCTGATCTTCATCGTTGTACATATGAGCAATTTCTGGGCACAATACCACTGGGGCGGACTGCCTTACGTAAAGTATGAAATGAGTCTGAGCGATCCTTCAGCGGTAAAGGTAGTACCCTTGCCGATAAGCGGAAGTCCTTTGGTACATTCTGAGTATGTGGACGCACAGAACGGCACAGAGGTGGTAATAGCTAAAGATCTGTATTCTGTTGTTCACGAGTCGTTTCAGCACTTATGGTATGTAGCTCTATATGTTTTATCGATGATAGCTATGGGATTTCACCTTTATCATGGCTTTCAGAGCGGTTTCCAGACCATGGGTTGGGATCATAACAAATACAAACCGGCAATAGATTTCGCAGGACTTTGGGTCTTCAGTATAATCATTCCTGCTGTGTTTGCAGCGATGCCACTTTATTTTTTCTTGTTTAAACATTAAATCCCTTTTAAGGGAATAAAAAATAGTTTCTGAGATGATTTTAGATTCTAAGATACCAGAAGGCCCTTTGGCAGAAAAGTGGTCTAAACACAAGTTCAACCTGAAGCTGGTTAATCCGGCGAATAAAAGAAAATACACAGTTATTGTTGTCGGTACAGGATTGGCGGGAGCTTCTGCTGCTGCGTCTCTGGCGGAGCTTGGATATAATGTTAAGACTTTCTGCTTTCAGGATAGTCCGCGCCGGGCACACTCAATTGCTGCTCAGGGAGGTATTAATGCCGCTAAAAATTACCGTAATGACGGTGATAGTGTTTACCGGCTGTTTTATGATACGATCAAGGGGGGCGATTACCGTGCGAGGGAAGCGAATGTTCACCGTTTAGCGGAGGTTTCTGTAGATATTATCGATCAGTGTGTTGCCCAGGGTGTTCCGTTTGCCAGGGAATACGGCGGTCTTCTTGACAACCGTTCTTTCGGCGGAGCCCAGGTATCCAGAACTTTCTATGCAAGGGGACAAACCGGACAGCAGTTGCTTCTCGGTGCATTCTCTGCACTTAACCGCCAGATCTATGAAGGTAAGGTTGAGATGTACAACAGGCATGAAATGCTCGACCTGGTTGTCGTTGACGGTAAGGCTCAGGGAATCGTAACCAGGAATCTGATAAGCGGAGAGCTTGAAACTCATGCGGGCCATGCGGTTCTTCTTTGTACCGGAGGTTATGGTAATGTGTTTTACCTGTCTACCAATGCGATGGGTAGTAATACCACCGCAATCTGGAGAGCGCATAAAAAAGGCGCATTATTTGCCAATCCATGTTATACGCAGATCCACCCTACCTGTATTCCGGTAACGGGTGATCATCAGTCTAAACTTACACTGATGTCTGAGTCCTTACGTAATGACGGAAGAGTATGGGTGCCAAAAACTCAGGAGCTTGCCGAAAAAGTGCGTAAAGGCGAACTGAAGGCTGCAGAAATAAAAGAAGATGACCGGGATTATTTCCTGGAGCGCAAATATCCGTCTTTCGGAAATCTTGTTCCTCGTGACGTGGCTTCGCGTAATGCTAAAGAAGCTTCTGATGACGGAAGAGGTGTAGGTGCTTCTGGAAAAGCTGTATACCTTGATTTTGCTGATGCTATTAAACGTCTTGGCAAACATGCAGTGGAAGCGAAGTATGGTAACCTGTTTGATATGTATTATCAGATCACGGATGAAAATCCTTATGAGATGCCGATGCGTATATATCCGGCGGTTCACTACACGATGGGCGGTTTATGGGTTGATTATAACCTGATGACCACAATTCCTGGTTGTTATGCACTGGGAGAGGCGAATTTCTCAGACCATGGTGCTAACCGCCTGGGTGCTTCGGCCCTGATGCAGGGTCTTGCAGACGGATACTTTGTTATTCCATATACTCTGGGTGATTATTTAGCGACTATCGGTCCGAAACCGGTCGATGATAAACACCCTGCTTTTGCCGAAGCGAAAAAAGGAGTAGAAGATCAGATTAAAAAGTTACTATCTCTGAAGGGGACTAAAACTGTTGATGACTATCACCGTGAACTCGGCATCATTATGTGGGAGTACTGCGGAATGGCCAGAACCGAAGAGGGACTTAAAAAGGCCAAAGGTCTGATTAAGGCTCTTAAGGAAGATTTCTGGAAAAATGCGACAGTGCTTGGGGAGAATGAAGAGCTCAATATGTCTCTTGAAAAAGCAGGACGTGTTGCTGACTTTATAGAGCTTGGAGAGTTGATGGTTAGCGACGCTCTTCACCGGTCAGAATCCTGCGGAGGACACTTCCGGGTAGAAAGTCAGACTGAAGAAGGAGAGGCTTTGCGTGACGATGCCAATTTTGCTTATGCAGCTGCATGGGAATATAAAGGCGACAACGTTGAGGAGGAGCTGCACAAGGAAGCCCTCGTATTCGAGAATGTTAAGCTGACACAGCGTAGTTATAAATAGTATCTGGTTTAAAGAATATAGTAGAAAATCAAGTATCAGGAATCAGGATTATATAACGATCAGGATTCTTGTTCCTAAAATCCATAAAGATGAGCGGACACATGAATTTAACCCTTAAAGTCTGGAGACAGAAGAATGCTTCTGACAAGGGAAGATTTGTAACATATAAGGCTGATGAAATTTCTCCCGACATGTCCTTCCTGGAAATGCTGGATGTGGTTAATGAGCGTTTGGTGAAAAAGAATGAGGATCCGATCTATTTTGATCATGATTGCCGTGAAGGAATTTGTGGCATGTGTTCATTGTATATAAACGGAAGGCCGCATGGTCCGAAACGGGCTATTACAACATGTCAGCTTCATATGAGAAGCTTTAGTGACGGCGAGACTATTACTATTGAGCCATGGCGTGCACAGGCTTTCCCGGTTATCAAGGATCTTGCCGTTGACCGTTCTTCATTTGATCGGATACAACAGGCGGGCGGTTATGTATCGGTGAATACCGGCGGCGTACCTGATGCAAATGAAATAGCAATTCCGAAAACTGTAGCCGATGAAGCATTCAACTCCGCTACATGTATCCAGTGCGGTGCATGTGTAGCAGCGTGTAAAAATGCATCTGCGATGTTATTTGTTTCTGCTAAGGTTTCGCAGCTGGCTTTATTGCCCCAGGGGCAGCCGGAGCGTTACCATCGTGTGCAGGCAATGGTTGCCCAGATGGATGCAGAGGGTTTTGGTGGCTGTACAAATACCGGAGCTTGTGAAATTGAATGCCCTAAAGAGATATCTCTGAGTAATATTAACAGGATGCGTCGTGATTATTTCACAGCGAAATTCTTCAAAGAAGAAGAAATTCGTTAATTTTGTAACACGAGGCAAGGAGGATAAACAAAAAGCCCTGACGCAATTGCGCAGGGCTTTTGTGTTTTTTGATGTTTTCTGCTTATCCTCTGTATTCTTTTGTGTTTTGTAATTGATTTTTAAGGTATTTTATTGAAAGTACCTGCATTTGTGTTCGAATATTCTATTTTATTTAAAAATATTCTGTTTCTTGCTAAAAATTTGAATGCTTTTTTATAATTTTTAACAAGAATAGTGATTTTTGTCTGTTTTAAGCTATTATTTTGGTTCAGCTGTCTCGAAAATCAATACTCCGTTTTTGCCTTTTTCTCCGTAGGCTGTAATTGCAGCATCGCCTTTCAGCACTTTCAGGCTGGTGCCCGGGAATCTGTTATTCATGTCTTTTTCGACTACTTTAATAAAGTCATCTGCCGATACTTCTTTATTGTTAATTATGAGTAGTTTTCCACTGAGGAATTCTTTTGTGAGGTTATTTTCAGGAGCATTTCTGCTTTTAAGCATTATTGGTAAAGTGTATTGAACACGTACCGGCTGCCCGCTTTTCTCGCCGGGTTTCCATTTTGGTGATGTGCTGAGCAATCTTATAGCTTCTTCGCCTGTGCCTAGTTTAAGATCGTGCAGAATTTTAATATTACTCAGACTGCCGTCTTTTTCCACGATAAAGCTGGCTATCAGCTTGCCATTGACGCCTTGTTTTTTTGCTTCTTCCGGGTACTGGTAATTTTTTCCTACATATTCGCTGAAAGCACGCATACCTCCCGGGAATTCGGGCGTTACATCAATTTTCGAAAAGTCCATGATTGAATTTGATGTCTCATTGTTTTTAGTAGTATCAGCAGGCGGGATGGTGATATTGGCGGGCAATTCAGTTTTTTCCAGTCCGGATACAGATTGTTCTGTTGATGTAACCCGGTTATTATTGCGAGTTTTTTTTGACGTGTAGTCTGACTCTTTTACCGGCGTGGATGATGTCTGGCTGGCCGGCGTGGGCATTTCTGCTATCAGTGTTTTCAGTTCCTCTGCATTTATAGAAGAAGAGGAAAAAATCAGCATGGCTAAAAACAAAGGCAGGCTTAATCCATATTTTAGTACTGCCGTTCTGTGGGATCTGGTTTTGTGTAACATAAGTATTCTGCGTTTTAAAAGTGACTCGTTAAAGAAGCTGTTGGTTAACTGCTCAGGCTCAATGCCGAAAGCATTGCTCAGTAATAACAATGCGTATTCTGGTTTTCCAAGCTCCGAGGATTCTGCAGCCAATTCATCGGCGATGAATTCATGTGTATAACTTACATCCTTTTTGTATAGGTAAACTACAGGGTTGAACCAGTTGAGAATGGCTATCAGTTCAAAGAGGATGACATCTGTTGAGTGCAGCTGTTTGACGTGTACGTATTCATGTTTCAGGATAGTTTCCTTACCGGGAAGCGTGTCAGGGACGATTACCCTGTTAAAAAAGGAGTAGGCCCGCCGGTCTTTAAATTCCGGCTTAAAGATTTTGAGCAGGCGATATATAAATCTGAGAGAGAAAAAAAGCAGTCCGCATACATAGACGATAAGGACGATGTCCTGTAGCTGGAGAGCTTTTTGCCCTGTGTTACTTATATTAACGCTGTAAGGTGCGAGACTGATGCCGTAGGTTATTTCCCTCACCTTTTCGGTGATTAAGAGTGATCGTATCCAGGAAGACTGAAGCACCGGAATTGTAAGCGACAGCAGGCCCGAACTGAGTAGGTAGATCCTGTTCAGTTTGAAGAACGTCTCGTTTCGTAACAGGAGGAGATAGAATAAATAAAACAGGATCAGGTATGTATTTACCTGGAAGATGAAATGTGCGTAAGTCATGATTTTTTAGATTTAAGGTCCTTTATTAACTTTAGTATTTCATCAGCTTCCCTGAGGTTTATTTTTTCCTTCCTGAGAAAGAACGAGAACATATTTTCGACTGAGTTGCTGAAATATCCTCCGAGAAGTTTTTCTGCGGCAAAGGTTTTGTATTGTTCGCGACTTATAAGGGGATAGTACTGATGGGTTTTACCGAAAGCCTCGTGCCCGATAAAACCTTTGGTTTCTAAAATCCTTACAATTGTAGAAACGGTGTTATAAGCTGGTTTCGGTTCCGGAAGCTGGTCTATCAGGTCTTTAACAAATCCTTTTTCCATTTGCCAGAGTACCTGCATGATCTGTTCTTCGGCGCGGGTTAGTTCTTTTATTTCCATTTTGAGAATTTATAAATCAAATATATAACTAAATATTTAGTTTAACAACTAAAAAATTAGTTATATATAAATTGTGTTTGAACTAATGTTTAGTAATCTGATGTTATCTATTTTTCATTGAAAAATTCTTTTGCAAGCATTTGATAATTAAACAATTTCGTCTATCTTTGCAGTCCCAATTTAATGGGCATAGTATATTGTTTAATTAATTTAATATCAAGCAAGTGAATACGTTAAGTTACAAAACTGTCTCTGCCAACAAGAAGACCGTTAACAAGGAATGGGTAGTTGTTGACGCAAAAGGCGAGATTTTGGGGCGCTTGTCTACGAAGATCGCGATGATGATCCGTGGAAAACACAAGCCAACCTTCACCCCAAACGTAGACTGCGGCGATAACGTAATTGTTATTAATGCAGACAAGGTAAAACTGACCGGAAACAAACTGGCCGACAAGACCTACGTACGTTATACCGGCTACCCAGGTGGTCAGCGTTTCATTTCTCCTAAAGAGTTACTGGCGAAGCATCCTGAGCGTATAGTTGAAAAAGCTGTTCGCGGAATGTTACCTAAAAATCGTTTGGGCCGTGCAATTTTCAAAAATCTGCATGTATATGCAGGTGCAGAACATCCGCATGCTGCACAGAGTCCAAAGGAAATCAAACTTTAATTAGAGGAGAAAAGAAATGTCAACTACAAACACTTCAGGAAGAAGAAAAACTGCAGTTGCCCGCATTTATTTAAGCGATGGTAGCGGCAACATTACCGTAAACGGTAAAGATTACAAAGAGTATTTTCCTACCTTACCATTACAGTATATTGTTAACCAGTCATTAGAAGTATCTGGATCTGCAGGTAAATTTGATGTTATTGTTAACGTTGCAGGTGGTGGAGTTAAAGGTCAGGCAGAAGCTGTACGTTTAGCAATTGCGAAAGCTGTTGTTGAGTTAGATCCGGAAACCAAGCCAGGATTGAGAGCGAAAGGTTTAATGACACGTGATGACAGAATGGTTGAGCGTAAAAAACCAGGACGCAGGAAAGCCCGTCGTAAATTTCAATTCAGTAAACGTTAATTTCAGGAGGATCAAACAATGGCTAGAACAACATATCAGGAATTACTTGATGCAGGTGTACACTTTGGTCACCTTACCCGTAAATGGGATCCGAAAATGTCTCAGTACATTTTCATGGAGCGTAATGGCATCCACATTATAGATTTAAACAAAACACTAACAAAGTTAGAAGAAGCTGCTGCTGCGATCAAACAGATCGTAAAGTCAGGACGTAAAGTATTATTCGTTGCTACAAAGAAACAAGCGAAAGATATCGTTGCTGAGCAGGCTAAATCAGTTAACATGCCTTTCGTTACAGAGCGTTGGTTAGGTGGTATGTTAACAAACTTTGCAACCGTTCGTAAGTCGATCAAGAAGATGTCTAACATCGATAAGATGACTAAAGACGGAACATATGATGTATTGTCAAAGAAGGAAAAATTAATGATTCAGCGTGAGCGTATCAAGTTAGAGACCCTTTTAGGAGGTATTTCTGACCTGAACCGTCTTCCTGCGGCCTTATTCCTTGTTGACGTAAAAAAAGAACACATTGCTGTTACTGAAGCGCTGAAACTTAACGTTCCGACATTCGCTATGGTGGATACGAATTCAGATCCTTCTAACATCGATTTCCCTATTCCGGCAAACGACGATGCTACTAAATCCATCCAGCTGATCACAGATGTTATCGTGAAAGCGATTCAGGAAGGTTTAGACGAGCGTAAACGTGAGAAGGAAGAAGAAACTGAAAAGGAAGCAGCTGCGGCTAAGGCTAAAATTGATAATGCAGCCGAAGTTAAGGAAGAAGCTCCCCGCCGCGAGCCTAAGGTAGCTGCGGAAGCAGGCGAAGGTTCTGCTGAATAATAAAATACCGTTGTGGGTTGCTGGCTGTGCGTTGATCTTTAGCAACATGCATCCTGCAACCCATAATTTTTAAATAAAAACTTAAAAAGAATTAAGGACATGTCTACAGTACAAATTTCTGCCTCAGACGTAAATAAACTGCGCCAGCAAACAGGTGCGGGCATGATGGATTGTAAGAAAGCGCTGATGGAATCTAATGGCGATTTTGAAGCCGCTATTGATTACCTTCGTAAAAAAGGTGCTAAAGTTGCTGCAAGCCGTCAGGATCGTGAGTCTAATGAAGGTGTGGTTATTGCTAAAACAACTGCTGATGGCAAACGCGGAATCGTAGTTGAAGTGAACTGTGAAACTGATTTTGTTGCTAAAAATGCTGATTTCATTGCTTTCGCTAACAGCATCGCTGATCTTGCAGTTGAAAATAATCCTTCTTCAGTAGAAGAACTTGGTAATCTTGAGCTAAACGGTTCTAAACTTTCTGATCTTGTATTAGACCAGACAGGAAAGATCGGCGAAAAGATCGGTATTTCTAAACTGGAGTCAGTAAGCGGCGAGAAAGTTATCGCTTATATTCACGGTAACTACCGTCTTGGTGTATTAGTGGCATTAAGCGCTGATGCAGAAGGTGCAGTAGAAGCTGGTAAGGACGTTGCAATGCAGATCGCAGCAATGAACCCGGTTGCAATCGACAAGAGTGATGTTGATTCACGCACTATCGAACGCGAACTTGAAATCGCTAAAGAGCAGATCCGCGCAGAAGGCAAACCAGAAGAAATGGTAGAAAAGATTGCTCAGGGAAAACTTAACAAATTCTATAAGGATTCAACTCTTTTAAACCAGGAATTCGTTAAAGATTCTTCTAAGAGCATCGCTCAGTTCTTAAACAGCGTTAGCAGCGGTTTAACCGTAACTGCTTTCAAACGTGTTCAGTTAGGAGCTTAGATAAAATATATCCGCGATTAGTATCCCGGATACAAACCCCGCACCATGGTGCGGGGTTTTTTTATTTATGCAGGAGTACAGGGATCCTATAATCAAATTCTCAATGCACCGTCTCTAATCCGATCTTTTTATTAAATTTGCCAAACTTTTCTGTTCAATGAAATATAAGCGTATTCTCTTAAAACTTAGCGGTGAATCTTTAATGGGCAATAAACAATACGGTATAGACAGCGACCGTGTGTTACAATATGCTCATGATATTAAGGCTGTTCACGATCAAGGAATTGAAGTTGCAATTGTTATAGGAGGAGGAAATATCTTCCGTGGATTAAGTGCAGAGAAGTCTGGAATGGACAGGGTACAGGCAGACTATATGGGCATGCTGGCTACTGTGATTAATTCAATGGCTTTACAGGATGCGCTTGAAAAACTGAGCGTTAAAACGCGTCTTATGACTGCGATAAAAATGGAACAGATCTGTGAGCCATTTATCCGCCGCAGAGCTGTGCGCCATCTTGAAAAAAGACGTATTGTGATCTTTGGTGCCGGAACTGGTAATCCATATTTTACTACTGATACCTGTGCATCTCTCCGTGCGATTGAAGTACAGGCTGATGTGGTATTAAAAGGTACGCGTGTTGACGGTATTTATACTGCAGATCCGGAGAAAGATCCTACTGCGACCCGCTACGATGAAATCACCTTCCAGGAAGTGTATGACCAAGGTCTTAACGTTATGGATATGACTGCTTTCACCCTTTGTCAGGAAAACAAGCTGCCTATTATCGTGTTCGACATGAATAAAGAAGGTAACTTTATGCGTATTACAAATGGTGACCCGATAGGCACCCTGGTCAGAGGATAAATTAAGAGCTTAATTTGTAGTTTATTATATTAAAATCATGAACGACCTTATAAAGAAACAACTTACCGATGCTAAAAACCTGATGGATAAAGCCATCGCACACACAGATTCTGAGCTGGTTAAGATTAGGGCAGGTAAAGCAAGTCCCTCAATGCTTGATTCTGTCAATGTTGACTATTATGGCGCCCCGACTCCTTTAAGCCAGGTTGCCAGTATTAATACTCCTGATCCGAGGACTATTGTGGTGCAGCCATGGGAAAAATCATTGCTGAGCCCTATCGAGAAGGCGATTGTAGATTCTAACGTAGGATTGAATCCTCAGAATGACGGTTCTGTAATACGCCTTAACGTTCCGCCTTTAACAGAAGAAAGACGTAAGGATCTTGGAAAGAAAGTTAAAGAGGAAGCTGAGCGCGGTCGTGTTGCTGTCAGGAATATAAGGAAGGACGCTAATGGCAAAATTCAAAGACTGAAAGCTGAAGGTGTATCGGAAGATGAGATCAAGGCAGGCGAAGCCGAAGTACAGAAATTAACAGATGGTTACATTGTTAAGGTAGACAAGCTTGCTGAAGCTAAGGAAAAAGATATAATGACTGTTTAATGGTTGGAATGATACTGAGCACTGGTTCAGGTCATAAAAAACAGAGAATCGTCATCTTAACGGACTAAACGAGGGAGTGGTGCAAAAGCATCATTCCCTTTTTTATTTTTGTAGAAGATGAAACTATTGCTTCAATACTTAAAAAATTATAAAAGTTTAATAGCTCTGGCTCTTTTACTTGCGGCAATTAACCAAACGTTTTCGTTCCTGGACCCAATGATCTTCAGGAAGATTATCGATAAATATGTTACTCACTACCAGGATTATTCTACAAGTGAGTTCTTTAAGGGGGCAGGTCTTCTGATCCTGGCGGCGATGGGGGTTGCCATGGTTTCCCGGATAGCCAAGAACTTCCAGGATTATTATGTGAATGTAATTACCCAGCGATTGGGTGCGAGAATCTACTCTGAGGGGCTGGCACATTCTCTGGCGTTACCATACCAGGTATTTGAAGATCAGCGAAGCGGAGAAACTCTCGGAATTTTGCAGAAAGTCAGGATCGATACGGAGAAACTTATTGTAGCCTTTATCAATATTGTTTTTACCAGTGTGATCGGCATTACGATCGTTTTTATCTATGCCTTTAACATTCACTGGGCTATCGCTGTCTTTTATATCTCCGTTATCCCGGTTCTGGGAACCATCAGCTCTGTGTTAAGTAAGAAGATAAAGGTAATACAAAAGAGTATTGTTTCCCAGACCACGGCCCTTGCCGGTTCTACAACTGAGTCGCTGCGCAACATTGAGCTGGTTAAGAGCCTTGGTTTGTCTTCACAGGAGATAAAACGGTTAAACAGTACAACTGATAAGATTCTGCAGCTTGAGCTTAAAAAGGTAAAATACGTAAGAAGCCTGAGTTTCGTTCAGGGTACCCTGGTTAATCTGCTTAGGAACGGGATCATTTTCCTGATGTTATACCTGATTTACGATGGGCAGATTACAGTAGGAGAGTTTTTTGCACTGTTCTTGTATTCATTCTTTATTTTCGGCCCGCTGCAGGAATTAGGGAACATTATTAATACCTACAGAGAAACTGAAGTATCCCTGGATAATTTTAAAAGCATCCTGAATACTCCCAGGGAGGCGCAGCCTGCCAATCCGGTTAAGATCGACAGTGTCGTTGAACTTAAGTTTGAGAATGTTGGTTTCCAGCATCTGACAGCGAAAAGCAAAGCTTTGAACAGTATTGATTTTTCGATCAGGACAGGGGAAACAATTGCATTTGTGGGGCCTTCCGGGTCGGGTAAAACAACTTTGGTTAAATTGCTCGTAGGACTTTACCAGCCGCAGGAAGGTAATGTACTGTATAACGGGGTCTCATCAGGCAGCATCAATCTTGATAAGTTCAGGGAAAAAATAGGCTTTGTAACACAGGATACGCAGCTTTTTTCGGGATCGATAAGAGAAAATCTTCAGTTCGTGAGACCGGATGCGACAGATGAAGAATGTATGGATGTGTTGAATAAAGCTGCATGTTATAACCTGCTTGCAAGGGCTGATAAAGGTTTGGATACAGTTATCGGTGAAGGAGGGGTGAAAGTCTCCGGTGGAGAGAAACAGCGTCTTTCAATAGCGAGGGCTTTACTCCGCAAACCAGATATCCTGGTTTTTGACGAGGCAACTTCCGCCCTTGACTCTTTAACGGAAGAAGAGATCACAAAAACAATAAGGGATGTTTCTGCAATGCATAGCCATATTACTATCCTTATTGCTCACCGCCTGTCCACAATTATGCATGCTGATAAGATCTTTGTTCTGGAGAAAGGCAGGATAATAGAGTCAGGGAAGCATATGGAGCTCCTTGCAGAGAAGGGATTGTATTATGCGATGTGGAGACAGCAGATCGGGGAGAAACACTCGCTGGAGGCTTAAGTATTTGGTCGTAGCGGTTACGCTACGACCGGGTTCGTCAGTTATTTCAGTTTAAGCAGTGCTTCTTTTATTCTGCCGATCATATCTGCGATCTCTTCTGAAGATGCGGCTCCGACAGAGGCTCTGAACCAGTTTACATCGTGTCCGGTGCCAAATGCAGAAAATGGTACAAGTGCGGCTTTGGCTTCTTTTATCAGGTAAAAATTAATGTCTGCACTATCTTTTAATACATTTCCTTCGGCTGTGGTCTTACCTGTATAATCAAGCTTAAGTGTGAGGTATATAGCTCCCATAGGTTCTATAGCGTCTACAGCAAGCCCATCCGCTTTTAGCTGCTGAAAGCCTTTGTAAAGAATGTCCAGGCTGTTCCTGATCCTTTCCTTAAAGGAGCCTAGGTATTGTTTTACAGCTTCTGTATCCTTCAGGAATTTAGCCATCGCTGTCTGCTCCGGCTTAGGAGCCCATGCCCCCATATGGCCTACGATAGAACGCATTTTATCAATTACAGTTTCGGGGCCGAATCCCCATCCTACTCTTACACCTGTCGCTGCAAAACATTTGGATGCGCCGTCGATATAAATTACGTAGTCTTTTATCTCCGGACGTAATGAAACGGGATCGTAATGTTTATGATCTCCAAATGTGAGCATAGAATAAATCTGATCGTATAAAAGATAAAGCGGTTTTTCTCCAGCTTTGCGCTTTTTGTTCTCATCGAGCACCAGGTCGCATATCTCTTCAAGATTCTGTTTTCCGAACATTGTCCCCGTAGGGTTGAGCGGAGAGCATAGAGCCAGCAATGTTGCTCCCGGGATGTGTTCTTTCAATTCATCTGCCGTGGGCATAAAATTATTTTCGGCGCTTGTAGTCACAGCAATTCCTTTGGCACCTGTGAGGTCGCAATAATGATTATTATTCCAGGAGGGGGCGGGGAATATCACTGTATCTCCCGGGTCTATCAGGGCCAGGTAAGTGGCATAGATGATAGGACGGGAGCCGCTGGAAATAAGGATCTCATTGTTCTGTAATTTCAGACCATGTGCCGAAAGAACGAAGTTACTGACGCTTTCACGTAGTGATAACAAACCGTCTGCCGGGGGATAATTTGTTTGGTGCGCATCATAAGCCTCTTTGATTCCCTTTGTTAGTTCTTCGGGAATCGGGAACAGTGATGAATCAAAATCGCCGATGGTTAGATTGGCAATCTGCTGTCCCTGTTTCTTTAGCTCATTTATTTCGCCTGCTATTTTTATGATTTCAGATCCTTTAAGATGCTGTGCGATACGTGATACTGACATGCCTTATATTCTCTTGTTTGGTTATTCTGCTATTAGTTGCTGGATTGCTTTGTCGACTTTATCGAAATTAAAGGCGGATACGGTATTTCTGAAAGCGGCGCTTATGTCGTCGTTACATAGATTACCCAGGCTGCCTTCGTGCGTGTGCCTGACCTTTTCGGGGGCTTTAAACTCTCCCCTTTCAATTTCGTAGCCCACTTTTTTATAGGCTTCCCTGAAAGGCATGCCTTTTAGTACCTCTTCGTTCACTGCTTCCACGCTGAACAGATAAAGATACTTCTCATCTTTGAGTATATCGTCTTTAATACTGATATTCTGGAGCATAAAGGCGGCCATTTCAAGACATTCGTTCAATGACTGGAAAGCAGGGAAAAGATTTTCCTTGAGCAGCTGAAGGTCTCTGTGATACCCCGACGGGAGATTTGTAGTCATCATTGCTATTTCATTAGGAAGAGCCTGGATCTTGTTGCAGCGTGAACGCATGAGTTCGAATACATCAGGATTCTTTTTATGGGGCATGATACTTGAGCCTGTTGTAAGCTCATCGGGGAAACTTATAAAGCCAAAATTCTGGTTAATGAAAAGAGTAATGTCCATTGCCATCTTTGCAAGACTCGCTGCAATAGAAGACATAGCCTGCGCAAGGATCCGTTCTGTTTTTCCCCTTCCCATCTGGGCATACACCACATTATAGTTCAGAGAGTCAAACCCAAGCAATTCGGTGGTCATACTTCTGTTCAAAGGGAAAGAGGAGCCATAACCAGCGGCAGATCCGAGCGGATTCTTGTTGCAGATCTTCCATGCTGCAAGCATCAGTTCAAGGTCGTCTGTAAGGCTTTCAGCATAGGCACCGAACCATAGTCCGAAAGAAGAGGGCATCGCTATCTGCAGGTGAGTATAACCTGGGAGTAGTTTTTCCCTGTGTTCTTCGCTCAGATTTATAAGCTGATTAAAGAGCGCCTCTGTATTCCCTACAATCCGTTGTATCTGGCTCCTGAAATATAATTTCAGATCTACCAGGACCTGATCATTACGCGAGCGCCCGCTATGGATTTTTTTGCCGGCTTCTCCGATCCGTTTAGTCAGCAGCAATTCCACCTGTGAGTGAACGTCTTCAACACCATCTTCGATAAGGAAATCGCCAATTTCAATTTCTTTATAAATAGCCTTAAGCTCTTTTTGTACAGTATTTAGATCCTCTTTGCTTAAGAGGTTGATGCTCTCGAGCATTCGGGTATGTGCTAATGACCCGAGTACATCGAATGCAGCCATTTCTGCATCCAGCTCGCGGTCTTTGCCTACGGTGAATGTTTCTACTGATTTTTCGACCTGTTTGTCTTTTTGCCAGAGTTTCATGGAATTTGATTTTGGAATTGAATTACTTCACAATTTTTTCGAGCATTGCAATGTACAGATCAATTCCTTCTTTAATTTCGTTTACAAATATAAATTCGTCTGCCATATGCGAGCGGGCAGAATCGCCGGGGCCGATTTTTACCGATGTTACATCCAGCAGGGC
>Ga0265780_10001425_pt1 | contig 33559 bp, 26 predicted proteins | sample P1T30metagenome_FD_192432 | JGI IMG/M metagenome (GOLD analysis project Ga0265780, IMG submission 192432) | Plant litter microbial communities from East Loma Ridge, Irvine, California - P1 T30 | ecosystem: Environmental > Terrestrial > Plant litter > Unclassified | place: USA: California...
GTCCAGTCCATCATGGGGGCGACACTGAGGGTGCGGGGGCGATAGGTCATGCGGTAAGAGCGCGCGGCACAGCTGCCGAGGAAGGGCGTGGGCGCGTGGGAAAGATGGGAAGGGGCGTATCCTACAGGAAGTAGAGGCGCGTCTCAAGCGTGGGTGGCCGGGTGCAACGCGTGCGAAGCAATCGGCGCCAGTCCTACCCGACTGAATCATGGATGCTGAGCGCGCATGCCGCTGCCGCGAAGCCTGGCGCCTTCAGCAAGGACATGCACGTGCCGCCAGTGGGCTTGTCGCCGTTTTGCAGTGCCTCCGATCCGAGCACACAGCGTACACGTCACGAGCCCTGCCCTGGCGGTGCCGAAGAACGCTCTCTACAGTTCAGTTTGTGTCCGAATGTCAGACCCCAGCTTTATCGATAGCCAGGCCATCAGCCTGCGCAATACGCCGCACCCCTTCAGCAAACTCCACGCGCGGCTGCCACCCCGGCGGCGGCTGGAAATCCGTCCACGCATGCATCACGTCGCGCGGGCGGTCCGGCCGTTCGCCCCAGGCCACGTCCAGGCGCGCGCCGGTGGCCTGCTCGAAGGCGGCCACCAGGTCCTTCAGCCGCATCGGCGCGCCGGACGACACGCCATAGCACAGCTGTGCCGGGCCCGCATCGCGCAGCGCCAGTTCGGCGGCCAGGTAGGCGTCGGCCACGTCGTCGACATGCACCATGTCGAGTAGCTGCTCGCCCGAGGTCATCGCCAGCCGGGTGCCGTTACGGGCAGCGTTCCACAAGGCACGCATCAATTTCGGGCGTGGATCGCCGGGGCCGTAGGTGTCGAACAGCGCCAGCGTCGCCGCCGAGAAGCCGCGTGCGTTGACGTAGTAGGCCAGCAGCGATTCGAAGGCCTGTTTCGAGGCGGCGTACAGGTTCACGGGGTCATAGACGCGGTTCTCGAAGTGCTGCCAGGCGGTGCCGGTGTTGACCAGCAGGCGCACGCCGTTGGCGGCCATGGCTTCCAGCAGCTGGGTCGGGAACAGAACGTTCGCGGCGATAAGGGTCTCGATCTCCTCGGGCTGGTGCTGGGCGAGGAAGACGGCGGCCAAGTGGAAGACGGCGTCCGGCGCGGCGGCCCGGACGATGCCGGTCAGTTCGCCCGGCGCGCCATGAAAGCGGTGTACGGTCAGCTGCGCCACCACGGGCGCCAGCGCGTCCAGGCTGGAACGTGGACGCAGCAGCACGTGCACGTCCCATCCCTCTTCCACCAGACGCCGCGCCAGGTGGGCGCCGACGAAGCCGCTGGCGCCGGTCACGAATGCGCGGCGCCTGGTCATCGATGAAGAAGCTGTCGACAGCGGCGTGTAAACATTGGACACTCGCTCGTGACACGCAAGCGTGTTGCGGCCGGAACCGAAAGTAATGACGCTGATTGCACTCGCAGTCTCCTTCCATCTAAAATAGCCGTAGCGCAAGTTCTTACGCGTGCATCGCTGCCTCGAGGCAGACGGATTATACCGGCCGCATCGCCCTTGCGATGCATGGCCTCCACCGGGCTCCCCACCTTATCTCGCACACATATGAGCATCGTAATACTTAACTGGCAAGGCGGGGAGAACGATCCCTTTACCTACTTCAGCAACTGCATGAAGACGGCGTTCGAGCGGATGGGGCGCCCGGCGCATATCGTGCATGTCGACGATGCGATGACGAACCGGCTGATCGAACTCGACGAACACGGCATCGACTTCGTCCTCGCCTGGCAGGGCGTGGGCCTGCGGCTCGGCTCCACCGACGCCGATCCCGCCACCGTCTGGGACCAGCTGGAGATACCGATCCTCTGCTACCACGGCGACCATCCCTGCCACATGCCGCTCAACCACAAGGCGATGTCGCCGTGGACCCAGCATATCTACGGCACGGGGTCGTTCGCCAGGTTCGCGAATACCCACTTCCCGCGCAAGCACAGCGCGACCTTCATGCCCACGCCGGCCTGGTTCACCGATGGCGTCAAGGGCCAGTTCGCGGGCGATTTCTTTGTCTTCCCGAAGAACCTCGACGATGTCGGCACCATCATGGACAACTGGCACGCGCAGCCGGCCCGCCTGGTCACGCGCTTCCTGCTCGACGGCGCGGACGCGATCATCGGCGAATTCAGGAACGGCAACCGCACCAGCCATCACGATCTCATCGACGCCATGCTGGACGAGGAAACGATGGCCGCGCTGTGCGCCGACCTGCAGACTTCGGAGATGGCGGTGCGTTTCCACGTTCATATGCAGCTCGATAAAATTCACCGCAACGCCGTGTCCGAGCACGTCGTCAACGACCTGCAGGATGTGCCGCTCAAGATCTACGGCCGCGGCTGGGAGCGCTACAAGGGCAGGCAGAACCCGCACCATGAATTCCTCGCGTTCGACGCGATGTCGGACAACGCCTTCCAGTTCGCGTCGCGCTACGGCATCGTCGACGTGGCGCCGATCCACGATGGCTTGCACGACCGCACCCTGCGCGCGATGAACAACCGGTCAAGCTTCCTGATGGGATCGAACTGGCCCTACGAGACTTTCCTCGGCGGCGACTACGGCGACCTGTTCTTCGACGGCGCGCCGGGCGCCCTGCGCGCCCGCGCCGAGCGTGTGATGCAGTCGCCCGAAGCGCATCGGGACCAGTGCCGCGATTTCGCACGGCATTACCAGCAGCAGTTCTCGCTCTTCAATTTCGTCAAGCACCTCGAAGAGCTCAGCGAGATGGTCAGGGCGCGCGGAAAAGCGCAGGCGCAGGCATAGGCGCGGGCCCAGGCAGCGCGGCCATTCGTCGAATTGAACGAGAATAGGCCGTCAGCTCGGGCCCTGCCCGCGCCGGCGCCACCGTATACTCTTTCATTATTTGACTGCCATCTTGAATAATTGGAAAGGGTGGACAATGGCTGTGTTCGACGATATTGGCTATGAGGATTTTCGCCGGATGGCGCAGGACGACACCCTGAGCGCCCACGAGAAAATCGGCTTTCCGGATGCTTACCGCGCTGCCTACGAGGCGGCGATCTTCGCCGATATCGGATCGAAGCTGACCAACCTGGCGCGGCCGCGCCAGAACGTGCTCGATATCGGCCCCGGCTGCGCAGGCCTGCCGCGCCTGCTGATCGATGCCTGCCAAGCGCAGGAGCATGCGCTGGTGCTGGTCGACTCGCCCGAAATGCTGGCCCAGTTGCCCGATGCGGCCGGCGTCACCAAGCTGCCGGGTTTTTATCCGGATTGCAGCGACGCCTTGCAGCCCTGGATCGGCCGCTTCGACGCCATCCTCTGCTACAGCGTGTTCCAGTACATCTTTGTCGAGGCCAGCTTCTGGAAGTTCCTGGACCTGTCGATCCAGCTGCTGGCGCCGGGCGGCCAGATGCTGATCGGGGATATTCCAAACGTCTCCAAGCGCAAGCGCTTCTTCGCCAGCGATACGGGCGTGCGCTTCCACCAGGATTTCACCGGGACGAAAGAGGTGCCCCAGGTAGACTTCCGCGCCGTCGAAACAGACAAGATCGACGATGCCGCCATCCTCGGCGTGATCATGCGCGCCCGTGCGCAAGGCTGCGATGCGTATTGGCTGCCCCAGGGCGCCGCGCTGCCGATGGCGAACCGGCGCGAAGATGTGCTGATCGTGAAACCGTAACGCAGCCTCCGCTCGGAAAGCGACCATGAAAAAGAAAAAGCTCGTGATTGTCGGCGATTCGGCATTTGCCGAAATCGCCCGCGAATACTTCGATGCCGATACCGATTACCAGGTAGTGGCATTCGCCGTGGAAGCGGCCTACCTGAAGCAGCATGCGTTGCACGGCCTGCCGGTGGTGGCGTTCGAACAGCTGCACGCGCTGTATCCAGCCGACGAGCACGAGGTGTTCGTCGCCGTGGTCTACACCCAGTTGAACCGCCTGCGCGCGCGGCTGGCCCGTGAAGCGAAGGAAAAGGGCTACCGGCTCGCCTCGTATGTCAGCCCGCGCGCCTTTGTCTGGCGCAACGTCAAATTGGGTGAACACGTCTTCATCTTCGAAGACAACACCGTCCAGCCCTTCGTCGAGATCGGGAACAACGTCGTGCTGTGGAGCGGGAACCATATCGGCCACCACAGCACCCTGCGCGACCACATCTTCGTGTCCTCGCACGTGGTCATTTCCGGCTTCTGCGACATCGGCGAGTATTCCTTCCTCGGCGTGAATGCGACGATCGCCAACAATGTGACGGTGGGCAGCGACAACTGGGTCGGCCCCGGCATCACGCTGATGAAAGACACCGCGCCCGACTCCTTGTTCAAGGCTGTGCATGCCGAGCCGGTCAAGGTGGCGGCGACGCGTTTCTTCAAGGTGGGTCCATGAGTGGGCCACGAAGCGAGCCAATGCGGTGGCTGAAGCATGGCGTCGTCTGGACGCCGTCCGGATCGCACTGGTGGGCGCGCACCCACGCCACCTGCCCTACACCGCTCCGGCTGGGCGACGGCACGCTGCGGGTCTACCTGCAATGCCGCGACGAACACAATGTCGGCCGCATCGGCTTCGTCGACCTCGACCCGAACGATCCGCGCAAGGTGATCCGCGAAAGCCATGAACCCGTGCTCGACATCGGCGTGCCCGGCTCCTTCGACGACAACGGCGTGTTCCCCACCGCCGTGGTGCGGGTCCCGGACGGCCGCATCTTCCTGTACTACGTGGGCTTCGAGCTGTGCCACCGGATCCGCTACCGGCTCCTGACCGGGCTGGCCATCAGCGTTGATGACGGCAACAGCTTCCAGCGCGTCCAGGCCACGCCCATCCTCGAGCGCAGCGACAGCGAGCAGTTCTTCCGCTGCGGCCCCTGGGTCGAACACGAAGGCGGCCGCTTCCGCATGTGGTACATCGCGGGCAGCGCATGGGAGACCATCGATGGCAAGCAGATGCCGATCTACGACATCCGCTATGCGGAGTCCGAGGACGGCGTCCGCTGGCCGGCAAGCGGGCAATTGGTGATGCCGGTGGCGCTCGACAACGAGCATGGTTTCGGCCGGCCGGTCGTTCGCCGAAGTCCCGATGGCCTGCGCATGTTCTACTCCATCCGCAAGCGCAATCCGGCGCGCTACCGCCTGGGCTATGCGGAGTCGGCCGACGGCCTGGCCTGGCGGCGCCGCGACGGCGATCTCGGGCTCGATGTGACTGAAGGCGCATGGGACGGCGAGACCGTTTGCTACGGCGTCGACATCGAAGCCGGCGGCAAGACCTGGCTGCTCTACAACGGCAACGATTTTGGCGGCACCGGCTTCGGCATCGCGGAGCAAGTGCAGCCGTGATGGAAGCACGATTTTTCGACAGCGCCGATGCGGATGATGCGCCCGCCTGGGATGCATTTTGCCACCGCGCGCACAACGCCACCTTCCTGCATACGCGCGCCTTCCTGTCGTATCACGGCGCGCGCTTCCGCGACCGTTCGATCGTCATCGAGCGCGGCGGCGAGTGGCTGGGCGTGATGCCGGCCGCGGCGCATCCGGCCAATCCGTCGCTTGTCGTCTCGCACCCGGGCGCGACCTATGGCGGCATGGTGCATGGGGGGCGGCTGCGCGGCGCGCAGATGCTGCAGGCCTTCGATGCGGCGCGCACACTCTGGTCATCGAATGGCTTCGAACGCTTGCAGTACAAGGCCGTCCCGCACATCTACCAGGCCGCGCCGGCGCAGGAAGACCTGTACGCGCTGTTTCGCGCCGGCGCTGTGCGCTACCGTGCCGACCTCTCCAGCTGCATCGACCTGCAGCACCGCCTGCCGCTGAGCGAACGGCGCCAGCGCGCAAAAAAGAAGGCCCAGCGCGCCGGCGTGCGGGTGGCCGCGGGCAGCGCGTATCTCGCGGCGCTGTGGCCGGTGCTGGCCGATAATCTGATGCGCAACCATGGCGCCGTCCCGGTGCATACGCTCGACGAGATACGCCTGCTGGCGGCGCGCTTTCCCGAACAGATCGGCGTCATGGCCGCGCTGGTCGACGGCGTCGTCGAGGCGGGCATCGTCCTGTTTCTGGGGCCGACGGTCGCGCACGCGCAATACATCGCGGCCAGCCAGGCCGCGTATGCGCTCAACGCGCTCGACCTCGTGTTCGACGCCGCGATTGCGCATGCCGCCGAAGCAGGCAAGCGCTATTTCGATTTCGGCATCAGCACGGAAAACGCCGGCCTGGTGTTGAATGACGGTCTTGCCCAGTTCAAGAACGAGTTCGGCGCCGGTGGCGTCGTCCACGAATTTTACGAGTTGAACCTGAAAGGAGCCGAACATGCCTCTGAATGATTGCCGCCTGATCGAGTTGCCGAAGATTGCCGACCCGCGCGGCAACCTCACCTTTGTCGAAGGCGGAAACCACATCCCCTTCGACATCAAGCGCGTGTACTACCTGTACGACGTGCCGGGCGGCTCGGACCGCGGCGCGCATGCGCACAAGAACCTGCACCAGTTCGTGGTGGCGATGTCCGGCAGCTTCGACATCGTGCTCGACGACGGCGACCGCCAGCGCCGCTTCCATTTGAACCGCTCCTACTATGGCCTGTATATCTGCCCGATGATGTGGCGTAAGCTGGATAATTTTTCATCGGGCGGCGTCTGCATGGTGCTGGCCTCGGCGCCCTACACCGAGGACGACTACATCCGCGACCACGACGAATTCCTCGCGCGCGTGAAGCAGAATAAACTTGCCGGCGCCTGAGCACGGAGAACAGAGCCATACCATGCCGATAGAGTTCCTGAACCTGGGCCGCGTGAACGCCCCCTACGAACCCGCCATCCGCGAAGCGATCGAGCGCGTGCTGCGCTCGGGCTACTACATCCTGGGCGAGGAAACCGCCGCCTTCGAAAGCGAGTTCGCGCGCTACTGCGGCGTCAAGCATTGCATCGGCGTGGCGAACGGCCTCGATGCGCTGCACCTGATCCTGCGCGGCTACGGCATCGGCGCGGGGCATGAAGTCATCGTGCCGGCGAATACCTTCATCGCCACCTGGCTCGCCGTCAGCCTGGCCGGCGCCCGCATCGTGCCGGTGGAACCCGACGCGGCGACCTGGAATATCGACCCGCGGCGCATCGAGGAAGCGATCACGCCGCATACGCGCGCCATCATGCCGGTGCACCTGTACGGCGCGCCGGCCGAGATGGACGCCATCCGCGACATCGCGCGCCGCCACGGCCTGCGGGTGATCGAGGATGCGGCGCAGGCGCATGGCGCGCGCTACCGCGGACGGCGCGCGGGCAGCCTCGGCGACGCGGCGGGCTTCAGTTTTTATCCCGGCAAGAACCTGGGTGCGCTGGGCGACGGCGGCGCCATCACGACCGACGACGATGACCTCGCCGCACGCCTGCGCAAGCTGCGCAACTACGGCTCGTCGGTGAAATACCAGCACGAGGTCGAGGGCGTGAATTCGCGCCTGGACGAGATGCAATCGGCCATCCTGCGCGCCAAGCTGCAACACTTGGACGCGGACAATGCACGGCGCGCCGAGGTGGCCGGGTGGTACCGCGAAGCGCTGGCGGACGTGCCGGTCGAGCTGATCCGCGTGCCTGAGGAAGCGCAGTCGGTCTGGCACCTGTTCGTCGTACGCACCAGCCGGCGCGACGCCCTGCGCGATTACCTGGCGGCGCGCGGCATCGGCACCCAGATCCATTATCCGGTGCCCTGCCACCGCCAAGAGGCATTCGCCGGCCACGCCTGGCCCGCGCTGCCTATCACCGAGCAGGTGCAGGCAGAGGTGCTGAGTTTGCCGATGGCGCCCTACCTGGGTGCGGACGATGTGGCCCAGGTCGCGGCAGAGGTAAAGGCTTTCTTCGCCTGACCCCGTGCCTGGGCGCCGTCCGGCTCACGGCGCCGGATCGAATTCCGCGTCCGCCTGCGCCAGTGGGGCCGGCCGCTCGCCGATCTGCTGGCGCCACATGGCGTAGTACAGCCCCCGCGTTTCCAGCAGCGCGGCGTGCGAACCGCTCTCCACGATCTGCCCTTTCTCCAGCACGAAGATGGTATCGGCGTGCATCACCGTCGACAGGCGGTGCGCGATCAGGATGGTCATCTGCGTGGCGCGCGCGGAAATCTCGCGCACCGTGTTGGTGATCTGCTCCTCGGTCAGCGAATCCAGGGCCGACGTCGCCTCGTCGAAGATCAATAGCGCCGGCTGGCGCACCAGGGCGCGCGCGATCGACAGGCGCTGCTTCTCTCCGCCCGAGAGCTTCATGCCGCGCTCGCCGATGACGGTGTCGAGTCCTTCCGGCGAGCGCTCCAGCAAATAGGCGCAGGAGGCCGCGCGCATGGCCGCCACGATCTCCTCGTCCGTGGCGTCGGGCTTCACGAAGCGGATGTTGTCGCGGATGGTGCCGGCGAACAAATAGGTTTCCTGGGTCACGAAGCCGATCTGGCGCCGCACGCGGTTGTAGCGCAGCGCGGTGGTGGCCACGCCGTTGTAGAACACTTCGCCGGCGGCCGGCGTGTACAGGCCGACCAGCAGTTTCACCAGGGTCGACTTGCCCGAGCCCGAGGGCCCGACAAAGGCGATGGTCTGCCCGAGCCGGGCGTCGAAGGACACGCCCATCAAGGCATCCTCGGGCGCGCCCTTGTGGCGGAAGCGCACGTCCTGGAAACGCAGCGCGGTCAGCGGGCCGATCTCCACCGGGTCGGGCGGCCGCCGTTCGACCGGCTTGTCGATCAAATTCTTGAAATTCAGCAGCGAGGCTTCGGCTTCGCGGTGCGCCAGGATGATGTTGCCCAGCTCCTGCAGGGGTGCGAAGATGGCCACCGAGATGAACTGCATCGCGATCAGTTCGCCCGTGCTGAGCACGTCGCGGAAGATCAGCCACAGCAGCGCGAACAGGATCGCCAGCCGCAGCAGGCTCAGGGTCGAGCCCTGCAGGAAAGAGAGCAGGCGGATGCGCTTCACCTTTTCCATTTCCAGCGCAAAGATGGCGTCGGTCTGGCTGCGCAGGCGCCGGATCTCGGGGAAGGTCAGGCCCAGGCTCTTGATCAGCTCGATATTCCTCAGCGACTCGGTAATGAAGCCGGAATTGCGGTTGGTCTCGCGCACGATCGAGCGCTGCTGGGTCTTGATTTCGCGGCTGAGGAGACCCGTCAGGCCGCCCAGCACCAGCACCCCGACCAGGAACACCGGCACCAGCAGCCAGTGCTTCGTCACGGCATACCAGACCAGGAAGCTGACCCCGACCAGCCCGGCAAAAGCCGTGTTGATGAAGGTATTGATGAAGCGCTCGCTGTCGGCGCGCACCTTTTGCAGCAGGGCCAGCATCTCGCCGCTGCGCAGGTCCTCGAATTCCTGGAATTTCAGGCGCAGCAGATGGCGCAGGCCGTCGTTGAAGATCGCCACGCCGAGCTTTTGCACGACCAGCCGGGTCACGTATTCCTGCAAGGCCTTGGCCAGGCGCGACAGCACCGCCACCAGTACCGCCAGGCCCAGCAGGCGCAGCACGCGCGACACCAGTTCGGCATCGTCGGGACGGCGCCCGTTCACGCCGTCGATGATCTTGCCGAAGATGATGGGGTCGACCAGGGCCAGCACCTGGCTGATTCCGGCCAGCGCCAAGGCAAGCAAGCCGAGGCGCCAGTGCGGCTTGAGGTAAGTCCAGAGAATACGCATGTGGCCATCTTAACAACCCCGGCGCCGGCAGCGCGCACCGATGGGTTCGCGTTTATGCAGGTGAAATTGATTTTGCAATTATCCAATGAAAGAATCGGCGAAGCGCTTTGCGAAGGAAGACATGGACTTCTCGACGATACGGCCGATCCTCGGCGGCCTGGCCGCTGCGGTCGTGACGGTACTGGTCGTGCGCGCCTGGAAGCCATGGGTTCCCCCCGGCACGCCCGGCAAGTCCCCGGACGCGCTGTTGTGTAACTACCGCCGCGTGATCCGGACCGCGAACCTGCTCTTGCTGGCCGGGCTGCTGGTGCCGCTGCTGCTGTATGGCAGCGGCGCGGCGGCGCGCAACGACTGGCGGCCGCTGGCGGCGGGCGTGGGGGCCGCCTGCCTGGCATCGCTGTCGGCGCTGGCCTTGCTGGCGCCGCTGCGCGGGGGCAGCGTGCGCGAAGCCTTTGTCGCCTTTGCCATCTCGCACCAGTCGCCGCTGGCCTTCCTGTACGGCGTACTGGGCCTGGGCTCGCTGCTGCTGCCGCTGGCGGTGGTGAGCTTCTTAAGCTGAGCCCGGCATCATGCCTGCGCCTGTCAAGCGCGCACGCCTTGCCAGCCCTGCTGGCTCCCCTGCATGGCCGGGCCGCGCCCTTGTACACCGTCACCGCGCTGCCGACCGGTTTCAATTCCTACGATATCAATAACCTGGGCCAGATTTCCGGCTACACGCAAAGCGAACCCGGCGCCGCCACCTATGCCGCGCTGTACACCGGCGGCGGCATCACCCAGCTGGGCGGCTTCGGCGACGGGGTCAACGCCCAGAGCCTCAACGCGCGCGGCGACGTGGTCGGCAGCGCCTCCACCTGGGACGGCCCCGCTGTCGGCTACATCTCGTTTGGCGGCCAGTTGATCGACCTGAACACGCTGATCGACCCGGCCTCGGGCTGGAAGATCAACGGCGCCACCGGCATCAACGACCTCGGCCAGATCGTGTCCAGCGCCTGCCGCGACGTCGAATGCACCTCGGTGCGGCTGGACCTGGTCAGCGCGGTGCCGGAGCCGGGCATGGCCCTGATGCTGCTGCCTGGCGTGCTGGCGGTAATGGGCGTGCGCCGGCGCCGGATGCGCAAACACGAGGGCTGACACCGCGGTGCCGGCACGGCGGGTGCCGGCACGGTGGCGCGGGCACGGCGGGCGCGGGCGTAAAAAAACCCGCTGCGAGCAGCGGGTTTCCTGAGCGGAGGAGCCTCGGCTCGGATGCGGACCTGGGTCCGCGTCCGATTACGCGCCTTCGCGCGATGCCTTCTTGCGCTCGTGCTCTTTCAGGTAACGCTTGCGCAGGCGGATCGATTTCGGGGTGATCTCGACCAGCTCGTCGTCCTCGATGAACTCGACGGCGTATTCGAGCGACATCTGGATCGGCGGCACCAGGCGCACGGCTTCGTCGGTACCCGACGAACGCACGTTGGTCAGCTGCTTGCCCTTGATCGGGTTGACGACCAGGTCGTTGTCGCGCGAGTGGATACCGATGATCATGCCTTCGTACACCGGGGTGTTGTGCTCGACGAACATACGGCCGCGGTCTTGCAGTTTCCAGATCGCGTAGGCAACGGCGGCGCCGTCATCCTGCGAGATCAGCACGCCGTTGCGGCGGCCGGCGAGTTCGCCCTTGCTGTTGTCGACGGCTGCGTATTCGTGGAACACGTGGCTCATCAGGCCGGTACCGCGGGTCAGGGTCATGAATTCGCCCTGGAAGCCGATCAGGCCACGTGCCGGGATCAGGTATTCCAGACGAACACGGCCCTTGCCGTCCGATTCCATGTTCTGCAGGTCGCCACGGCGGCGGCCCAGCTCTTCCATCACGCCGCCCTGGTTGACTTCTTCGACGTCGACGGTCAGGTTTTCGAATGGTTCCTGGCGCACGCCATCGACCATCTTGTACACGACGCGGGGACGCGACACGGCCAGCTCGAAGCCTTCGCGACGCATGTTTTCCAGCAGAATCGTCAGGTGCAGCTCGCCGCGGCCCGACACTTCGAAGGTGGTGTCATCGTCGGTCGGCGACACGCGCAGCGCCACGTTGGCCTTCAGTTCGCGCTCGAGACGCTCGCGCAGCTGGCGGCTGGTGACGAACTTGCCTTCGCGGCCGGCCAGCGGCGAGTTGTTGACCATGAAGTTCATGGTCAGGGTCGGCTCGTCGACGGTCAGCATCGGCAGCGCTTCCGGGGTATCGGCGGCGCAGACGGTCGAACCGATGCCGATTTCTTCGATACCGTTGATCAGGCAGATGTCGCCGGCGACGGCTTCATCGACCAGCACGCGCTCCAGGCCCTTGAAGTTCAGCACCTGGTTGATGCGGCCGCGGATCGGGGTCGAATCAGGACCGTTCATGATGACCACGTCCTGGCCGGTCTTGACGGTACCGCGGTTGACGCGGCCAATGCCGATCTTGCCGACGTAGGACGAGTAGTCCAGCGAGGTGATCTGCATCTGCAGCGGGCCGTCCGGGTTGTCGTCGCGCACTGGCACGTACTTCAGGATGGCGTCGAACAGCGGCTTCATGTCGCCGTCGCGGACGTCTTCGGTCAGGCCGGCGTAGCCGTTCAGGCCCGAGGCGTAGACGATCGGGAAGTCGAGCTGCTCGTCGTTGGCGCCCAGCTTGTCGAACAGTTCGAAGGTCTGGTTGATGGCCCAGTCGGCGCGCGCGCCCGGACGGTCGACCTTGTTGACGACGACGATCGGCTTCAGGCCCAGGGCCAGCGCCTTGCGGGTCACGAAGCGGGTCTGCGGCATCGGGCCTTCCTGCGCATCGACCAGCAGCAGCACCGAGTCGACCATCGACAGCACGCGCTCGACTTCACCGCCGAAGTCGGCGTGGCCTGGGGTGTCGACGATGTTGATGTGGGTGCCTTCGTATTCGACCGCGCAGTTCTTCGACAGAATGGTAATGCCGCGTTCTTTTTCGAGGTCGTTCGAGTCCATCACGCGGGTATCCACCGCCTGGTTTTCACGGAAGGTGCCGGACTGACGGAGCAGCTGGTCGACCAGGGTGGTCTTGCCGTGGTCAACGTGGGCGATGATTGCAATATTACGAATTGCGCGTTTGGTATTTGACATGTATTTTCAGCGTGATTTGCGTGATGATGCGGATGAACTCGCGGATGTGTCCGAGCCTGCCAATTTCGGAAACCGACTAGTATAGCACGTGAATGTGAGCTTTCCAGGAAAAGTCCCGCCTTTTCAACGGCTTGCCGAGTTTGCAAGAGCTGTTCGCCAGTATGACGGATGACAGATCGTTCTGCCTCCGGTGGCCAGTAACTCGGCCAACGTAGTGAAGCCGCCGGCTTGCCCTGTTGAACGCGTGGGCACAGGAGCGCCTAGCGCGGCCCGGCCCACCCTGCCCGACACCGCCGGCACAGGTTCAGTGTTGCGCCGCGATCAGGCGTTCCGGCGCCAGGATCGACCACTCCTGCAGGTTTGCCGTACCCAGCAGCTTGTCGCCCTGATACACGCGCACGCGGCCCAGTTCAGCTGGTACGGCTATCTCTTCCTTGCCGAGCGCGAGGCGCTGGCCATTCAGGAAACGCTTGGCCAGTTCCGGCGTCAATTCGACGGCAGGGAAAGTCGACAGCAGCGCATCCACCGGCGCCAGCAGGGACAGCGGCTGCGCATGCGCCTGCAATGCCTCCAGCGTGATCATGCCTTCCATCGTCAGCGCCCCCACCTGGATGCGGCGCAAGGCATTCAGGTGCGCGCCGCAACCGAGCGCCGCGCCGATATCCTCGCCCAGCACGCGCACATACGTCCCCTTGCTGCAGGTCACGCGGATCCTGAGCATCGGCGCTTCGTACCCGAGCAATTCCAGCGCGTGGATGGTCACCGGCCGCGCCTCGCGCTCGAGCACGATGCCTTCGCGCGCGTATTCGTAGAGCGCCTTGCCGTCGCGCTTCAGGGCCGAGTACATCGGCGGCACCTGCAGGATCGGCCCGCGAAAACGCGCCAGCGCCGCTTCGATCTGCTCTAGCGTCACATCCACCGCGCGCGTTTCGATCGCTTCGCCTTCGGTATCGCCGGTGTCCGTCCTGATGCCGAGGTGGACCGTCGCCTCGTAGGTCTTGTCCGCTTCCAGCAAGTCCTGCGAAAACTTGGTCGCCTCGCCAAAGCACAGCGGCAGCAAGCCGGTGGCGAAGGGATCGAGGGTGCCGGTATGGCCCGCCTTCTTCGCGTTCATCACGCGCTTGGCCTTGATGAGTGCATCGTTCGAGGACAGCCCGACCGGCTTGTCGAGCAGCAGCACGCCGTCGACCAGGTCGCGCGGCTTTTTCGGAGGACGGGCGCTCACTTGGCGTCGTCGTCGGTCTCGGGGGCGGTCGGCGAAGTGCCGTCGTCGAAGTCGGCCGCGCGCACCGCGTTGGCCTGGTCGATCAGGGCCGACATCTGCAGGCCGCGCGAGGTCGAGGTGTCGTGCACGAAATGCAGCGAGGGCAGCGTGTGGATGTGCAGGCGCTTGCCGAGCATGTTGCGCAGGTAGCCGGACGCCTTGTTCAGGCCGTCGAGGGTCAGCTTGACTTCTTCCTTGCTGTCTTTCAGCAGGGTGAAGTAGACCTTCGCGTGCGCGTAGTCGGGCGTCAGCTGGACTTCGGTCAGCGTGACCATGCCCACGCGCGGGTCCTTCAGTTCGAAGGCAATCAGTTCCGACAAGTCTTTCTGGATCTGGTCGGCAACGCGCAAGCCGCGCTGGGGAATGTTTTTGCTATGTTTAGCCATGTTTCTTTATTCGGTTGGTGACAATGGTACGTTTGAAAGTGCGCGTTTGAAAGTGCGCGTTCGAAAGCGGGCAGGCGCAAACCAAAAAAAACGCCATCGGCCGGGCGCGAGCCCGACTGATGGCGTTCCTGGCATCCCTGCAAATTACAGGGTACGCGCCACTTCCGTCACTTCGAACACTTCCAGAACGTCGCCGACCTGGATTTCGTTGTTGTTCTTCAGCGAGAGGCCGCACTCGAGGCCGGCACGCACTTCTTTTGCATCGTCCTTGAAACGCTTGAGCGAGTCGATCTCGCCGGTCCAGATGACGATGTTGTTGCGCAGCAGGCGTACCGACGAGGAACGCTTGACGACGCCATCGGTGACCAGGCAGCCCGCAATCGCGCCGACCTTCGACACCAGGATGACCTGGCGAATCTCGACCTGGCCGGTGATGGTCTCGCGCTTCTCCGGCGCCAGCATGCCCGACAGCGCGGTGCGGATTTCGTCGATCGCATCGTAAATGATGCTGTAGTAACGAATGTCCACGCCGTTGGCTTCGGCCACCTTGCGCGCCTGGCCGTCGGCACGGGCGTTGAAGCCGATGATGACTGCCTTCGAGGCGACTGCCAGGTTGACGTCGGATTCGGTGATGCCGCCGACCGCCGCATGGACGACCTGCACGCGCACTTCCGAAGTCGACAGCTTCTGCAGCGAGCCAACCAGTGCTTCCTGCGAACCCTGCACGTCGGTCTTGATGATCAGCGGCAGGTTCTTCACCTCGCCCTCGCCCATCTGGTCGAACATGTTTTCCAGCTTCGCCGCCTGCTGCTTGGCCAGCTTCACGTCGCGGAACTTACCTTGACGGAACAGACCAATTTCACGCGCCTTGCGCTCGTCGGCCATGACCATGACTTCTTCGCCGGCTGCCGGCACTTCGGTCAGGCCCTGGATCTCGACCGGGATCGATGGACCGGCTTCGGCGATCGCCTTGCCGTTCTCGTCGAGCATCGCACGGACACGGCCATACGCCGAACCGGCCAGCACCACGTCGCCGCGGCGCAGGGTACCCGATTGCACCAGGATCGTCGCGACCGGGCCACGGCCCTTGTCCAGACGGGACTCGACCACCAGGCCGCGGGCCGGGGCGCCGACCGGCGCTTTCAGTTCCAGCACTTCGGCCTGCAGCAGCACTTGCTCGAGCAGGTCGTCGATACCGGTACCGACTTTCGCCGACACGGGGACGAATGGCGAATCGCCACCGTATTCTTCCGGCACCACGCCTTCGGCGACCAGTTCCTGGGTCACGCGGTCGGTGTTCGCGCCGGGCTTGTCGATCTTGTTGATCGCCACGACCAGTGGTACGCCGGCAGCTTTTGCGTGAGCAATTGCTTCCTTCGTTTGCGGCATCACGCCGTCGTCCGCCGCCACCACCAGGATGACGATGTCCGTCGCCTTGGCGCCGCGGGCACGCATGGCCGTAAAGGCTTCGTGGCCCGGGGTATCCAGGAAGGTGATCATGCCGCGCGGGGTGTCCACGTGGTATGCACCGATGTGCTGGGTAATACCGCCGGCTTCGCCCGCGGCGACCTTGGCGCGGCGGATGTAATCCAGCAGCGAGGTCTTGCCGTGGTCGACGTGGCCCATGACGGTCACGACCGGTGCACGCGAGGTCGACTCGAACTCGGCATGCGTACCCTGGTCGGCCAGCAGCGCTTCCGGATCGTCCTCGGCGGCAGCGAAGGCCTTGTGGCCCATCTCTTCCACCACGATCATCGCGGTTTCCTGGTCCAGCACCTGGTTGATGGTGCACATCTGGCCCAGCTTCATCAGCTGCTTGATGACTTCCGAGGCTTTCACCGACATCTTGTGGGCGAGTTCGGCCACGGTGATCGTTTCAGGGACGTGGACGTCCTTGACGATCGCCTCGGTCGGCGCCTGGAAGTTGGTTTCGCGGTCGTCGCCATGCGAACGGCGGCCGCCACTGCGGCCACCCGAACGCCAGCCATCGCGGCCGCTCGGCGAACCGGTGTTGCCACGGGTTTTCGCTCCGCCGCCCGGGGCGCCGCGCTTCTTGTCGTCCGACCAGGTCGAGGAGACATTCGCCGACTTGATCGACTTCTTGTCGCCCGGCTTCTTGTCGCCCGGTTTCGCGGCGGTACCGTCGGCCGGCTTCTTGTCGGCAGGCTTGTGCAGCGTGCCGGCAGGTGCGGCCGGCTTCGCCACGACAGGCGCGGGAACCGGTTCCGGCGCCTTGATCACGCGGCGTGGCTGGGCCATCATCAGCTTGATCTGGGCGACTTCGTCGGCCACGGCCTTGCGGGCACGCTCGGTGGCGGCGGCGCGTTCGGCGGCCTGCTTGGCCGCTTCTTGCGCTTTCAGCTTGGCATCGTCGGCGGCGGCCTGCTTGGCCTGCTCGCTGGCAGCCGAACTGGCGGCGGCGGCAGCGGCGGCTTCGCGCTTGGCTTGCTCGGCGGCGTCGCGCTTGGCCTGCTCTTCGTCGGCCTTGGCCTGCTCGGCACGCTCGGATTCGAGCTTGGCCAGGCGTTCCTGCTTTTCACGCAGGTCCGCTTCCTGGCGGGCGACGAGCTCGGCGTGACGGCGCGTCTCTTCCTCGCGGCGTGCGATTTCGGCTTCGTCGATCACCGGTGCGGCAGGCGCGGCGGCCGCTGGCGCCGGATCGTCGCGCTGGACGAAGGTACGCTTCTTGCGCACTTCGACCTGGATGGTGCGCGACTTGCCCGATGCGTCAGCCTGCTTGATCTCGCTGGTTTCCTTGCGGGTGACCGTGATTTTCTTTTTCTCGGTCGATTCGCCCGCGCCGTGGGCACGGCGCAGGTGGTTCAGCAGCTTGTCCTTATCATCCTTTGACAAGGGATCTGACGTCGAACTTTTCTCGACGCCGGCAGAACGCAGCTGCGTCAGCAGCAAATCTGCAGGCATCTTCAGTTCGGTGGCAAATTGGGCTACGTTGTTACTCGCCATTCAGTCCTCTTTTCTATGTGTCGCGGAGATGATAAAGATTTGCAAATTATGCCTTGGCCGTTTCTGCAAGGCTCCAGGCTTTCGCCTGCAGCGCCTTGGCGCGGTCATCATATTTACTGTCGACCAGCTTCATCTCATCGTCGGTCACATCATTAAATTCGTTCTTGATCAGTTCACGGGCGCGGTCCGACGGCAGCGACAGGATGGCGCCGAATTCGTCGTATGCGAGACCTGCAAATGCTTCTACCGTCTTGATGCCGGCCAGGCCAAGCTTGCCTGCGGTGCTGCGGTCCATGCCTTCGAGATTCACCAGTGCTTCTTCCATGCCTTCCAAACCTTCTTCGGATGCAATGGCTTCGGTCACCAGCGCGTCACGGGCGCGGGTACGCAGTTCGTTGACGGTTTCCTCGTCGAAGGATTCGATTTCGAGCATTTCGGAAATCGGGACGTACGCGATTTCTTCAAGGCTCGAGAAGCCTTCTTCGACAAGGATATCGGCCACTTCCTGGTCGACATCGAGCTTTTCCATGAACAGCGTGCGGATTGCCGCCGTTTCCTGGGCTACCTTGTTGGCCGATTCCTCGGCCGTCATGATATTGATCTTCCAGCCGGTCAGCTCCGACGCCAGGCGCACGTTCTGGCCCGAACGGCCGATCGCGATGGCCAGGTTTTCTTCGTCGACCACCACGTCCATGGCGTGCTTTTCTTCATCGACCATGATCGACGACACGTTGGCCGGAGCCAGCGCGCCAATCACGAACTGGGCCGGATCGTCCGACCACAGCACGATATCGACGCGCTCGCCGCCCAGCTCGCCGGTCACGGCCTGCACGCGCGAACCGCGCATGCCGACGCAGGTACCGATCGGGTCGATGCGCTTGTCGGCCGTGTAGACGGCGATTTTTGCGCGCACGCCGGCGTCGCGGGCAGCCGATTTGATTTCCAGCAGGCCCTGCTCGATCTCCGGCACTTCGAGTTCGAACAGCTTCATGATGAATTCCGGCGCGGTGCGCGACAGGATCACTTGCGGGCCGCGCATGTTGCGGTCGACGCGCAGGATGTAGGCGCGGACGCGGTCGCCGATACGCAGGTTTTCCTTCGGGATCATCTGGTCGCGCGGCAGGCGCGCTTCGATCTTGCCCGACTCGACGATCGCATCGCCGCGTTCCATGCGCTTGATGGTGCCGGTGACCAGCGAATCGCCGCGCTCCAGGAAGTCTTGCAGGATCTGCTCGCGTTCGGCATCGCGCACGCGCTGCAGGACGACCTGCTTGGTGTCTTGCGCAAAGCGGCGGCCGAAGTCGACCGACTCCACTGGCTCTTCGATGTACTCGTCGACTTCGATGTCCGAAATCTGTTCTTTTGCTTCGAAATGCAGGATTTCCTGGTCCGGCAGCTGCAGGCCGGCTTCATCCGGCACCACGTGCCAGCGGCGGAAGGTTTCGAATTCGCCGTTGTCGCGATCGATGCTCACGCGAATGTCGACCTCGCCTTCATAGCGTTTTTTGGTGGCCTGGGCCAGGGCGAACTCGAGCGCCCCGAAGACCACTTCCTTATCGACGTTTTTTTCGCGCGCAAGCGCATCAACCAACAACAAAATTTCGCGACTCATGCTTTGCGACTCCTAAAATCCACCTGCGGCACCAGGCGTGCCTTGTCCAATTCGGCCAGCGTAAATTCCAACAACGCCAGACCATCTTTACCTTCAAATTCCAGACCGATCTTGTCGCCTTCCGGCGCGACCAGGATGCCCGTAAAGGTCTTCCGGTTCGCGGAGCCCGGCATGGCGACGCGCAGCTTCACCGTGCATTCGTGGCCGGCGAAGCGCTCGAAATCGGCCAGGGTGCGCACCGGGCGATCCAGCCCGGGCGACGAAATTTCCAGACGCTCATAATCGACGTTCTCGACGGTGAGTACGTGCGACAACTGGTGACTCACCGTGACGCAATCCTCGACCGTGATCGGCCCCTTCTCTTCGGCGACGGCAGCCGGGAAATCGATAAACACGCGCAGGACCCCACGCTCGCCCCGTTCGACATCAACGAGGTCGTAGCCGAGGCCACCGACTGTCTTGGCGATCAAATCAAACTGCTGCACGACACTTCTCCAGGGCTTTAAAACGTTTTACCAAAAAAAAAATGGGCATCTGCCCATCTTTTTGAATTCACAACCCAACCAGATGAAAGCACTTGCACCAAATTAATACTGGGAAGAACTTCGGATTAGGACGCAAATTATAACGTATTCGAGGGCTCGCTGCAATCGACATACCATTTTATGAGCAGACAAACAACGCCCGCACACGATATTAAAACGGAAATACCACGCCTTGAACCTTGGATGGGTTCTCGAACCCGCGCGGTCTCGCCGGTTGAACATCGATACCAATAATCCAGGCCACCATAGATGAGGACACGGCGCCGATGTTCAAGAGGTGATACCGCGTGGGTTCAAGAACCCACGCTGCGGAAGCAAACCTTAGCGATCAGCCGGCCAGGCGCGGCAAGCGTCGGGGCTTACCCGCGGCGGCCGCGGCGCGGCAGGCCCTGCTCGGAACCGCGCGGGCCCTGGCCGCCGCGGCGGCCGCCGCCGGTGCCGGCAAAGCCGAACGTGGTCTGCAGCGGGTCCGGCTGGCGCGGACGGCTGCTGGCGCCGCCGCTGGCCTTGCCTGGACGGCCGGAACCGACGCCGCCGGCATTGCCCGCATTCGCGCTGCGTCCACCCTGGCCACCCTGGCCGCCCTTGCCACCCTGCGGACGGCCGTTCGGCACCGTCGACAGGCCGCCATTGCGCTGCGGCGCACCGGCGCGCGCAACCTGCGGGCCGAACGGGTCGACGTTGCGGTTGGCGTCGGCGCGGTCGATGCGGTTGCCGTCGGAACGGCGCGGATCGGCCGGCTGGCCGCCCTTGCCCGCACCCTTGCCGCCCTGGGCGCCGCCGGCGGCTTTCTTTTCGATGCCGAAGGCCGACATGAAGTTGCGCACGTCGTTTTCTTCCAGCTCTTCCCAGCGGCCGCGCTTCAGGCCCGACGGCAGGGTCATGGCGCCGTAGCGGGTACGGATCAGGCGCGAGACGGTCAGGCCGACCGCCTCGAACATGCGGCGCACTTCGCGGTTGCGGCCTTCGCCGATCACCACCCGGTACCACTTGTTGATGCCTTCGCCGCCACCGTCGACGATCTTGGTAAAGGCCGCCTTGCCATCGTCGAGCTCGACGCCTGCCAGCAGCTTCTGGCGCATGCCCTCTTCCAGCTCGCCCAGGGTACGCACCGCGTATTCGCGGTCGATGTTGTAGCGCGGGTGCATCAGGCGGTTGGCCAGGTCACCGGAGGTGGTGAACAGCAGCAGGCCTTCGGTGTTGAAGTCGAGGCGGCCGACGGCCAGCCACTTGCCGGTTTTCATGGTCGGCAGGCGGTCGAACACCGATGGACGGCCTTCCGGGTCGTCGTGGCTGACGATTTCGCCGGCCGGCTTGTGGTACACCAGCACGCGCGGCGGCTTGGTGTTGTTCACTTTGCGCTGGATCAGCTTGCCGTTGATGCGCACGGCGTCGGTCGGCAGGATGCGCTGGCCGATGTGGGCGGGCTCGCCGTTCACCGACACGCGGCCGGCGACGATCAGGTCTTCCATGTCGCGGCGCGAACCGAGGCCGGCCTCGGCCAGCACCTTGTGCAGCTTGGGCGCGTCGTCGTCGGCAGTCAGGTCGCGGCGCGCCGGCTTGGCTTTCTGCTGGCCCTGGCCGCCCTCGTTGGCGTCGAACGCGTCCGAGGTGACGAAGGAGAACACGGCGTCGGCGTCGCTGGCGCCGCCCCTGGCCGGCTTCTGCTTGCCGCCTTTACCCTTGGCTTGCTGGGCGCCGCGGCCTTGCTGGCCAGCTTGCTGACCCGGCTGACCCTGCTGGGCTTGCTGACCCGGCTGGCCCGGCTTCTGGGCGTTTTTCTGGTTCTTTTGCTTGCCCTTGCCCTGGCGCTGTTCGCGGCGCGGCTCGGCGCTGCGCTGACCGGCTTCCCCCTGCGCGCCCGGCTCGGCGCCGGCTTCGGCCGTTTCGGCTTGCGGCGCCGACTGTGCCTGCACGGCGGCAGCCTGGAGCGCTTCGCGCTGGCCGCGCTGCTCACGCATCTGGCGTGGGCCGCGCGGCTTGCGCTGGCCCTGTTCCTGGCGGGCGCCCTCGGCCGACGCTTCAGCCGATGGCGCGGCCGATGGCGCGGCCGCTACGGCAGCGGCGGGCGCAGCGGCAGGGGCAGGAGCGGCGGCGGGCGCGTCGGCCGGCTTGGCCTTGCTGGCGCGCGGTTTGCGGGCGGCCGGCGCTTTCGGCGCAGCGGTCTCGCCTTCGGCCGGCGCCGGCGCAGCGGCGGCGTCAGCGGCGACGGCGGCCTTGGTGCGGCGCTTCGGCTTTTCCGCCGGTGCAGGGTCGGCGGCGGCGGGCGCTTCGCTCACGGCAGGCGCGGCGGCAGCGGCCGCCTTGGTGCGGCGTTTCGGCTTGGCTACGCCTTCCTTGTCCTTGCCCGGCTCGGCGGGATTGGTCTCGGTGGTGTCAGTTGGATTCATCATTCGTGTCATTGTTTTGCTGACCTGGTACCGAGCCGGCGGCCGGTTGCGGGTCATGAATCGGCACTTCCACGGAGGAAGCCCCTTGTTCGTCGTCGGCCGCCGCTCCCGCGGCTGCCCTGTCAAAATTGTCGTTCAGCGCCGCTTCCAGCGCTTCCAGCGAGCGCCCGTCGGCGGCGTCGGCGATCGCCTCCAGCGGCGGCAACTGGCCCAGCGAAGCCAGGCCCAGGTCATCAAGAAATTGCTTGGTCGTCCCCAGCAGGGCTGGACGCCCCACCACTTCGCGGTGGCCGACCACGTCGATCCAGCCGCGGTCTTCGAGCATCTTGATGGTCTGCGAGTTCACCGCGACGCCGCGGATTTCCTCGATGTCGCCACGCGTGACCGGCTGGCGGTAGGCGATGATCGCCAGCGTTTCCAGCGTTGCGCGCGAATACTTCGGCGGCTTTTCCGGTGCGATGCGGTCCAGGTAAGGCTTCATTTCCGGGCGGCTCTGGAAGCGCCAGCCCGAGGCCAGGCCGACGATCTCGATGCCGCGGTCGCGCCAGTCGTGGCGCAACTCCTCGAGCAACAGCTTGATCGTGTCGGAGCCGACGCCGGCGCCGAGCTGCCTGCCGTTCCCGTCTACATCGGCGAACAACTTCTTCATGCCATGGATCGACATCGGCTCGCGCGCGCACAGCAAGGCGGTCTCGAGGATCCGCTTGGCCTCGTCAGTCTTCATTCTCGATGTCGTCAGGCTCGGATGCTACATTTCAAAATAATTACCCGCCCAGCGGGTGCCGCCGGACGCCGTCGCAACCGCTCCGGCTAACGCATGCCGGTGACGGTCGCGCACGGAACGCGGTTCACAGTACTGCTCGTCGAAACTGGAATGCGCAGTCCGCGCTTGAACGCGGCGGACTCGATACGGTGGCGGGACAGGCCCCGGCCACGGGGTTGCACGCTCGCCAGGCGGCAACGAGTTGGTGATGTAGCGAAACGGTAGCTGGCGGCATTGCCGCGCACGTACGGGGCGTTGCCGCCGGGCGTGAAGCACCTGTTTCTTCCAACTGCGGGCCATTGTAACCGATAAAACACAGGAAAGGACATTTGCGCAAGGGTGCGCAGCCCGCGTTGGCTTCAAGCCGACAGTTTTTCCGCCAGAATCGCCGACACGCCAAGGAAAGCCGGGTATTCCGCCGTGATCACATAGGTCGGCACCTGGGACAGGTAAGAAGAGAACCTGCCCTTGCGCTCGAAGCGGCTGCGGAAGCAGGATGCGGCGAAACGCTCGCCCAGGCGCGGCACGATGCCGCCGCCGATGTACACGCCGCCCTGTGCACCCAGGGTCACGGCCAGGTTGCCGGCCGCGCAGCCCAGCATGCCGCAGAAGACTTCCAGCACCTCGCTCGCCAGCGCGCATTCGCCCGCCATCGCGCGGCGCGAGATTTCCGGCGCGCCAATGGCCTCCGGCTGCTGGCCGCGATGGTCGCACAGCGCCCGGTAGATCAGTTCGACGCCGGCGCCGGACAGGAAGCGCTCGGCCGAGACGTGCTCGAATTCGCGCCAGGCGAACTGCAGGATGGCAACTTCAAGTTCATTGGCCGGCGCAAAGCCGACGTGGCCGCCCTCGCCCGACAGCGCGGTCCAGCCCGCGCCCATCGGGATCAGGCCAGACACGCCGAGGCCGGTGCCGGCGCCGATCAGCGCCAGCGGGGCGTTTGCGCGCGCCGCGCCGCCGCCAACCTGCACCTTGTCGCCGTCCTGCAGATGCGGCAGCGAGCGCGCCAGCGCATAGAAGTCGTTCACCACCATCAGCGTCGAGAAGCCCAGCTCCTGGCGCATGCCGTCGATCGAGAATTGCCAGTGGTGGTTGGTCATGCGGACCTGGTCGCCGTCGACCGGATTCGCAATCGCGATCGCGGCCTCGGTGACCTTGCCGTAGCCGGCGGTGGCGATAGCAGGCGAGGCCAGGTAGCTGCGGATGGCATCCGCCAGCGTGCCGTGGTCGCAACAGCCCAGCACCTGCACCGCCTCGAACCGGCCAGGCGCCGTTTCCAGCGCAAAACGGGCATTGGTGCCGCCAACGTCGGCCAGCAAACGCGGCTGATCGAAACGTGCGGCGGAGGAAACGATGGTCTCGGGCAAAGAAGCAGTCATTGCGGCACAGGATACGGGGGAGGTCCCAAGCTTACTGGATTTCTTTACGCGAGTACAAGTTTATTTTGTAGTTTAGGTACAAGGCTGCGTCTGTACGACGCGTAAATTCGCCTCCCCTGCACGTAGTCCAGTTACGTAGGGTGGCCGGCTCCACCTTTGCGGCCGAGCAGGCGCCAGGTATGCGCCGCCCACGCGTTCAACGCGCGTCCGCACACCGGCCGCGCATGCCGGAGAAAAGGATTTGCCTCGCAATGGCGATATCGATGGGTCGTCCCGGTATCAGTGCGTCGCCGCCAACCCGGCAGGTGGCGCATCGCCCTGCGCATGGTGCGCATTCCAGGCGTCCAGCCCGCCTTGCAACGGCCGCGCACGATGAAACCCGTTGGCCAGGAATTCCTTGGCAACCTGTGCCGCCGTCACATCGTTCGGACAGCTGCAATAGACGACGATGTGGCGGTTGCGGTCGAGCCCGGCCAATAGTTGCCCGGGCGTGCAATCGCGGTACAGCAGCGCGCCCGGGATCGCCGCTTCCAGCGCGTGCGCGGTGACGCTGCGCGCATCGACGATCACCGGATCGTGGCCGTCGTCGATCAGCGCCTTCAATTCGAGGATGCCGATGCGCGGCACGGCCATGCTGGCGCGGTGGCGGCGCCGCTCCACATATTTATAGGCGACGAACAGCGCCAGCAGCGTGCCCAGCACCATCAGCGCGGTGCTGCCCATGGTTTCCAGGCCCGCGAGCACGCGGTCGACGCTGTCGTGGAAGACCATGCCGATGGCCAGGCCCGTGCCGCCCCAGAGCAGCGCGCCGGTGGAGGCGAAGCCGAGGAAGTGGCGGGTCTCGGTGCCGAGCGCGCCCGACATCGGCGCGGCGATGGCATTGAAGCCGGGAATGAATTTGGAGACCAGCAGCGACTTCGGCCCGTAGCGGCGGAAGCGGTCTTCGGTCTGGTTGACGCAGGAATCCGGCGACAGCGAGATGCGGCACAGCAGGCGCAGCACGCGCTTGCCGTAGTAGCGCCCGGCGCGGAACCAGAAATAGTCGCACACCAGGCAAGCCAGCAAGACCGCCGCCAGGCACAGTTGCCAGCTGGCGCCGCCGTCCATGGCCAGGGCCCCGGCCACGATCAGCACCGGAAAGGCGGGAACCGGCAGGCCGAACTGCTCCAGCAGCACCGTGCCGAAGACAAGCAGGACGCCGTAGTTCTGGATCAGGAGAGTGAGCTGGGTCATGCCGTCATGGTAACGGAAATTTTTTCGGCCGGCTGGCAGCGGCCGTTTTCATCCGGCGCCGAAACAACAGTGGCGCTGATTTCACAGCGCGCGCGGGATCGCCGCCAGCAAGGCCCTGGTGTAGTCGTGCTGCGGGTCGCGGTACAGCACGTCCGAATCGGCCATTTCCACCACGCTGCCGCCATGCATCACCATCACCCGGTCGGCGATATAGCGCACCACCGACAAATCGTGCGAGATGAAGATATAGCTCATCTTGTATTCGTCCTGCAGGTCTTGCAGCAGGTTCAGCACCTGGGCCTGGACCGAGACGTCCAGCGCCGACACCGACTCGTCGCAGACCAGGATTTCCGGCTGCATGGTCAGGCAGCGCGCAATCGCGATGCGCTGGCGCTGGCCGCCGGAGAACGCATGCGGATAACGGCCGTAGGCCGCGGCCGGCAGCCCGACCCGGTCGAGCAGCGCCATCACGGTCTTGCTGCGTTCGCGGTCGTCGGCGCCGATGCCGTGGATGCGCATTGGTTCCAGCAAAATCTGGCCCACCGTAAAACGCGGATTCAGCGAGGCATAGGGATTCTGGAAAATGATCTGGATCCGGCGCTTATAGGCCTGGTAGTCGCGGTCGGACATGCCTATCAGATCTTTACCGTCGAACAGCGCGCTGCCGCCGCTGGCGCGGTGCAGGCGCAGCAGCGTGAGGCCGACCGTGGTCTTGCCCGAGCCCGACTCGCCGACCACGCCCAGGGTCTTGCCGCGCGGGAGAGTAAACGATACATCCTTGACGGCGCGAAATTCGCGCTTGCCGAACCAGCCTTCGCGCAGCCAGAAGCTTTTCTGCAGATTCTTGACCACCAAGATATTGTCGTCGTCTGGTGCATAGCCGCGCGTGCGCTGCGGCAGTGCGATGCCCGATGCGTGCTGGCCGTTCATGAAGTCGTCGATCACCGGCAGGCGCAGCGGACGCTCGCCGAGCTTCGGCCGGCATTGCAGCAGGGCTTGCGTATAGCGGTCGCGCGGCGCGCCGAACACTTGCGCCGCGGTCCCCTCTTCGCGCACCTCGCCGTGGCGCATCACGATCACGCGGTCGGCCAGCTCGGCCACCAGGCCCAGGTCGTGGGTAATGAACAGCACCGCCATCCGGTGCTTCTTTTGCAGCGCCGCGATCAGCTCCATGATCTGCTTCTGGATGGTCACGTCGAGCGCCGTGGTCGGCTCGTCCGCGATCAGCAGTTTGGGTTCGCAGGCAATGGCCATGGCGATCATAACGCGCTGCTGCTGCCCGCCCGACATCTGGCTCGGGTAAGCGTCGATCTTGCGCGCCGGATCGGGGATGCCGACTTCTTCCAGCAGCGCCAGGGTGCGGGCACGCGCTGCGCGCTTGTTCATGCCCAGGTGCAGGCGCAGCACCTCGCCGATCTGGAAACCCACCGTGAACACCGGGTTCAGCGAGGACATCGGCTCCTGGAAGATCATGGCAATGTCCTTGCCGCACAGGCGGCGCCGCTCGGCCGGCGCCAGGCGCAGGAGCTCGCGGCCATCGAACTGCACGCTCGAGCCCGGATGGACGACCGTGGTGTCCGCCGGCAGCAAGCCCATCACGGCCAGCGAGCTGACCGACTTGCCGCTGCCCGATTCGCCGACCAGCGCCACCGTGCTGTTCGCCGGCACGTCGAAGGAAATGCCCTTGATCGCCTCGACCGTGCTCTGCTTGCCGACGCGGAAGGCAATGCGCAAATCGCGCACCCGCAGCAGCACCTTGTCCTCGTCGCTCATGGCTGCCTCATGTCAGTTTAGGGTCGAGCGCATCGCGCAGCGCGTCGGTGAACAGCGAGAAGGCCGTCACCAGCAGCGCCATGGCGCCGGCTGCGGCCGCCAGCTGCCACCACTTGCCCAGGATGAGCTCGTTCTGCGCCTCGTTCAGCATGCTGCCCCAGGACACGGTGCCGACCGGCACGCCGAAGCCGAGGAAGGACAGGATCACTTCGGCCTTGATGAAGCCGACCACCAGGATCGACACTTGCACCAGCGCCACGTGCGACACGTTCGGGAAAATGTGCGAGAACATCCGGCGCCAGCTGGACGCGCCGATGGCGTCGGCCGCCATCACGTATTCGCGCGCCTTGTGCTTGATGTACTCGGCGCGGATCAGGCGGTACGGCCCGGTCCAGCCCGTCAAGCCGAGGATCAGCACGATGGTCGTCACGCCCTTTTGCTGAAGCACCGCGGCGACCGTCAGGATCATCAGGATCGAGGGGATCGAGGTGAAGATGCTGTAGAACCAGTTGAAGAAGTCGTCGACCAGGCCGCCGTAGAAGCCGGAGATGGCGCCGAACAAGGTGCCCAGCGCCACCGCGACGAAGGCGGCAACCAGGCCGACCACGATCGAGGTCTCGCCGCCCTTCACTGTTTTCTTGAGGATGTCGTGGCCCCATTTGTCGGCGCCGAAGGGCAGCGTGAGGGCCTTGGCCTGCGGCGGATGGGTGGCGCGCAGCGCGCGCCGCAATGTGTCGAGCTCCTCGGCCAGCGGATCGAAGGCATTCGGCGGCGTGGGCCGCTGCGGCTGGGCCAGCGCGGCCAGGGCCGGGTTCGCGCCGATGAATGTAGGCGGCGCGTAATTGACTGCCACCTCTTGCTCCCAATCCGATGCGAGCAGACCAGTGGCGGACAGCACCAGCATCAGCAGGAACAGGCCGACCACGGCCAGCGACGCCATGGCGACGCGGTCGGCGCGCAGGCGGCGCCAGGCGAGCGCCCACAGGCCGGGCGCGGCGGCGTGGTCATTCATTGCCTTCATGTCAGCTGCACGCGCGGATCGACGGCCTGGTACAACACATCGGCCAGCAAATTGAACACCATGGTCGCGGCCGCCACGTAGACGGTGATCGCCTTGATGACCGGAAAATCGCTGCGCTCGACGGCCAGGATGACTTCGCGGCCGATGCCCGGAATGCCGAAAAACCTTTCCAGCAAAAACGCGCCGATCAGCAAGGCCGGCAGGTTGGCCATCACGTGGGTGATGATCGGGATCGCGGCATTGCGCAGCACGTGGACCCACACCACGCGCCGCTCGCCCAGCCCCTTGGCGCGCGCGGTGCGCACGTAGTCCTGGTTGACCTCGTCGAGCACGAAGCTGCGGTAGAGGCGCAGGGTCGGGGCGATCGATACCGCCAGGCCAATGATGATTGGCAGCAGCGCATAGTGCAGCAGATTCTCGCCCAGGCTGGCGCCCCAGCCCTGCACCGGGAACAAGCCCAGCTCGTAGGCAAAGGCGTACTGGAACACGATGATGTAGACCAGGATCGAGATCGACATGCCGACGGTGCAGGCAAGCATCACGGCGCGGTCGGTCAGCGAACCGCGGACAAACGCGACGGCCAGGGCCAGGGCGATGCCGAACAAGGTTTCGAGCAGGGTCAGCGGCACCAGCACGGTGAGCGAGGGGCCGAGGCGGCTGGCGATGATGTGCGCCACCGGTTCGCCGGTGCTCCAGGCGTTGCCGAAATCAAAAGTGAGGATTTGCTTCAGGAAGATGCCGAGCTGCACCCAGGCCGGCTGGTCGATGCCGAGCTGGGCCCGGATGTTGGCGATCGCCGCCTCGTCGGCCATCTTGCCGGCAAGCAGATAGGCCGGATCGCCGCCGACCCAGTTGAACAGCACGAACACGAGCACGATCACGCCCGCCATGGTGGGGAGCATCTGCCACAGGCGCCGGAGTAGGTATGCTGCCATGCTTGTTCTCGTGTGCCCTGCCTTGGGAAAACGCTAACGATAGCGCAAATCAGGCTGAGTGATCCATCAACTTATTTTGGCCCCCTATAACGTAGGGTGGACACTTGCGCCCAGGCATCGCCATTCGACGGTTACCAGTCCTCGCGCAGGCGCCGCTGGCGCACCGCCGCGGCCAGCCCTTCCAGCACGCCGATGCTGGCGTCCCAGTCGATGCAGCCGTCCGTCACCGACTGCCCATAGGTCAGCTCCTTGCCCGGCACCAGGTCCTGGCGCCCCGCCACCAGGTGCGATTCGATCATCACACCGACGATCCGCTCGTCGCCGCGCGCCACTTGGGCCGCGATGTCGGCGCACACCGGCACTTGGTTCTCGGGCTTCTTCGCGCTGTTCGCATGCGAGGCGTCGATCATCAGGCGCGAAGCCAGGCCGAGCGCGGCAATCTGCCTGCAGGCCTCGTCGACGCTGGCGGCGTCGTAGTTCGGCGCCTTGCCGCCGCGCAGAATGATGTGGCAATCCTCGTTGCCGGCGGTCGAGACGATGGCCGAGTGCCCACCCTTGGTCACCGACAGGAAGTGGTGCGGCTGCGAGGCCGCCTTGATCGCTTCGGTCGCGATCTTGATATTGCCGTCGGTACCGTTCTTGAAGCCCACCGGACATGACAGGCCGGAGGCCAGCTCGCGGTGCACCTGCGATTCCGTGGTGCGCGCGCCGATCGCGCCCCAGCTGATCAGGTCGGCGATGTACTGCGGGCTGATCACGTCGAGGAATTCGGTGCCGGCCGGCAGGCCCATCTCGTTGACGTCGCGCAGCAGCTCGCGCGCCATGCGCAGGCCGTCGTTGATGCGGAAGCTGTTGTCCATGTAAGGGTCGTTGATCATGCCCTTCCAGCCCACCGTGGTGCGCGGCTTCTCGAAGTACACGCGCATCACGATTTCCAGGTCGCCCATGAAACGCCGGCGCTGTTCCACCAAGCGGCGCGCGTACTCGATCGCCGCTTTCGGATCGTGGATCGAACACGGGCCGATGACCACCATCAGGCGGTCGTCCTGGCCGTGCAGGATGCGGTGCAGGGCCACGCGCGCATCGGCCGCGGTCTGCTCCGCGCCCGGCGTCACCGGAAACTCGCGGATCAGGTGCGAGGGCGGCGTCAGTTCCTTCATTTCGCGGATGCGTAAATCGTCGGTGCGGGGCATGCTGTACTCCGTTATCTGGTCTGCAAATAAAAAAACCGCCATCGCTGGCGGTTTCTGGTGTTCGGTCCTGGTCTTTGCTGTTGCGTGTACCCGCCGCTACTCCACCGCCTGAAGGCTGGAAAAGCCAAAATAAAACCAGCGGGTAAAGAAGACAGCGTTACGCATGACGGGATCCGAAAAAGCTTGAATTGACTATAACGCCAATGCGTGAATATTGGCAAGCCTTTTGTCCGTGGCGTAAACATGGGTGGATTGGCGAGTGGTTGCAACAAACGGACAGCTAGCGCCACACCCAGCCGACGTTTGAGAGATATCAGACATGTCATTGTCAGTAATGCAAAAGTCAGGACAAGCCCGGTCAGGCTGCGTTTGTTTTTATCTAAATCAATTGCTGTAGGTTGATTTCTTGAGCGAAAGCAAAGCGGATCAGTGGACCGGAATTTCCTAATGACTTTTGGAGTCCGGACATGACTGAAACCCTGATATCACGCGCCGTGCGCCGCATCTTCGCCGGTGGCGGCGCGGTGGGCCTGGCCCTGCTGGCGCTGCCGCCGGCCCAAGCCCAAATCCAGGCCCAGGCGCAAGCCCAGGAAGCTGCGCAACGGCCCATCGCGCGCGTCGAAATCACCGGCAGCAACATTCGCCGCGCCGAAGCCGAAACCGCCTCGTCGGTGATCACCGTCAACCGTGCCGACATCGAACGCTCCGGCAAGAGCACCGTGTCGGAACTGCTGCAGACCCTGGCGGTCGACAACCAGGGCTCGGTGCCCACCTCCTTCGGCAATGGCTTCGCCGCCGGCGCCTCCGGGATCTCGCTGCGCGGCCTCGGCACCGCCTCGACCCTGGTGCTGCTCAACGGCCGCCGCATGGCGCCCTACGGCCTGGCCGACGATGGCCAGAAGGTGTTCAGCGACCTGAACGTGATTCCCACCGACGCCGTCGACCGCATCGAGATCCTCAAGGACGGCGCTTCGGCCATCTACGGTTCCGACGCGATCGCCGGCGTGGTCAACATCATCCTGCGCCGCAACTTCACCGGCACCACCGTGCGCGGCCAGCTCGGCATCAGCGAGGAATGGGACGGCGAGGAACAGAACTTTGCCATCACCCACGGCTTCGGCGACCCCGACAAGGAGCGCTACAACGTGCTGCTGAACTTCGAATTCAAGCGCAGCAACGACATCCCGCTGCGCGAGCGCGCCGGCCGCGAGCACATCGGCCGCATCGACCTGCGCCGCTGGGGCTATTCGGCGCTGCAGAACCTGGGCGGCACCGGGGCGATTACCACCAACAACGCGGCCGGCAACGCCATCAACGGCAACGTGCGCAACCCGACCACCCTCGACTATTACAACCGCGGCAACCTCGACCCGGCGACCGGCTTCACCCGCTTCTTCCCGGGCGCGGCCTGCAGCAACTTCACGAATCACCCGCAGGGCGACCCCGGCGGCGGCTGCCTGATCGACTCGACCCTGGAATACAACCAGATCCAGCCGCAGCAGGAAAACTACAGCCTCTTCGGACGCGGCACCTACCGCCTCACGCCGGGCATCGAGGGCTATGGCGAAGTCAACCTGTACAGCAGCAAGTCCTCGTCCAAGACCACGCCCTCGGCGGTCAGCGGATCGGTCGGCTACCCCGGCGGGCCGGTCAGCAACGCCGGCGTGCAGTTCGGCGCCGCCCACCCCGACAACCCGTATTTCGGCACGCCGGCGCGGCTGCGCTACATGGCCGCCGACGTCGGCCCCCGGCGGTCGCACATCGACTCCTTCTTTTCGCGCCTGCTGGCCGGCGTGAAAGGCGAAGTCGCCGGCTGGGACTACGACAGCTCGCTGCTGTTCTCGCGCAGCACCGTCACCAACGAGCGTTTTGGCCAGCTGCAGCGCGACGTCGCGTTTGCCCTGCTCAATCCCGCCGACCCGGTCAACGCGGCCTCGGCCCTGGCCACCAGCCCGGCCTATGCGGCCCTGCCGCCCGGCACCTTCTGGCGCATCGGCGAGAACGCCGGCCTGAACGACCCGGCCGTGTACGCCGCGCTCTCCCCCATGATCCGCAACAGCGCCCAGACCAAGATCATCCAGGGCGACTTCAAGGCCACGCGCGAATTCGGGCAGCTGGCCGGCGGGCCGATCGGGGTCGCGGTCGGCACCGAATGGCGGCGCGAGGAAACCGAACTCGATCCGACCACCGGCACCGAGCGCGGCAACGTGATCGGCCTTGGCTACTCGGCCTACCGCGGCGCGCGCAACGTGTTCGCGCTGTACGGCGAGGCGCTGGCGCCGGTGCTGCCGGGGGTGGAAGTCACGGGTGCGCTGCGCTTCGACGACTTCACCGACGTCGGCCGCTCCTGGACGCCGAAGCTCGGGGTCAAGTGGACGCCCTCGCGCCAGTTCGCCCTGCGCGGCACCTTCGCCAAGGGCTTCCGCGCGCCGAGCGCGGCCGAGAACGGCGTCGGCGGCCTGGCCGCCTTCGCCACCGCCGAGGACCCGCTGCGCTGCGCGCTGGGCGTGGCCTCCGCCTGCGATCCGGCGAATATCGCCGTCATCACCTCGCCGAATCCCGACCTGTCGCCGGAGCGCTCGCGCAGCTACAACATCGGCTTCATCTGGGACCCGCTGCCGCGCACCAGCATCTCGGTCGACTTCTGGAAGATCAAGCGCAAGAACGAGATCAATCAGGAACTCACCGACACGGCGATTGCCGCCGGCAACGTGGCGCGCGACCCGAGCACGGCCACCGGCATCCCGGGCGACCCGGGCGCCATCACGGCGGTGCTGGCCAACTACGTGAACTCGGCGCAAACGAAAGTGCGCGGCATCGACGTCGACGCCCGCCACACGCTGCGCCTGCCTGGCGACTGGGGCAACCTGCTGCTCGACGGCAAGCTCACCTACCTCGACGAGTGGGTCCGCACCGAACAGGACGGCAGCTCGCGCGACTTCGCCGGCACCCACGGCAACTGCGACGTCACCAACTGCGTCGGCACGCCGGACTACCGCGCCAACCTGCGCGCGACCTGGGACCGCGCGGACTGGCGCGTGTCGCTCAACGCCAACTACCGCGGGCCGATCGACAACGTGCTGTTCAAGGGCGACCCGGACGGCTGCGCCAGCCACTACGCGAATGGCGACGACGCGCCGCGCAATTGCGAACTGGCCTCATTTACCACCTTCGACCTGGTGGTGCGCTGGAAGCCGCAGCCGCACTGGGAAGTGTTCGGCACCGTGGAAAACCTGTTCGACAAGGTGGCCCCGCTCGACCCGCTCACCTACGGCGCCCAGGCCTACAACCCGCTCGACTACCTGGGTGCGGTGGGACGCACCTTCTCGCTGGGGGCGCGCTACACGTTCTGACGGCAGATTCGCGGGCTAAGGTTCGCGGGTTAATACGCGCA
>Ga0265780_10001426_pt1 | contig 33551 bp, 33 predicted proteins | sample P1T30metagenome_FD_192432 | JGI IMG/M metagenome (GOLD analysis project Ga0265780, IMG submission 192432) | Plant litter microbial communities from East Loma Ridge, Irvine, California - P1 T30 | ecosystem: Environmental > Terrestrial > Plant litter > Unclassified | place: USA: California...
AGTCTTTGTTCAGCTTTTCCGCCCCAGCCTGATTGCCGGCATTCAGCAGCGCCTGCTCAAACATCGCCTGTTTGTAGGCCCTCGCGCGGGTTCGGGAGTTGTCGATTGCTGCTGCGAAACCTGTACCGGGATCGTCGAGCCTCCACGTTCGCATGCCAGGCTGATCGCCAGCGCAATGACAGCCCGCGGAACGTCGGGATGCTTGAACATGCTGACCGTCATCTCTTCGGTGCTGGGCGTAACGAAATCGGTCATGCGGCGCCCTGCGCGGCGCGGGCGTTCACTGCGGCCAGGTCGCAGGCGCTGCCGAGCTCGGCATAGGCCTTGGCCTTCCGCAGCTTCCAGAACGGTCCGTGCGGCCGCTCCTCCTCAATCAGGTCGCAGGCCTGCGCCAGCTTGGTGATCCGGCGTTCGTCAATTGGCAGCGGCGTCATGCAGACCTCCTCCCCGCGTCGCGCGCGGCTGCATCGTGACGGGCGTCGACACGTTCGCACAAGTTGGCAAACCAAAGGGTCCCGGCGCTCTCCGCCCAGAATGATGCGCGGCCACCGAACTGCCCGATCCAGCGCCACCGCCAGCGCGTGCGCTCCTGGACACCCCATAGCTTCGCCCCGCCGGCGGACTCTGAACTCGCTCATGCCGCTGTACTCCCACGCTTTCGATATTTGCGGGCTGGAGCCGTTGGGCCACCTACGGTCGGGCGCCTAGCCCCGGTGATGATGCCATGCACGGCCGTCTTACCCAGGCCGTATTTCGCGGCGAGATCGATCACGCTTGCGCCGCTTGCCCGGTCGTTCCTGAGCGCCACGACCTGCTCGTCAGATATCTTCGGTGGGTGGTGCTCAAGGATATGGGCCGCGCGCGTGATCAACGTAAGGTTCTCAACCCGGTTATCGGACTTCGCCTCGTTGCGGTGGTGAAGGATCTCGGAACGGCTTGGCGGCGGCAACCCCGCCGACACCCATACGATAAGGTGCTCGTATGCGTAGCCGTTGGGATCGGCCAAGGGATGCCCCTTGCCGACTTGGATCTTCGTATATCCATGCTCTGTAGTGATGCGCCCGCCACGCCAGTTGGCGTTCCCCGCGCCCGATGAATCGCCCGCCTTCACGACGCGATTTCCCGAGTCGCCTTATTATGACAATCTTTGAGCCACGAGGAGGGGGCTACGCAGAACGAAACGTGGAAATGTGATAACAGGCGTTGAAAACACACGGTAACAGTTCGACTGTTAATCGAGTGGCCCCGCGCCTCATTCGGCAAGGCGGTGGTCATGCTGCGGCCCTTTCCTCAACAAAGGTAGCGGCTGGCTGCCAGCCGAATTGTGCGGCCTCCGCCTGCCACGATCGCCCCGTTCTGATGCGACTGATGAGGGCGTGCCCAACAGGGTAGCGCGCGGCAATCGCCACGTTTGCCTCGCCGCGGCGGAACGCGGCAACAATCTCGCCAATCTGGGCGGCGGTCAGCCTTGACGCCCCGTTGTCCACGCCGCGCCGCGATCGCCGGCACCACCGGCCGCGCTCAGTCATGTCCCGCGAATTATCGAGCGGCGTTCCGACCTCTAGGTGGCGCGGATTGCAACAAATCGGATGGTCGCAAGCGTGGCGAATGATAAGGTCGCCTGGCTCTCGGTCGTTCGCTATCGCCCATGCCACTCTGTGAGCGCGGCGGTTTTGCCCTGATACCAAGGTGAACTGGCCGTACAGCCCGTGGCCCGCGCGGCACCCGGTCCATTCCCAGCATTCGTCTGGACCTGCCACCGTGACCAGCGCCCAAAAGCGCTCCACGATCCGAGAGCGGGCTCCGCAATCCAAGAAGGTGAGGATCTTGCGGTGAGGCTTTGGCTGGCCCTTCATGAAAGGCAGCCCTCTTCCCCACCGAAAAGACCGGAACAAACAGGGCTGGCGCCGGCGAAAACCTTTCGTTTTTCCTCGTAGCCGACGACATGCGTCTGGGTTCCTACACCGCGACGCGCAGGCCCACGGATCGCCCCGGTGCAACTCCGGTGCAAACCACGCCTGTTCTCTCCCCGTTCACCGCTCGTTCCACGTTTGCTACTGCGGTAAACCGCAATAAACGGGTCAAATCCGTGCCGTCCCCTTCCCTCCGAAGGCAGAGGCCACTGGTTCGAATCCAGTCGGGTGCACCAATCACTCATGAAAGTACGAACCGCGTCGTCGGACGGCATGTCGCCAGCGATGGCGAGTTCGAGCGCGCGGTTTGGACCGCGAATCGTGATCTCCTCACGGGTCATCACCACCTCGCCGACGAAACCGCGGACGTAGGCACGGCGCACCTGCGCGTCTTCAGAATCGTGTAATTTCTTGCGCATGACTTCGGCGAAGCGCGCGACCTTCTCCGGCGTGAGCCGCGCGTCCTTGGCCCCGATCTGCCGATCAAACCGCACGATCTCCTCGCCAATCGACGACAGGCGCAGGTTGAGCGTCGCCAGCCGTTCGCCGAGGATCGGATCGTCCGGCTTGGTGAAGCCTTTCTCGACCATGATGAAGAGCGACGTGAGCGACTTCTTCGTCTCCGTCTCCTCTGTGCGCAGGACCGTGAGCCGCTTGCGGCGCTCCTCGTTCGCCGCCGACGAGGCATCAAGCATCTCGGCCAGTAGCGCGTTCAGGCGCTCGGGCTGAAAAAGACGCTTCTCGAGCGCGTCCAGGACCGCGCCGTCGACCTGTTCCATGGGCACGTTGTTCCCGCCGCAGCTCAGATCACCCTTCTTCCGGCGATTGGCACATGCATAGTAGCGGTACCTGCCGCCCTTGCCGGTCATCAACATCATCGTGGAGGTACAGCCGTTGCAGCCGCATCGTCCGATGCCGGAGAGTAGCACGGGTGACGTGTGGGAACGAGGAGCCGCGATCTTCGGGTTGCGAGCTTTGAGCCGCCGCTGCACGGCCTGGAAGCGCTCTTCGTCCAGGATCGGCGGCACGGCGACCTCGATCCGCTCCTCGCGTGGGCGCATCTTGCCGGTCTTGCTATCCCGGCAACCATAATAGTGGCGGCCCGCATACGTCTCACGCGTCAGGATCGCGTAGATCGAACCGGTATGGAACGCCTGATTGCGATGCGTGTAGCCGTTGGCACGCAGCCATTTGACGATGCGGTCGATCCCCAGCGGCCCGGATATTCCGTCACCCTCCATGTACAACATGAAGATGCGCTCGACGAGCGGGCGCTCGGTCGGATCGATCTCAAGCTTCTTCTTCTCCTTCTTGCCGCGCCGCTCCGCGACGTAGGTCCGATAGCCGAGCGGCGGAGAGGAACCGTTGTGGAAGCCTGCCTCGGCATTGGCGGTCATCACCACCTTGACCTGCTCGGCGTTGATCTCGCTTGCCGCTGCATCGAGCGAGGTGAAGATGCTGCGCATCAACCGGGCATGCGGCCCCTCGCCAACATCCTGCGTCGCCGAGATCAGCTTGACCCCGGCGCGCTCCAGTTTGCGCCGGTATCCCTCACACTCGTATTCGTCGCGGAAGAAGCGCGAGAAGTTGTAGACGATGACGGCATCATAGCGCTTGGGCTGGGCGCATGCGGTGGCGATCATGCGCTGCAGTTGAGGCCGGCGATCGGTGGTGCCGGACTTGCCGGCCTCGATGTAGGTCTCGACTACGTTATAGCCCAAGGTCGTAGCGGCGCGCCCGATCCCTACCTGCTGCTCGATGAGTGACGTCTCGTGCTCAGCCTGCCGCTTGGTGCTGACCCGCACATAGGCGCAGGCGCGGAGCAGCGTGTCAGCTAGATCAGTCATCGGCTAATATCCTAGCAAGCTCGTCAGCGAGCAGCGTTATCAGCCATTGTGACTCGCCTTGCATCAGCGGGAAAGAGGCGACGAGGTCATCGTTGACGGCGAACGGGGACGGCGCCGAGCGCGTCCCGCTCGGCTGCCCTTCCAGCCCGTTCTGATGATGCCGGTTCCGTGCCATGGCGCCGGCCTGTCACGGCTGGATGATATGCGCTTGGGACAGCCAATCGTCAGGGCCGACGGTCGGCAAACTGATGGATGGTACCGTCGGGCCACTGAGGTAAGCAGCCCGGCGGCATTATCAGGATTGGCGGCGCGCCTTCAGCTTTGCGGCAAGCGCGAGCCGCGCTTCGCGGTTCTCCTTCTCCACGACGGTGTTCCAGGCGTCGAGTTGATCCAGTATCGCGCGGTAGTTTAACGACAGGACGCGATAGCGCCGCGCAGCGGCCTGGCCCGCCTCGTCATCATCTCCGGCTAACGCAGGAATCAGCGCTTCTATAGCGGCGTCGTAGCGATCCATCTCCGCCTTCAACCGCGCGCCGTCAGTCAGGACGATCCGGTCGTCGTCAACGGTGGTGATGTTCAACCGCGGCATCATCAGCGCTCCGGTCGATACGACAGGTTGGCGCCGTGGCCATCCAGCCAATCCGACGCGGCACCACGCGTCAGGTTCGGCGGAATGGCGACGCCGAGGGCCGTGGCGGTGACCTGCATGAGTGCCCGCTGCCCCGGCGTCATCGGCCTCTCGCGCCAACGGCCCTCCTTGAGGCTGTCGGGTTGAGCACGCCAGTGGGCGAGGTCGGCGTGATAGAGGCGCCGGCGGCGCTCCCATGACGCTTGCTGGCCGAGCGCCTCGAGGTCTTCTCGACGCTGATCGATGATCGGCTTCAGCAGATCACCTATACACGTCACATCGTCTGACTGAGAAATGGCTTTGTCCACCCAGTCGCGGAATTGGGTCACCGGGACGCAGCGGAGGCCCATCATCGCGTCTGCGTCAAAGCCTGTAAGTCCATATTCCAGGAGATCGGCACCCAGGCTGGATACATGCCAGTTGCGGTGCCGCTCGTACGCACCTTCAGGGGTTTGAGACCGTTGTGCGGCAGCCCGATGCCGCTCTTCTTCTAACTCCGACTTGTCCATCTTCGTCTCCTTATCGAGGAGAGGCAGCAGAACATCGCAGGCCCTTGAACGTCTTGGGACGTTCAAAGTGGGCGCACACGATAAGTCGGTTCGCTGATCCATCCCTTCAAAAGGTTCATGAATGTGTGCCTATGGGCGGCTTGCGGCCGATCCGCTTTCGAACCGCTGCCACAATCTTCCCGCTTTCCGGCGTGACACCGTCGAACGGCGGTTCTCGACCAGAGCCGGACGTTCACATCCGCTTCGATGAACGTCCGGACCGGACAAAAGCTGCCAATCAGCCTTATTGAAGCAGGCCATTGGCAACGCGTAAACCTAGGCTGTAGCCGGTTGGATCGCCCGCACGATCTGGCGCGTGTCTTTCGACGGGGGCAGGCCAAAAAAACGCGAATATTCGCGGCTGAACTGCGTTGGGCTTTCATACCCCACGCCGAACGCGACGGAGGTCGTATTGCCCTCGCCCGCGATCAGCATGTTGCGCGCGTGCAGCAGCCGCACGCGCTTCTGATATTGCAGCGGGCTGAGCGCGGTCACGGCCTTGAAGTGGCGGTGGAAGGCCGACACGCTCAGCGCGGCCATGGCAGCCAGCGTCTCGACCCGCAGCGGCGTCGTGAAATTCTCGCGGATCCAGCGGATTGCCACGCCGATGCGAGACAGCGCGGTGCCGGGGGAGGCGATGTCGCGCAGCATCCAGCCGTGCGGACCGTGCAGCACGCGGTAGAGCAGTTCGCGTTCATAGGCAGGCGCGAGCGCGGGGATGTCAGCGGGACGGTCCATCAGCCGCAGCATCCGCACCCAGGCGTCGAGCAGCTCGTCGGTCACGGGTGCAACCGAGAAGCCCGAGCTGTAGATTTCCCCCCCGGCAGGTTTGGGCAAGTCGGCCAGCAGGTTCGCAAGGATTGCCGGCTCGAGCGTCAGGCTGACCGCGAGATACGGCTCGCCCGCCTCCGACGCGTGGACCGCGCCTACCGCGGGCAGGTCCACCGACATGACGAAATAGGTCGCCGGGTCGTAGCGGAAAATGCGCTCGCCGACCGTCATCGTCTTCGCGCCGGTCAGTATGAGGTTGACCATCGGGCTATAGACCGCGGCGAGCTTGTGCTGCGGGATCTCGCCCTGGACCATGGCGACCCGCGGGATGCCGGTGGGGGTCGCGCGGTTCTGCGCGCGGGCGCACAGGTCGCGGAGTTCATCGAGGGGGCTGGTCATGCGCCGTCGTACGCCACGCGCGGGCGTCCACCAAGGCGCGAGCAGGATCGGGCAGGTTTCGAGGAGGATCGGGTGCGCGGCCTAGCCTGTGCGCACCTATCTGAGATGCAGCCCGGAACTGCCCCGGACCAGGAGCAACGACCATGAAGACCCTGATGATCTACGGCGCCGCCGGCTATACCGGCCGCATGGCCGCCATCAACGCCCGCGCGGCCGGCGTGGAGGTCGTCGTGGCGGGCCGCGCGAAGGACGAGGCGAAGCTCGCCGCGCTGTCTGCCGAGATCGGCGCGGTATACCGGCTGTTCGCGGTTGACGACGCGCCAGCCACGCACGCCGCGCTTGCGGGCGTCGGCGTCCTACTCAACACCGCGGGCCCGTTTCTGCGCACCGCCGAGCCGCTGATGCGCGCGAGCATCGCCGCGGGCGTCCACTATCTCGACATCGCGGCCGAACTGGACAGCTACCAGCTTGCCGATAGCCTGCACGACGCCGCGACCGCCGCTGGCGTGATGCTGTTGCCGGGCAGCGGCGGCAGCGTGGCGATGCTCGGGTCGCTCGCCGCGCATGCTGCCGGCCGCGTGACCAGTCCGGTCAGCCTGCGCATCGCGATGCACGTTGCCGGCGGGTTTTCGCGCGGGTCCGCGGTCTCGGCGAGCGAAAATCTCAACACCGCGCTGCTCCGCCGCGTCGATGGCCAGCTCGTGGATCGCAGCGCCGACGTGCGCGACTTCGATTTTGGCAACGGTTCGGCGACCGCGTTTCCGGTGACGCTGCCCGATCTGATCACGATCTGGCGCGACACGGCGATCCCGAACATCGAAACCTACGTGTACCTCACCGACGGCGCATTTCCGGAAGGCGATCTCGCGGCGATGCCCGACGGACCGACACACGACCAGCGCGAGGCGAACCGCTATCACGCCGCTGTCGAAGTGACGGGCGCGGACGGCAGCGTGGTTCGCTCGGTCCTCGACACCGTCAACGGCTACACCTTCACGACGATCGCCGCGGCGGAAGCGGCGCGCCGCGTGCTGAACGGCGAGGCGCGTTCCGGCTTCCAGACGCCCGCAGGACTGTTCGGCGCGGGCTTTGCCGAGACGATCGCCGACACCAACATCGTCGATCTCTGATACGACCGGCACCGGGTGGGGGCGAATGCGCCCGCCCGGTGCCTATTCCGCTGCCAGCAGGATATCGTCCTCAACAGGCGCCGCCACTTTGAAGCGCGCCGCGTCGCGCCCGGGGGGCAGGCCGAACATGCGCGCATATTCGCGGCTGAACTGCGATGCGCTTTCATAGCCGACCGCATAGGCGATCTGGCCGACGTCGTGCGTCTCGAACAGCAGCAGGCGCCGCGCCTTCAACAACCGCAGCCGCTTCTGATACTGGATCGGCGCCATTGAGGTCACTGCCTTGAAGTGCCGGTAAAAGGCCGCGACGCTCATGCCGGTCATGCCCGCGAGCGGCTCGGCGTGGATGGGCTCGGCGAAATTGTCGCGGATCCAGTCGATCGCCGGTCGCACCTGCGACAGCCGGCTGTCGGCGCAGGCGACCTCGCGCAACTTGTCCCCCTGCGGACCGATCAGCACGCGGAACAGGATCTCGCGCTCGATCATCGCCGCGAGGATCGGCGCTTCGCGCGGCCGGTCGATCAGCCGCATCACCCGCAGCCAGGCGTCGATCAGTTCGGGGGTCGCGGTCGATACGGCAAAGCCCGTCGGGTTCGGTGTAGTCGCCGCACTGTGCATTTCCGCCATCAGTGACGCGATGATCGTCGGATCGAGCTTGAGGCTCACCGCGAGATACGGCTCGCCGCCGTCCGGTTGGACTTCACCGGTCGCGGGCACGTGGACGGGCACGACGAAATAGCACGCCTCGTCGAAGCGCAGGTTCTGGTCGCCGATCGACAGGCTCTTCGAACCTTGCAGCACGAGGTGCAGCATCGGTTCGTAGACCTGATCGGCACAGCCTTCGGATCGCACCATCTGGACGCGGGGTATGCCGGTGTCGGTCCACCGGCTGCCTGCGCGCATCACGATGCCGCGCAACTCGTCCATCGCTGTTTTCATGCAGCCTAAGTGGTCCGACACGGATGGCGAAACAACCCAAGATGAGAAGATCAGGCAAGAACGCGAGAATAACCGGCATGGGGTCTGCCCCCTTCGCCACCATCTTGGGGAGGCAAGCGAGGGACGCCGTCTCTCCCGTTCACCAAGGACATTCCCATGAAGCTCACCGGAAAAGTCGCCATCGTCACCGGCGCATCGAGCGGCATCGGCGCCGGCATCGCCAGGGCGTTCGGCGCAGAGGGCGCGGTCGTCATCGTCAATTACATGGGCAGCAAGGACCGCGCCGACGCCGTGGTCGACTCGATCGTCACGGCGGGCGGCAAGGCCGTCGCGGTACAGGCCGACATGTCCAAGTCCGCCGACGTCGTGCGGCTGTTCGATACGGTCGTCGCGGATCACGGCAAGGTCGACGTGCTCGTCAACAATGCCGGCGTCGCGGTGTTCGAGATGGTCACTGAACTGACCGAGGATGCATTCCACAAGCAGTTCAACCTGAACGTGCTCGGCTATTTCCTTGCCGTCCGTGAGGCCGTGAAGCACTTCGGCGAGGCCGGCGGCAGCATCGTCAACATCAGCTCGATCGTCAGCACACATCCGTCCGCGGGCGGCAGCGTCTATTCGGCGACCAAGGGCGCGGTCGACAATATGACCTACGGCCTCGCGCGCGAACTCGGGCCGCGGAACATCCGCGTCAACGCGATCATGCCGGGCTATACCAACACGCCCGCCACCGACGGTGCGTTCGTCGGTGACCTGCGTGACCGGCTGCTCGCAGAGACGCCGCTCGGCCGCGTCGGCGAACCAGAGGATATCGCGCCGACCGCGGTCTTCCTCGCTTCGGACGATTCGCGCTGGATCAGCGGTGAATCGATCCGCGTCACGGGCGGCGCGCGCGGCCTCTGATACCCGCGGGCCGGGGGCGACAATCCCCGGCCTAGCCGTCCTTCGATAAGGAAATATCGTCATGCCAAGTTCGAACCGGGGGGACGCCGTCCCCGCGGACCGTCGTCGCGCGCTCGCGTTATGGACGGTCCTCGCGGCGCAGCTGATGCTCGCGATGGATTTCCTGATCGTCGTCGTCGCGCTGCCGCGGATCCAGGCGGATCTCGGCTTCAGCGCCGCCGGACTGACCTGGGTGCCCAACGCGTTTGGTCTGGCGTTCGGCGGCCTGCTGCTGCTCGGCGGCAGGTTGGGCGATATCATCGGGCAGGTCCGCGCCTTCCGGATCGGGCTCGGGATCTTCGTCGTCGCCTCGCTCGCTGGTGGCCTCGCGCAAGCGCCGTCCGTCCTGATCGTTGCGCGAGTCGTGCAGGGGATCGGCGCAGCACTTACGGCGCCCAGCGTGCTCGCGCTGGTGATGGTGATGGCACACGACGAGCGCGAGAAGGCCCGGGGCCTGTCGCTGTTCACCGCGGTGTCCTCGATCGGCGCGTCGGCCGGGCTGATCCTTGGCGGAGTCTTGACCGATTTCCTGTCGTGGCGCTGGGCGCTGCTCGTCAACGTGCCGGTCGGCATCGTGGTAGTGACGGCGATCGGGCGTCTCGTCGCGGAAACGCATCCCCGGCCGGCGCGGCTCGATGTCGCCGGCGCGCTGACCGCGACCTTCGGCTCGGTCGCCCTGGTCTACGGCTTCATCAGCGCGGCGGGCGAAGGGTGGGCCAGCACGAGCACGATCGCTGCGTTCGTCGCTGCCGCCGTTCTGCTGGCCCTCTTCTTCCGGATCGAAGAACGGCACCCCGCGCCCTTGCTGGATCTCAGCCTGTTGCGGGACCGGTCGCGGCTCGCGGGCCTTGCGGTGATGGCGCTGATCGTTGGTGTGCATTTTGCGACGCTGTTCCTGCTCGTGCAATATCTCGAGCGCGTGCTGGGCTGGACGCCGCTTGCCGCGGGGTTGGGCTACATGCCGCTCACGATCACGGTCTACGCGATCAGCGCATTCGCGCCGCGTATGATCGCGACCTTCGGCCCGCGCGCGTTGCTGGTCGCGGGGAACGCGATCGTCGCGGCCAGCCTTGCGGGGTTCGCCCTGCTTGGCGAGGGCAGCCGCTACTTCCCCGACGTGCTAGTGCCGCTGCTGATCCATGCCGTCGGCATCGCCTTCATCTTCGCGCCGGGCACGGTTGCGATCCTGCACGGCGTTCCTGACGAACATGCCGGCACCGCCTCGGGCCTGTTGCAGATGGATCAGCAGATCGGCGGGGCGCTCGGGATTGCGGTGATCACGACGATCTACGCGATCGGCGCGGTGCCGGGGCGGTTCGCCCTCGGGCTGCCCACCGCGTTTGCGGGCGGCGTGGTGCTCGCGCTGATTGCGGCGCTGGTCGCGTTCCGCGGTGTCGGGGCGCGAGGATCGACGGCTTCCGGCACCGTGCGTCCGGTGTAGGATAGGACATGGCGATCATCCCATCCCTGGTGGCTTTCTGTGCCGCCGCAATGCTGCTGACGATCACGCCGGGGCTCGACACGGCGATGGTCCTGCGCAGTGCGGTCGCGGGCGGACCCCGCCAGGCGATCCTGACCGCGATCGGCATCGCGGCCGGCTGCCTCGCCTGGGGTGCTGCGGTCGCCTTTGGCCTCGGCGTGGTCCTGACCGCGTCGGCGCTCGCCTACACGATCGTCAAATGGGCGGGGGCGGCCTATCTGCTGTGGCTGGGGGTAAAGCTGCTGCTCCACCCGAGGAACGCGGTCGCCGACGACGCGGTCCCCGTGGTCGGGGCAGTCGGCCGCGGCGAGGCGCTGCGCCGCGGCTTCCTGACCAATCTGCTCAACCCGAAAATCGGCGTGTTCTACGTGACCTTCCTGCCGCAATTCGTCCCGCCGGGGTATGACGTCGCGCTATTCTCGTTCGCGCTCGCCTGCATCCATGTCGTGCTGGGCACCGCATGGTTCGCGCTCCTGATCGCGGTCACCGCGCCGCTCAACCGGCAGTTGCGCAAGCTCAAGGTCGTCCGCACGCTCGATCGCATGACGGGCGCCATCTTCGTAGCCTTCGGGGTCAAGCTCGCGCTGTCCGCGCGCTGATCTTCAATGGCGGTTCACCACGTGTCGGGCTTCGGCGATCGTCCAGGTGACGGTGGACTGGTCGATCGCCGTATGGACGGGTGACGCGGCCATTTCGGTCGTCACGCCACGCGCCGCGCGGTTCCCCGCCTCGACCGAGTCCCAGAGGAGAATGTCGACGACGACTCCGTCCTCGCGCGCGCAGATGTGGCGCGAGATGAAGCCCGGCTGGGCCTGCAGCCACGGATCGATGTCCGCATTGGCTGCGATGAAGGCATCGAGCGTCAGACCGGGGGCGAGCCGGAAGGTAGTGATTTCGACGGCGGAGGGCATGGGCATGACTTTCGTGGAAGGCGTGATGGACGAAACCGGCGATCAGACGACGTAGCCGCCCGCGACCTCGATCGTCTGCGCATTGATCCAGCCGCTATCACCCGACAGCAGGCCGGCGACGACGCGACCGACATCGTCAGGCTCGCCGACGCGGCCGAGCGCGGTCTGCCCGGCGAGCAGCGCCTCGAACTCGTCATTTAACCCACCGCCCAGCTCGGTGCGGATTGGCCCCGGCGACACCGCATTGGCGCGGATCCGGCGATCGCCGAACTCCTTGGCCATATAGCGGGTGAGGACCTCGAGCCCGCCCTTGAACGCAGCATAAGGGGCAACACCCGCGGTTGCGACACGCGTCGTCGCGCTGGTCAGGTTCACAATCGCGCCGCCATCCGCGATCAACGGCAGCAGCGTCTGGGTCAGGAAGAACGGCCCCTTGAGATGCACCGCGAACAGTCCGTCGAACTCGGCCTCGGTGACGGTGGCGATCGCCTTGAACAGGCCATAGCCCGCATTGTTGACGAGATGGTCGAAGGTCGTGCGCCCCCAGACGGTACCGAGCGCGGTGACGACCGCCTGCTTGAAGGTGGGGAAGGAAGCGGTGTCAGCAACGTCGAGCTTCAACGCCACCGCGCTGCCGCCTTTCGCTTCGATCGCCTGCACCACCTCGTCGGCGCCCTCGGGATGGCTATTGTAGGTGAGGATCACGCCGCTGCCGCGTGCCACGCACTGCAACGCCGTGCTTCGTCCGAGGCCGCGGCTTGCGCCGGTGATGAGTGCGATGGTCATGCTCTAGGTCCTTGTTGTGTGGACCCAGGTTACGGCGACGCGCCCGCCGCGGCTGCTGCGGTTCCTGTCGCTATCCTGCCTATTCCTGCCTGTGGCAGCCATTACGATGGGCTCCTCGGCCCGAGACCAGGAGCCCAAAGTTCAGATCTCGGTGTTCTCGGCAAGGGCAAGCGCGTCTTCCACATCGATGCCGAGATAGCGCACTGTGTTCTCGATCTTGCTATGACCGAGAAGGATTTGGACGGCACGAAGGTTGCCGGTCGCCCTGTATATGATCGAAGCCTTCGTTCGGCGAAGCGAGTGCGTGCCATACTCGCTTCGCATCAGACCGACGCCGGTCACCCATTCGTCGACAAGCCGTGCATACTGGCGGGTGCTGAGATGGCCATTATGATCAATCCTGCTGGGAAAGACATATTCGTCCACTGCGCCGCCGCGCCGTTCATGCCACGCCAGCCGGCTGGTTCGGGCGTCGGGAAGCAACTCGAACTGCACCGGCCGACCGGTCTTCTGTTGCATCACGATCGCACGCGTTCGGATCTGCCCGCCGCTGACAACGTCGCGGATCTTCATCTGCACCAGGCCGCAGCCCCGGAGTTTGCTGTCGATGGCCAAGTCGAACAGCGCCCGATCTCGCAAGCGGTGGTGCTGATTGAGGTAAAATCGGATTTCCCATATTTGCTTCGGTTTCAGCGCGCGCTTTGCGCCGACAGTCCTTCCGGCATTCCAGACTTGTCGCTTGGCCAGAGTTGGTTCGGTTTCAGGCATCTCCATGATCATTCTCCTATGGCCATAGTGGCCGTCCGAAGAACGCTTTGGCGCCTGATAAGCGGGGATGGATGGAGGCACCTGCCGACCAGTTCACGTCATTCGGCGATCGACGCCTGAACGTCGGCTCATGCCGGAACCCGTCATTCGTTTGCCATCCAGCAGCAGGACGACTGTGCCCCTTGCAGCGTGCCGTTCGGCGGCAGCGGTGCTTGCGATGAAATAGCGCATTCTCGCAGGTTGTCCGCGCGGTTGGCTCGGGTGCCCACGACGACACGGCACGACGATCGGCTCCGGCCCCTGGGAGGAGCCGGATAGAGAGACGCGATCTGAAGTGAACGTTAGCTCCATTGGCAACTCCTCCTCACCTCCTGCTCCCGAGCGCAACGCACTACCGGATACCTCCAGGCGGTGGCGCGCGTGTCCCGCGGGAGAAAAAGGGTGTCCAGAGTCAGTCTCGTGCTCGCGCTTGCGCCGGTCGTCCTAGCAGCGGGTTTCGGAATGCACGCCTATTCAGGTCCGACCGAGCAACGGCGCGGCGAGCGGCCCATCCCCAGGGATATCGTGGTGCTGGGGAACGGCACGATCGTCGAGGCGCGCGACGGGAGCGTCGCGCAAGAGCTTGTCGATTGGCTCGAAAAGCCCCGACAGTCGCCCCGGGTGTTTCACTTGGGCGGAGTCCAGTTCGAGGGCCGATCGAGCATCCCGACGATTGCCGCGCGGCACCGACTGCCGGCGCTGGTGAAGATGCTGAGCGCCTATCCCGAGGTGAAGGCGCGCTTCACGGGATTTACCCACCCCACCGGGAACCCGGTTGATGATCAGGCGATCGAGATCGCACGGGCGAACTGGGCCATCGATGCGCTGGTACGCGCCGGGATCGATCCCGAGCGCCTGTCCGCCCGAGCCTCCATCCACGCGAACGAGCCCCCTGCACCGGGCGCCCTGCCGGAGCGTGTGGACCTCGAACTGTCGAAAGAGTGATGTCCGCCGCACGCGCGGACTGTCTGCTCATGCCGATAGCAAAGGAGCGATGATGGGCACGACCACCGCAGAGGCGTTCTGCTTCGTCGGGTGCGACGGCACGACGATCGAGGGGACCCATTGGCCATCGCAGGGCCCAGCGCGCGCGGTGGTCCAGATCGCGCACGGGATGGGCGAGCATATCGGCCGGTACGCGCAAACCGCCGCCTTCCTGTCCGGCCACGGCATCGCCGTCCTCGGCAACGACCATAGAGGCCATGGCAGGACGGGTACCGCCTCGGGCGAGACGGGGAGCTTCGGGAATGCAGGTTTCGATGGCCTGGTGGCCGACATCGGACTGCTGCTGGCGATCGGCCGGGCGCGGTATCCGGGCCTGCCCGTGATCCTGCTGGCCCACAGCATGGGATCCTTCGCCGCGCAGCAGCTCATTCTCACCCAAAGCGAGCGGCTGGACGGGGTGATTCTCTCAGGGACGGGCGCGCTCGATGCGCTGTTCCAGGAACTCGAACAGCTGAACTTCGATGCGACCAGGCTGACCACTCGGTCGCTTGCGCGTGTCAGGACATCCCATGACTGGTTGAGCCGCGAGCCCCGCGCCGTCGATGCTTTTCTCGACGATCCGCTGTGCTTTGCGGCGATTGATCGTGACGCGGCGGCGTCGGTGGCGCGCGCCGCCCCGATCCTGGCCGACCCCGGCGTGCTTCGTGCGATACGGCCGGACCTGCCGGTCTATTGCATCGCCGGATCGCTCGATCCCATCGGCCAGAACAGCGCAGGCGTAAGGCTGTTGATGCAGCGATACGCAGCGGCGGGCCTGCACGACGTTCGGTGCGTCGTCTATGAAGGCGGACGGCACGAAATGCTGAACGAAACCAACCGCGGCGAGGTTCTGGCGAACCTGCTCGACTGGATCGAACAGACTCTTTGAGCAGCGGATCATGTGTCGATCCGCCGTGCGCTCGCCGCATCCGACGCCACGCGACGAAAGCGATCTGCATCTCCGCTCACGGTAAGTCCGGGCCGCATGTCACCCGTCCTCACGCCGCCGGGCGACGCGATCCCACTACTCGAGCTGCGTTTCGCGGGTGCGATCGGGCGTGTCGAAAGCGCCGGCGGCATCTCGAAACGGTGACTCGCGCAGCGGGTCATACGCCATTTTCCGCTTCCGGAGTTCGCCATGCAACCGTTTCCCGACATCGATCTCGCCATCCACCATCCGCCGCGCGGCGGCTCGGATCGCTTTGCGCTGGCGGTGACCAGGCTGCTGCGCTTCTTCGCCGACACCGTCTTCGCCAAGCGCTACGGACACCGCGCGATCGTGCTGGAGACCGTTGCGGCGGTGCCGGGGATGGTCGGCGCGACGCTGACCCATCTGCGCTGCCTGCGGCGGATGGAAGCGGATCGCGGCTGGATCCGCACGCTGATGGAGGAGGCGGAAAACGAACGCATGCACCTCATGACGTTCCTCGAAATCTGCAAGCCCACCCTGTTCGAGCGGCTGATCGTGCTGGTCGCGCAGTGGCTGTTCTATATCGGCTTCTTCGCGCTCTACCTGCTCACCCCGAAGACCGCGCACCGCCTCGTCGGCTATTTCGAGGAAGAGGCGGTGATCAGCTACACGCATTATCTGGCCGAGATCGACGCAGGGCGGACCGCCGACGTTCCCGCCCCGGCGATCGCGCGCCACTATTGGGGGCTGCCCGAGGGCGCGACGCTGCGCGACGTGGTGCTGGTGGTGCGCGCCGACGAAGCGCATCATCGCGACGTGAACCACGCCTTCGCCGCCGATCTCGGCGGCGGCACGCCGGGCGGGATCACGCCCTATCCCTGGCACGCGGCGGACCCGGACGCGCCGCGCGCCCAGACGGCGCAGGCCTGAGCCGATCATGCGCGGGCACCTCGGCGACTGCGGTACGTCGCATTCCCTCCAGACCGGCGCGCGGGGCAGCACCGCGAGGCGGATCGCCGCCGTGGCGGTGGCCGCGCAGACTGCCGCCTGTACCCCGGGCGCGCCCTCGCTGGAGTTCTTCGGCGCCTATTTTCCGGTCTGGCTGGCCTGCGCGCTGATCGGCGTGGTGACGTCCATAGGCGCGCGCCTGCTGATGGTCCCGTCGGGCCTGTCGCGCCAGCTGCCCTATCAAGTGCTGACCTGCACGGCGATCGGCGCGACCGCCGGAATCCTGGCCGGACTGCTGGGGTTCGGACTGTGACGATGCGCGCGGCAGGGCAGCGCCGCTTCGGGATCGGCGCGCGGCTGGTGTCGTTGGCGATCGTCGCGCTGGCGATCACGCTCGGCGTCTTCGCTTTTCAGCACAGCAAGGCCCACCCCGCCACCGACGACGCAACGATCGATGCCGAGGTGGTGCATGTCGCGCCCGCGGTCGGCGGCCGCATCGTCGAAATCAAGGTCGCGGAGAACGACCGTGTCACGCCCGGCCAGCTGCTGTTCCGGATCGATCCGGTGCCCTATCAGCAGGCCGTCGCGCAGGCGCGCGCGGATCTGGCGCTCGCCCGCGCCTCGCGCGCCACCCACGGCCGCGCGATCGCGACGCAACGCTCAGCCGCCACCGTGGCCGGCGATCAGATCGCACGGGCGGCCGCCAATCTCGCCCTGTCGCAGCGCACCGCGGCGCGGCTCCGGCCGCTGGCCGAGCAGGGCTATGTCCCTCGGCTCCAGCTCGACCAGGCCGAAACCGCCGCGCGCGACGCCGCGACCAGCATGCGCCAGGCCGTGGCGCAGAAGCAGGGCGCGACCGCCGCGATCGACGACAATTCCGCCTCGATCGCGACGATCCAGGCCCGCGAAGCGGCGCTGGCGATCGCCGAGCACGCGCTTGCGAATACCATCGTCCGCGCCCCCCATGCGGGTCGGGTCGTCGGCCTGGCCGTGCTGTCGGGTGAGATGGTCGCGCCGACTCAGTCGGTCTTCACGCTCGTCAATGCCGATACATGGTTCGCGGTCGGCAATTTCCGCGAGACCGAGCTGGTGCGGATCGCCCCCGGCGACTGCGCCACGGTCTATGCGATGACCGATCGCCGGCAAGCGATCCGGGGAATGGTGACGGGCATCGGCGCGGGCGTGCTCGACACTGATCGCATCGCCCTGCCGCATGCGCTGCCTTATGTGCAGCGCTCGCTCAATTGGGTGCGCGTCGCGCAGCGTTTCCCGGTGCGCGTCCGCCTGCTCGCGCCACCGCCGACGCTGATGCGGCTCGGCGCCAGCGCGGTGATCCAGATCCGGTCGGGCAGTGCCTGCACGCGTTGAGCGCGCCTGGGCGGCGTTGCGGGCGAACGACCCGGGACGGCTCGCCTTCGCGCTGCGACTGACGCTCGCCTGCTGCGTCACAGCGCTGATCGCGCTGTGGTTCGCGATCCCCGAGCCGGCGCTGACCGTCTATCTGGTGCTGTTCCTCAATCGGCCGGAGCGCACCACCAGCATCCTGCTCGCCGCGGTGATGCTCGGCTTCGTCTCGCTGCTGATCGCGCTGTTGTTTCCGCTGGTGGGGCTGCTCGCCGATGCGCCGTTCTGGCGCGTGCTGGCCATGGCGGCTCTGTCGTTCGGCCTCGTCTGGCTGGGTTCGGCCAGCCGGCTCCGTCCGTTCGCGTCCAGCACGGCCTTGGTCACCGCCTATGTGCTCGACCTGCTGGGCAGCCTGCCGGCGGGCGAACTGGCGACGCGCGGACTGCTCTATGCCTGGCTGTTCGTCGCGGTTCCGGCAGGTGTGTCGGTGGTCGTTGCGCTCGCGCTTGCGCCTGACCCGGGCCGGCAGGCCGGCGCGTTGCTCGCGCGGGCGCTGGACGCCGCGGCGGATCTGCTCGACCTGTCCGGCAAGGCGAGGCGGGGAAGGGTGCAGACGGCGCGGCGCAAGCTGCTGCTCGGCATGCCCGGCCTACTCAAGGCCTCCCAAATCGAGCGCACGCTCCCGCCCACCCACGCCGATGCGCTCCGCTCCGCTACGGCCATGACGATGCGGATCCTCGCGGCGATCGACCTGATCGATCGCCATCCGGACGCGGCGGCGCGCGCGGCTCTGGCGGCTGCGGTTGCGCCGACGCTGCGCGCGATGGCAGCCATCCTTGAAGCCGGCGGCTATCCGGTCGCCATCACCGATCCGTGCTGGCCGGTGGCGATACCGGACGATCTGGCGCGGCTGATCGCGACGCTTTCCGACGCGCTGGCCGGATTTGCGACGACGCCGCTACCCCCGGCGGAGGCCTCGCCCCGATCGCACGGCGTCTTCGCAACCGACGCCTTCACCAATCCGGTGCATGTCCGGCACGCGGTCAAGGTGACGCTGGCGGCGATGAGCTGCTATGTCCTGTACGCGCTGTGGGACTGGCCGGGCATCCATACCGCGATGATTACCTGCTATATCGTGGCACTCGGCACCGCGGCGGAGACGGTCGAGAAACTGTCGCTGCGGATCGTCGGCTGTATCGCCGGCGCCGCGCTGGGGCTCGCGGCGATCCTGTTCGTGCTGCCCTCGATCAGCGCGATCACCGGCCTGCTGCTGGTCGTGGCAGGCGGGATGCTGCTGGCCTGCTGGGTCGCGGCCGGCGATGCGCGGATTTCCTATGCCGGGTTCCAGATCGGCTTCGCCTTCCTGCTGTGCGTGCTGCAGGGCAGCGCACCCGGCTTCGATCTCGTCGTCGCGCGCGACCGCGTGATCGGCGTGCTGCTGGGCACCATGGTGTCCTATGCGGTGTTCACCCGGATCTGGCCCGTCCCGGTCAGCGGCGCGATCGATCCCGCCATCGCGCGCCTGCTCGCTCTGATGCGACGGTCGGCGAACGCCAGCGCAGGCGCGCGGCAAGCGTTGCTAACAAAGGCCATGGCGGCAAGCGACGAGCTCGGCCACTGGCTCGATCTCGCGGCGTTCGAGCCCGTCTCGCTGCGCCCGGCCGATGACTGGATCGCCGCCCGGCGCCGCCTGCTCGCGCGGGTCGAGCGGATGGAATCGCCGTTGCTGCTGGACCGTCCGGCGTGAAGCGCCGGGTCAGACGGTCTCGACGACGGCCATCTCGCGCATCGTCGCGGTGGGCAGCCGGTCCACGATCGCTGCCGCGATCCGCTCCTGCGCATCGAGATCGCCGCCACCGGCAGCGTCGGGGCTGTCGATGCGATCCGACCAGAGGATCTGGCCCCAGCGATTATACAGTTCCACCGACACCCGCCGCACGTCCTGCGCCTGGCGGATCGTGCCGTGCAGGACAAGGTCCGAACCCGCCTGCGTTGCGACGTCGTCCAGTGAATAGCGGCCTTCGCGGAACTGGAACATGATCGCGCGTGGCGCGACGCGGAGCTGCGCGGCGCGCTCCGCTGCCGAGATGAGTTCGTCGGTGACGCCTGCGGCGAACCCGGTCTCTCCGGCGCACAGCGCCGTGAACGGCAGGACCGCGAGCATCGGCCGGCTCGCCACCGCGCGGCGCAGATCCACCACCGCGCCTTCCCCCGCCGGCCGGAGCCGCAGGCACGGCGCATAGCCGCCGGTCGGGATCGCGATGACCACGGCATCGTCGCGGCCGGGGCCGGCATAATAAGCCTCGAGCTTGCGCCGCAGCCGCCGCGCCTCCACCCGCACGGTGGAATCGATGCGCGGGTCATACTCGACCACGCTGCCATAGAGTTCGATGCCGATCACCAGTTCCTTGAGCGTCGCCGCCCGGCCCCCCAGCGCCTCCTCGACGACGAAATGAAGGAAGCTGAACAGCTTGGCGGAGCCGGCGAACGCCTGGGTCCGCAAGCGTTCGAGCTGCGCGCGGACTGCCTCGGGCGACGGGAGCCCTGGCGGCGGTTCGGGATGGGCGGGCATGGCGATGTCTGCAAGACGCATGATAGGTCCCCCTGCGATGGCTCGGGGGAGGGCATCGGCCCGCGCTCCCCGTCTGTTGGCGGCGGGTAGCGCAAGCACCGGCAAGGGCCGACTAAACAGGTGCCAAGACCTGCTAAATGGCGCATAGGGAAAGCGCGACACATCTGCGGGGGGCGGACCGTGAATCGATGGCTGGCGACGTCGCCATGACCGAACGGATCTTCCGTTTCGGCCCGTTCGAGCTGCGTCCCGAGCGGGGACATTTGCTCAACGCCGGCGTTCCGGTTGCGCTGGGCTCGCGGGCGCTGGCCATTCTGACGCTGTTGGCGGAACGGGCCGGTACGATCGTCTCGGTCCAGGAGATCGCCAGCCATGTCTGGCCGAACCTGTTCGTCCAGGACAACAATCTGCGCGTCCACCTGACCGCGATCCGCCGCGTCTTGCGCGCCGCGACCGGCGGCGCGGTCGAGATCATCAACGTGCCCGGCCGTGGGTATCGGCTGCAGGGCAACGTGACGGTCGAGCGCATGGGGGCTGCCGATGCCCCGGTGTCTCTGGGACTCCATCCGCTGCCGCTGCCCGTGCCGGTCAACCGCCTGATCGGCCGCATGGATTGCGTGGCGGCGGTGGTGGAAAGCGTCGGCCAGCATCGGCTCGTCACCGTCGTCGGGCCGGGCGGGATCGGCAAGACCAGCGTCGCGCTGGCCGCGCTGAGTACGCTTCCTTCAGGCACCGCCGCCTGTTTCGTCGACCTCAGCAACTGCACCTCGATCGAACATGTCGCGACCGCCGCCGCTGCCGCGCTGCAAAGCCCGATGGGCAGCGATGCGACGCCCGCGGTGCTGGTCGGCCGGTTGCGCGACGCCGACCTGATCCTGCTTCTCGACAATTGCGAGCATCTGATCGACATCGTTGCGCGCGTCGCCGAAACGGTGCTGCAATCCTGCCCGCGCGTGACGCTGCTCACGACCAGTCGCGAGCCCTTGCGCGTGGCGGGCGAAATGCTGCTGCATCTGCCGCCGCTCCCGGTCCCCGCGATCACCAATACGACCGAGGCGGTCGCGGACACGCCGGCCGCGACGCTCTTCGTGGAGCGCACGCACGCCGCCGCCGCCGGCGGTTTTGCGGTCACGCACGACAATGCCCGGCAGGTCGCCACCATATGCCGCTCGCTCGACGGCTTGCCGCTCGCGCTCGAACTGGCGGCGGCGGCGGTGCCGATGGTCGGGCTCGATGCGCTGGCGAGCGGGCTGACGGAACGGTTGTCGCTGCTGGCGTTCGGCCGTCGCACGCTGGCGCGGCACGAGACGCTCGAGGCAATGCTAGACTGGAGCTTCGAACTGCTCACGCCGGACGAGCGCAGCGTATTAGCGTCGCTCGGCTGCTTCCGCTCGAGCTTCGATCTCGCCGCTGCGGTTCAGGTCGCGGCGCTCGACGGCGAGGCAGAGACCACGCGCACCGTGCTGCGGCTGGCGGCGAAGTCGCTGCTGGTGATCGAGCCGGCTCCACAGGGCGTCGCCTATCGCCTGCTGGAGACGACCAAGGTCTATGCCCGGCGCAAGCTCGACGGCAGCGGCCGGGCGGCGGTCGCGGCGCGCCGCCATGCCGAATGGGTTCGCGGCCTGCTGGAGCGCGCGCAGGAGGATTGGTCGCGGCTGGAGCGCCCGGCCTGGTGGGAACGCTATGGCAGTGCGATCGACGACGTCCGCGCCGCGCTCGTCTGGTCGCTGGGCGAGGCGGGGGACAAACGGCTGGGCGTCCGCCTCACGCTCGCCTCCGCGCCGCTGTGGATCGGCCTGGCGCAGTTCGCGGAATATAATCGCTGGCTGGTGCAGGCGCTGGCGACGCTGGAAGCGCTGGGCGAGGCAGGCGGACCCGAGGAAATCCAGCTCCAGATCGGGCTGTGCGTGCTGCTGTTCAACGCCGACCGCCCGGGCGAGGGGTTCGTGCGCGCGGCGACGCAGGTGCTGCGCATCGGCAAGGCAATCGGCGATCCGCTCGCGCGGGCGACCGGGCTGTGGCTGCTGTCCGGCCAGCGTGGGATCATAGGCGACCACCCCGCGTCGCTCGCGCTCGCGCAGCAGATGCTGGAGGGCGAGGCCCCCGACGCGGACCCCGACCTGCGGACCTTCGCGCGGCGGGTGATCGCGATGATGACGTTCCGCGTCGGCCGGCTGGCGGAGTCGGCGGCGATCGGCGCCGACCTCGTCGCCAATCTGTCCCATCGCACGGCCTATGGCGCGGTGCTGCGCTACGATCATGCCACCATCGCGCGCGGCAACCACGCCCTGACGCTGGCGGTACAGGGTCGGCTGGAAACCGCCCGGGCGCTGATTCTCGATGCGGTGGCCGATGGCGAGCGGCTGCGCAATCCCGCCTCCTTCTGCTATCTGCTCAGCAGTGCGGCCTGCCCGGTCGCGCTCTGGCTGGGGGAGGACGATCTCGCCCGCCATTATGCCGCGTTGCTCGCCCGCGAGGCCGACGACAACCGCTTTACCTACATGGCCGAGATTGCGGCCTGGTTCGCGGGAATCGTCGACCTCCGCGCCGGTACGTCGCCCCCGCCCTTGCCGCTCCAGCCGCCACTGCCGCACGATACCGACATGTTCATCACCACCTGCGCGGCGCTGTGCGATGCCGAGGCTGTCGCGCGCGTGGAAGCGAGCGATCCGCATTGGGCGACCGCCGAGATCCTGCGGGCGCATGGTGAAGCCCGGCTGCGGTCGGGCGACACCGCGGCGGCACGGACGCTGTTTGCGAGGGCCCTGTCGATTGCAGAAGCACAGGGGAGCGGGCTGTGGGCACTCCGCGCCGCCACGTCGCTGGCGCGTTTGGTGGAACCCGACGAACTGGCCCCTTTGGTTGCCCCTGTCCTCGCGCGGATCGAAGGCGATACACGGTACCGCGACATCCGCGCGGCGCGGGCGCTGCTCGACACGTCGGTCGATGTGCGGGCACGGGCCGTCGAATAGCATCGTCAATCGGGTGCGCTCCCGAGGGCGCCGGTGGCAAGCGCTAGTGTTGCGGCCGCCCGCAAGGCAGCGGCATGCGCGTCTGCACCGACATTCTCCGCGGCAAGCAGGTGCTGCTGCGCCAGATTGGCCTCGGTGATCGATCCGACCCCGCTGCGATAGGCGGCAAGAGCGGCATCGACGGTGGTTTGCGCCGCAACCCGGGCCTCCCCGGCGGCGACATTGGCTTCGAGGCTCGATCGGAGACCGTTCTCGGACGCGACGATCTCCAGGACCGCGCGGTTCCGCGTCTCGTCCATCTGCGCGGCGGCCACCTCGACCCGGTTCCGGGCCTGGTCGAGCCGGGCTGCGCGGATGCCGCCATCGAACAGGGGAAGGCGGATGCCGACCATCAACGCCGCGCTCGTCCGCGCGCCGGAGAGGTTGAGCGTCGGCGACTCCCCGCCAACTCCAGGAAGCGCGGTGATATTGCGCGCGCCTTCGATATGCGACGCCGTGCCGGCGGCGAAGACCTTGGGCAGGACATCCGCGCGCGTCGCGCGAACGCCTTCCGCACTCGCTTTGGCACCGGCAAGCGCGGCCAGCATGTCAGGCCGCCGCGAAAGCGCCTGGGCAATCGCCTGCTCCGCCATGTCGGCCATTCGGGGCGTAAGCGGGCGGGCGGGGGTGTCAGCGATGCGAAGACGGGTGAACGGCGGCACCCCGATGGCGGTCAGCAGCCGCAACCGAGCATCGGAAACCGCCGCCCGGGCCTGCACCGCAGCAAGCTGAACCTGGGCCGTTGCCTGCCGCGCCTGCGCGACCTCGACTGCGGTGCCAATCCCCTGGCGCAACCGCGCCTGGGCTGCTGTCTGCACGTCAAGAGCAAGCGCAACAGCGCGATCCGCATTGCCCGATCGCGCGCGCGCGGCGACGTCGTCATAAAAGGCCAGCGCGACCTGATAGGTGACCTGCTGGTGCTCGGCGGTGAAGGCGATGTTGGCCATGACGGACTGCTGACGCGCGGCGTTCACCAGTGCCTCACGCGCACCGAAATCAAATACGAGCCATTCGAGCGAGAGTGTCGCCACGGCGCTGGTGCCATCGCCCTCGTCGCCGCCGCGCAGGCCAAACGCCGACACGGTCGAGCGGTTCGCATGCGCGCCGGCAGCACCGGTAATGGAGACGCGCGGGGCATAGCTACTGCGAACAATGCCTGCCGCCACCGCGGCATTGCGCGCTTCGTACCACGCGATGCGGCCGCGCGGGTTGGCGGAATGCGCCAGGTCGACGAGCTCGATCAAGGTGTAGAGGTGCTCCGGATCCGTCCCGGATGCCGTCGGCAGCGTCGCCAGCGCGGGATTGGCGGGGAGGACATAGCCGCCGCGCGCGTCCGGGAGCGCGGCGCGAGCCGGGGCCGGCACGATTTCGCCCGCGGCATTGTTAGCTGGTGTCCAGGGGCGATCATAGGCCAGCGGCGCGAGCTGCTCGCCGGAGACCGCGCAACCGCTCAACGCCGCGGCCAGCGGCACAAGGAGCGCGAGGACATGCCTTCGCGTGAGGTAAGGCAGACCTTGCATGTAACGTACCTTCCTGTCGCGCCGAGCCGCATGTACGCAGCACCGCCCGCGGGATCGCGATATCGAGCCATCGGTTGTGCTCGGCAGGACCGTAGATCCTCCGGCCGCTACGCGGACGTGAGCGATCGTAAGCGATCGTTAAGGAGCTAGGTCAGTCGGCGGGGCCCTAACGGTTGCCGGAAGGCACCGGAAGACCGACCGGCGGATCCGTTGGCGCGTTGCTGCCTCGCGCTCCTGACCACTACATTGCGCAGCGACCCTATGGGCGAACATATGCGACGTAAGAGGCGCGTGAAGTTCAGCGGTTCAACCTATCGCTGGGAAATATGGCGCATGTCGCGGACTACAGGTGTGGATTAGTCTGGAATGTCCGGTTCTGACGGAAGCTGCCGTCGGCAGGCACCGTATGGAATGACCGCAAAGTCCCTAAGTCGGTCACCTCATGCCAACCTCGAGCGATATGCACGTACGACAGCTTCCCAGAAGCGCGCTACCAACCCTTGAACGGCCAAATTTAAGGCACGAGCTAACGGTTATTGAACCACTGACCAGCAAATTAACAGCTGATAAGACAATTTTTCATCGTCGCCTATGCTGAACATCTCCATTACTGATGCGCGTTGGACTCCGTTGGAGGTGCGGGGCTTCGGGCAAAAGTTACCCTAGCAGGCCATTGTAGCGCACCGGAGCCGTGTGGCTAGTTGAGACGACGATGGTCGTCTATACTCCTTCCTCCGTTAGGCTTGGGATGTCGCGCGTCCCAAATCATCTTGTACAGCATTGTTTTACTTGTCGTCGTCGCGCACGCGATCGATCATCTCTCGTGAGAGCGGCAGCAACGATGACGGCGGCGGACGCCTGGTGAAGTTGCTGGCTGTTTTGCCGGATGGCCCCACCCGCGAGACACTGTCGGCTAGAACCCGATAGAATATCGGATCGGACGTAAAGGCGGCGGCCGAGGTGGCAAGTTGCGCCATGATCCGCGAGGACTGCCCGTGAACGCTGACATGCCGATAAAGCCGTGGGAAGCTGAGCTGGAGGTAGCGCAGCGCGATCGGATACATCCAGCGGGTGCGCAAGCGCACCATACGCGGGTCGATCCCCGTCACTGGTCGGAGCAATCGCCCGAACAGCGCCGCATCGCGATCGGGCGCGAGCCACGCCACCGCGATGAAACGGCCGCCTGATCCCGGCTTGGGATAAGGCCGCAGGTATAAGGGCAGATGCCTGACCGCGGACCGATGCTTGCGCTCATGCGCGCCTTCGGTTTCGAGAGCACTGCTCGTCGCGACCGCACGGACGCGATCTGCGATGGGTGATGTGTCCTCTCGACCCCTGGTATTGCAGAAGATCTGGCTTAGCTCCGTCAGCGCGGCATAAGGAAGCTGGCTGGCGGGCACGCCGTAGTACAGATCGAGCGCATCCTTGTGATGTCCCAAGCCGCGCCCGGCCGTGCGCTTCCTGAAAATATCAGGTGCTAGCATCGAGGCAATCAATTCATGGGCTCCGGCCCGCCGCCCCGCTGACATTACATGGTCCCAGTCGTCACGCCCGCCGAATACGGCACGCAGGAAGCTGTCCTTGTCGAGAGTCGAAAGATCGCGCCTGGCGAGCAGAAATACGCGCTTGCGGATTGCTTCCACACGCATGGGCGCATGATCGTAGAGGAAGCCGGCACCGTCGCCGCGGCTGATCGCACCCGCCATGCGCCGGCCGCGGGTGACCTCGGGCACCTGCCGGTCACCGATCTCGCCCGCGACCTTTCTCACATGCTGTCCGGTGCGCTGCGACAGGTCGCGCGTCAGCGCGACCATCCGTTGCAGCTCACCAATCGTCATCGCAGCCAGGATCGGCGGCACCTTCAGCGCCGGCATCGCCGTCGAGGCTGACGATCCGGGTGCAGGCACATCGCCCATTTCCGGGCAGCGTTGCAGCGCCAACCGGTACTCGCGTGACAGCAGTAGCACGTATAATACCGGGTCACTGCCCCGCAGGTCGATCAGCCAGCGGGCGAACTCGTCGAACGAGAAGGTGAAACGCTTGCGAAACAGCGCGAGCACCTCCTCCCTATCGAAGCCTTCGTCCTGAACACCGTCTACCGGCGGCGCGCTCACGGCGGGCATCAACCCGATGCTGCGCTCCAGCCATGTCGCCAGCGTGGAAAATGTGCGCGGCAGCTCTTCGATGATTTGCCCGCCAACCCGGCCGTCGTGGGAGCGCATGCGGGCGAACTGCAGCACCGGCGACCAGTGAAGTAGCGGAAGGCGAACGCCGCCCGGTACGGGCAGCCCACCCGGCTGGTCCATCGGAAGCTCGGCTCCTGCGATCAGCGCTTCCACCAGTTCGGTCGCAGTCGGAAACGGCGGTCCCATTCCGGCCAGTACCACCGGCACGTCGCTGCCCCCTGCATCCTGTACTGCCATGAGCGCGGGTGCCCATTTGATGATGTCGGCCCGCCCTTGCATCCGCTCGGCGAGCCGGTCGCGGTGTACGATCGCGCGGATGTGTGCTCGGATGTCAGCCACGCTGCACCAAACTGCCATCTTGCGACATGGTCGTGGCGGGAATCGGCGGGCGGGTCATGGCAGCTGCAATACCCGAATGCTTCTGAAGCATCGGTTACCGGGCGCAGGCGATTGGCTGTCCCAAGAACAGAGCAGGTGAAAGGGTAAGTGGGTGCTGTGGTCGAAAGAAATGTTTGAGCGATGCCCAAACCGAAGAACAGCCCCCATCTGCCCGGTCTGCCGACCGTTGTGAATTTACAAGACGACCGCGCGGCGCGCGGCAAGCTCGCCGAAGGCCTGTCGTTCGTGTCCGACAAGGGCGTGCGGTTAGGCCTGAGCATCGAGCGTGCAGAGGCGCTGGCGATGAAGCGTGCAGATCAGCTGACGACACTGCTCGGCAAGCGTCGCGAATTGCGGGCCCGCGCCGCCGAGGCCATGCGCGACGGTATCGTTCGACGGCGCTATCTGGCGGCGCAGCGCGCTGCCGACCGCGCGATCGCGGCCTTCTGGCGGCGCTTCTTCGCCAAACGTCGGCCGATCGAGAAGAAGCGCGCGGCACGATCTCGCAAGATGGCACGGCTCGCGACACCGGGCGGTTCGACACGATTGCCCAGCTATTCGGGTCCAGTGATCGACCGGCTTGGGCGACAGGGCGTGTTCCTCTCCGTACGCTATTATGGCGCGAAGCGCGCCAAGGTCGGTGTCGCACGCCGGCTGGTGCGCTATATAACTCGCAAAGACGCGCTTGAGCGCGATTGCAGCGGCAATGTGACCATGCTGTCCAACGTCGGCGAGGATGTCGCCGAGCAGGAGGCCGCGTTCGATCTGGTCGAGACGCTTGCACGCGCCAGCCGCGGAAACGCCAAGGTCGTCTTCTCGCTGATCGTCAACCTGCCGCATGACGTGTCACCGGAGGGACGGCGCGAAATCCTACAGCGCTTCTGCCTGGAAGCCTTCGCGATCCACGATCTGCCCTATGTCGCCACGATCCACGCGCCGCCCGCCGAAGGCGACCAGCGCAACACGCACGCGCACGTCGCTTTTGCGCTGCGACCGATGCGGCGGATCGGTGACCATGAGTGGGACGTGGCACCGCGGCTGGCCACCGAGTTCGACGGCGAGGCGCGCTTCACCTATCTGCGCCAGCTCTTCGCGGAGACCATGACCAACGTGTGCCGGGCACATGGCAAGAACCGGATCTATACGCACCTGTCGAATGCGGCGCGCGGTCTGCGTGCAACGCCGCTGATGCCACTGGGACCGGCGCTGACCAAGGCGGTGCGCGACGGTCAGGTCGTCGGCGTCAACGAGCGCAACCGGGGGCGGATATCGAGCAACGAGGAGATCATCCGAGAGGACCACGACGGCGGCCGGAATGAGCAAAAGGCCGGCCGCACGGTCCTCGACCGACATCTTCGGGACATGATCGTATCCCGTCGTACGCCGTTGCCGGCAATCCATATCAGCGACAGGGCACCGGCGCCGCTGCTGACTGTGCCTGCTCCGTCGCTCGGCAACGTCGTCGCTCCGTCACTATCGTCACCACCGCATGTTGGGCAGGTGCTTCGGCCGGTCAGCACCCGCAACCCGCTGCCGACGTTGACAAGTCCGTCACCGACGGTTGGCACGCATTTCGTTGTGCCTCTGCCCGGCTTGCATACGGCAATCGGCATGCCGATTGCACCCGCGCTGCCGCCTTGGAGTGGCATCGACGCAGGCAGAGCCATCGTGGGGCCCGCTCGCCTGCCAAAGGCGATCACGACGGCTGATAACCGGGTGGGCGCCGACGCGTTCGCTATCCTGGAGCGGCTACGGTGGCTCGATGAGGCGACGGAACGGACCGGGCAGGCGCGGAAGCGCCGTACGGCGACCGCGGCGATGCACCGGGATGGCGATGGCCGTGGCAATTGAAGCGCCGGTCCATCGCCACCAGCGATGGACCGGCGTTTAAAGATGGCGGTCAGTCTAGCTCGCGCATCGTCTCGGCGAGTTCGGCCGACACGAGCGCCAGCAGGTCGGCGGGGCGGTGCTCAACCTTGCGCCACGCGGGCGAGAGCCGCAAAACGATCCCGCCCCGAAGGTCGCGCTTGATGCTACCGAGCGACGTGCCGGACGGGCCGCGCAGTTCGCGGCCAGCCGCAGCGCGCGCGCCGGTCTTGAGGAAGCGCACCGCGGCCGGGCCGGCAAGCGTGACATTCCCAGCCTTCAGTTCGGCTGCTCGCCTCTCCATCACGGCATGCATTTCCGGATCGGCCAATGCCGGCGCAAGAAGCGCGGCGGCATTCTCGGAAAGCGCCTCGGGATCGGTGACGATGTCGGTGATCCACTCAGGCAGCGTCGCGAGGGTGCAGAGATGCGAAACCTTGGCCTCGTTCATCTTCAAAGCCCGTGCCACGGCTGACTGGCTCGTCTCGACATGATCGCGCGTCCAGGCGACGCTGCGGGCCAGTTCCATTGCGGTCGGCGCCGCACGGCCGACGTTGATCGCGGTGGCGAACGCCACCGCATCAAGGCCCCGAAACTGACACGCACGGACCGGCAGCGCCACCTCGACGCCTTCCGCGCGCAGATGGCACACCACGGCGTGGCGGCGATTGCCGGAGAGAATGACCAGGCGCCCCTCCATCTTCGTCACAACCAGCGGTTCGATCACGCCATTGGTGCGGATATCGTCGATAAGTGCGGCATCGCGGCGCAGATCGATGCGGTAGCCGGCCCGTGGAGCACCCGCGAACGGAAGGCACAGCGCGGGATCGATGACGTTGACCGGTCCGAGCTCGGTCAGGTCGGACAGGCCGACCGTGGTCGTCGTTGGCGCGGGCGCGTCGGCGGGGAAGGCGGCGTCATGCTTGGTGGCGCTGGCGCCATCAGATTGGGTTCCGCCGTCTGGTAACAGGTCAGGCTGTTTGGTCATCATGCATCTCCTTGCCGCGAAGGTGCGGCGGGGATCGGCATGAAGCGCGGCGCGGTCATGCACTTGGGACGGCCAAACCGCGCTCTGTATCGTGGACGGTGGCGATGTCTGAGCTCTGTCTAGCCGATCAGCCGACCGGCGCCAGCCATCACAATACCCGCCCCTGTCCCAGCCGGAAGCATGAGGAGAGAGACCATGGAAAGGACGTGGGATGCACGCGTGCGGCCCAGTGCCGCCCCGGCATGGAAAAGCTGCTCCGCTGGTGAGGAGGAGTGAAGAACCGGAGGGAGGGGAAAAGAGGAAGGGCGAGAGCCAGCCTCCCCCGCCGGTCTTTCACCGGCTGCATTTCATCGCAGCCGGTGTCCGCCGCCCCGCTTGGGGGCTTCACCACATCGCGCGTCCGCCACCCCACCTGTGTTCCCGGGAGTGACGACGCGCGTCTCATGGACCTGTACATCATGCTGCCATCCCACATCATCACCGCGGTCGCCTTCGCGCGGCTCGACCTCGGTGACACCCTCGACCGACCCGCGCCGCAATTGATCGGCGCCGCGCTTTTCACCGGCCATGTCGCGAACGCCAGCGTCCAGTTCGCGCTCGATGCCGCGGTACTGAGCGCCCGCGATGCGCCGGAGACGCTCTTGACGTGGCTGAACCATCGGCTCGAGCACGACCGCAGCACGATCACGGGGTACAACCTCGTCGGCGATGCCCGCCTACTCGAGGCGCTGCCGCTGGGTCGTTGGTCGCCGGCGGTGCGCGTACTGGCCGGGCGCCGCCAGCCGCTTATCGACCTCAGCGCCACCGCGGATGGAAAGCCGATCGCCTTCCGGACGTGTTGCGGCGCGCTCGGCGTGCCGTGCTCGACGCCTGATCCGGTCCGCGATTTTAGCGACTGGTGCACCGGGCGCCATGACGCAATCGTCGACGCGCTCGAACTCGATGTCATAGCGCTGTGGCGGCTGACGATGCTGCAGATCGCGGCCCGCACGAGCTTCGGCGCAGATGTTCAGCGCATCATCGATACGCACCTCTCCCGCTGGCTGCGATGCGCCGACTTTGCAGCCGCTGCCACGCACCTTGCAGCACTGAACGCGTCCGCCGCGTCCACCACCCACTTCACGACGCACTGAGCCGGAGATCCCCATGTCCGCCATCACCCATGACAGCTTCGCATTGTTGCCGTTCACGCGTGCCGCCACCGTCATTACCCTGCGCACCATCTCGATCTGCCCAGGCCTTACCTTCCAGCCGCTGGGCAGCCCGCCGATCGGGATCGGATTGTTCGGCGTCGTGCCGCAGGCCGATAGTTTCGTCTTCCAAGCGCAGGCGCTTGCGCTGCGCGACGGCGCACTGCCAGACGCGCTGGTCGCCTGGTTGGAAGAACGGTTGCCGGCGACCGGCGCGGTGCTCACCCGCGAGCGCGACCATCTCCGACACATCTTGCGCGGTGCGTCGGATCCGGCGTGTCACCCCCGCGTGACCTCCTTGGTAGGCGACGGAGCGGAGCGGCTGCGCGTCGTGCCGCACGCCGCGATGCGCCATGTGGCTGGCCTGCCGGCGCTCGGCATGCCGTGCCTGTGCCGCGCAGGCGAGGATTGCACGCTCCAGCTGCCCGGCGACCTCCTCCCAGATCCTGACGACACCGAGGCCGGGCTGATCCGCATCGCGCAGGCGACGTGGAAGCGCTGGGCCGAACAGCATGCCGCCTGGGCCGAGCACGACCACCCCGCGCGCGTCGCGCTGCGTGCGCTGGTTGATCGCCAGCCCGCCAGCGTTGACGCCTGATCTCCTGCAAATCTCGCCCAAGGAACACCATTCATGAACGCCGTCACCACGCTCCACGCCCGCCGTGCGGTCAGCATCCGTCCGATCTCGGCGAAGGGGCTCAGCCTCTTCGACACTGACCGCCGGGCCACCCATGCGACGGTCACTGCCAATTACCTGTATGTCACCCGCCAAGCCGGGCGTGATGCGCTGGGTCGCCTCGACTTCCGCTACCGCGACGATCTCGTCGCGCACGGCCTTGAACTGCCCGCCAATCATCCGCGCTGGGCCGAGGAGGACGGCCGTATCTGGCGTGAGGCCGACGCGGCGACGGTCGATCTCGCTTCCGACGCGGTCCGCGCCTGGCATGTTGTCGTCTCGCTGCCGGAGGGCAGCGATGGCGACGCCTGGGTCACGATGGTGCGCGATTATGCCCATACGACCATCGCCGCCCATGGTCCCGCCGTCGCTTGGGCGATCCACGCCAAGCCTGATGGCGACGGTGGCTGGTGTGTTCCGCCGCACGCCCATCTCCTCATGACCACCCGCGTATGGCGGCACGACGCGCGGCATGGGGAAACCGTGCCGTCATGGTGCGGCCCTGCCATGCAAGCGCGGCTCCACTCCGATTGGCTGACCAAGCTGCCGGACGCAATGCGTGCAGCGGCGGTCACGCCGTACCAGGCCGGCACCTACACGCCGGCAAACCCCGATTGCGTCGCGCTTATCGATATATTTGAGCATCCACCGCGGCAGCTTGGCGGGCGTGCCATGCGTGGCATCCGGCATCGTCCAAGCCGCAGGATCAGGGTGCGGCGGACGCCCCTGCCCTCGGCCTTGCCAGACCAGCCAAGCGCCTAACGCTCACGACACCTCCGGCGGTGCGGGCATCCAGGCCTGCACCGCGCTCCACCACCAACGAGAAGATGAAGTGCGCCCTGTGAAGGGGCGGAAAAGGAAGACGGGCAATTCGCCTACAAACGGAGTTTACCGACATGACCATTCAGCATTCGATCGATACCATGCAAGCATGGACCTATGCCTTGCGCATTATCATGCGCTATCCGGCCTTCGCGCCGCTCAGCCATACCATCGCCTTCGCTTCAGGCGGGCGCAAAAATTCACTCGAGGCGCTGCATATCGCGGCCCTTGTAGAAGAGACCGGGTGTGACATGGTCCACGTGAACTTCGATCTGCCGATCACCGACGGCCCGGCCGGCGTGTCGCTCGCTACTCGCGCCACGTGCCACGTCGACTGGCATTCCGACGTGCGCCTCTACGCCGCCAGCGACGACGCGCCGGTCGAGTTGCTGACCGATCGGAAACGCTGGTTCGTCGGACCACGTGCCATCCTTACCGCTGCGCCGCTCCCGCCCAGCAGCAAGGTCAAGCGCGGTGTCGGCCGCGCCATGCGGCGCTGGCACGAGCAGGCGTTGCGATCTCACAACCTCGACTTGGCCGGCTCGGTCTTCGTTCCCCAAGGCGCAAAGTTCGCGCAGGCCGTTCCAATGGAAACGCTCGCGAAAGCGGCATAGCCGAACGTTCTGCCGGTTTGATACCGCTGCCCATACGGCATGGACCAAGCCGGCAGATTGACCCAGAAGCGGACGTTTGCTGCAGTATTTGCGAACTCCAGATCAGCCGTTCGTTCGTTTTCCGTTCGCGACGCCGCTCCATTTGAAAGCAAATGGCGCAAGACAGGAATTGATAGCGGCTGTCGCGCTCACCGTCTTGAGGCTGCCTCTACTTGGGCAGTTAAAGTGACCAGCCGCCATCCACGGAAATTGCGGCACCGGTGACGAATCCGCCAAGATCCGCGCTCATCCACAGCACGGCGTCGGCGATCTCCTCGGGCTTTCCCAGACGACCGACCGGCTCGAGATCGATGGCTTTCTGGATGTCACCGTTGGTGAAGCGATCCATCATCGGCGTCTCGATGTTGCCCGGCAGGATCGCATTCACGCGGATATTCTGCT
>Ga0265780_10001427_pt1 | contig 33546 bp, 30 predicted proteins | sample P1T30metagenome_FD_192432 | JGI IMG/M metagenome (GOLD analysis project Ga0265780, IMG submission 192432) | Plant litter microbial communities from East Loma Ridge, Irvine, California - P1 T30 | ecosystem: Environmental > Terrestrial > Plant litter > Unclassified | place: USA: California...
CCGTGGTAAGGCATGCAATCGACGCACGTCGCCCCTGCGAAGGCAGGGGCCCAAGTCTTGCGCTCCGTGGTAACGCGTGCAAATTGGGCCCCTGCCTTCGCAGGGGCGACGTAACGATGCGACTGGATCCCTGCCTTCGCAGGGCCGACGTGACGATGCGATCGGCTCCCTGCCTTCGCAGGGACGACGTCCGGTGCGCTCAGTGCACCTCGACCAGCTCGATCTCGAACACCAGGTTCGCATTCGCTGGAATCGGCCCCGCCCCCTCCTTGCCGTAACCCAGCGCCGACGGCACCACCAGCGTGCGCTTGCCGCCGACGCGCATGCCGGCCACGCCCTGGTCCCAGGCCTTGTAGACGGCTGCGCCGCCGATGCGGAAGCTGTAGGGCGCGCGCTGGCGCGAGCTGTCGAACTCCTGGCCGCGCTGGCCCGGCGCCTTGGGGTCGTACATCCAGCCGGTGAAGTGGACGGTGACGCGGTCGCCCAGCTTGGCTTCCTTGCCGGTGCCGACCACCGTGTCGATCTTCTGGAACTGGATCGACGAGGTGTCGGCCGCCAGCGGCGCGGGCGGCGCTTCTTCCTTGCGGCGTTCGCAGCCGGACAGCGTGGCTGCCAGTGCGAGCCCGAGGAGGCAGGCGGTGAGCGTGGTTTTCATGGCAGTAGGCCCGCTTACTGGACGTCGAGCAGTTCGACGTCGAAGATCAGGTTGGCGTTCGGCGGGATCGGGCCGATGCCGTCTTCGCCATAGCCCAGCGCGGCCGGAATCACGAGGGTGCGCTTGCCGCCGACCTTCATGCCTTCGACGCCCTGGTCCCAGCCCTTGATGACGTTGCCGGCGCCGAGCCGGAAGCTGAACGGCGCGCGCCCGACCGAGCTGTCGAACTTGGCGCCCTTCTGCTGCGCTTCCTTCGGTGCGAACAGCCAGCCGGTGTAGTTGACGCTGACCGTGGCGCCGGCGGTGGCGACCTTGCCGGTGCCTTCGACGGTGTCGATCTTCCTGAATTCCTGCGCCGAGGTATCGGCGGCGACGGCCGGGGCGGCGGCCTGCTTGGGACGGTCGCAGCCGGCCAGGGTGAAGGTGAGTGCGAGGCCGAGGGCGCAGGCGGTGAGCGTGGATTTCATGTGGATCTGGTCTGTGTGTTGAACGATGAGCGCAGGCGGCGCGCCGCGGCCCGGGCATTCCCCGGGGGTACGCTATTGTACAAGTCGCACGGCCTCGCGCGGGGCCGAGACCCTAGGCCGGCGCGGACGCCGGCTGCGCCGGCGCGATGGCCAGCGAGCCGCGCGCCAGGTAGGCGTCGTCGAGCCGGTAGCTCTTGATCTTCGGGTGGTTCAGGAAGAAGTCCCAGAACTCGTCGTCGGTGCGGAAGGGCTGGAAGGCATAGATGCGGTCCAGCTTGACCAGCGTGTCCTTCAGGGTCATCGGCGTGGCGTACTGGCGCACGACCGGATGGGCGTTGTAATGGTCTTGCTGGCCCTTGGCGATCAGCCACAGCAGCGGCCGCCACCAGGAGTAGGACACGTCGCAGCGCGCGACGATGTCGCCGGCATTGCTGCGGCCCACCAGCAGGGTGAAGAAGTTGATCAGTTCGTCGAGCTTGTAGCGGTAGCGCTGTTCCTGCTGCTTGAACTCTTCCCAGGTCTTGCAGTAGGACGCCCGCGACACCTTTTCCCACACCTCGGGAGGAAGCTGGACCTGGCCCGCGACGAAGAAGCGCGTGGCCACGAACTCGCAGTACCGGCGGCTGGCGACGCAGGGAATCAGCACGCTCATGGACGAATCCTTGACGGTCTGGAAGTAGTCGCTGCAATAGGTCTGGAACATCTCGAGCACGGCCCGCTCGTCGGCGCCGCGCGCCATCGCGGTGTTGGCCTCGGCCATGGCCGCGCTGGCCTCGGCCGTCTTCTTGAGCTCTTCCTTGGTTTCGTCCAGGTCGCGCGTCTGCAGCCAGATCGTGAAGATCACACCGCCGAACGCCAGCCCTGCGAACAGGGCGTTGATGCCGCTGAAGGCATCGGCGATCGGCTGCGAGGTGTAGGGCTTGAGCTCGGGACGCAGGCCGAACAGGATCGCCAGCCCCCAGATCGTGACCACCGAAAAGCCGATCAGGCCCATCACGACCACCGTGATCATCCGCCTTTTTGCTGCCTCCATAAGCCTGCCCCTTGAGATTGCCGTTCAATGCATGTTTATTGAACAGACAATTCTACGCAGTGGCGCAAGTTGGCAAAACAGAAATTAGCGGGTTCTGTGGCGTGGCGGAAACATATTCCGCCGCGCCGGCGATTACAGGGTCTTGACGAAGGCGCGCACGCCGCCCAGCAGCATCTCGATCGACATCGCCGTCAGGATCAGGCCCATCAGGCGCTCGAAGGCCGTCATGACCTGCGGCCCGAGGACCTTCAGCAGGCGTTCGGCGCCCAGGAACACGGCCAGCCAGACCACGCCGACGGCGGCCAGCGCGGCCACGTGCACCATCACCTCTTCCAGGTTTTGCGAGGTGAACAGCAGCACCGTCGCCAGCGCCGACGGGCCGGCCAGCGCGGGAATCGCCAGCGGCACGATGAAGGGCTCGCCATGCTCGTTCTTGCCCAGCACGCCATCCGGGTGCGGGAAGATCATGCGGATCGCGATGAGCAGCAGGATCACGCTGCCGCCGATGCGCAGCGAGATATCGGTGAGCTGCAGCGCGTTCAGGAAATGGCGCCCGAAGAACATGAACAGCAGCAACAGCAGGAAGGCGATCGCGCATTCGCGGATCACGATGCGCGGCCGGCGCGCCGGCGGCGTGTCCTTCAGCGCGGCGACGAACAGGGGGACGTTGCCGAAGGGGTCGGTGACCAGCAGCAGCAGGATGAAGTTCTGGAAAAAGCTTTGGGTCATGGCGTGTTGTTCTTGTTGTACGGGGCAGACGGGATCTTAACCCATCTATACAACTGTCTGCCAGCGCTCGCGCCGTCTGGCGCATCGAGCAAGGGTTGACTGGACAGTCAAACCCCGGCGGCGCTGAACGATTCGGGCCGCCGCGCCAGCAGATGCGACAGCCGTTGAAGACCCGCCTGCAAGCGCCCACGGTCCTTGATGCTGCCCAAGGAGATCCGGATGGCATTCACGGATGCGCTGCCGGTCGCGAACGCCTCCGCTGGCGTGACGGCGATGCCCTCGCTGTCGGCGGCACGCGCAAGCTGCGCGGAATGCCAGTACGCCGGCAATTCGAGCCAGACATGCAGGCCGTCGCCAAGGCCGCCGTAGCGCCCTGCCAGGATATCCCGGGCCATCCGGTGGCGCAGGCGCGCCTCCTTGCGGATGCCTTCCATCAGTCCGCCAGCCGAACCGTCGAGTATCCACTGTGTGGCCAGCGCGGCCGTCAGCGGCGCGACCATCAGCGCAAACGACCTGAGCGCGACCAGGAAACGCTCGCGTTCCTGCCGGTCGGGTACCAACACGAAGGCGACCCGCAAGCCGGGCGTCAGGCATTTCGACAGGGTGGAGATGTAGAGCGCCTGTTCCGGGGCAAACGTGGCGATGGGCGGCGGCGCGGCATCGGCAAGGAGCCAGTAGGGATCGTCCTCGACGATGCGTACGTTGCAGCGCCGCGCGATGCCGGCGAGCTCCTTGCGCCGGCGTTCCGGCATGGTGACGGCGGTTGGATTCTGCAGGGTCGGATTCAGGTAGACCAGTCCGGGCCGGTGCTGGCGGCACGCTTGCTCGAATTGTTCGGGCGCCATTCCGTGCTCGTCCGCGTCCACCGCGACGATGTGCCGGCCGAACTGGCTTGCCGCGGCACGCAAGCCGGGATACGTCATCGGCTCGGCCAGGATGATATCGCCAGGCTTCGTCAGCGCAAGGATCAATCCGGCGATCGCCGCCTGCGCGCCCGGACAGACCACCAGCTGCCGGGGATCCAGCGATCCGAACATCGGTTCGAGCCAGCTGGCGCCGGCCTTGCGGTCGGAATCGCTTCCCCCGCCCAGGTGGTAATTCATCAGCAATTCGGTATCTGTCCTCATCAGCACCTGGGACAAGCCCTGTTTCAACATGTCGTCGAAGTCCACGCCGTCCGGCGGTGGCGGGGTATTCATGCTCAGGTCGAGGACCGGGTTCGATTCGACTTTCGGCGCCGCGACATAGGTGCCGCGCGCGCCGCGGCCCTCCAGCAGCTTGCGGCGCCTGGCTTCGTCGTAGGCGCGCGTGACCGTGGTCAGGTCGACGTCCAGCTGCGCCGCCAACTGGCGCTGCGGAGGCAGGCGGTCACCCGGTTTCAGCAATCCATCCACCACCGCCGCCTGCAGGGCGTCCGCAATCTGCAAGAAACGCGGCCCGCCCTGCCCGCTCAGTCGCGGCGGCCAGCTTGGCGGATGTTCATCTTGTATGGTTCTCAACTGGGACATTTTGTCTCGATGTATGGAAATTGCTTTTAAGTAGAATGCCTTAGAACCCGCAGTAATGAAACTGCTGAAGCAGCATGTTGAGGTGATGCTCCTCACGACAGTGTCAAGCAATAGCCTGGAAGGACTTACATCATGGACTGGATCCCGATCGTCTTCGTCATATTCAAGGGGCTCGTGTTAGCCACGGGCATGTTCTTCGCGATCAAGTGGCACTACGATCAAGGGAAGAAGGGCAAGCAGCAAGAAGCGCGCGCGGTGCTGCGCGCGGGTGCCAAGGTGGCCGCGATCTTCGCACTGCTGCTGCTGGGCCTGGGCTTCCTTACCCTGGAACTGACCAGGGTGCTCGGCATGTAGGCGGATGGCCTGGCGACCGGGATAAAAAAAGGGCGGCGCCATCGGCGCCGCCCTTTTTCGTTCACGCCGCACCAGCTGCGGCGCAAGCCATTACTTCTGCTCGCCCTTTTTCAACCAGGCCGACAACTGGTGCGGACGCAGGCCGTCGTAATCCTCGAACGGCTGGTGGATCCACGGATTGTGCGGCAGGTCGTCCATATGGTAGTCCGGCACGAAGGCCGAGGTGCCCTTCACCCAGATGACCGCCGAGCGCACTTCGGTGACGTCCGGGTAGTTGTTCTGCAGGTGCTCGCGCACCTTCTGCAGGGTCACGCCGGAATCGGCCAGGTCGTCGACCAGCAGGATACGGCCGGCCAGCGGGCCCTTGGTCATCGTCATGTACTTGGCGATGTCCAGGTTGCCCTGCTTGGTGCCGGCTTCTTCGCGGTAGGAGCTGGTCGACAGGATCGCCAGCGGCACGTCGAAGATGCGCGAGATCACGTCGCCGGGACGCACGCCGCCGCGCGCCAGGCACAGCACCATGTCGAACTTCCAGTTCGATTCATAGACCTTCAGGGCCAGGCGCTCGACCAGGCGGTTGTACTCGGCCCAGGAGACCCACAGGTCCTTGTCGGTCGATGCAGGAGTATTCATGTCAAACAATCTCTCTTCTTGTTAAGCCGCGAACGGGTGACGCAGCACGATGGTTTCAACGCGGTCCGGACCGGTCGAGACCATGTCCACCGGCACGCCGACCAGTTCTTCGATGCGCTTGATGTAGGCGCGGGCGTTGGCCGGCAGCTCTTCCATCGTCTTGGCGCCGACGGTCGTTTCGGTCCAGCCCGGCATTTCTTCGTAGACCGGCACGCAGGCGGCAGCCTCTTCCGCGCCGACCGGGAAGATGTCGACTTCGCGGCCGTCGATCTTGTAGCCGGTGCACAGCTTCAGCGACTCGATGCCGTCCAGCACGTCCAGCTTGGTCAGGCACATGCCCGACACGCCGTTGATCTGCACCGAGCGGCGCAGCAGGGCCGCGTCGAACCAGCCGCAGCGGCGCGCACGGCCGGTCACGGTGCCGAACTCGTGGCCCACGCGCGACAGGTGCTCGCCGACGCCGGCATCGGTCGGCAGTTCCGACGGGAACGGACCCGAACCGACGCGGGTGGTGTAGGCCTTGGTGATGCCCATGATGTAGTGCAGCATGCCCGGACCGACGCCCGAACCGGCGGCGGCGTTGCCGGCCACGCAGTTCGACGAGGTGACGAAGGGGTAGGTGCCGTGGTCGACGTCGAGCAGCGAACCTTGCGCGCCTTCGAACAGCAGGCTGCCGCCGGCATTGTGGGCGGCGTACAGGCTTGAGCTGACATCGCCGACCATCGGACGCAGGCGCGGCACCAGTGCCATCGCGTCGTCGAAGGTCTTCTGGAAGTCCACGGCCTGGGCACCCAGGTAGCCGGTCAGCACGAAGTTATGGTAGTCCAGGTTCTCGCGCAGCTTCTCGGCGAAGCGGGTTTCGTTGAGCATGTCGGCGATGCGGATGGCACGGCGCGCGACCTTGTCTTCGTAGGCCGGGCCGATGCCCTTGCCGGTGGTGCCGATCTTGTTCACGCCGCGCTTGGCTTCGCGGGCGACGTCGATGGCGACGTGGTAAGGCAGGATCGCCGGGCAGGCTTCCGAGATCTTCAGGCGCGAGGCGACTTCGATGCCGGCGGCTTGCAGCTTGTCGATCTCGCGCATCACGTCCGGCACCGAGACCACGACGCCGTTGCCGATGTAGCAGGCCACGCCTGCGCGCATGATGCCCGAGGGGATCAGTTGCAAAGCGGTTTTCTGGCCGTTGATGACCAGGGTGTGGCCCGCATTGTGGCCACCCTGGAAACGCACCACGCCGGCGGCATGGTCGGTCAGCCAGTCGACGATCTTACCCTTGCCCTCATCGCCCCATTGGGTGCCGATGACAACGACGTTCTTAGCAGTATTTGACATCACTTAACCTAAGTTTTTGAGAATCCAATTTCCTTGTTCGAGGACGAGTACGCGGTCGCACTCGAACTCGTCCTGTACATTGTCGTGTCCCGGCATGGACTGGATCACGACTTCGCCTGCCTTGCGCAGTTCAGCGATTTTTTCGCGCAGTTCGGGCGTATTGCCCCACGGCGCACGAATGGAGTGCTTGCGCTCGGCGACCGGCAGCAGCCGTGCCAGTTCGCGCAGGTCGAGCGAGAAGCCGGTGGCCGGACGCGCGCGTCCGAAAGCCTCGCCGACGTGGTCGTAGCGCCCGCCCCTGGCCACCGCGTTCGGCAGGCCCGGCACATACAGCGCGAACATCGCGCCGCTTTCGTATTGGTAGCCGCGCAGGTCGGCCAGGTCGATCGCGACCTTGGCGCGGCCGATGGCCGATGCGGCCAGCGCGGCCAGTTCCGCCAGCGCGCGCGTGATGCCGGGCATGGCCGGCAGCAGTTCCTTGGCCCAGGCCAGCACCTCGATGTCGCCGTACAGGTTGGGCAGCGCCAGCAGCGCGTCGCGGGTGGCCGGCGCGTAGTCGCGCGTGGCTTCTTCCAGGCCCGGGATGTCCTTCGAGCGCAGCAGGCCGTACAGCAGTTGTTCGTCGCGGCGGGCGTTGGCGTCGTCGTCCAGCAGCGCGCGCAGCACGCCGACGTGGGACAGGTCCAGGCGCGGCTCGTCGAAGCCGGCCAGGCGCAGCGATGCGAGGGCCAGTTCCTGGATCTCGGCGTCGGCCTCGAGGCCGGCATGGCCGTAGATCTCGGCGCCGATCTGCAGCGGTTCGCGGGTGGCGTGCAGGCCGGACGGACGGGTATGCAGCACGCTGCCGGCATAGCACAGGCGCGTGACGGTCTCGCGGTTGAGCAGGTGGGCGTCGATGCGTGCGACCTGGGTCGTCATGTCGGCGCGCAGGCCGAGCAGGCGGCCGCTCATGGCGTCGACCAGCTTGAAGGTACGCGAATCGGTATCCGCGCCGGCGCCGGCCAGCAGCGAGTCGACGTATTCGAGCATGGGGGGCATCACCAGCTCGTAGCCGTAGGTACGGAAGGTGTCGAGCATCAGGCGACGCAGCTCTTCGATCTTGCGCGCTTCGGACGGCAGGACGTCGGCGATATTCTCGGGCAGAAGCCAGGTGGGCATGGACAAAGCGGTGGAAGTTGTTAAACGTTCGGGCACATCGCGCGCGGCTTTGCACGCGTTCTCAGCGCCGAATCGACGATTTTAACCGAAAACGGGCCGCGATAGGCAGCGAAGATGGATGGAGCGAATGATAACGTTGTCGATGTCCCACGAGAAATCGCGGAATGCATGACCGTCGGATGCGTCACGGGTGGGGTGAGGTCTCGCCGTCCACGCGTTCAAACGGTGCATGGACGGCTGTTCACACGTCCATTGAACGCGTGGACGGGAAACCCGTCCACCCTACTTGCCGGCGCCCGGGCTGTTGAAGTACTTGAAGAAGTCCGAGTTCGCATCCAGCACCAGGATATCGTTACGTCCCTTGAAGCTGGCCTTGTACGCTTCCATCGAGCGATAGAAACGGTAGAACTCCGGATTCTTGCCGAACGACTGCGCATAGATCTGCGAGGCCCTGGCATCGCCCTCCCCGCGCATGGTCTCGGCGTCGCGCTGGCCCTCGGCCAGGATGGTGGCGCGCTGGCGTTCGGCGTCGCCGCGGATCTGGTCGGCCTCGGCGGTGCCGGTGGCGCGCAGCTCGGCCGCCAGGCGGGTGCGTTCGGTCTTCATGCGGTCGATCACGGCGGCGCTCATCTGCTCGGCGAAGTCGACGCGCTTCAGGCGCACGTCGACCACCTCGATGCCGAGTGCGCGCGCATCCTTGGCGATGCGCTCGCGCACCGCGCCGGCCAGCGCGCCGCGCTGGTTCGTGACCACGTCGCCGAGCTGGCGCGCTGCCGTCTCGGCGGACAGCGCATTGCGCACGAGCTGGGTCAGCTTTTCGTTGCCGCGCTCGTTGTTGCGGTCGGCCCCGCCGCCGGTCTCGATCAGGTACTGGCGCGGTGCGACGATCTTCCATTTGACGAAAGCGTCGAGCAGCAGGTCCTTCTTGTCGGCTGTGACATAGCGCTCGCCGTCCGGGGTGTCCAGGGTCTGCAGGCGTTTATCCAGGTAGACCACGCTCTGGAACGGCGGCGGCGCCTTGAAGTGCAGGCCCGGATCGGCGATCACTTCGCGCAGCTCGCCCATCGCGTAGACGACGGCGTAGCGGTGCTGGTCGACCGAGAACATGGTCGAGGACAGCAGCATGACGGCCACGACCAGCGCGACGAGTATCGATAGCAGGCGGCTCATCAGCGGCTCTCCCGTTCACGCGAATGTTCGCGGCTGCGCAGGTCGCGGTGCTGCGGCTGGGCCGGCGCGGCCTCTTGCTGCGGCTGTGCCTGCTGTTGTTGTTGCGGCTGCGCCTGGGCGCCCTGCTGCTGCGGCCCCGGCTGCACCGGCGCCTGCGCCTGGCCCTGCTGTTGCGCGGGCTGTCCCGGCTGTCCCGGCTGCTGCTGGGGCGGCGCCATCATCGGGCCGGAACGGCTGCCGATGGCGGCTTCGTTGGCGGTCGACTGGGCCAGCATGCGGTCGAGCGGCAGATACAGCTGGTTGGTGCCGGTCTTGGCATCGATCAGGATCTTGCTGGTGCTCGAGAAGATCTGCTGCATGGTGTCGAGGTACATGCGGTCGCGCGTGACTTGCGGCGCCTTGGCGTACTCGGCCACGATCCGGTCGAAGCGCGCGGCGTTGCCGGCGGCCGTGTTCTCGACCTGGGCGCGGTAGGCCTGGGCGTCTTCCATCAGGCGCGCGGCGCGGGCCTTCGCTTGCGGCAGGATATCGTCGGCATAGCCTTGCGCTTCGCCGCGGGCGCGTTCGCGTTCCTGCTGGGCCTTGGCGACTTCCTGGAAGGCCGGTGCGACCTGGTCGGGCGGCTGCACCGACTGCATCGTCACGCCGACGATCTCGGCGCCCAGGCCATAGCCGTTGGCCAGCTGCTGGATCGCGCGACGCGCGTCGCCGGCGAGCTGGTCGCGGTTTTCCTGCAGCACCGCGTCGAGCCTGGCCTTGCCGACCAGTTCCCGCACCACGGTTTCTGCGGCGTCGCGCACGGTCTCGACCTGGTCGCGGTTGTTGAACACCCAGGCGACCGGGTTGGTGATCTTGTACTGCACCGAGAACTGCACGTCGACGATGTTCTGGTCGCCGGTCAGCATCAGCGCTTCGTTCGGCTGCTTGTTGCGCAGGTTGGAGCGGTAGCCGATCTCGGTGGTCTGCACTTGCGCCACGTTGACGGTCTCGTGGGCCTGGAACGGCGCCGGCCAGCGCCAGTTGAAGCCGGCGGCGGTGGTGTGCGACAGCTTGCCGAAGGTGGTCACGATGCCGACCTGGCCATCCTGCACGATGAAGGCGCCGCTGGCCAGCCAGATCAGGGCGGCGATGGCGCCGACCACGGTGGCGGTCAGGCCCACGCCGCGGGCGTCGGGACGGAAACCGTCGCCGCCGCCGTTTCCATTTCCGCGCTTGTTGCCGAGCAAGCGGTTCAGGCGCTGGTTGAAGTCGCGCCAGAGCTGGTCGAGGTCGGGCGGGCCGTCGTTATTGTTCTGGTTGCCGGGACGGCGGCTTTCCTGGGTCTTGCGTTCGTCTTCGGGTTTGTTGCCCCAGCGCGGATCGTTCAGCGACAGCTTGACGCCGGCCGCGATGGCGGACAGCGTCAAGCGGGCGCGCCCGCCCGCAGGAACCCGGCGCCGGCTGGTATGCAGTCCGGCGCCAAGACGTTTGATCAAAGAAACAAGCATAGGCTAGTGTGGTCGGGCGTGGGGAGGTGCGGACGTTCCATCCGCCGGGCCCGGTTGCGCCTCGCGCCCCAGGCCACGCTCGTCGTCGTCAATGTCCAGTACGCCATCATTGCGCGCGCCGGCACCGGCAGTGGCCGCCTCGACGATCGCTTCGCGCAGCAGGTCGAGGCCGGCGCCGCTGTGGGCGCTGATGAAAACGCGGCTGATTTTATCATATTCATCACGTTCCACCCCTGGCTCGAGGCCCGCGGCGTCGATCTTGTTCCAGACCAGGATCTGCGGAACATGGTCGGCGCCGATCTCGCGCAATACCTCGTTGACCTGCTCGATCTGCTCCATGCGCACCGGCGATGCGCCGTCGACCACGTGCAGCAGCAGGTCGGCGTGGATGGTTTCCTCGAGCGTCGCGCGGAAGGCCGCCACCAGTTGGTGCGGCAGTTCGCGCACGAAACCGACGGTGTCGGAGACGACGACGTTGCCGACGTCCTCGCCCAGGTACAGGCGGCGCGAGGTCGTGTCGAGGGTCGCGAACAGCTGGTTCGCCACATACACCCCGGCCTTGGTCAGGGTATTGAACAGGGTCGATTTGCCGGCATTGGTATAGCCGACCAGCGACACCGAAAACGTTTTATTGCGTCCGCGCGAGCGGCGCTGGGTCTCGTGCTGCTTGCGCAGCTTGGACAGGCGGATGCGCAGCATCTTGACGCGCTCGCCGATCAGGCGGCGGTCGGTCTCGAGCTGGGTTTCGCCGGGGCCGCGCAGGCCGATACCGCCCTTCTGGCGTTCCAGGTGGGTCCAGCCGCGGATCAGGCGCGTGGACAGGTGCTGCAACTGCGCCAGCTCGACCTGCAGCTTGCCCTCGTGGCTCTGGGCGCGCTGGGCGAAGATGTCGAGGATCAGGCTGGTGCGGTCGACCACGCGCACGTTCAGCTTGCGCTCGAGGTTGCGCTGCTGGGCGGGCGACAGGGCGTGATTGAAGATGACGATCTCGATCTTGTCGGCCAGGCAGGCCTGGCCGATCTCGTCGGCCTTGCCGCTGCCGACGAAATAGGCCGGATCGGGACTGTTGCGCTTGGCGGTGATGGTGGTGACCGGATCCGCTCCGGCCGAACGCGCCAGCAAGGCCAGTTCTTCGAGGCTGGCCTTGAAGTCGCCAGTCCCGAAATCGATGCCGACCAGAGCGGCGCGCATGGAGGCCTCAGCCATCGACCTCACTCGGCGTCTTGCTCGAGGTTGAGGTTGACGGCGCGTGCCGGAACGACGGTGGAGATGGCATGCTTGTACACCATCTGGGTGACGGTGTTGCGCAGCAGGACCACGTACTGGTCGAAGGATTCGATATGGCCCTGGAGCTTGATGCCATTGACCAGGTAAATCGAGACAGGGACATGCTCCTTGCGCAAGGCATTGAGGAATGGGTCTTGTAACAGTTGCCCTTTGTTGCTCATAACAGCTCCGTAATGTTGTTGTAGTTTAAAAATTGTGGCGAGATGCCGGTTTTCAAGTGGGTGGGTCAACATTCTCACGTTGTGAATGTCCGCCCGAGCCTACTGTAACCTGTTTTACCGTTCTTTGTCGTACTGCTATGGTTAGACCTGGCTTAAAACGGGCGGCCCTGGAGGGCATGAAACGGCATGCGGCACAAGCACGTCGCCCCTGCGCAGGCAGGGGCCTGATTTGCGCGCGCTGCGGCAACGCATGCACATTGGCCTTCCGCCTTTGCGGGGACGACGCCGGAGGCGGCGCGGCCGTTCCGGCGGTTTATTCCTTGCCGCCCTTGGCGAAAGGATTCTTCCCGCTGCGCAGCTCGATCCGCAGTGGCGTGCCGATCAGGTTGAAGGTGTCGCGGAAGTGCTTTTCCAGGTAGCGCTTGTACGGCTCCGTCACGCCATCGAGGGCATTGCCGTGGATGACGATGATCGGCGGGTTCTGGCCGCCCTGGTGGGCGTAGCGCATCTTCGGACGGGTGCTGCCCTTGCGTTTCGGCTCCTGCTTTTCCACCGCTTCCTCGAGCGCGCGCGTCAGGCGCGGGGTCGAGAGCTTGGCGGTGGCCGCCGCGTAGGCGGTGTCCACCGATTTCATCAGGTGGTTGATGCCGCTGCCCTTCAGCGCCGAGATGAACTTGGTTTCCGCAAAGCCCAGGAAGTCGAGCTTGCGGTCCATATCGTTCTTGACCTGGTCGCGCTGGTCGGAGGTCAGGCCGTCCCACTTGTTGACGGCGATGACCAGCGCGCGGCCGCTTTCCAGGATGAAGCCGGCGATGTGGGCGTCGGACTCGGAAATATCGGCCTGGGCGTCGAGCATCAGCACGACCACGTTGGCTTCCGAGATCGACTGCAGGGTCTTCACGACCGAGAACTTCTCGACCGCCTCGAAGATCTTGCCGCGGCGGCGGATGCCGGCGGTGTCGATCAGGGTGTAATGCTTGCCGCCCTTCTCGAACGGCACTTCGATCGAGTCGCGCGTGGTGCCCGGCATGTCGAAGGCGATCACGCGCTGCTCGCCGACCAGGGTGTTGATCAGGGTGGACTTGCCGACGTTCGGACGGCCGACCAGCGCGATCTTGACGCCGTAGTCGGCCGATTCCGGCTCCTCGTCTTCCTCGGGGCGCGACGACTGCACCTGGTCGATGGCTTCGTTGACCAGGTCGAGCGTGCCGTCGCCGTGGGCGGCGGAAATGACGTAGGGGTCGCCCAGGCCGAGTTCATAGAATTCGGCGGTGACCGAGGTGTACTTCATGCCTTCGCTCTTGTTCACCACCAGCATGACCTTGCGGCCCGACTTGCGCAGGAAGTCGGTAATGGTCTTGTCGTGCGGCGTGAGGCCCTGGCGGCCGTCGACGATGAACATGACCACGTCGGCCTCGGCCACGGCCTGGCGCGTCTGCAGCGCCATTTCGTGCATGATGCCTTCCTTGGCCACCGGCTCGAAACCGCCGGTATCGATGACCAGGAAGGGGCGTTCGCCCATCCGGCCCTCGCCGTAGTGACGGTCACGTGTCAGGCCCGGCAGATCCGCCACGAGCGCGTCGCGCGAGCGGGTCATGCGATTGAAAAGGGTCGACTTCCCGACGTTCGGGCGACCTACGAGTGCGATTACCGGCTTCATTGAAATATTATTCGACCGCGATGGCGGTCACTGTTCCGTTTTGTGTTTGAAAAATCAGGTTCGAACCGGCCACCAGCGGGCTGGCCGTGATGGCGCTGCCGTCGGTGGCGGCGCGGGCCAGGAAGGCGCCGTCCTCGCGCGACAGGAAGTGCACATAACCCTGGTAGTCGCCGACTGCGACCGCGCGACCGTACGAGACCGGGGTCGAGAGGCGGCGGAAGGCCAGCTTGTCGTTCTTCCAGGCGCTGGTGCCGGTGTCGCGGGTGTAGGCGAGCAAGGCGCCCTTGTCGTCCGGGACGAAGATGAAGCGCTGGTCGGCGCCGACGCCGACTTCCGACGAGATGTCGCGGGTCCAGCGCGCGCTGCCGGTGGCCAGATCGAAGCAGCCGACGCGGCCCTGGTAGGTCACCGCGCAGACGTCGCCGTCGATGATGATCGGGGCGCCGCCGATGTCGGTCACGCGTTCCAGCTCGGTGGCGCCGCGCGCCACGCCGACTTCGATCTCCCAGCGCGGCGCGCCGGTGGCCAGCACCAGCGACAGCAGCTTGCCGCCCGGCTGGGCGATGATCACGTCCTTGTCATGCACCACCATGCCCGGCGCCAGGCGCAGGGTCAGCGGCGGCGCGGTGCGCTGCACGGTCCATTTCTTGTCGCCGGTCCTGGCGTCGAAGCCGATGATGCGGTTGTCGATGCTGCGCGCCACCACGATGCCCTGGCCGACGGCAGGCGCCGACAGGATCTCGCTCGAGAGCTGGGCTTTCCACAACGGCTTGCCGTCCATGTCGAAGGCCAGCAGCATGCCCTTGGCGCCGCCCACGGCGATCACGCTGCCGTCGGTGCCGACGCCGGCGGTCAGGTCCATGCCGGCCTTGACGCGCCACAACTGGCGGCCGTTGCCCGCTTCGGCGCGCACGATCTCGCCGCCCGCCCCTGCCGCGATCACGGTGTTCTCGGCCAGCGCCGGCGCGAACTGGTAGTTCTGCGACTTGCCGACATCCAGCTTCCATGCGGTGCGCACGGCCATCGAGCCCTTCAGGTCGACCAGCTTGGCCGGCTGGTTGCCTTTCGCCTTGGAGGCGAAAGGATTGAGCGAACTAATGGTCGAGCAGCCCGTCATCAGGGCAAGGACACCGACACCGACCAGCTTCCGGGAAATACGCATGTTCTTTTTACCTTGTTCTTGAAAAATACGTTGTGCGCGAAGGCGGCAACTTAAATCAACGTCGTTCCTGCGAAGGCAGGAACGACGTGGTTCATCAAGCCGGCTTGACGGTCACCGGCGTACCGCCGATCGCATCCAGCTTGACCTGGACGATCTGGCGGCCCGGATGGTTCTTGGCCATCTTGTCGAGCGCCGCCTGGTAGGCGCTGCGGGCTTCGGCGATCTTGTTCTGGGCCACCAGCACATCGCCCTTGCGGTCCTGCACCTCGGAGGCGAACTGCGGCAGGAAGCTGGCGTTCAGCAAGGCCAGCGCCTGGTCGTAGGCCTTTTCGTCGAGCAGCACGCCGGACAGGCGCAGGCGCGCGACCGACTGGTATTCGTCGTTGCCATGGTCGATCACCCACTGCAGGCGCGCCTTGGCGGTCTTCAGGTCGTTGGCGTCGAAGGCGGACTTGGCGGCGGCCAGCGCCGCCATCTGGGCGTAGGCGGTGCTGCCGAACTTGTTCTCGACGTCGGCGGCGATGCGCTGCACCTTGGCGTTGTCGTGGGCCTGGGAGGAAATCACCAGCTCGTCGTACAGGCCCGAGGCTTCGCCGGTCTGCTTGCGCTGGTGCGACTGCCAGAAGTTCCAGCCGGCGTAGCTGGCCAGCGCGATGATCAGCACCCAGCTGATCAGGTTACCGAAACGGCTCCAGAAAGCCTTGAAATTGGCTATCTGTTCCTGTTCTTCGAGATCGTATGCCATTGTCGTTCTTGTCTAGTGAATGTTATAGGGCCGGAACTGCGGAATTACGGGTGGTAATGCACGTGCTCGTGGTCGTGATCGTGGTCGTGGCCGCTGACGATCTGGTCCACCAGATAGTCGACCGCCTGGTCGAAGGCCACGCTCTCCTGCTGCGCCTCACCTTCGGCCGCGCGCATCGCCTTGATGGCGACGGTGCCCTTGGCGACTTCGTCCTCGCCCAGGATCACGGCGAACGAAGCGCCCGAACCGTCGGCCTTCTTCATCTGGCTCTTGAAGCTGCCGGCGCCGGCCGGGGTCGCGCAGTGCAGCACCACGTCGAGGCCGGCGTCGCGGATGCGCTCGGCCAGGATGAAGGCCTTCAGGCGCGCTTCATCGCCCTGGTGCACCATGTAGACGTCGCACTGGCTCGGCTCCGCCGGTTCGCCCTGCGCCTTCATGAGTTCGATCAGGCGCTCGATGCCCATGGCAAAACCGATGCCCGGGGTCGGCTTGCCGCCGAAGGTCTCGATCAGCGGATCGTAGCGGCCGCCGGCGCACACGGTGCCCTGGGCGCCGAGCTTGTCGGTGACCCATTCGAACACGGTGCGGTTGTAGTAATCGAGGCCGCGCACCAGGCGCGGGTTGACCGTGTACTGGACGTTATTGGCATCCAGGATGGCTTTCAGGCCATTGAAGTGGGCCAGCGATTCCTCGCCCAGGTAGGCCAGCAGCTGCGGCGCGGCATTCACCAGGTCCTGCATCGCAGGATTCTTGGTGTCCAGGATGCGCAGCGGGTTGGCGTGCAGGCGGCGCTGGGCTTCGGCGTCGAGCACGGCGATGTTCGCTTCGAAATAGGCGATCAGGTCGGCGCGGTGGCGCTGGCGCTCCTCGGCATTGCCGATGGAGTTCAGTTCCAGGCGGATCTCGTCCAGGCCCAGGTCGTCCCACAGGCGGCGGCACAGCATGATCAGCTCGGCGTCGATGTCCGGACCCGAGAAGCCGATCGCTTCGGCGCCGAACTGGAAGAACTGGCGATAGCGGCCGCGCTGCGGACGCTCGTGGCGGAACATCGGGCCCTTGTACCACAGGCGTTTCGGACCGTCGTAGGCCATATTGTGCTCGACCACGGCGCGCACCACGCCGGCCGTGCCTTCCGGACGCAGGGTCAGCAGGTCGCCGTTCATCGAATCGGTGAAGGAATACATTTCCTTTTCGACGATGTCGGTAACGGCGCCGATGGCGCGTGCGAACAGGCCGGTTTCCTCGACGATCGGGGTGACGATCTTCTGGTAGCCGTAGCTTTTCAGGACCGATTCCGCGGTGTTTTCGAACAGCTCCCACAGCGGCGCGTCGGCCGGGAGGATATCGTTCATGCCTTTGATGGCGTTGATTTTTTCTTTTTTGTCGGACATTCTATTTTTCCTTCCGCCATGAAAACGTCGCCCCTGCGAAGGCAGGGGTCCAAGTTCTATGCGTCGCGGCAGTTCGTGCAAATTGGGTCCCTGTCTTCGCAGGGACGACGTTAGCTGATTGCAGTGGCCTCTCGGCTGTAATTCTTTTTCACATAATCGAGCACGATCGCCTGGAACTCATCCACGATCCGTTCCCCGCGCAGTGTAGCGACCTTTTGGCCATCCACAAAGACCGGGGCCGCCGGCGACTCGCCCGTGCCGGGCAGCGAAATGCCGATGTTGGCGTGCTTCGATTCGCCCGGGCCGTTGACGATGCAGCCCATCACGGCCACGTTCATCGCTTCCACGCCCGGATAGGTTTTTTTCCATTCCGGCATCTGCTCGCGCAGGAAGGTCTGGATGTTGTCGGCCAGTTCCTGGAACACCGTCGAGGTGGTGCGGCCGCAGCCCGGGCAGGCGATCACCATCGGGGTGAACTTGCGCAGGCCCATGGTCTGCAGGATTTCCTGGCCCACGACCACTTCGCGGGTGCGGTCGCCGCCCGGTTCCGGGGTCAGCGAGATGCGGATGGTGTCGCCGATGCCTTCCTGCAGCAGCACCGACAGCGCCGCGGTCGAGGCCACGATGCCCTTGCTGCCCATGCCGGCCTCGGTCAGGCCCAGGTGCAGCGCGTAGTCGCAGCGCTTGCCCAGTTCGCGGTACACCGCGATCAGGTCCTGCACGCCCGAAACCTTGCAGGACAACACGATTTTTTCGCGCGCCAGGCCGATTTCCTCGGCGCGCTGGGCATTCTCGATCGCCGAGGTGATCAGCGCTTCGTACATCACCGCCTGGGCGCTCCATGGCTGGGCGCGGGCGGCGTTCTCGTCCATGATGCGCGCCAGCAGCGCCTGGTCCAGGCTGCCCCAGTTGACGCCGATGCGCACCGGCTTGTCGTGGCGGATCGCAATCTCGATCATCTGGGCGAACTGGCTGTCGCGCTTGGCGCCCTTGCCCACGTTGCCCGGGTTGATGCGGTACTTCGACAGCGCCTGCGCGCATTCCGGATAGTCGCGCAGCAGCAGGTGGCCGTTGTAATGGAAGTCGCCGACCAGGGGCACGTCGACTTCCATGCGGTCGAGCTGCTCGCGGATCGCCGGCACGGCCGCCGCCGCCGCCGGCGTGTCGACGGTGATGCGCACGATCTCGGAACCGGCGCGCGCCAGCTCCTTGATCTGGATCGCGGTGCCGATCGCGTCGGCGGTATCGGTATTGGTCATCGACTGCACGACCACCGGCGCATCGCCGCCGATCGTCACGGCGCGTGCGCCGTGGCGCACCACCACGCCGCGGCTGGCGCGGCGCGCCAGGGGGCCCGAGCCAATCGGATCGGCGGACAGGTTCGAAAAAGTCATGGTGCTAGGCTTCCGCTTGGTTCCAGGTTGATTGCAGGCTTATTGCAGATTCACGCGCGCCAGCGTCTTGCCCGGCACCTGCGGCAAGGCCACGGCCGCGCCGCGCAGGGTGGCGCTGACGGCGCCCGGATTGCCGACGATCACGCGGACCGGCTGGTCGACGTTGACGGTCTCGGTGCTGCCGCCCTTGACCAGGCGCGAGATCAATGCCGGGCCGCCCTTGGTCGGCCGCACTTCGATCCAGGAGTCCTGGCGCACGTTCAGCACCAGCGCGTTGGCGCCGTTCGCGGCGGGCGCTGCCGCCGGGGCCGGGACATTGCCCAGCGTCGCGGCCGGGCTCGCCGGCGCAGCAGGAGCGCTGCTCGGCGGCGCCCCGGCGGCGGCGGCGCCCGGTACGTTCACCACCGGGCCGGGCGCGGCATTGGCGGCCGGGGCGGCCTGGCCACCGGGGGCCGGCACCGAGATCAGCGGCACGGCGGGATTCTGCAGGGTCTCGACCGCATGGCCGCTGACGGCTTCGGGCGCGACGGCGGCCGGTGCGGCGGGCGCGGCCACGCCGGCATCGCCATGCTGGCCGGTCGGCAGCAGGCCGAACTGCCAGGCGGCGCCGACGACGGCGACCACGGCCACGGCGCCGCCGATCCAGGCCCAGGGCAGCGACGAGCGCTTGCCGTGGCTCGGGAACTTCGACGCCGAGAACGAGGCCGGCGTCGGGCGGCGCGCGGCGGTGGCGGCGCTGGTGTCGGCCGGGGCCGGGGTGTCCATGGCGATCTGGGCCACCAGGGGCGCCGGATCCAGCTTCATCAGCTTGGCGTAGGCGCGCACGAAGCCGCGCGTTACCGCCGGGCTGGGCAGCGCGGCGTAATCGCCCGCTTCCAGCGCCACTACCTGGCGCACGGCCAGCTTCAACTGGTCTGCCACCTGCTCCACCGACCAACCCATCGCTTCACGCTGGGCGGCCAGGGTCTGGCCCGGGACGCCATGCTGGTTGTCGGGCGTCGCCGGCTGATCTGCACGCTCGGAACTCATCGTCGTTGTCTCACTCGCTCAAAATGCACCGCGTTCGAATGCCGCGTATTCGGGCGAGCCGGGGAAGCGCTTGCGCAGCTGTGCCGCGAGGGACGCTTCCATGGCCCTGTCCCCGAGCATGCGCCTGGTCCGGATGGCCAGCCACAAGACGTCGGCGGACAGCGTATCGAGCTTCGCTGTCTCGGTCAGGCGGTTGATGAAAAACCCGGCGCGCGTATAGTCGCGCCGCTCGAAATACACCTGGGCCAGGCCGATGCTGACGGCCTGCATCCCGGGATCGTAACGCAGCGCGTCGAGCAGATAGCGCTCGGCGGCGTCGAAATTCTTGAGTTTCAGGCTGCAATTGCCGGCATTGACCATGGCCTTGACCGGCGACGCATAGGCCGGATTCTTCAGCGCACTGTCGAAATAGCCCAGCGCTTCCTGCGGCTTGGCGCCGGCATCGCACAGGAACAGCCCGTAGTTGTTGGCCAGGTCCGGATTGCGCGGCGCCAGGCGCAGCGCATGACGGAAATTCTCGTCGGCCAGTGTCGTTTCGCCCATCGCCGAATAGATCAGGGCGCGCACGCCATAGGCGTCGGCATAGTCGGCGTCGGCGGCGATCGCCTGCTTGATCTCGTCCAGCGCGATCTCGTACTTCTGCTCCTGGAAATAGCCCACCGCCAGTTGCAAGCGGATCTGGGCGCGTTTTTCCGCGGCGGTCTGGTCGGACGCCGTCTTCAGTTCCCGCGCCGGCGCATCGCCATTGCCGGCACAGGCCGACAGCATGGCGAGCAGCAGCGCGCAGGACGCGAGACGTGCGGCCGGCACCGTCATCAGGACGCGATCTCCACGATCTTGCCGAAATCGGCGCCGAACTTCTTCTGGTATTCGGCCATCTTGCTCATCCGTTCGTTCACGCGGGTGCGGTCCTGGACCTCGCCGGCGAGCTGGCCGCAGGCGGCATCGATATCGTCGCCGCGGGTCTTGCGGATGGTGGTGACGATACCGGCATCCATCAGCACCTGGGCGAAGGCCTTGATGCGCGGGTTCTTGGAGCGCAGCAGGCCCGATTCCGGGAAGGGATTGAACGGGATCAGGTTGAACTTGCAGTTCACGCCGACGACCGGATCGGTGACCAGCGCGATCAGTTCGCGCGCATGCTCGTCGCTGTCGTTGACGCCGTCGAGCATGCAGTATTCGAAGGTGATGAAGTCGCGCGGGGCGAATTCCAGGTAGCGCTTGCACGCCGCCATCAGTTCGCGCAGCGGATATTTCTTGTTCAGCGGCACCAGGCCATCGCGCAGCGGATCGTTCGACGCGTGCACCGACACGGCCAGCGCCACCGGCACTTCCTGGCTCAGCTTGTCCATCATCGGTACCACGCCCGAGGTCGACAGGGTCACGCGGCGGCGCGACAGGCCGTAGGCGTTATCGTCCAGCATCAGCTTGAGCGCGGTGACGGTCGGATCGAAGTTCAGCAGCGGCTCGCCCATGCCCATCATGACCACGTTGGTGATCTGGCGCTCGCCCTTGGGGCCCGGTTCGATGCCCTTGGTACGGCGCAGTTCGAACTCGGCCATCCAGAGCTGGCCGATGATCTCGCTCACGGACAGGTTGCGGTTGAAGCCCTGCTTGCCGGTCGAGCAGAAACGGCAGTTGACGGCGCAGCCGGCCTGGGTGGAAATGCACAGCGTGCCGCGGTTTTCTTCCGGGATGAACACGGTTTCGACGGCGTTGCCGTTGCCCACGTCCACCAGCCACTTGCGCGTGCCGTCGGTCGAGGTGTGGTCGCTGATGATGGCCGGCGCGCGCACTTCGGCGCGGGTTTTCAGTTTTTCGCGCAGCGACTTGGCGAGATCCGTCATGTCGTCGAAGTCCGACGCGCCAAATTGGTGGATCCAGCGCTGCAGCTGTTTCGCGCGGAACGGCTTCTCCCCCAACTCGGCGCAGTAGGCGACGAGCTGCGCGGGATCGAAGTCCAGCAGGTTGGTGAGAGTTGCCATAGTTATTCCTGAAGTTTCCAAATAAGTCCCGCCCGCCGGGGCCTGCCGCACCGCGGCAGGCAAACCCGAGCGAGCGGGGATACGACTATGTTAACGCAGCCTGGGCTGCATCAAGCAAAAATTAACGCGAGTAGACGTTCAGCGCCGGGAAGTAGTAGGCGATTTCGACGGCGGCGGTTTCGGCAGCGTCCGAACCGTGCACGGCGTTGGCGTCGATCGAGTCGGCGAAGTCGGCGCGGATGGTGCCGGCGTCAGCCTTCTTCGGATCGGTTGCGCCCATCAGTTCGCGGTTCTTGGCAATCGCGCCTTCGCCTTCCAGCACCTGGATCATGACCGGGCCCGAGACCATGAAGTCGACCAGGGCGCCGAAGAAAGGACGCTCTTTGTGGACGGCGTAGAAGCCTTCGGCTTCGGCGCGCGACAGTTGGGCCATGCGCGCGGCGATGATCTTCAGGCCGGCACCTTCGAAGCGGCTGTAGATTTGGCCGATCACGTTCTTGGCGACGGCGTCAGGTTTGATGATCGACAGGGTGCGTTCGATTGCCATGTAAAACTCCAATTAAAAGAAAGGTTTAAAACGAGACGTTGAGTACTCAATCAACCTTCGATTTTAGCATAGATCGACGCCTTTACCGATATTGCGCCGGCCGCGCCCCGGATGTTACAGTCATGATGTCAATATCCCGCCCGGTCACCCGGGACTGCCGGCCGCAAGCTTGACGGCCGCAGCTTAGAGGATGCTTAAGCCGCCAACCCGCGCCCTTGTTGGGCGGGTACTATCCCCATATAGGGATTGAAACCAATTTTTACTACCCGGAGGGCACCATGATTCCCAGCCTGCAGAAGACTTACGATACCTCGGCCGTACAGGCCTCGCGCAACCGCGTGTTGCGCAACACCTACTGGCTGCTGGCGCTGTCGATGATCCCGACCGTGCTCGGCGCCTTCGTCGGCATCACCTTCCACATGCCCGCCTTCACCGGCGGCATGGGCATGCTGCTGTTCTTCGCGATCGCCTTCGGCTTCATCTTCGCGATCCAGAAGACCAAGAACTCGGCGGCCGGCATTCCGGTGCTGCTCGGCTTCACCTTCTTCATGGGCCTGATGCTGACCCCGCTGCTGCGTCACACCCTCGGCTTTTCCAACGGCGGCGCGCTGCTGATGGGCGCCTTCGGCGGTACCGCAGCCGTGTTCGCCACCATGGCGACCATCGCCACCGTCTCCAAGCGCGATTTCTCGGGCATGGGCAGCTGGCTGTTCGCCGGCACCATCGTGGTGCTGCTGGCCATGGTCGCCAACGTCTTCCTGCAGATCCCGGCCCTGCACCTGGTGCTGCTGGTAATGATCGTCGGCATCTTCTCGGCCTGGCTGCTGTTCGACGTGCAGCGCATCGTGAATGGCGGCGAAACCAACTACATCACCGCCACGCTGTCGATCTACCTCGACATCTACAACGTGTTCACCGCGCTGCTGCAGTTGCTGGGCATCGGCTTCGGCAACCGCGACTGATTGCGGCTTCGCTCAAGAAACCGGCCTCGTGGCCGGTTTTTTTTGGCCTGCGACATCCGCCCGTCGTCCCTGCGCAGGCAGGACCGAAGTTGCCGAAATCGGCACATACTTGGGCCCCTGCCTTCGCAGGGGCGACGTAGGTATGCAGCGGCGACGTAATATTTGGCCTGCGACGTCCGCCCGTCGTCCCTGCGCAGGCAGGGACCCAAGTTGACGGCACCGGCACATACTTGGGCCCCTGCCTTCGCAGGGGCGACGTGGGTATGCAGCGCGACGTGGGTATGCAGCGGCGACGTAAGTATGCAGCAGGGAAGTAAGTATTCGGCCTGCGACATCCGCCCGTCGTCCCTGCGCAGGCAGGGACCCAAGTTGACGGCACCGGCACATACTTGGGCCCCTGCCTTCGCAGGGGCGACGTGAGTATGCAGGGGCGACGCAGGCATGCAGCGGCGACGCAGGAAGCAGAAACGCGTCGTCATACCAAAGTGTCATTGTCAGATTCAAATCGGGGCGCGTAGAATACGCGCTCGTACTCGCCCCCTCGTCCCATGCCGCGTAGCCTGATCCATGGTTTGCTGTCGCTGCTGCTGCTCGTTTCGCAGCAGTTGTCGCTGGCGCACGGCTATTCGCACTGGGCCGAGGTCAGCGAACGCCTCAACCAGGTCCAGCCCCAGTCCCAGGCCGCGGCCGCGCCCGACGAGGGCGGCAAGCCGTCCAAGCCCGGCCTGCACGACCTGTGCGGCCAGTGCGCGGCCAGCGCCCAGATCGCCCATGCGCTGCCGAACAGCCTGCGCCAGTTCGTTCCCGCCGAATTGTCCTATGCGGCGCCCGCGCTGCCGCCGACGCCCGGCATCTGCCTGCTGACGGCCTGTCCGTTCCAGCAGCGCGGTCCGCCTCAAGCCCGATAAGCACCAGTCAGTTTCCTGCATTGAACCGCTCTTCCGCCGCATCCTGCGCGGCGGCGCGGTCCCTTATCCATTCGCTTGAGGTTGTAACACTATGAATATCCAACGCACGCTGCTCGCCAGCGCGATCCTGCTCGCCTTCCACCCAGCCATCCGGGCCCAGACCGCCGGCGGCGACGGCGCCGAGCCCAAGGTGCAGAAGGTGGTCGTCACCGCCTCGCCCTTCCGCAATTCGGAAAGCGACGAGATCCTGACGCCGGCCAAGGTGCTGTCCGGCGACGAATTGCGCGACAAGGTCGGCAGCTCGATCGGCGAGACCCTGTCGCAGGAACTCGGCGTGTCCGCCTCGGCCTTCGGCGCCGGCGCCTCGCGCCCGATCATCCGCGGCATGGAAGGTTCGCGCGTCAAGATGCTGGAAAACGGCATGGCGACCTCGGACGTGTCCGGCCTGTCGAACGACCACGCGGTGGCGTCCGAAGGCGCGGTGGCGCGCCAGATCGAGATCCTGCGCGGCCCGGCCGCCCTGCTGTACGGCTCGGGCGCGATCGGCGGCCTGGTCAACGTGGTCAACGAACGCATCCCGACCGAACTCGAAGCCAGGCCGACCGGCCAGGTCGAGACCCGCTACGGCACGGTCGACAACAGCCGCAACGTGTCCGGCACCGCCGACGGCGCGGTCGGCCACATCGCCCTGCACCTCGACGGCAACTGGCGCGACGCCAAGGACTACAAGATTCCCGACAGCAGCGTGCTGAACGATCCGTCCAGCGCCATGGACCGCCTGCCGCATTCCGACACGCGCGCCAAGAACGTCGGCGTGGGCGCGTCCTACGTGAACGACTGGGGCTATGCCGGCGTCTCGGCTTCGCACCTGTCGAACCTGTACGGCATCCCCAGCCTCGAAGGCTCGCGCATCGACCAGAAGCAGGACCGCTACGACTTCGACAGCCTGGTCAGGCATCCGCTGGCGGGCCTCGAAACCCTGCGCCTGAAGGCCGGCTATACCGATTACCACCATGCCGAACTGGGCGACGACGGCCCGGAAGTCTTGTTCAGCAACCGTTCCCTGGAAACCCGCATGGAACTGACCCACGTGCCGGTCGCCGGCCTGCACGGCACCTTCGGCTTCCAGACCGAGAACACCCACTTTTCCGCCCTGAGCGCGGAGGGCGGCCCGGACACCGTGCCGGTCACGCACTCGAAGTCGGCGGCGGCCTTCCTGGTCGAGGAAGCGACGGCCGGCCCGGTGCGCCTGTCCGGCGGCCTGCGCTACGAATCGGTCGAGCGCGAGCCGGTCGGCAATATCAGGCGCGACTTCGACCTGACGTCCGGCTCCTTCGGCGCCGCCTGGCCCTTCATGAAGGGCTACAGCGCCGGCGCCACCGTTTCCTACGGCCAGCGCGCGCCGGCCATCGAGGAGCTGTATTCGGGCGGCCCGCACGACGCCACCGCCACCTTCGATATCGGCAACCCGAACCTGTCGAAGGAAATCTCGCGCAACATCGAGCTCTCGCTGCAGAAGACCACCGGCCTGGTGCGCTGGAAGGCGAACGTCTACCGCAACAACGTCGACAACTTCATCTATGGCCGCATCACCGAGGACCTGGTCGACGAGGCCGGCGCGCCCGGCGACGAATTCCGCACCCGCCGCTTCGAGCAGGCCGACGCCCATATCCGCGGCGCCGAAGCCGAGCTGACCTACAACCAGACCGGGGCCGGCTGGTCCGGCCGCCTGTTCGCCGACAGCTCGCGCGGCAAGCTCGACGCCGGCGGCAACCTGCCGCTGCAGCCGGCCGACCGCATCGGCGCCAGCGTGGGCTACCGCGAAGGCGCATGGCGCGGCGGCATGTCGCTGGTGCATGGACGCGGCCAGGACCGCCTGGCGGCATCCGAAACCACCGATACGCCCGCCTATAACCAGCTCGACGCGAATCTTTCCTACACCCAGCGCATGGGCGGCACCGACCTGACCTGGTTCCTGCTGGCCAAGAACCTGCTGAACGAGGATATCCGCCTGTCGACCTCGGTACTGAAGGACGTTGCGCCGCTGCCGGGCCGCAATTTCGTGCTGGGCGTGCGCACCAAGTTCTGATCCCCGCAACCCCCGGCGCGCGGTCGTATCGTGCGCCGGAGTATGGCCAGGTTTGCTAAGTTCGCATCAGGGCTTGCATGCGGCATATCCTCGCAAGCAAAAGTATTCCCAGCATTACTTTCTCTTTTCTTCCGTCAATTCCTTGAACTCGACGGCAAGTGAATTTTTTGTCCGCCGTATTCCAGCCCCGCCGTTTACGCTTAAAATGGTGTTTTCTGAACAGGGAAGCCACCATGGAAGCAACGGCGTGCGACTTTCATCTGCTCGGCAGCACCGGCGCCATCCGCGCCGGCTACCACATCCATGACTGGTCCGATTCTCCGCTGGGACCGCCAGATAGCTGGTGCAACGCACTGCGCAACGCCGCCAGCCTGATCCTCGAATCCGAATTCCCGATGTACCTGGCCTGGGGTTCGCGCCTGGCCCTGCTGTACAACGCCGCCTTCGCACCCCTGCTCGACACGCGCCACCCGCAAGCCCTCGGCCGCCCGCTGGCCGAGGTCTGGCCCGAGCTCTGGCCACGCATGCGTCCGCTGGTCGAGCGCGCGCTGGCCGGCCACGCCACCTATGGCGAAGACGTGCCCACCAACATCACGCGCGAAGGACAGCCCGGCGAAGGCTGGTTCACGCTGGCCTATTCGCCGCTGCGCGACGACCGCGGCCAGGTGCGCGGCATGCTGTGCGTCACCAGCGAGACCACCCAGCGCGTGCAGCTCGAACGCCGCCATGCGGTGCAGCTGCGCGTGGTCGACAGCCTGCGCCGCCTGCACCATCCGGCCGACATCGTCGAATGCGCCTGCACCCTGCTGGGCCGGCACCTCGACCTGTCGAGCACCTGCTACGTCGAGGCCGACGAGACCGAAGGCAGCTTCGAAGTCATCCACGACTGGTCCTGCGAGGCCAGCACCGGCCTGGCCGGCCGGCGCGCGCGCCTGGACGATTTCGGGCCGCAGGCGCTGGCCCTGCTGCGCACCGGTTCGCCGCTGGCGGTGCGCGACGCCGCCCTCGACCCGCGCATGCTGGAACGCGGCGAGCGCTACGCCGCGGCCGGCGCGCGCGCCATCCTGGTGCTGCCCAAGGTGCGCCGCGGCCACCTGCTCGGCGCCCTGGTCGGCCATGCGCCGGCGGCGCGCGACTGGGACGAGGAAACCCAGCGCCTGGCGGCCGACATCGCCGAACGCAGCTGGGAAGCGCTCGACCGGGTGCGCGCCGAACAGGCGCTGCGCGACGCGGTCGCGCGCCAGACCACGCTGCTGGACATGAACGAGTTCCGCCTCGAGATGTCCGACATGCTGCGCCACCTCGACTCGCCGGCCCAGATCTACCTGCGCACCGGCGCCATGCTGGGGCGCTTCCTGCAGGTGAGCCGGGTGCTGTTCGGCGACTACGACGCCGACCGCCAGCTGGTCACCTACCACTCCAACTACACCGACGGCATCGTCCCGGAGCTGAACGGCACCTATCCGGCCGCGCTGTTCGGCACCGCGAACTTCACCGCGCTGGCCCAGGGCACCTGGGTGTCGAGCGACCTGCAGCGCGACCCGCGCACCGGCGGCCTGGACACCTGGCCGCACTTCGCGACCCTGCAGATCCGCTCCGGCGTGGTGGTGCCGCTGAACCAGGTCGGCGCCCTCACCTCCTGCCTGTTCGTCAACGACAACCTGCCGCGCGTGTGGAGCGCCGACATCGTGCGCCTGATCGAAGACGTGGCCGAGCGCGCCTGGAGCGCGGTCGAGCGGGTGCGCGCCGAGGAAGCGCTGCGCCTGGCCGACCGCCGCAAGGACGAATTCCTGGCCATGCTGGCGCACGAGCTGCGCAATCCGCTGGCGCCGATCGCGGCGGCGGCCCAGCTGCTCGGCATGGGCCAGCCGGACAACGCGCGCGTGGAGCGCACCAGCGCCATCATCGCGCGCCAGGTGGCGCACATGACGGCCCTGGTCGACGACCTGCTGGACGTCTCGCGCGTGACGCGCGGCCTGGTGGTGCTGGCGCGCGATGCGATCGACCTGCGCCGCGTGATCAACGACGCGGTCGAGCAGGTGCGCCCCCTCATCGAGGCGCGCCATCACCAGCTCGAGCTGCGCATCGGGCCCGACTCCGAGCCGGCCTACGTGCAGGGCGACTACAAGCGCCTGGTGCAGGTGCTGGCCAACCTGCTCAACAACGCCGCCAAGTACACCCACGAAGGCGGGCGGCTGGCGGTCTCGATGCAGGCCGGCGCCGAGCAGGTGCTGGTGAGCGTCGCCGACAACGGCATCGGCATCGCGGCCGACCTGCTGCCGACCGTGTTCGACCTGTTCTCGCAGGCCGAGCGCACGCCCGACCGCGCCCAGGGCGGCCTGGGACTGGGCCTGGCGCTGGTCAAGAGCCTGATCGAACTGCACGGCGGGATGGTGACGGTAAACAGCGAGGGCCGCAACCAGGGCAGCGAATTCACCGTGCGCCTGCCGCGCCTGCGCCCGCAGGACGCGCCGCATGGCGCCACGCCGCCGGTCGCGGAGGCCGACGCCGGCGCCGCGCGCGCTTTGAAGGTGCTGCTGGTGGACGACAACGTCGACGCCGCCACCACCCTGGCCCTGCTGCTGGATGCCGGCGGCCACGCGGTGACGGTGCTGCACGACCCGAACGACGCGCTGGCGCGCGCCGAACATACAAGCTTCGACGTCTGCCTGCTCGACATCGGCCTGCCCGGCATGAGCGGCTACGAACTGGCGCGGCGCCTGCGCCGGCTGGCGGGTTGCGAACGGGCGATGCTGGTGGCGATTACCGGCTACGGCCAGCAATCGGACCAGGCCAGCGCCGCGTATGCGGGCTTCGACGCCTACTTCGTCAAGCCGGTGGATTCCGAACAGTTGTTCGCCCTGCTGGCAAAGGTCGTCCCTGCCTGAACGCGTGGACGGCTGCGCCGTCCACGCTGCCTTATTGAATATCGCCCTTCTGCTGCGCCTGCTCCTTCACGACGAACTCCTGCGGCTGGAAATCCTCGAGCAACTCGAACACGCCGATCGATTCCACGTGCGAAGTATGCGGGAACATATTGGCCACGCCGGCCTTGGTCATCGCATAACCGGCGTGGTGGGTCAGGATGCCGGCGTCGCGCGCCAGCGTCGACGGGCTGCACGACACGTACACGATGCGCTTGGGCATCAGCTGCGGATGCGTCAGGCGCAGTTCGGCCAGCGCCTGCGCCAGCGCGGCGGCGCCGTCGCGCGGCGGGTCCACCAGCATGCGGTCGAACCTGCCCAGCGCCACCAGGTCGTCCTTCGTCACCTCGAACAGGTTGCGGGTATAGAAGCTGGTCTTGTCGGACAGGCCGTTGGCGCGGGCGTTTTCCAGCGCGCGGGTGGTCAGCGCGTTGCTGCCCTCGATGCCGACCACTTCGCGCGCCTGGGTCGCCAGCGGCAGCGTGAAGTTGCCCAGGCCGCAGAACAGGTCGGCCACGCGCTCGTCCTTCTGCACCTCGAGCAGGCGCAGCGCCTTGGCCACCAGCAGGCGGTTGATGTGGTGGTTCACCTGGGTGAAATCGGTCGGCTTGAACGGCATGCGGATGCCGAATTCCGGCAGCGTGTAGTACAGCTCCCTGTAGCCGGGCGCATCGGGCAGCGGGTAGAACGGCGCGGCCGTCTCCGGACCCTTCGACTGCAGCCACCAGTGGATGTTCCACTGGTCGGCGAAGGCCTTGAGCAGCTTCTCGTCGGCGCCGGACAGCGGCGCCATGATGCGCAGCACCAGCACCGTGGATTCTTCGCCCACGGCGACCTCGATCTGCGGCACCTGCTCGAAGATCGACAGCGCGCGGATCAGCTCGCGCAGCGGCACCAGCATGGCCGACAGGTGGTCCGGCAGGATCTCGCAGCTTGTCATGTCGGCCACATAGGACGAATGGCGCTCGTGGAAGCCGACCAGCAGCTTGTCCTTCTTGGCCACCCAGCGCACCGAGAGGCGCGAACGGTAGCGGTAATCCCAGGTCGGGCCGTACATCGGGCGCATGATGTGCTCGGCCTTGGTCTTGCCGATGTGCCAGAGGTTATCTTCCAGCACGCGCTGCTTCATCGCGACCTGGGCCGACGGCTCCAGGTGCTGCATCGAGCAGCCGCCGCACTGCCAGAAATGCGGGCATTTCGGCTCGACGCGCATGCTCGACGCCTTTTGCAGCGTGACCATGCGGCCCGCTTCCCAGTTCTTCTTCTTGCGCAGGGTCTCGAAGCTGACGCGCTCGCCCGGCAGCGCGCCTTCGACGAAGATCACCTTGCCGGGCGAGCCGTCCTCGTTTTCCAGGTGGCCGACGCCGCGCGCGTCCATGTCGAGGGATTTGATGTTGATGAAGGTTTCTTGCATGGTCTCGAAGAAGGAGGCTGGTGAAGTCGCAATCGATGAGACGGCCGCGCTTTCAGCACGTCGCCCCTGCGCAGGCAGGGGCCCAATGTTGCGCGACGGAGCCGGGATGCGAACAGTACGACTGCGGAGGCTAAACTTGGGTCCCTGCCTGCGCAGGGACGACGGATCGGGGCCGTCAAGAATTCATAAGAAAAACGGGCCTTGCGGCCCGGCGGGCATCATAGCAAGGAATCGCGCACGACGCCACGGGCAGCCATGGCCCGTTTCAGCTTGACCAGGGCTTCCTGCTGGATCTGGCGCACCCGCTCGCGCGTCACGCCCATTTCCTCGGCCAGGGTTTCGAGCGTGGCCGGGTCGTCGTTGTCCAGGCCGAAGCGGCGCATCACCACCACGCGCTGCTTGTCCGGCAGCTTTTGCAGCCAGTCGCGCACCAGCAGGGCCATCTCGTGCTGCTCGGCATGCGAGTCGGGGCTGACGTCGCCCTCGTCGGGCAGCATGTCCATCAGGCTGCTCTGCGGGTCGTTGTCGAGCGGGGCGTCGAGCGAGGTGGCGTGCTCGGACAGCGCCAGGATATCCTGCACTTCCTCGACCGGGCGCCCGACCAGGCTGGCGATGTCCTCCGAGCTGGCGTCCTTGCCGTCGTGGTGCTGGGCCTCGAGGTGGTACTTGGCGCGCAGCACCTGGTTCAGCTCGCGCACCATGTGCACCGGCAGGCGCACCGTGCGTGCCTGGTTCATGATCGCGCGCTCGATGCTCTGGCGGATCCACCAGGTCGCGTAGGTGGAAAAGCGGAAGCCGCGCTCGGGCTCGAACTTGTCGATCGCGCGCATCAGGCCGATGTTGCCCTCTTCGATGAGGTCGAGCAGCACGACGCCGCGGTTGATGTAGTGCTTGGCGATCGAGACCACCAGGCGCAGGTTATGCTCGATCATCTTCTGGCGCGCCGGGAAATCGCCGGCCTTGGCCAGGGTGGCGAAGTGCGACTCCTGCTGGGCGCCCAGCAGCGGCTTGGCGCCGATGCGGTTCAGGTAGTGCTGGGTGGTGTCGGTGGCCAGTTCGGCCTGCAGGACGTTGCGCAGCTCCTCGACGCCGTCGGCCGCGGCCTCGGTGGCCCGGCCCTCTTCCATCGTGTCGGCGCCGTCGGCGCCATCGGCAGCGAAGTCGCCGCCATCCAGCGCCCCATCCGCTAAATCATCCGGCAAGTTTTCCGGAGTGTCTGAATCGAGCGGATCGGGCGGCAGCGTCATCGGGCGTCTCTAGCGGCTGGGCAGGAACTTCGCCGGATCGACCGGCTTCCCCTGCTGACGGATCTCGAAATGCAGTTTGACTGTGTCGGTATCGGAATTGCCCATTTCCGCGATTACCTGGCCCTTGGTCACGTTCTGACCTTCCTTGACCACGATCGTCCGATTATGCGCATAGGCCGACAGCAGGCTGTTGCTGTGCTTAACAATCACGAGATTACCATAACCTCGGATGCCACTGCCTGCATACATCACTTTCCCCGAGCCGGCCGCCATGACTTGCTGGCCCAGCTTGCCGGAAATGTCGATTCCCTTGTTTTTGCCCTCGTCGAAGGTGGCGACGATGCGGCCGTCGGACGGCCACATCCAGCTCAGCTTCTCGTCGTCGCTGGCGGTCACGGTGCTGCCGGCGACGATGCCGTTGGCGGCGACCTTCTCGGCCTTCGGATTGTCGTCCTTCTGGGCGCCGGCAAGGGTCGAATCGCTATAGGGCTTCTTGTCGCCGCGCGGTTCGGTCTTCTTCGGCGGCGCGGCCGGCTTGTCGGCGCCCGGCATGGCAATCGGCGAGGTCACGACGGCGCTCGCGCTGCGCTCGGCCGGCGCCACCTTGAGCACCTGGCCGACCTTGATGTCGTCCGCATCGGACAGGTTATTCCAGGTGACCAGGTCGCGGTAGTTCTGGCCGTGGTCGAGGGCGATGCGCAGCAGCGTGTCGCCGCGCCGCACCGTGTAGGTGCCGGCGATATCGCTGCGGACCTCGGCGGGCGGCGGGCTGGCCGGACGCGGACGGGAAATCGGCACCGACGAGGTCGGCCGGTCGATCACGGGAGCTACGCGGGTCTCGGTACTGCAGGCGGACAGCACGCCGAGGCTGATGGTCAACAGGGCTAAGCGGGGTGTTGGTTTCATTCTCTCTTAATTCTGTTACAACAAGTTGGCACTTCACACAATGCCTGGCCGCAGCGGGACAAAATGGCAGGTTTCCAGCGTCTCGCTGGTCCATTCAGACTTGCCGGTGCGGATAATACGCTGCAGGTGCTGGGTCTGGGAGCCGACGGGCGCCACCAGACGGGCGCCGATGGCCATCTGCTCGAGCAGTGCGCGCGGCACCTCGAGTCCGGCCGCCGCGAGGATGATACCGTCGAACGGTGCGGCCTGCGGGAGCCCTAGCATACCATCTCCGTACTGTAAACGCAGGTTGGCGATACGCAAGGGGCGTAAATTCGCCTTGGCGAGCTCATGCAGAGGCCTGATCCTTTCGATCGAATACACCTCCTTCGCCACGCAGGCCAGCACCGCCGCCTGGTAGCCGCAGCCGGTACCGATCTCGAGCACGCGCTGCAGCGGCTTCCCGCTGCCCTTGAGCAACTCGATCATGCGCGCGACGATATACGGCTGGGAAATCGTCTGGTTTTGCCCGATGGGGAGCGAGACATCGGCATAGGCCTGGGCCGACAGCGCCTGCTCGATGAACAGGTGGCGCGGCACGGTTTCCAGCGCCAGCAGCACCTGCGGGTCGCGCACGCCATGGCGCGCCACCTGGGCCGCCATGGCGCGGCGCGGCGCCTCGGTCGCCATCAGGTCGGAACGGGCCAGCGGCTGCTGCGGCTGGCCGGCCGGGGCCGCCGGCGCCGGCTTGCCGTGCGCGGGCGCACGCGCGGCGCCGGCCTGGCTGTTCGAACGGGCGTTCTGGGTAGCGGTCTGCGGCGTCGCCACCGGCGCCGGCGCAGCGGGCTTGCGCGCCGCCGGGCTGGTGACGGACGACAGGGGCAAAGGGAAATTGCTGCGCTTGTCGCTCATCCCAGGCCTCGCCGCAGCACGTCCAGCTGGTCGCGGTGGGTCAGGTCGACCTGCAGCGGCGTGATCGACACGCTGCCCTGCCCGGTCGCGTAAAAATCGGTGCCCTCGCCGGCGTCGCGGCAGGCGCCCGGCGCGCCGATCCAGAAGATTTCGCGGCCGCGCGGATCCTGGCCGCGGATGACCGGCTCGGAATGGTGGCGCCGGCCCAGCCGGGTCGGGGTCAGCGGCCCCATGTTTTCGTAGGGCAGGTTTGGGATGTTCACGTTCAGCAGGAAGGGCGCCTCGATCAGGTCGAAGCGGCGCATGACGACGTCGCGC
>Ga0265780_10001428_pt1 | contig 33535 bp, 31 predicted proteins | sample P1T30metagenome_FD_192432 | JGI IMG/M metagenome (GOLD analysis project Ga0265780, IMG submission 192432) | Plant litter microbial communities from East Loma Ridge, Irvine, California - P1 T30 | ecosystem: Environmental > Terrestrial > Plant litter > Unclassified | place: USA: California...
TGCGTTTTGCGGACCTGGACGGGGCACTCGGCGAACTCCGAGCGTTCTCTTGGCACTCCTGAGGGTCGAGTGCTAGAACGGTGGCAGTTGAGTCGAGGGGACTCAACGGAGACCACGAAGGAGTTGATTCCGATGACGATGAACTTCGACCCGTTCCGCGAGCTCGACCGTCTCGCCGGTTCCCTCCTGGGCGGTGCCGGCCCGCGGTCGATGCCGATGGACCTCTACCGCACGGGTGACCACTACGTCCTCGACGTCGACCTGCCCGGCATCGATCCGGGCTCGGTCGACATCGACGTGGACGGTTCCGTCCTGACCATCCGCGCCGAGCGCACCCTCGGCGCGCCGGAGGGCTCGCAGTGGCTGACCCGCGAGCGGCAGCCCGGCTCGTTCGTCCGCCAGCTGACCCTCGGTGACGGCCTCGACGCGGAGCGCATCACGGCGGCCTACGACAACGGCGTGCTCAGCATCACGATCCCGGTGAAGGAGTCCGCGAAGCCGCGCAAGATCGCCGTCGCCGTCGGCGGCGGTACCGAGCAGCTCGCGGTGGGCTCCGGCGCCGGGCAGGACTGATCGGGGGACCGTCGCCATGCTCGTCCTGCTGAACGCGGTCCTCCCGGTCCTGGTCGTCACCGTCGCGCTCACGCTGTCGAGCCTCGACCGGCGGACGGCCGCCCTCCTCGGGGCCACCGGCAGCCTGGTCGGGACCTTCCTGGCCTGGGTCGCGGCACCACGGGTGTGGGAGCAGTCGTTCCTCGTGCCGTGGGTCGCCGCGATCACCGGCACGGTCCTGCTCATCGCGGGGTGGAGCGCGATGCGCGCGTACTCGGCGCTCTTCGAGCCACCCCGGCTGGACGATGCCGACACCGCGGCCCTCGTCACGGTCGGCGGCCCGGCCCGGTCGAGATCCTGACCGCGAGACGCACCGGAGGCCCGGCGCACGTCGTGCGCCGGGCCTCCGGTCCGTCCGCCGGTCACCAGGGCGACCGGCGTCGCCTCACTCCTTGTTGAGCTTGTCCTGCACGAGCCCGGCGGTCTTCTCCACCACGTTGGGCAGTTCGGTCGTGCCGTAGAGCCGGACGTCCGGGTGCGTGGGCGGCGGCATCGGCACCGACGTCGTCGGCCCGTCGTGGTACGAGTACTCGCCCTTGCCGTCGAACGACGGGCCGCTCGCCCAGGGGCCGTTGCCGGCCTCCTTGCCGTCGGAGAAGTTGAGGTACTGGTAGTTGACCTCCTGGTTCTCCTTCGACTGCGGGAAGTTGCTCGGCACCGGGAACCCCTCGACGCCCTTCTCGCGGAGTTCCGCGGCGGCCGTCGCCCACATGTTCTGGTGCATGGTGTCGCGGGCGATGAGGAACGAGAGCAGGTCCCGCACGCCGTGGTCGTCGGTCATGTGGTAGAGCCGGGCGGCCTGCACACGACCCTGCATCTCGGCGTTCTCGTTCGCCGTGAAGTCGGCCAGCAGGTTGCCGCTGGCGGTGATGTACGAGCCCTGCCAGGGGTTGCCGTTGCTGTCCACCGGACGCGCACCGGCGCCGGCCACGATGGCGTGCTGCACGTCGGTGCCGCCGACGATGGCGGCGACCGTCGGGTCGTCCTGCACCGCGTCCTCGGTGATGCCGAGCGGGCTCTTCTCGAGCAGCTGCGCGATCATCGTCGCGAGCATCTCGACGTGGCCCATCTCCTCGGCACCGATTCCGAACACCATGTCGCGGTACTTGCCCGGGATGTGCATGTTCCACGCCTGGAACTGGTACTGCAGCGCAACGGAGATCTCGCCGTACTGGCCGCCGAGCACCTCCTGCAGCTTGCGCGCGTACACGGCGTCGGGCTTGTCCGGCGTCGACTTGAACTGGAGTTCCTGCTTGTGGAAGTACAAATCCTGCTCCTTCGTTCGTTCGTGCGACCGGGAGGGGCCGCTTCTCTGGGTGCGACCGGTCGGTCGCGGGTCGTCAGAGGATGGGGGTGCCGCCGGTGACGGCGACGCGGGCGCCGGACGCGTAGCTGCCGTCGTCACTGGCCAGCAGGACGTAGACGGGGGCGAGTTCGGCGGGTTGTCCGGGGCGGCCGAGCGGGGTCTGCTTGCCGAACTGCTCGACCTCCTCCGGCGGCATGGTGGAGGGGATGAGCGGCGTCCAGATCGGACCGGGCGCGACGCTGTTCACGCGGATGCCGCGCTGCCCTAGCAGCTGTGCGAGGGCGGCGGACAGGTTGGCCACGCCGGCCTTCGTGACGTCGTACGGCGCCAGGTCCGGCTTCGGGTTGTCGGAGTTCACCGAGCTCGACCCGATGATCGACGACCCCGGGCCGAGGTGCGGCAGCGCGGCCTTCACGAGGTGGAAGTACGCGCTGAGGTTCGTCGCCAGCGTGTGGTCCCACTCCTCGTCGCTGATCTCCTCGAGCGTCTCGTGGGTCATCTGGTACGCGGCGTTGTTGACGAGCACGTCGAGCCCGCCGAGCTCGTCGACCGCCGTCTGGATGATCGACCGGCAGGTCGCCGGGTCGCTCACGTCGCCGGGGAGCAGCACGGCCTTCCGGCCCGCCTCCTCGATCCAGTGCTTCGTGTCCTGCGCGTCGTCCTCCTCCTCCGGGAGGTAGCTGATCAGGACGTCGGCGCCTTCGCGGGCGAACGCGATCGCGACGGCCTTGCCGATGCCGCTGTCGCCGCCCGTGATGACGGCACGCTTGCCGGTCAGCTTGCCGGAGCCGCGGTACGACTCCTCGCCGTGGTCGGCCGTCGGCGTGAGCTCCTGGTCGCTGCCCGGCGGGCGCTGCTGGTCGGTCATGTCACTCCCTCGCGGTCGTCGATCGTCGTCGCGGCCGATGGTCGGCGGACGGCGCTGAGCGCACGTCCGGGCTGGACGGATCACGCGGTCGCCCTGTCCAGATCGCGCGGAGCCGCGCACGACGAGACCGGGCCCCGGGCGCTCGGACAGCGCACGATCCAGCGGTGACCGGGTGGCGGACGGGAGGCGCGGTGCGGGCCCGCCCCGCGCCTCCCGACCGGCGACCGGTCACCCTCCGCCTTCACCCGACAGGATGACGGGCTTCCGTCCCTGGCCCGATGCCGGGGGTGAGCCACACTCACGATGCTGGTGGCATGGAGTCCTCGACCAAGCACACGATCGCCACCCTGCTCGTCTGCGCCGCGATCGTCGCCGTGACGGCCACGGCGCTCATCGCGATGTCCCCGACCCCGTGACCGCCAGCCCCGCCGGGCCGCGTGCGATGATCGTCCCGTGACGGACCGGCGCTCGTTCCTCCGGCCGCTCCCCGCCCGGTCGATCGCCGCCGACGCCGCGTGGGCGGGCCTGGCGGCGCTGCTCTTCACCGCACCGATCGAGGTCGAGCTCGAGCACGCGAGCCCCGTGGCCGTCGTCGCGGCCACCGTCGCGATCGGGTTGCGTCGCCTGTCGCCGAGCGGCGCGCTCGTGACGACCGTCGTGCTCGGAGTCGTGCAGGTGTGGAACGGCGAACGGCCGTCCCTGGTCGACCTGGCGATCGCCGTGGTCATCGGCAGCGCCGCGATCGTCGGCACCCGCACCGAGGCGGTCCTCGCCGGCGTGCTCGCCCTGGTCGCCGGGGCGACCGGTTCGATGTACCTCGCCAGGACCGGTTTCCGCTACGCCGTGCTGCTGAACGGCCCGCCCGAGCAGGCCGCCATCGTCCTCGCCGCGCCCGCGCTGGTCCTGCTCGCGGTGTGGGCGATCGGGCTCGCCGCGCGCGCCGTCCGCTCGCAGAACGCGGAGTCCGTCCGACGCGCCGACGCCGAGGCCGCCGCCACCCGGGCCGAGGCGGTCGCGAACCGGGCGGAGGCGGTCGCGACCCGGGCGGTCGACGAGGCCGAGGCCGAGCGCATCCGCGCCGACATCGCCCGCGACGTGCACGACGTCGTCGGCCACTCGCTGGCCGTCATCATCGCGCAGGCCGACTCCGTGCCGTTCCTCGACGACGAGGCACGCATCCGCGAGGTGAGCGCGACGATCGCGAGCACCGCCCGCAGCTCCCTCGTCGAGGTCCGACAGGTTCTCGGGCACATCGACGGGTCGGACGCCGCCCACGACCCGGCCTCCTTCGACGAGATCGTGCAGGGCATCCGCGAGGCGGGGGTGGACGTCGACCACGCGGTCCGCGGGGTCGCCCGACCGCTCGGCGCCACGCACGGCACGGCGGCCCGTCGCGTCCTGCAGGAGATGCTGACGAACGCGCTCCGGCACGGCGTCCCCGGCGGTGCCGTCCGCGTCCGCGAGACCTGGCGCTCCGCGGACCTCGTGCTCGAGGTCGAGAACGCCGTCCCGACGGCGACGCTGCCCGTCGGCGCCGGCCTCGGACTCGACGAGCTCGGACTCGACGAACTCGCCCTCGACGAGTCCGCCCGGCACGACGACGGCCGGGCGCCCACGTCGGACCGTCCGCGCGGCTCCGGCCGGGGGCTGACCGGCATGCAGACCCGACTCACGACCATCGGCGGCTCCTTCGACGCCGCCGTCCTGGACGACGTGTTCTCCGCACGCGCCCGCATCCCGTTCGACGTCCATGGGGGGACCGACCGATGACCGAACCGATCCGCATCCTGCTCACCGACGACCAGGCGCTCTTCCGCGCCGGGCTCCGCGTCGTGCTCGACGCCCAGGACGACATGGTCGTCGTCGGCGAGGCGTCCGACGGCGCGGAGGCACTCGCCCGCATCGCCGAACTCCGGCCGGACGTCGTGCTGCTCGACATGCGCATGGCCGGGATGGACGGCGTCGAGACGGTCCGGCAGCTGTTCTCCGGCGCGGTCGACGGTCCACTCCCCCGCGTCATCGTGCTCACGACGTTCGGACTCGACCCGGCGGCGGCGACGGCGATCCGCCTCGGCGCGAGCGGCTTCCTCCTCAAGGACACCACCCCGCCGTTCCTGTTCGCCGCGGTGCGGGCCGTGCACGAGGGCAGTTCGGTGATCGCGCCCAACGACCTCTCGCAGCTGTTCGGCGTCGACGTCGAACGCGCCCCCGCACCGCAGCCCCCCGCCTTCCAGACGCTGACGGACCGGGAGCGCATCGTGTTCGGCTGGGCGTCCCGCGGGCTGTCGAACGCGGAGATCGCCGCGAAGGAGTTCGTGACCGAGTCGACCGTGAAGACCCAGATCTCGAGCATCCTCGGGAAGCTCGCCCTGCGCGACCGGGTGCAGCTCGTCGTGTACGCGCACGACCACGGGCTGGCCGGGGCGCGCGCGCAGGACTGAGGATCCTGCCTCGAGCGTACGGACGGGTTCAGCAGGTGCTCGCTGGTCGGCCTGGCGACGGGCGAGTGTCCAGCGGCTGCCCCGAGCGCTCGACGGTGACCGCCGAGCTGGCCCGTCGGAGGCGACGCCCTCGACGATCCGCCGGTGGCGAGGTCCGCGGGTGCAGCGGGCGGCCCCCGGTGTCTCCCTGGCCATGCCGACCACCGGTCCGGAACAGACCGTCACAGGAAAAATTGCTGCGAGATCTACCGAAATGCTGGCTGGTCTGGCATGTTGGCGGGGGCGAGGGAGCCAGAGGCGCTCCAGCCTTCACGGGAAGGACCATCAATGATGCAACGACGACGTTTACATCCGTGGCTGTCCGGAGTTGGGCTGCTCGGTATCGCAGGGGCAGCTGTGTTCGCAGCGGGCACCCCCGCGGTCGCCGCCAGCAGCTGTACGCCGGAGCCCGGCTACGCGCACTGCCAGGTCTTCGACCACACGGGGAAGGCGGAATCGTTCGCCGTCCCGGCCGGCGTGGACACGGTCCACGCGATCATGTGGGGCGGCGGGGGCGGCAGTGGCGAGCTGAACTCCGTCACGAATACAGCAGGTAGCGGCGGCGGCGGCGGATACGCGGACGGGGATGTCGACGTCCGTGGGGTCGGCGCACTCACCGTCACGGTCGCTGGCGGTGGAAGCGGCGGACAGCATGGGAGCTGGGTGAGCGGTGGGACCGGCGGTGGTGGGTCCGCCGGTTTTGGTGTCAACTCGGGTGGAGGTGCTGGCGGTGGCGCCTCATCGGTTGCACCAGCCGGCGACACGGCGCGGTCCGTCATCGCGGGCGGTGGCGGTGGCGGTACTGTCAGCACGCTTGCCCCTGGCGGCGCCGGAGGCGGGCAGTCTGGTGCGGCCGGGGGAGGGACACATGGCGGTGGCGGTGGCCATGGTGGCACCGGTGGCACCGGTGGAGCGACCGGGAACGGCCCCGGGACTGCCGGTGCGAATGGCAGCGTGACGACCGGGGGCTCGGGCGGCAACAGCGGTGCCGGGGGCGGTGGCGGTGGCGGCGGCTATGGAGGTGGGGGTGGCGGCGGCACCGACACCTCCGGCGGGGGCGGCGGCGGCGGCGGTCGCGGCGGGGTTGGCGGTTCGACGGTCGCCGGATCCGGTGCGACGCCCGGCCACGCCTCGGGCACCTTCTACAGCAGCGGAATCGGGGCCGGTGGCACCAACGGCGGCAACGGCGGGAACGGCCGAGTCGTGTTGGAGTGGAACGAGACCACCCGTGTGAACGTGGCGGATGGGAACAACCAAACCGTCTCCGGAGGTGACGTGTTCGCTCCCCTGTCCGCCGCTGTGAAGACCGCGTCCGGGACACCGGTGTCGGATACGGACGTGTCGTTTCGGATCCAGGACGACGGTGGCACCGGGACCGCGTTCCGCGGCGGTGACCCCGACATCGTGACCACCAACCGGGATGGTGTCGCGACCACGGACCGGCAGCTGATCGCTGGCCCTCGCGAGGGAACCGTGCAAGTGCGCGCAACCGTGGGGTCCGCGTCCGTGGACTTCGTACTCCACGTCGGTGCCGTCGTCGCGCAGCGCGTGGCGATCACCGACGGTGACGATCAATCCGCTGAGGCCGGGGCCCGCTACGGCACCGACCTCGCCGCTCGCGTGGAGACCAACACCGGGCTCGGTGTCGGCGGTGTCCCGGTCACCTTCACCGTGCTGGGCAACACGGGAACGCGGTTCGACACCACGAAGACTCCCGGCGCGCATCTGACAGCCTCGGATGGCACCAGCGTCGTCGTCACCAGCGTCACCGATGACAGCGATCCGAAGCACAACGGCACCGCGACCGCACCACCCATGATCGCCGGCCCACAAGCCGGTCCCTTCATGGTCGAAGCGAGAGCTGACGGAGTCACAAAAGCGGCCACGTTCACAGAACAAGTGGTCCCGGGAACCCCCACGCATCTGCAGATCGATTCCGGCGACGGGCAGGAGACTGCCCCGTACACGCCGTTCCCACACAACCTCCGTGTGAAGGCGACGAACTCGGCCGGCGCAGCCGTGGAGGGTGTCGGGGTGCACTTCGAGATCCGCGGCGCGACCGGCACCGCTTTCGCCGACGGCACGAACACCGCCGATGAGATCACCGATGAAGACGGTCTCGCTGGCACACCCCGTCTCGTCGCGGGTGACTCGGGCTCCGTGACCGTCGTCGCGACCGCCGACGACGGGGCCCAAGTGTCCTTCCACCTCACCGTCAGCGGCAACACCCACCTCGGCAAGAACCCGGTCACCGGAACCACCAGGTGACCTCAGCAGTGCGCTGAACTGCGCCCCGTTCGTCGTCGAACTGATCAACGCAGCAACGACGAGCGGGGCGCAGTCGCATGTGCACGACGCGCAACCTCGGCAGCGGCGACGATCTGCTAAGTTCACCTCTGCTGGTTTCCGTCACAACCGCACCAGCGGGCGGTCCCGGCTCGGTCACGATGAAACTTCACGGAAGACGAGCGGCGCCTGTTCCCGGAGTCCGGGGCAGCCACGCGTCCACTGCCCCGTCTGGCCCAGCAACGAGGTACACATGCGCTGTGCTGATGATGCCGAGCGCAGTGTTCGCGCGAACCAGCGGCGCGATCCCACTACTGGTCGCTGCGGACAGGAACCCGCAATCCACCCGCCCGTTCGCTGTCTGCGCGTGCACAGTGACCAGCCCGGAGGACCGATCGCGTCTCAAGAGAGCGGGAAAATCCGCCTCCGCGCCGTGCCGCGCCCGCAGGTTCACGTTGAGGTCGTGCCACACGATCACCGGTTCGAACGGCGTTATCGGCACGGACACCGCCGGACATCCGTCATCGAATGAATCATCAGGCACGGGGTCACGTTCACCACTCCGTGTGCGGACCTGGCAGACGGTCCAACCGACCGCAGCGATGGTCGCCAACGGCAAGCCGAATTCCGCGCCTGTGGCGCCGGCCGTGGCACCCAGGATCGTAATGGCTATGCCGGATACCTGCAGGGAGACGGCGCCCATCAACGCCGGGGATGACGAGGCGCCGCACCAGATCGATCAGTGCGTCCGCATGTGCTTCCCGGATCTCCGGGTCGGCCAGAGCGTCGTGCTTGACGGCAGCGGTGAGGTACTCGATGACGGCGGTACGGGCATCATCCCATCGCAGCGATTGCTCCACCATCCGGTGGTCGGCGACAAACTTCGGTGGTGTCGCTGACGTCTGCGTCGTGCGAGAGTCCTTCCAGTGGTGAAACTCTGGACTTCATACCCAAAGGCGCCATGTCCACGTCATCAAAACCCGTCGTCGCCGGGCTTCTCGGGATGCACGCCGTGTCCGTCTACCAGAGGCACCAGGTCGAGGTCAACCGCGATCGGCGCCGACTGGCTACATGACGACCATCACAGACGGTCTCTGCGACAGAACGCCGTCGGACCGCGTCCCGACGCACGAGGAGCTACACCGAGCGCAGCGGATTCAGCCGAGTGCGGCGGCCTCGTCCAGGACCCACCGCCGCCGGGTCGTGGGCGAACCGCCCGAGGAAGAGCCCGCAGATGCGACCGCCTCCGCGGGTGAGCAGCCCCGGCCCGGCGCTCCCGCTGTAGACGACCCGCGAGCCCGCGAACGCCGGGCGGTCGGCCAGGTACCGCTCGACGCCGTCGAGGACGCCGACGACGTGCTCGTCGGGCGCGGGTGCCGGCGCGCCGATGGCCCAGACGGGCTCGTACGCGACGGTGACCCGGCCGGTGCGGCCGGCCCCCTCGGCGCTGCCCGCCATGCCCGGGACAGGGGTACGCCCTCGTCGACACGGGCACGGAACTCCTCGTGGTTGCCGAACTTCGTCACATCCACGTGGATCATCCCGCCGGGCGCGTTGTGCTCGTAACGCCGGATCGGCTCCCCGGTGATCCGGTCGATGTGGGAGAGCCGGTTGATGCGGCACCGCACCAGGACGGCGTGCACCGTTGACGCCGGCAGGCCGAGCTCGCCGCCGATCTGCACTGGCCCGAGGCGACGCCGCCACCTCGCTTTCACGATCTGTTTCACCAGTGCCGGCGGCGTCTTCGCGGGCATTCGCCGTGGGCGGCTGGATCGATCCGCCATCCCCGCAGCACCCTCGGTCCGATACCGAGCAGCCCACTTCCGGGCGGTGACGGGTGACACCATGAACATCTTCGCCGCGGTGGTCGCGGACCATCTGCCCTCGACGATCAGCCTGGCGAGACGAAGACGGGCGCGCGGGGTCAGCGCAGCGTTAGCGTGGGACACGAAGGCCTCCTGGTGAGTGAAGCGGTTCCTAGACAGCTCCACTCCACCACCGGGAGGCCTTCTTCGATCAGTGCGTCAAAGACCGCCCGACGACACAACGTCCCTGGACATCACAGTTAGCGAGACCGGTGGTTTTGTGCCGGCGAGGTCCAGGACGGGGAGCAGGGGGCGTCGTAGTCGGCAGAGTCTCCCCTCCGCAGCGGCACAGGAGGCACGGTGCGGCGTGAGGGCGAGGTCGCCGCGCCAGAACCCACAGCCGGCGCTTCGCCGTACTGGGGCCTCGGTGCCGACTGTTCCGAGTTGGCATGACCGGAGCGGTCCTGCTCGGCGTGGTCATGCAGTCGGCGGTCGATGTCGTCGACGCGGGCCTGCGCGGCCGCGAGTGCTTCGGTGTGTGGAGAAGGCGCACCGATGCGCCGCTCGACGGCGGTGAGCTCCACCCGCGCTTCTTCGAGTTCGACGGTCACGCTGCTGAGCGAGCGAGGGATTGAGTGCACCCGGTGCTCGAGTTGTCGGATCAGTCCGATACCGCCGTTGTGGACCTCGTCCATGCTGGCGTGAGCTGAGGTCCGTGGGACGTTCCGGTGAATCCGGCAGAACCGGCGGCGAGAGCTGGACGGGCGCGGCCGGAAGCGGGATCACCGGCAGCCACGCGTTCACCGGTGGTCGATTGCCCGGCCTCGTGCTCGGCACCGTGGTGCTCGTCGGGCTCGGGCTCCTCGACGTGGGTGGAAACTGGCGACGAAGCTGCAGCACGTCCGACGTCACTGCCCCCGCTACGCGGAGTGCGACGCGTCGGCTCGGGACCGGAGGCGCACCGCGTCGATGTGGTGCCGCATCGCGTCGACGGCGGCGGCCGCGTCCACCGCGAGGGCGTCGAGGATCGCCCGGTGCTCGTGCACGGCACGGTCCGTGTCGTCGTCGCCGCCCTCGACCATCTGCCGCATGCGGTGCACCCGGGTCGTGATGACGGCGGACATCTCCTCGAGGAACGGGTTCCGCGTCGCGTCGAAGATCAGCTGGTGGAACCGCCAGTCGCTCCGGAAGAACCGCGCCATCAGCTCCTCGGACGCCTCGCTCGCACCGACCACGGCGACCTCGCGCGCCACGGACTCCTGCTCGTCGAGGGCGGCGGCGAGCCGTGCTCGCAGCGCCTCGACGTCACGCCGCGCGGCGAGTTCGACCGCGCCGCTCTCGAGGATGAGCCGCGCGTCGAAGAGCGCCTCGAGCTGGTCGCCGGCGAGCGGTGGCGACACCCGGTACCCCTTGTTCGCCTCACGCGTGACGAGCCCGGTGCGTTCGAGCTGCACGAGCGCCTCGCGCACCGGGGTCGGCGACACCCCGAGGGTGCGGGCCAGCCCGTCGATCGACAGGCGCATGCCCGGTTCGACGTCGTGTCCCATGAGGACCTCGAGCACCCGGTCGTAGACACGGTCACGGAGGCCGAGCTGGGTGATGCGCTCGGAACCGAACCCGGGCATCGTGCTCGTCATGGAACGATCATAGAGAATCGACGATCACCTCCTGACCGCCCCGACCGATCGGCGACCCGTCCCGAGGCGCGGCGGACCGCACCCCTCCGGCTCGCGGGCGCGGCGCCGGAGGGGTGCGGACGCGGTCACGTCCGGGCGGGTCAGTTGTACGCGGCCAGGCGGTTCGGCGCCGTGTTGCCCGCCGGGGTGGGGACCGCTCCGCCGACACCGTTGACGACGCTCGAGATCGTGCCGACGTCCCCGAGCGACACCGTCACCAGGCCGTGGGCGCGGACGCCCGCGGTCTGCGGCAGCTCGAACGCCCGGTCGGCGTGCACGGCGGGGTTGGTGTTGAAGAAGCAGTAGACGCCACCGCCCCAGATCTCGTGCCGCGTCACGCCCGCCGCGACCTTGTACGCGGCGTACCCGGCGCCGGTCGGGCTCTGCCACGAGGCGTTGTCCGGGACGTCGTACGGCATCTCGTTCTGGAAGAAGATCGTCCTGCCGTCCTCACCGTTCCACTGCACCTCGTACTTCTGGTAGTGCTCGACGAACAACCCGGTCGCCAGGACGTCGTTGCCGTTCACCTCGACACCCGTCGCGCCGGTGTTCACCGTCCAACCAGTGGCCGCTCCGCCGTGGTCGGCCCGCCAGGCCCAGATGTGGTCCACGAGGGTGTCGTCCGCGTTCACCTGCAGGGTCGTCGTCGCCCTGCCCTGGATGCTCGAGCCGACCCGGAAGAAGACGTCCTGGATGCTCTGCGGGTCCGCGGCGTGGTCGACGTGCGAGCCCGTCGTGCCGAGGCGGACCAGCTGCGCGCTGTTCTGCGTGCCGGCGTCCACGACGAGGTTCGACACGTTCACCCCGGCGACGTCGTTCGTGGTCAGGACCGCGTTGCCCGCGGTCGGCACGAGCGTCGGGAAGCCGATGCCGGTGACGACGGTGTCCGCGCGGGTGACGGCGATCGGGGCGTTCAGCTGGTAGGTGCCCGGCGTGAAGAACAGGTTCAGCCCCTGCGCGAGCGCACTGTTGATCGTGGCCGCCGAGTCGCCGGGGTGGGCGACGTAGAAGTTCCGCATCGGGATGTCCGTGCCGGCCGTGTTCGGCCAGGTCGCACCGCTCGAGTTCTGTCGGAGGGACGGCACGAACACGTGGTACTTGTTCGACGAGTCCACCCAGAGGTAGGGCTTCTCGCGGGTCGTCGGCGTCGAGCCGAGCGTCGTGTAGCTCTTCGAGAAGTCGTTCGCCGGGGCGCCCTGCACGCCGGAGAACGTCAGGTTCCAGTTGCCGCCCTGCCACGACCCGATCGTGGAGTTCCGCGTGTACCACTGCTGCTGGGAGCCCGACGTGACGGTGCCGTCGACCCTCGTGTCGGCGATGTAGCCGCCGGAGGAGTACCCCTGACCGCCGTCCTGGTTCGACGGCCCCATCGTCAGGTTGCCCTTGACGTGCACCCGACGCATGGGCGCGGCCTGCGACACGGCCCAGCGGTCGGTGCCGCCCTCGGGGACGACCGCCAGGTTGTCGAGCGACCGCCAGAAGTTCTGTGTGGCGTTCTTCTCGTCGCCGGCGTTCCAGCCGGAGTCGACGTTCAGTGCGCCGGTGATCGTGACGTCGTCCGGGTTCTTCCCGAGTCCGGCGATCGAGGTGTAGAAGCCGAGGTTGGCCCACACCCGTCCGTAGTTGCCCGGCTTGAACAGGAAGGCGTACCGCTGCGACCCGAACTGTGCCGTGGTGCTGCGGAGTTGTGAGCCGAACGCGGCGTCGACGTCGGCCTGGATGGTCGACGCCGGCACCGAGGGGTCGTAGATCTTGACGTTCCTCCCGAAGTCCGGGGTGTCCGTCGTCGGTACCGCCGCCTGTGCCTGCAGCGCCGGCGCCACCGCGCCGATCAGGCCGACCGCGGTCACCGCCGCAAGGAGCTTGCTCATCCGTCGTCGCATGATGCTCGATTCCTCATCGGTGCGGCCCCGTTGCCGCACGCGACAGACGCTAGACCCGATCGAGCGCGCGGTCAGTCGGACGATCGGAGGACCGGGACTGTCCCTCGGTACGGGATGGCGACCGGGGTCGCACGGCTACCGTGCAGGGCATGACGTACATCGACCTCACCGACAGGACCGCGCTCGTCACGGGCTCGACGCAGGGCATCGGCCTCGCGATCGCCATCGATCTCGCCCGGGCCGGTGCGTCCGTCGTCGTCAACGGCCGGAGCGAGGACAGCGTCGGCCGCGCGATCCGGGACGTACAGGACGCGGTGCGGGACGTCGACGTGCAGGGCGTCGCCGCCGACCTGGCGACCGACGACGGGGTCGCCGCGGTGCTCGAGCGGTTCCCGAGCGTCGACGTGCTCGTGAACAACCTCGGGATCTTCGGCAGTCGCGACCCGTTCGCCATCACGGACGACGAGTGGCGACGCTACTTCGAGGTCAACGTCCTCGCCGGGATCCGACTGATCCGGGCCTACCTGCCCGGCATGACCGAGCACGGGTACGGACGGGTCGTCTCGATCGCGAGCGACTCCGCCGTCGTCATCCCCGCCGAGATGATCCACTACGGCATGACGAAGACCGCGCTCCTGGCCGTCTCGCGGGGCTTCGCGAAGGCCGTGAAGGGAACCGGGGTCACCGTCAACACGGTCATCGCCGGACCGACCCACACCGCGGGCGTCGAGGACTTCGTCGAGAAGATGGTCGGCAGCGACCTGCCCTGGGACGAGGCGCAGCGCGAGTTCATGCGGCAGCACCGCCCCCAGTCCCTCGTCGAGCGGCTGCTCGAGCCCGAGGAGGTCGCGCACATGGTGACCTACCTGGCGTCGCCGCTCGCGTCCGCGACCACGGGCGGCGCGCTCCGGGCGGACGGCGGGTACGTGGACGCGATCCTGCCCTGAGCGCACGCGGCCACGCACGAGCACGCCGCCACCCGGGGCACGCCGCCGCTCAGTACAGGGCGTCGATCCCCACCAGGTCGCCGAGCCCGAGCGTCCGCTGCGCGGTCTCGCACGTGGTGGACGCCGGCTTCATCACGAGTCCGCTGTTCTGCGCCGTGTGTCCCAGGCCGAACGCGTGCCCCCACTCGTGCGTCGCGACGCCCCGCAGGTCGAAACGGGACCCGGAGCACGTGCTCGAGGCGGACCACTGCTGCGCGGTCGTGTAGCGCTGGTCGACCTCGACGGCGACGCCCGACCGCGACCACACGCAGGTCACCGCGAGCGTCCCGGCGCGGAGCGACCCCCACCCGACCACGCTCGTGCCGCTCGACGCGCCGCACCCACCGGTCGCGGTCACGCCGGCGGCCTGCGTGGTGGTGCCGGCCAGCCGTTCCGCGGCGGCGGAGGTCACCTTCCGGCCGCACGCGGCGGTCGCACCGGTCCAGGCGTCCGCACCGGCGCGGACGGTGGCGGCCCCGTTGACCTTCTGCCCGGCCGGGTTGTACCGCCACGAGACCGGCGCCGACCAGCGGTACCCGAGCTTCGCGTACGACCGGTTCGTGCAGCTCGAGGTGGTCGCCCTGACGGCGGTCGTGCCCGCGGCCGACGCGGTGCCGTGCAGCCCGACGACCCCCGTCCGACGCTGTGCGGCCTTCCGTTCCTGCTGCACGGCCCGTGGCGCGCCCGCCCACTCGTGGTCGACCGCGACCGCGACGCCGTTGCGTCCGGTGTTGGTGATCGACACGTCCCCGCCGTCGTCCACGCCGGACGCGGCGACCGGCAGCGCCGAGACGGTCGTGCCGGCCGCGGGAACGGTGAAGCGCCGCCCGTCCGGCAGCACGACGGTGCCCGACGTCACGGCGCACCCGCTCGCGAGCGCCGCGACCGTGATCCGGTCCCCGCGGCAGGTCGGCGTCCCCGCCGTCGCCGGGACGGCGCCGATGGACGCGATCCCGATGGCCGACGCGACGACGGCGGCCAGCGCGATCGCTCTCCTCGCCGCTCGTGCGGTGACGGACGACTCGTGCACGGTCGTGCTCCTCCTGATCCGCGCACCGACCCGATCTCGGCACGCCGCCAGCAAGTGTGCGAAGCGGCCCGGATCGCGGTCAACCCCCCGAACTGGACGTGGATCGCCTCCGGACCGCTGCGTCCGCCGTGTCCGCAGCGCGGGGTACAGGCGTCCTGGGAGTCCGGCGGGCGCGCGACGTAGGAACGAGGCATGCCGACCACCGTGTTCTGCCTGCACGCCCTCGGATCGAGTTCCGAGGAGTTCGCGGGGCTCCGCTCCCGGCTCGCCGGCACGGTCGACCTCGTCGGCATCGACCTGCCGGGCTTCGCGTCGGCCTCGTCCGCCACGGGCACGACGGTCGAGGAGATGGCGCAGCTCGTCGAGCGGGCCATCGGTCGGAGCGGGGTCACCTCGTGGGCGCTCCTCGGGCACTCGATGGGCGGGAAGGTCGCCTCGGTCGTGGCGTCCCGGACCATCGACGGGTCGAACGGCCTGTTCGGGCTCCGGGCCGTCGTGCTGCTCGCCGCGTCCCCGCTGTCCCCGGAGCCGATGGCCCCGGAACGCCGCCGGGACATGCTCGCCTGGGCGGCGGACGGCGGGATCGGCGCGGACGGCGGGACCGGCCCGCACGGCGGGACCGGCCCGCACGGCGCGACCGGCCCGCACGGCGCGATCGGTGCGGACGAGGCCGAGACCTTCGTCGACGCGAATACCGACAGCCCGCTCGCCCCGGAGGCGCACGCCACGGCCGTGCAGGACGTCCGGCGCGCCGCACCGCAGGCGTGGACGGACTGGCTCCGCCGCGGCAGCCGCGAGGACTGGTCCACGACCTTCCCCGCGGACCCCGTGCCCGCCCTCCTGCTCGCCGGCGCCGCGGACGGGGACCTCGGCCCGGAGGCGCAGCGATCCCTGAACCTGCCGCACTGGCCGAACGGCGAGTTCGCGGTCGTCCCCGGTGCCGCCCACCTGCTGCCGTGGGAGCGCCCGGACGAGGTGGCCGACCGCATCCGCGACTTCTGGGAGCGCCGGGTCGACCACGGTCCGGTCGTGCCGGAGGAGACCGCGCGCGTGATCGCCTCGCCGCGGGTCAGCGCCCGGATGCGCGGCGTGCTCGCCGTCCGCGCACTGCCCGACGACCCCCACCGGGAACCGCGGGCGCTCACCCGCCAGCAGCTCGACACCCTGCGCGCCGTCGCCCGGGTCGTGGTCCCGCAGACCGGCGAGCGCCCGCTCGACCTCGCGCTCCGGGTCGACGACCAGCTGGCCGACGGACTCGGCGACGGCTGGCGTCCGGACGGCCTGCCCGCCGACGTGGAGGCCTACCGCACCGGGCTCGACGCGCTGCGGGACGAGGCGCTGCGCGGCGACGAGCACCTCGCGACCGTGCTCGAGGCGGTGACCGCCGGCGAGTACGTCCCCCGGTCCGGACCGTTCGACGCGCACCGGCTCCGCGCCTGGGCCGAGGACGCGGCGACCGACCTCGCCAAGCAGTGGGTCGCGCACCCGGCGACGATGGCCGCGATCGACTACGACGGCTTCGCCAACGGCGGCGACGGCGTCCGCAAGCAGGGCTTCCTGCTCCTCGGAGCTGGCGAGCGCGAAGCATGGGAACCGACGGGAGCCGCACGATGAGACTCGACCACCAGCGCCGACACGACGAGGACGAGGTCGTCGACGTGGTCGTCGTCGGCACCGGCGCGGGCGGGGCACCGCTCACGGCCACCCTCGCCCGTCGCGGGCTGCGCGTCGTCGCGCTCGAGGCGGGGCCGAACACGGAACCGACCGACCACGTCCCCGACGAGGTCGAGGCCCCCGGCGACATCAACTGGATGGGCGAACGCATCAGCGGCGGCAGCTCCCCGACGGCCTTCGGACCGAACAACAGCGGCACCGGCGTCGGCGGCTCCACCCTGCACTGGGGCGCGTTCACCCCGCGGCCGAACGCGCGCGACATCCGGCTCCGCACCGACAGCGGGGAGGGCCGGGACTGGCCGATCCACCACGACGAGCTGGTCCGGTGGATCGAGCAGGTGGAGCACGACGTCGGCGTCGCCGGACCGGAGCACTACCCCTGGGACCCGGCGCGCCGCTACCGGATGGGTCCGCCGCCGCGGAACGCCTCCTCGGACATGATGGTGCGCGGAGCCGCGGCGGTCGGGATCACCGCGGCCGACGCCCCGGTCGGGCTGACCACCGAGGACCGGCACCAGGCGCACCACGGCCTGCGCCAGGCGTGCGTCTCGTGCGGCTCGTGCCACCAGGGCTGCCGGAACGGCTCGAAGGTGTCGATGGACACCACCTACCTGCCCGCCGCCGTGGCCTCCGGCGCCGAGATCCGTCCCGACGCCTTCGTGCACGGCATCGAGCTCGACGCCACCGGCCGGGTCGAGGCCGTCGTGTACCGGCAGGGCGGTCGCGACCACCGGCAGCGGTGCCGCTCGCTCGTGCTCGCCGCCGGCGGGATCGAGACGCCGCGCCTCCTGCTGCACACCGGGGTCGCGAACAGCAGCGGGCAGGTCGGCCGCAACTTCACGGCCCACGGCGCGACCCAGGTGTGGGCGCGGTTCGACGAGTCGATGCGCTCGTACCGCGGCTACCCGTCCTCGATCATCACCGAGGACTTCGTCCGCCCGGCCGACGCGGACTTCGCCGGCGGGTACCTCATCCAGAGCCTCGGCGTGCAGCCGCTGACCCTCGCGACCACGCTCGTCCGCGGCGGCGGGCTCCGCGGCGCGGCGCTCGTCCGGGCGATCCGCGACTACCCCCACCTCGGTGGCGTCGGCATCAACGCCGAGTGCCTGCCCTACGACGACAACCGCCTCGTGCTCGCCGACGAGACCGACGAGCACGGCGTCCCGAGGGCCCGCGTCGCCTTCTCCCCCGGTTCCAACGAGGAGGCGATCACCCGCCACGCGGTCCGCACCATGACCGCCATCGTCGAGGCCGCCGGCGGGCAGGACGTCCGCGTGCTCGACCGGACCGCGCACACCGTGGGGACGGCGCGCATGGGCACTGACCCCGGCGATGCGGTGGTCGACGCGGCCGGCCGGTCGTGGGACGTCCCGAACCTCTGGATCGTGGACAACTCGGTGTTCCCGAGCTCCCTCATCGCGAACCCGGCGCTCACGATCATGGCGCTGTCGCTCCGGACCGCCGACCGGATGCTCCGCGACGACGCCGCCGCCGACCGCGAGCAGGCGACCGCCGTCGCCGCCTGACCCGCACCGGCGTGGTGGCCGACCTATGCTCGGCACATGACCGAGCCAGCGCAGCTGCCCGCCACCACCACGACCCGACCGGTCCTCGTCACGGTCGCCGTGGTCCTGTGGCTGGTCGTCGCCGTCGTCGGCGCGGTCCGCACCGCGGCCAGCGTGCTCGTCAGCGTGGGGACCGACGGACCGTGGATCGTCGTACCCGGGGTGGTCACGGTGGCCGTCTGGGTGGCCCTGGCCTGGGGTGCCACCCGGCTCGCGAGGGGTTCCGCCCGCGCCCGGTTCTGGCTCGCCGTGTTCGGTGCGCTGGCCTTCCTCAGCGCCGCCGCGCCGCCCTACGGCCTCAACACGGTGAACGGCGGCCTGCTCGGTGCCGCTGCGCTCCTGCCCTACCTGCCCGCGTCGCGGCCGTTCTTCCCCCGGACGCTCCGGCCGGTGCGGCCGGAGGAACGCCGCGTGGTCGCATGGGACCCCGAGACCGGCGAGCCGATCCGGGAACGCGACTGACGCGACCGACCGACGGACGGGAGGCTCCCCACCAGCTGGTGGGGAGCCTCCCGTCCGTCAGGTGGTCACGTGACGTCCGCCGCTACGCGCCGTGCGCCTCCTCGGACACCGGCTGCCACTCGCGCCACGTCGCCAGCCGCGACTCGTAGTCCTTCTCGGCGATGCCGAGGGGGGCCTTGCCGAAGAACACCCGCAGGGGCGGCTCGGCCGCGTCGACGACCCGCAGGATCGCCGCCCGCGTCGCCTCGGGCTTCCCGGGGTCCGCCGCCGACGGACGCTTCGACGCGGCCTCGCGCACCTCGGCGTACTCGGGGATCTCCGTGCTCCGCTGGGCCGACGCACCGGACCAGTCGGTGGAGTACCCGCCCGGCTCGACCAGGGTGACGTGGATGCCGAAGCCGGCGACCTCCTGCGACAGCGCCTGCGACATGCCCTCGAGCGCCCACTTCGACGCGTGGTAGGCGCCGACCGTCGGGAACGCGCTGATCCCGCCGATGCTCGACACCTGCACGATGTGGCCGGAGCCCTGCGCGCGCATGATCGGCAGCGCCGCCTGGGTGACCCACAGCGCGCCGAAGAAGTTCGTCTCGAGCTGCGACCGCACCTCGTCCTCGGTCAGCTCCTCGACCATGCCGAAGTGGCCGTACCCGGCGTTGTTCACGACGACGTCGAGCGAGCCGAAGCGCTCCGCGGCCTGCTGCACCGCCGCGGCATCGGCATCGCGGTCGGTCACGTCGAGCTGCAGCGCGAGGAACGTGTCCGGGTACCGGTCGACGAGATCCTGCACGTCGTCGGGGTTCCGGGCGGTCCCCGCGACGGAGTCGCCGCGCTCCAGCGCCGCCTCCGTCCACTCGCGGCCGAAGCCCTTCGACGCGCCGGTGATGAACCATGTCTTGCTCATGTGTCTCCTCCTCGGGTCCGGTCCAGTCAACGCCGTCCCGTCCCGAGGCCGGCCAGGTCCGGCCGCCGGTCGGCGGGGCGGGCCGTCGGACCGCAGCCGACGTGGCGGGGACGAGCCGCGCCTCCAGACCGGCCCGGAGCGGCGCCGGACGCGCGGGCCCGGGAACGACGAGAGGCCCCCGGATCACTCCGGGGGCCTCTCGTCTGCGTGGTGCGCGAGGGGGGACTTGAACCCCCACGCCGTTGCCAGCACACGGACCTGAACCGTGCGCGTCTACCAATTCCGCCACTCGCGCCAGCCCCAGAACACTACCATGCACAGACGCTGCCCTGTGCCAACCACTACCATGCAGTGGTCGGCGACCGAGAACACTGGAGACCCATGGGCCTGTTGGACAGCTTCGAGCGGGGACTGGAGCGTGCCGTCAACGGCGCGTTCGCCAAGACCTTCCGCTCCGGCGTGCAGCCCGTCGAGATCTCGAGCGCCCTCCGCCGGGAGCTCGACACGAAGGCCGCGGTGGTGTCGCGCGAGCGCATCCTCGTGCCGAACGAGTTCACCGTGCACCTCGCCCCGCCGGACTTCACCCGCATGAACGACGTCGGCCGGCCGCTCATCGACGAGCTCACGCAGCGGGTGCAGCAGCACGCGGTCGCGCAGAACTACTCGTTCTCCGGCCCGGTGACGATCCGCCTGCAGCAGGACGGCACGCTCTCCACCGGGATCCTGCAGATCGACTCGTCGACGGTGCAGCGCGACGTCGCCTGGGTCGCCGTCCTCGACATCGGCTCCCAGCGGCACCGGCTGCAGCGCGGCCGCACCGTGATCGGCCGAGGGACCGACGCGGACATCACCGTCGCGGACACCGGCACGAGCCGTAAGCACGTCGAGATCGTCTGGGACGGCAAGCACGCCCAGGCGAACGACCTCGGCTCGACGAACGGGTCGAAACTCGACGGCGAGCGCTTCCAGCAGGCGATCGTGGAGCCGGATTCGACGATCGAGATCGGTCGTACCCGTATGGTGTTCCGGGTGATCCCCGAGAACGACGGAGGTACCAGGTGACCACAGGGCTGACCCTGCTCGTCCTGCGCTTCGCGTTCCTCGCGGTGCTCTGGCTGTTCGTCTTCGTGATCGTCTTCGCCCTGCGGAGCGACCTGTTCGGCCAGCGGGTACGCCAGATCCCCACCGACCCGAAGGCCGCGCCGTCGGGCCCGACGACGCCGACTGCGCCCGCCGGGGCCGCCCCGGCGGCCGCGTCCGGCAGCGCCTTCACGGAACTCATCGGGCAGCCGGGAGGCGCGCAGCAGCCCGCCTCGCCGGTCGCCACCCGTCTCGTCATCACCGAGGGGTCCCGCGAGGGCATGGAGATGCCCCTGGGCGGCGGCCCCATCACGATCGGCCGCTCCAGCGAGTCCAACGTCGTCATCCGCGACGACTACACGTCCACCAACCACGCCCGCCTCGACCTCCGGGCCGACGGCTGGCTCCTCACCGACCTCGAGTCGACGAACGGGACGTTCGTGGACGGTCAGAAGGTGACCGGCCCCGTGATCGTCGCGGAGCGGACGCCCATCACGATCGGCACGACGACGTTCGAGCTGCGGCGGTAACGGGCAGATGACGGCTCGCACGCTGAGCGCCGCTGTGTCCCACGTCGGACGCATCCGCGCGAACAACCAGGACTCCGGCTACGCCGGGCAGCACCTGTTCGCGGTGGCGGACGGCATGGGCGGCCACGCCGGCGGCGACGTCGCGTCCGCGATCGCGATCCGGCGCATCCGCGAGGTCGACCGGGAGTTCCCCTCCGCGCAGGACGCCGAGTTCGCGCTGCAGTCCGCCCTCATCGCGGCGAACCAGCTCATCACCGAGACGGTCTTCGAGCACCAGGAGCTGACCGGCATGGGCACCACGGTGTCCGCGGTGATCCGGGTCGGCGAACAGCTCGCGATCGCCCACATCGGCGACTCCCGCATCTACCGGTTCCGCGACGGCGAGCTGCAGCAGATCACGTCGGACCACACCTTCGTGCAGCGCCTGGTCGACAGCGGCCGGATCACGCCGGAGGAGGCCGCCGTGCACCCCCGTCGGTCCGTGCTCATGCGCGTGCTCGGCGACGTCGACGCGGCGCCGGAGGTCGACACCACAGTCATGGACATCCGGCCGGGCGACCGCTGGTTGATCTGCTCCGACGGCCTGTCGTCGTACCTGGCCGAGGAACGGATCCGGCACGCACTGGCGTCGACGATGGACGCGAACCAGGTGACGCAGCGCCTCGTCAAGGAGACGCTCGACCACGGCGCCCCCGACAACGTCACGGTCGTCGTGATGGACGTGACGGACACCGAGCCGGAGGACGACGACGACGCGGCGACGACCGTCGGGTCCGCCGCGGCACCGCTGACGTTCGAGGCGTCCACCGGCCGCAAGCCGATCCGCCTCCCCACGATCCTGCTCCACCCGCTCAAGGTCACGACGGCGCCGGAGGACTCGCACTTCGAGCCCGAGTCCGACCAGTTCTTCGCCGAGCTCATCGCGGAGGACCGCCGTCGCCGCATCCGACGCCGCATCGCCTGGACGGTCGCGCTCGTCGTCGCGATCGCCGTCCTCGTCGGGGCGCTGTTCCTCGGCTGGCGCATCACGCAGGCGCACTACTACGTCGGCACCGACCGCGGCACGGTCGCGATCTACAAGGGCGTCCAGCAGTCGATCGGCCCCATCGCCCTGTCCGACGTGTACGAGGACACGGACATCAGCGTGTCGTCTCTGCCGGACTACACGCGGGAGAACGTCCGCTCGACCATCAACGCGCAGTCCCTCGGCGACGCCCGCGACATCGTCGACCGGCTCCGCAAGGCCGCCGAGACCGGGCAGGACCAGGCCGGCACGGGCGGCGAGGGCGGTTCGTCGTCCCCGACGCCGACGTCGACCCCCTCGCCGACGCCCACGCGGGGGTCCGGACGATGAGCGCCGCGACCGCGCAGTCGTTCACCCAGGCGATCACGATCAAGCTCCGGGAGCCGGCCCGGGCACGCAACCTCGAGCTCGTCCTGCTCGTCATCGCGTGCGGGATCTGCGCCGGCGCGATGGTGCTCGTGCAGCTCGGCACCAAGGGCCGCCTCTTCGACACGTCGGTGCTCTGGGCCGGCGCCGGCATCCTCGGGCTCGCGCTCGTCATGCACGTCGTCCTCCGTGTCGTCGCGAAGAACGCCGACCCGTTCGTCCTCCCGGTGGCCCTGGTGCTCAACGGGATCGGGATCGCCGAGATCTACCGCATCGACGTGCACAACGACCTCAGCGGCTGGTCCGCCATCGGCGTGAAGCAGATCGTCTGGACGATGCTCGCGATGGTCCTGGCGATCGTCACCGTCTCGGTCGTCCGGAACCACCGCTTCCTGCAGCGCTACCGCTACATCTTCATGTTCGTCACGATCGCGCTGCTGCTCCTGCCGATGCTGCCCGGGATCGGCTGGAACGTCGGCGGCGCCCGGGTCTGGATCCGCGTGGGGCCGTTCTCGTTCCAGCCCGGCGAGCTCGCGAAGATCACCATGGCGCTGTTCTTCGCCGGGTACCTCGTCACGGCGCGGGACTCCCTGTCGATCGTCGGCCGCAAGTTCCTCGGCATGACGTTCCCCCGGGCACGCGACCTCGGGCCGATCCTCGTCATGTGGGCCGCCGCGATGGCCGTCCTCGTGTTCCAGCGCGACCTCGGCACGGCCCTGCTCTACTTCGGCCTGTTCCTCGTCATGATCTACGTCGCGACCGGACGGCTCGGCTGGGTCGTCATCGGCCTCGGCCTGTTCGTCGGCGGTGCACTCGTGGCCCAGTCCGTGCTCGTCTACGTGCACGGCCGGTTCGAGCAGTGGCTCGACCCGTTCAACCAGGAGATCTTCGACCGTCAGACGCAGGGCAGCTACCAGCTCGTGCAGGGCCTGTTCGGATTCGCGAACGGCGGCATCACGGGCACCGGTCTCGGGCAGGGCCGCCCGTACATCACCCCGGTCGCCAACGCCGACTACATCATCGCCTCGCTGGGCGAGGAGCTCGGGCTCATCGGCGTCTTCGCGATCCTGGCGCTCTTCATCGTCCTCGCGTCGCGGGGCCTCCGGGTCGCCTTCATGGCGCAGGACGACTTCGGCAAGCTGCTCGGGGTCGGCTTCGGCTTCATCATCGCCCTGCAGGTCTTCGTCGTCGTCGGCGGCATCACGCGCGTCATCCCGGTCACGGGGCTCACGACACCGTTCATGGCCGCCGGTGGCTCGTCGCTCATCGCGAACTGGATCATCGCCGCCATGCTCCTGCGGCTGACCGACGCGATCCCCGCCGAACAGCGCGTCCAGCAGGGCGCGATCCCGGCCGCCCGCGGCCGCGGCACGTCCAGTAAGGAGCGCAGCCGGTGAACCGACAACTCCGCGGCGTCTCGACCGTCATCGTGCTCATGTTCGTCGCGCTCTTCGTGTCGACGACGTCCATCCAGTTCTTCGCGTCGGACACCCTGCGCGCCGACTCCCGGAACTCCCGCACGATCCTCGACAGCTACTCCACGAAGCGCGGGGCGATCCTCGTGAACGGCAGCCCGATCGCCGAGTCCACCGCGGTGGACGACCAGTACCAGTACCAGCGCAAGTACACGAACGGCGACCTGTACTCGGCGGTCACCGGGTACTTCACGATCGGTCAGGGCAACTCCGGCATCGAGAGCGCCGAGAACACCGTCCTGTCCGGCAACTCGGACGCGTCCTTCTTCCAGAACCTCAACGCGATCCTCACCGGCCAGGACGTCCAGGGCGACAACGTCAACCTGACCATCGACCCCGACGTGCAGCAGGCCGCCTACGACGCCCTCGGTGACAACACCGGAGCCGTCGTCGCGATCCAGCCGAAGACCGGCAAGATCCTCGCGATGGTGTCGAAGCCGTCGTACGACCCCAACTCGCTCACGTCGCACGACACCGCGAAGGTCAAGCAGCAGTACGACGCCCTGCTCGACCAGACCCGGACCCCGCTGCAGAACCGGGCGATCGGCGGCGACCTCTACACGCCCGGATCGGTGTTCAAGCTCATCGTGGCGTCCGCTGCGCTCTCCGGCGGCAAGTACGACCTCGACTCCGAGTTCCCGAACCCGTCGCGGCTCCAGCTCCCCGGGACGAGCTCGTTCATCAACAACGCCGAGGGCGGCCGCTGCGGCGGGGGCGAGAAGGTCAAGCTCCGCACGGCCATCCAGAACTCGTGCAACATCCCGTTCGCCGAACTCGGACAGAAGCTCGGCTACGACACGATCAAGGCCAAGGCGGACGAGTACGGCTTCGGCGACGCCATCGACGTCCCGATGCGCGCGACCGCCAGCCAGTACCCCGACGTCGACTCGACCGCGCAGCTCATGCTCAGCGCGTTCGGACAGGCGAGCGTGCGGGTCTCCCCCCTGCAGATGGCGATGGTCGCGGCGGGCATCGCCAACGACGGCAAGGTGATGCAGCCGAACCTCGTCGACTCGATCACCACGAGCGACCTGAAGACGGTGGAGTCGTTCTCCCCGAAGCAGTACAGCTCGCCGCTGTCCCCGTCCGAGGCGGACGACCTGACCGAGGCGATGCAGAGCGTCGTCAGCTCGGGGACCGGCACCAATGCGAAGATCGACGGTGTCGACGTCGCGGGGAAGACCGGCACGGCCGAGGGCGGCACCGGCGACCCGTACACCCTCTGGTTCACCGGGTTCGCGCCCGCGAACGACCCGGAGGTCGCCGTCGCGGTCGTCGTCGGCAACGGCGGCGGGCTCGGGCAGTCGGGCGTCGGGAACACGGTCGCGGCCCCGGTCGCGAAGAACGTCATGGAGGCGGTGCTGAACAAATGAGACCCACCAGCGGACTCACCTTCGGTGGGCGGTACCAGCTCTCGTCCCGGGTCGCCATCGGCGGCATGGGAGAGGTGTGGCAGGCGACCGACCTCGTGATCGGCCGGACCGTCGCACTCAAGATCCTCAAGGACGAGTACCTCGGTGACCCCGGGTTCCTCGAGCGCTTCCGCGCCGAGGCCCGGCACGCCGCGCTCGTCAACCACGAGGGCATCGCGAACGTCTTCGACTACGGCGAGGAGGACGGCAGCGCCTACCTCGTGATGGAGCTCGTGCCCGGCGAGGCGCTCTCGACCATGATCGAGCGCGAGCACACGCTCCCGGTCGACAAGGTCCTCGACATCGTCGCGCAGACCGCGAACGCCCTGCAGGCCGCGCACGCCGTCGGTCTCGTGCACCGGGACATCAAGCCCGGCAACCTCCTCATCACGCCGGACGGCCGCGTCAAGATCACCGACTTCGGGATCGCCCGCATCGCCGACCAGGTGCCCCTGACCGCGACGGGCCAGGTGATGGGCACGGTCCAGTACCTGTCGCCGGAGCAGGCGAGCGGACACCCCGCGTCGCCCTCCACCGACATCTACTCGCTCGGCATCGTCGCGTACGAGTGCCTCGCGGGCCGCCGCCCCTTCACGGGCGAGTCGCAGGTCGCGATCGCGATGGCCCACATCAACGAGCAGCCGCCGGCCCTGCCGGGAGAGGTCCCGGAGCCCGTCTCGGCACTCGTCCTGTCCTGCATCGCGAAGAAGCCCGCGGACCGTCCCGCGACGGCGGCGAACCTGGCCCGTGCGGCGCAGGCGCTCCGACGCGGTGACGTGGCCGCCGCGACCGTCGCGGTCCCCGCCATCGGCGGCGCCGGCACCGTCGCGTTCAACCCGCCGCGCACCCAGGGTGACGACGCCGCCACCGCGCTCATCGGCACCCGTGCCGGTGCGGTCGCCGGACCCCCGCGCACCCCCGGGTCGCCGGTGGACAGCGCCGCGGACGACGAGCCGAGGAAGAAGCGTGCCTGGATCTGGTGGCTGGTCGGCGTGCTCGCCGTGCTGGTCATCGCCGGCGTGGTCGCCGTGCTCGCCCTGAACGGCTCGGACGAACCGGCCGCCTCCCCGACGACGGAGAGCTCGGCGCCGCGGCCGACGCGTACGACGCCGCCGCCGAGTGCGACGCCGACGCCGGAGCGGATCACGGTGAACGCCGCGGACTACGTGGGTCTGCAGGCGACGGACGCGCAGGCGCGGCTCCAGCAGCTCGGGCTCCAGACGAACGTCGTCGACGGCGACCAGGCGTCGAGCGCCGACGAGGCGAACACGGTGCAGTCGCTCTCCCCGACCGGCAGCCTGTCGCCGGGCACCCTCGTCGTCATCCAGCAGTTCACCGCGCCGCCCGCGGTGAACCAGCCGAACTCGGCGTCCCCGGGCCCGGTGTCGTCCGACGGCCGGGTCACGTTCAGCTGGGCGGCCGCCACGTGCCCGACCGGGTACACCCCGTCGTCGTACGCGTACTCGATCACGGGCGGCACCGCGAAGGGGCAGACCTCGGGCTCGCTGGTGCCCCGGGACCGGCCGTCCGTCGACGTGCAGATCGACGAGGTCGGCCAGTCCGCCTCGCTGACCTACACCGTGACGTGCGGCAACCTCGCCCCCTCCGCCCCGTCCGAGGCAGCATCGAGCGACGTCTGGCAGGCGTCGGACGAGCCGACGATGGACCCGACGGACGGGATCAACCCGAGCCAGGGGACGCAGGACTGACCCCCGGACGGGGGCTGTCGACACCGTTCCGTAACGGTTCGGTCGGAGCCCCCGTCACGGGCGTTCCTGCGGAGACGGCTGCCGTACACTGTCCCGGACGGACATTCGGAGGAGTACGTGCCAGAAGGTGTGACCGCGGGGATCACGCTCCTCGCCAATCGCTACGAGATCGGTGACGTCATCGGCCGAGGCGGCATGGCGACCGTCCACCTCGGCAACGACACGCGTCTCGGACGCAAGGTGGCGGTGAAGCTCCTCAAGCCGAGCCTCGCCAACGACCCGGCGTTCCGCACCCGCTTCCGGCAGGAGGCGCAGGCCGCCGCACGCATGGCGCACCCGACGATCGTCCGGGTCTACGACGCTGGCGAGGAGACCGTGACGGAGTCCTCCGGCTCCGAGGTGCAGGTGCCCTTCATCGTCATGGAGTACGTCGAGGGCCGCGCGCTCTCCGACATCGTCGACGACGGTCCGGTCGAGCCGGACGAGGCGATCCGCATCACCGAGGGCATCCTCACCGCCCTCGAGTACTCGCACCGCGCGGGCGTCGTCCACCGCGACATCAAGCCGGCCAACGTCATGGTGACGCACTCGGGCCAGGTCAAGGTGATGGACTTCGGCATCGCCCGCGCCATCACCGACACGTCCGCGACGGTCGCGCAGACGACGTCGATCCTCGGCACCGCGTCGTACTTCTCGCCGGAGCAGGCGCGCGGCGAGACCGTGGACGCCCGTACCGACGTGTACTCGACCGGCGTCGTCCTGTTCGAGCTGCTCACGGGTCGTCCGCCGTTCATCGGGGACTCGCCCGTCGCCGTCGCCTACCAGCACGTGAGCGAGCAGCCGGTCGCCCCCTCGACGATCTCGCCCGCCGTCTCGCCCGCGCTCGACGCCGTGACGCTGCACGCCCTGGTGAAGGACCGGACCCGCCGCTACCAGAACGCCGCGGAGTTCCGGTCCGAGCTCCAGCAGGCCGCCGCCGGGCGGGTGCCGGCGTCGACCCGGAAGCTCCAGCAGCAGAGTGCCAACGACGCCTCGACCGTCCTGTTCGGGGTGAACCCGCGGACGACGTCGAACCCGGCCGTCGCCTTCCGCGAACTCGACGACGACACCGCCGAGCACCGCCCGCAGCGCACCCAGAACCGTCCGCCCGTCGCCTGGATCTGGGTCGGCATCATCCTCACCGCCGCGGTCATGGTCGCGGTCGTCTTCTTCGTCGCCAACCTCCAGCCGGGGAAGCCCCCGGTCTCGTCGTCGGTGTCCGTGCCGAACGTCGTGGGTGCGACCTACGACTCCGCGTCGTCGGTTCTCGAGAAGCGTGATCTCGTCGCGGTCAAGGTCGAGGAGAACTCGGACGACGTCGACGAGGGCGCCGTGATCCGGACCGAACCCGGGTCCGGCACGAACGTCGCACGGAACCAGAACATCCGCGTCGTCGTGTCGCTCGGCCCGGAGCAGATCGCTGTGCCCGACGTGGCGAACCAGACGCAGGACGCCGCGCGGCAGGCGTTGGAGAGCGCGGGGTTCCAGGTCGGGGCGATCGGCTCGGAGCACTCACCGGACGTGCCGGAGGGCACCGTCATGTCCACGGACCCCGAGGTCGCCACCGAGCACGCCAAGGGCACGGTGGTGAACCTCACCGTGTCGGACGGGAAGGTCTCGCTGCCGAACGTGACGCAGCAGCCGTACCCGACGGCGAACGCCACACTCGCCGCCCTGGGCCTCACGGTGACCCCCGTTCCGACCTCGTCCTGCGCCGGCAGCACCGTGACGCAGCAGAGCGCGCCCGCCGGGGACATCGCACAGGGCAGCACGATCACGCTGACGTACTGCGCCGGCCAGGCGCAGCCGTCCGCCCCCGCGTCCTCCGTGCCCGGCTCGGAGTCCGGCGACGACCGGGGCGACTCGGGCGACGACGACGGTCGCTGACGGCCCGGTCCCGTCGCGGGCTCGACCCACCGTCGGCTCCGGTCACCGGTGACGGTACTGGAGGCACGCCGCGCCTCCGACGCGTCGGCGCGCGGTCGGAGGGTCCCCCGACCGCCCCGTACGGGGCGACGGTGGCCCCGGTCGGGCGTCGGTCAGGCGCGACGTGCCGCGATGAGGGGGTTGAGGTCCGCGGCCCGGTCGGCCGCACCGTCCAGACCGGTGGTCTCGAGCCAGTTGCCGACCATCCGGTAGCCACCCTCGGTGAGCACGGACTCCGGGTGGAACTGCACGCCGTACACCGGGTGCTCGCGATGCTGCACGCCCATGATGACGCCGCCGCCGGTCCGCGCGGTGACCGTGAGCTCGTCGGGGACGGTGCCGTCCACGATGGCGAGCGAGTGGTACCGCGTGGCGGTGAAGGGGTGGGGGACGCCGGTGAACAGCGCGCTGTCGTCGTGGTCGACCTGGGACGTCTTGCCGTGCATGAGTTCCTCGGCGTGCGTCACGGTCGCTCCGAGCGCCTCGGCGATGGCCTGGTGTCCGAGGCACACGCCGAGCAGGGGCGTGTCCGCCTCGATCGCGGCGTGCACGGTCGCGATGGAGACCCCGGCGTCGGCGGGGGTGCCGGGCCCCGGGGAGAGCAGCACACCGTCGTAGTCGGCGATGCGCTCGGCGATCTCCGTCTCCGGGAAGGCGTCGTTGCGGACGACGTCGGTCTCGGCGCCGAGCTGCTGGACGTACCCGTTCAGCGTGTACACGAAGCTGTCGTAGTTGTCGACGACGAGGATCCTGGTCATGATCGGTTCACCGTACTCGTGGGGGATGTGTGCAGCGGCTGGGAGCCTTCCCGCACCTGTCGTCACGGTAGGATACCGGCCATGGCCAAGGACAAGGACCGCACCAAGCCCGCCCGGAGGACCCGAGCCGACTCGGTCGACACTGCCGGGGACCAGCCCAACCCCGTCTGGTTCAAGCCCGTGATGTTCGGCTTCATGCTGATCGGTCTCGCCTGGGTCATCGTCTTCTACATCTCGAACACGACGCTGCCGGTTCCGTCGCTCGGCTCGTGGAACATCCTCATCGGCTTCGGCATCATGTTCATCGGCTTCCTGATGACGACCCGGTGGCGCTGACACCGGCGCATCCTCCGCCCTCGACGCCCGTCGCACTGCTGTGCGGCGGGCGTCGTCGTTCACGGACCCGATCCCGATCCTCTGTCCACAGCGCCCGATGCGGAAATTTGCCCCTTCTCCACTCGGAGCCGCGTTCTCCACAGTTCTCCACGCTCTCCACACCGTCGTCCACACCCAGGGCCCGGAGTTATCCACAGCTCAGTCCACAGTGGGGATAATCACACGCGTGTAACTCACCGCTTTCTCCACAGTTGTGGACAACTCATCGGTCTCGCTGTGGAGAGCGTGGATGCCGGCGCCGGTACCGACGACGAACGCCCCGTCGCAACGAGGCGACGGGGCGTTGTGCGGTCGATCCGACGGTCAGAAGCCGAAACCGATGCGCAAGCTCGTGTAGGCGACCGCGATCCCGACGAGGACGACCAGGGCCAGCGCGACCAGCAGGCCGAGCTGCAGACCCCGCTGCCGCACGTTCCGCGTCTTCGAGAACACGAACCCCGTGACGAAGCCGAGGACGATGCCGCCGACGTGGGCCTGCCACGAGACGTTCGTGCCGGGGAGGAACCCGACGACCAGGTTCAGCCCCATCACCACCAGGAGCTGGACGGCGTTGTAGCCGAGGCTGCGCTGGATGATGAAGAACGCCGCGAACAGACCGAAGACCGCCCCCGACGCCCCGACGACCGGGGTCGCCGGGCTCAGCCACGACACCGCGAGGTCACCGCCGAGTCCGGCGAGGAAGTACAGCGCCAGGAACCGCCAGCTGCCGAGCAGGTTCTCGAGCATCCGCCCGAAGATGAACACCGCGAACATATTGAAGGCGACGTGCAGGAACGACGAGTGGACGAACAGGCCGGTGACCAGGCGCCACGGCTGGGTCCCGACGAGCGGCGTGTAGTACGCGAACAGGTTCGTGAGGAAGCGGCCGGACACCTGGTCGAGCAGCCAGACCGCCACCGACACGGCGATGATGACGACCGTCGCCTTCTGGTCGAGCATCGCGAACCGCCGTCGGGCGACCGTGAAGCCACTGGGGCCTCCGGACGCCCGACGGTTCGCGGAGAACTGTGCGCGCTGCTCACGCACGCACTCGGGGCAGTGCACCCCGACCGCTGCCGGCGTCTGGCACTCCGGGCAGATGGTCCGCCCGCACCGCTGGCAGAGGACGAAGCTCTGCCGGTCCGGGTGCCGGTAGCAGGTGTTGCTGGAGTCGTACGCCGGGTTGCTCACGCGGGAACTCAGACGTCCTCGACGTCGATGCTCTGGATGACGACGTCCTCGAGCGGCTTGTCGCGGCCATCGGTCGCCACACCCTCGATCGCGTCGACGACCGCACGGGACTCGTCGTCCGCGACCTCGCCGAAGATGGTGTGCTTGCCCTGCAGCCACGGCGTCGCCACGGTGGTGATGAAGAACTGCGAGCCGTTCGTGCCACGGCCGCCCTGGATGCCGGCGTTGGCCATCGCGAAGATGTAGGGCCGCTGGAACGTGAGCTCCGGGTGCATCTCGTCGTCGAAGCGGTAGCCGGGGCCGCCGATGCCCTGGCCGAGCGGGTCGCCGCCCTGGATCATGAAGTCCTTGATGATGCGGTGGAAGATGACACCGTCGTACAGCTTGTCGGTCGAGACCTTGCCGGTGCCGGGGTGCGTCCACTCCTGCTTGCCCGTCGCGAGGTCGACGAAGTTCTTGACGGTCTTCGGGGCGTGGTTGCCGAACAGGTTGACGCGGACGTCGCCCTTGTTGGTGTGGATCGTTGCGACAGCGGTGTGCAGAGACATGTACCGATTCTCGCATGCACTCCCGACGGTCAGACGGATCACACAGCGGAGGTTCCGTGACCTGTCAGGCAGAGCAGTGGCAGGATGGGGGAACGCCGATCCGATGGAGGTACCAGATGACGACGATCGAGATCCCGCGCAAGCGCCGGAAGCAGATCAAGAAGCTCAAGGGCCAGACCGCCTCGCTCCTCGGCGAGCAGCGCAAGGTCCTCGAGCACGCGAACGCGATCCTCGCCGAGGCCCGCTCGAACGCCGCCGACGCAGCACGCAAGGACATCGCACCGCGGGTGCAGAACGCGATCGACAACGGGATCCGCCCCGCCGTCGCCACCGGCGTGCACGCTGCCACCAGCGCAGCGCAGAACGCCTCGCACCGCTTCCAGTCCGAGGTCGTCCCGGCCCTGGTCTCGACGGCCGGCTCCGTGCTGAGCGTCGGCGACCTCGCGAAGGACCCGCGCGTCAAGAAGCTCGTGAAGAACGCGCAGAAGAAGAGCTCGAAGGCCGGGAAGGCCGCGGCCAAGTACGTCCCGGCCGCGAAGCAGAAGAAGGGCATCGGCTTCGGCGGTGTCGCCCTCATCGTCGTCGGCGTGGTCGCCGTCGCCGCTGCTGGCTACGCCGCGTACCAGACGCTCCGCGCCGACGACGACCTGTGGGTCGCCGACGACGCCGACACGGCGGAGAAGCCCACCGCCTGACCTCCACGGTTCGTACGAAGGGCCCCGGCACCTCGCCGGGGCCCTTCGTCGTTCCCGGCACGGTCCGGTCCGCCGCCCGCCGAGCGGGCCGAACACGTCACGCTCGAGCAGGATCGGGGACCGATCCCGCCCGCTCGACGGCAGCGGCACGGCGCGTCCTGCCCGCTCGTGCGGGCCCGCCTGGCACGAGGCACGGACGGGAGGCCCGGCATGCGCCGACGACGCTCCGCACGTCCGCCTCCCGGTCGCGCGACACACACGGCTCCGCCGGGCCCGCCACACGTCCGCTCCGCCGGCTGGCCGCCGCGCGTCCGGCTCCCGGTCGCGCGACATGCCGCCACGACCACCGTCCGACGGCACGTCGTGCGACCCCGACGTCGGCGGACGGCGGGCCGTGCGACCCCAACGTCGGCGGACGGCGGGTCGTGCGACCCGAGCGGACGGCACGTCGCGCGACCCCAGCGTCGGCGGACGGCGCGTCGCGCGACCCCGAACCGTGGCGCTCGGTGACGAACCACGGTCCGGCACGGCAACAGTCCCACACGGCAGCCACCCCGGGCCTGCGCGCCCGGACAGAACACAGAACGAAGCCCCTGCGAAGCGACACCAGTCGCAACCAGGGGCTTCTCGGAGTGGAGCCTAGGAGAATCGAACTCCTGACATCCTGCTTGCAAAGCAGGCGCTCTACCAACTGAGCTAAGGCCCCGGAACACCGGCCATGCTACCGGTGTGAGGAGATGATGGTGGGGCTACAAGGACTTGAACCTTGGACCTCTTCGTTATCAGCGAAGCGCTCTAACCGCCTGAGCTATAGCCCCTCAGACCGGATGAAAGCCTACCGTACCGACGCCGCAGAACGAAATCGAGCGGGAG
>Ga0265780_10001429_pt1 | contig 33524 bp, 29 predicted proteins | sample P1T30metagenome_FD_192432 | JGI IMG/M metagenome (GOLD analysis project Ga0265780, IMG submission 192432) | Plant litter microbial communities from East Loma Ridge, Irvine, California - P1 T30 | ecosystem: Environmental > Terrestrial > Plant litter > Unclassified | place: USA: California...
AAGAAGCGCGACAGGGTGACGTCGGCCGGCGAAGTGAAACGGAGAATCTCGCGCAAGACTTCTTCGGTCTTGGCGACGATCGCTGGAGGCAATCTCATGTAAATCCTTGATTAGATACTGATGGCGTCGACGACGGGTTGGTCCCTGCCCTCGACGATGCGCACTGCGCCGTCCTCGACGACCAGGCGGTCTTCGACGAACAGGCGCACGGCGCGTGGATAGATCTTGTGCTCCTCGGCCAGCAGGCGCGCGGCCAGCGAGTCCGGGGTATCGCCCGCCAGCACCGGGATGGTGGCTTGCAGGACGGCCGGGCCATGATCGAGCTCGGCGGTGACGAAGTGGACCGTCGCGCCGTGTTCCGTCATGCCGGCGTCGAGCGCCTGCTGGTGCGTATGCAGCCCGGGGAACAGCGGCAGCAGCGACGGGTGGATATTGAGCATCCGGCCCGCATAGTGCTGGGTGAACGGCGCGGTCAGGATGCGCATGAAGCCGGCCAGCACGACCAGGTCGGGCTCGAAGGTATCGATGACTTGCTGCAGCCTGGCGTCGAACTCGGCGCGGGTGGCGAACGCTTTATTCGGTACGACGGCGGTCGGGATGCCGCGCGCCTGGGCGAACGCGAGGCCGCCGGCGTCGGCCTTGTTGCTGATCACCGCTGCAATGCGTGCCGGCCATTGCTGGTCGTCGCAGGCACGCACGACCGCTTCCATATTGCTTCCGCGGCCGGAAATGAGGATCACGATGTTTTTCATAAGCCGGCATTGTACCGTAACACCGGCTGTCAATCGCAGCCCCCGGGGCTGCCCGCAGGTCGCCTCAAGCGGTCGGCGGGACCGTGGCGAACGAGTAGAAGACGCGGAACGGAACCTTTTTCTCGGCCCAGAATTCGGCCGCGTCGCGGAACACGTCGAGCAGGTTCTCGCGCGCTTCCTTGTCGAATTTCTGGGCGCTCGGCAATTGCTCGAGCACCACGATGAAGCCTGGCTGCGGGCCGGCTTCGTGGATGGTCTCGGTCAGGCATTTGCGCAGCGCGTCGAAGTTCTTGCTGCACGGCTTGGGGAAGTGGAAGTTCTCGCCGATGCGGGCGCAGACCTGCTGCTTGGTGAGCGTATTGGCGCAATGCGCGTAGAGGAAATGATGACCGAGGCGCCCGGCCTCCTGTTGCAGATCCCCAACGCGGAATGCGCGGATCGCTTGAACAAGATTCGGCGCCACTCTCATCAACAAACTCATTTTTTCCTCAAGTTGACCTGTCAAGAACGCGCCAAGGCGCCACCCTTCGCGGCGCTGGGTAGCGCTGCTGCTTCTTACCTCGCTGTCGTTGCTATACGCCAATAAGTCCATGATTTGTGTAAGGGTAACGTTTTGTGGTATTGGAAGCAACCCAAATGTGCGCTCTACAAAGTCATTTGTAAGAATCGGTAGGTGCATATGTGACATAAAACCGCTTGTTCCGGCGCTCGTTTCATTCTGGCGAGGGATGCGTCGCACTTTATTCGCTGTTACATTTTGTTGCCACGCGGATTCGATGGTTTTTTGTGATAGGCGTACCATGAAGTCTTCGAAGACAAGTACATCAACGTCGCACCATATAACGAGGTCAACACCATGAATATGCAAGCCAAACTGATCATCTCGGCCCTAGGTATCGCCGCCCTGCCGCTGGCCCAGGCTGCCGATTTCGAGGATTTTGGTCGCGTGGTGCGGGTCGAGCCGCGCGTCGAGCAGGTCCGTACTCCGCGCCAGGAATGCCGTACCGAATACGTGCAAGTGCCGGTGCAGCAAGAACGCGGCGCGGGCGGCACCATCATCGGCGGTATCGCCGGCGCCCTGCTGGGCAGCCAGGTCGGTAGCGGGAACGGCAAAGTGGCCGCCTCGGCCGCCGGCGCCATCGCCGGCGCCATGGTTGGCGACCGCGTGCAGAACAATGGCCGCCCGCAAGGCAATGGCGTCCAAGAGCAGGCTGTGCAGCAATGCCGCACCGTCGAGGCGATCGAATCGCGCACCGCCGGCTACAACGTCACCTACGAATACCGTGGCCAGAACTACACGTCGCTGATGAGCCGCGACCCGGGCAACCGCGTGCGCCTGCGCGTCTCGGTCGAGCCACTGGACAGCATCGGCAGCCAGGGCCAGGCCTACAACCAGTACTGATCCGTACGCTGTTGGGATTCAAGCAACGCGGCCTCTGGAAGGCCGCGTTGTCGTATTCTGCGTCATGCTTGCGCTACGGGAACGCCTCCCCCGATAATAGGACGATTCACCAGGCTCCCCTATGCTCATCAAACGCAAATCCATCGAACAAGTCGAATCCTCGCGCCGTCCCGCGCGCAAACCGAAATTCGCTCCCGTGACGCTGTCCGAACAGGATGGCGTCCGCTACCTCCACTTCGGCACCGAATGGGTACAGGGCGCCATGCGCATCCGCAAGCCGGATTGGCCGGAACTCGAATACGCGCAGCAGATGATGGCATGGATGCTGTTCATCGAGACGCCGCGCGCGATCGCCCAGCTGGGCCTTGGCACGGGGGCGCTCACCAAATTCTGCTATCGCCAGTTTCCCGAGGCGAGCGTGACCGCGGTCGAACTGAACGAATCGGTGATCGCGATCTGCAATTCGATGTTCAAGCTGCCCGAACAGGACGAACGCCTGCGCGTGCTCGAGATGGATGCGCTCGACTTCGTGGAAGACCCGGACCATATCGCCGCCTTCGACGTGCTGCAATGCGACCTGTACGACGCCACCGCGCGCGGCCCGGTGCTCGACACGCCCGAGTTCTACCGTGCCTGCGCCGATTGCCTGGCGGAGAACGGCATCATGACCGTCAACCTGTTCGGCGACCACCCGAGCTTTTCCAAGAACCTCAAGGCCATGAAGTTCGCCTTCGGCCATGTCATGTGCCTGCCCGAGGTGCATGATGGAAACGTGGTGGCGCTGTGCTTCAAGACCCGCCCCACGATCGACAAGGCAGCCCTGGACGCGCGCGCCGCCGCGATCGTGGCGCAGACCAAGCTGCCTGCCAAATCCTGGGTCAAGGGATTACTCGCCGCCGATTGACCATCCAACCTGGGCCACCGTGAACGCCATCCCGCAAAAACCAAACAGCCTGCGCAAGCTCGACCTCCAATCGATTTTCTCGTGGCTGCTGGCCGACGGGATCATGACCAAGGACACCGTCAAACCCCATTTCGCCCAGGCCCAGGGGATCCTGAAGAACGCGTCGGGCATCATGCATCCGCTGACCGCGGCGGCGCAGTGCAAGATCATCTCCGCCCTGCCGCCGCACCGCCTGCTCACGCTGGACGTGCTGACCGAATGGTGCGCGACCAAGGTGGGCCTGCCCTTCATCCGCATCGATCCGCTCAAGATCGATTTCACGAAAGTGGCGGACGTGATGTCGGCCAGTTATGCGGCGCGCTTCAATATCCTGCCGATCGACATGACGGCGACCACGCTGGTGGTGGCGACCGCCGATCCGTCCCTGACCGAATGGGAACACGAGATCGCCAAGGTCTCGCGCCGACGCATCGAGCTGGTGCTGGCCAATCCGCTCGACATCGCCCAGTACATCTCGCAATTCTTCGCCCTGGCCAAGTCGATTCGCGACGCGAATCGCAGCAGCAGCCAGGACGTGGCGATGCGCAACAACTTCGAGCAGCTGGTCGAGTTGGGCAAATCGAACAAGCAGTTCGACGCCAACGACCAGCACATCGTGAATATCGTCGACTGGCTGTGGGGCTATGCATTCGAGCAGCGCGCCTCGGATATTCACCTGGAGCCGAAACGCGAAATCGCCACGATCCGCTTCCGCATCGACGGCGTGCTGCACCAGGTCTACCAGGTGCCGGCCGTGGTGATGATCGCGATGACGGCGCGCATCAAGCTGCTGGGGCGGATGGACGTGATCGAAAAGCGCCGCCCGCAGGATGGCCGCATCAAGACCCGCACCGCCGGCGGGCAGGAAGTCGAACTGCGCCTGTCCACCATGCCGACCGCGTTCGGCGAAAAACTGGTGATGCGAATCTTCGATCCCGAAGTGGTGGTCAAGACGCTGCCGGAACTGGGGTTTCCGCACGAAGATGCGCAGCGCTGGGATGGGCTGACGCGCCGGCCGCACGGCATCATCCTCGTGACCGGACCGACCGGCTCCGGCAAGACGACGACGCTGTACACGACGCTCAAGGCGCTGGCCACCAGCGAAGTGAATGTGTGCACGGTCGAGGACCCGATCGAGATGGTCGAACCGGCATTCAACCAGATGCAGGTGCAGCCTGGTATCGACCTGTCGTTCGCCGATGGCGTGCGTTCGCTGATGCGGCAGGATCCGGACATCATCATGGTGGGCGAGATCCGCGACCTGGAAACGGCCGAGATGGCGATCCAGGCGGCGCTGACGGGGCACCTGGTGTTCTCGACGCTGCACACGAACGACGCACCGTCGGCCGTGGTGCGCCTGGTGGAACTGGGCGTGCCGGATTACCTGCTCGAGGCGACGCTGATCGGCGTGATGGCGCAGCGCCTGGTGCGCACGCTGTGCCCTGCCTGCAAGGCAACGGGCGGCGACTTGAGCGACGAGGTGTGGGGCAATATCGGTGGACCGTGGAAGATTCCCAAGCCCGAGGTCGTGTATCGGCCGGTCGGATGTCCGGAATGCCGGCAGACCGGATATCGGGGACGCACCGGCATTTATGAGCTGCTGACGGTCAGCGAAGGATTCGGCCGCCTGGTGCGCGAATCGGGCGATATGCGGGCGCTGCGCGATCAGAGCGTCAAGGATGGCATGAAACCGCTGCGCATCGCCGGGGCGATGAAGGTGATCGAGGGGATGACGACGGCGGACGAGGTGCTGAAAGTGACGTCGGCGCTGTCGTGACGCGCGCCTTGTAAAGATTTTCGCTGACAGGATTTGCCTGCCTCTAGCGCGATCCGGGATCGCCCGCTATAATGCTGCCTCTTCGGGTCGTTAGCTCAGCTGGTAGAGCAGCGGACTTTTAATCCGTTGGTCGCAGGTTCGAATCCCGCACGGCCTACCAAAGAATTTGTAGCAGCAATAAAGGCGTTACGAGCGATCGTAGCGCCTTTTTTGTTTTCCGCTGCTGCCAACCGCTTTATCTCCTGCACATCGTGCCAAGACGCCGGTGCTGTATCAGTCCGCTAGCGCGCCAACATGTCCACGACCCGACCGCACAGCGACGTGTGACCTTCCGCCTGTTCGTCGTCGACCACGGTTCAGGCTGCAGCGCGGCACGACTTCATGCTTGCTTGCGTTTCGTCACTTTCACATCCCAGCTTAATAACTACAGTCAAGAAGTTCGTTGCAACTGCAGACGCACGCTCATCGCCACCTCGAGCGTCTCGACTCCAACAATCTCCAGCTCAACCGACGAGCACAACGATGACTGACCTGCACGCACTGATGGAAGCCCACCAGAGCACTCGCCTGCTGCGCTTGTCGTTCCCGGGCAACGACAGCCCACCAGCCAGGCTGATGGTGAACCGGTTCGTCGGCGCCGAATACCTGTCGCGCGACTTCGAATTCAAGGTCGAACTCTTGAGCGACGACGCCGCGATCGACCTCGGGGCGCTGCATGGCAAGTTGCTGTGCGTCTCGCTCGTACAGGCTGACGGCAGCCTGCGTCCATTCACCGGTCATGTCACGTCGTTCAAGCTAATCAGGACGGATGGCGGCGTGGCCATCTACGAAGCCATTTTGCAGCCATGGCTGGCATACACACGCCTGCGCCGGAACAACCGCTTGTTCCATGCACAAAGCCTGCGCGAACAGGCCGAGATGATCTTCGACGGCTACGGCGACCTGCCCGCCTGGGAATGGCAAGTCGCAGGCGAACAGCCGCAGCTCACAATGGCTACGCAATGGGACGAAACCGATCATAACTACCTGTGCCGGCGCTGGGAAGCGGCGGGCTACAGCTATTGGTACGAACACAGCGGCGAAGGCCATACGCTCGCGGTCTGTGACGACACCCGCGCTGCCGCACCGATCGACGGGCCAACGCCCGGCATCCGCTTCCATGGCGCCGGCGGCGCGGCAGAAGAAGACGCGATCAATGCCTGGAGTCCGCTGCGCCAATGGGCGTCGGGACAAGCCGCAGTGAGCGGTTTCGACTTCAAGAACCCGCGCCCGGTGCATGCGGATACCGTCACCATCCACCAGCAGGGCACTATCGCGCGGCTGGAAGTGCACAGCTATGAGGGCCACTACGGATTCAAGCACCAGTCAGGCGCCCTGCGGCTGTCGCAATTGCGCATGGAAGAAATCGAAGCCCGCGTCAAGCTGTACGAAGCGCAAGGCAACAACCGGCGCGTTGCGCCGGGCAGGTCGTTCAGGCTGCTCGAGCATTTCAGCGAAAGCAGGGACACCGAATTCCTGATCCTCGAGGTGCAGCACGAAGCCAGCAACAATTACCTGCACGGGAAAAATGCGATCTCGGAGTACAAGAACCGCCTGCTTTGCCAGGGCAAGGCCGTGCCCTGGCGTCCGGGACGCGGCTTCAACAGCACGGACACGAAACTGCTGGCCCTGCAGACCGCCACCGTGGTCGGCCCAACCGGCCATGGCAGTCTCAACGTGGACCGGTACGGGCGCGTCCAGGTCAAGTTTCACTGGGACCGGGACGAAAGCAGTAGCTGCTGGGTACGGGTGAGCAGCAACTGGGCCGGCGGCGAGAAAGGCTTGACCAGCCATCCCCGGGTTGGCTCGGAAGTGATCGTGCAATGGCTCGACGGCAATCCCGACCATCCGATCGTGACCGGCTCCGTCCACAACCAGGACTATATGCCACCGTGGAAGCTGCCCGAACAGCAGGCGCTGACCGGGATCAGAAGCCGGGAACTGAGCGCCGGGGGCGGCAACACACCGGGCGGCCGCAGCAACCACCTGATACTGGACGACACACAGGGGCGGATCCAGGCGCAGATCAGGAGCGACCATCTCGCCAGCCAGCTCAGCCTCGGCCATATCAGCCGCATCGAAGACAACGCCGGACGCAAGGACGCGCGCGGCCAAGGCTTCGAGCTGCGCACCGATGGCCACGGCGTGATGCGCGCGCAGCAGGGTCTGCTGCTCAGCACCGAATCACGGGCGAACGCCCGCGCCCACATCACCGACATGGCGGAGACGCTGGCGCGCATGGCGCAGTGCAAGGATTTGCACGACAGCCTGTCGCAGGCCGCGCAACAGGCGCAGGCGCACCAGGCGGGCGACGGAACCGAAGTCGTCGCCGCGCTGCAGGCGCAGGTCGACGACATCAAAGGCCAAGGGGGTGCGCCGGCGCAAGGCGATTTCCCGGAATTCAAGGCGGCCCACTTGACCTTAGCCAGCCCTGCCGGCATCGAAACCAGCACGCAGGGTTCCACCCACCTGATGAGCGTGGAGCACACTGCCGTGACCAGCGGCGGCCATGCCAGCCTGAGCGCAGGCAAGAGCCTGCTCGTCAGCGTCAAGGACGCGGTACGCATGTTTGCCTACAAGGCCGGCATGAAACTCGTGGCAGCCGGCGCCGACATCGACATCACCGCCTTGAAAGACAGCGTCAACATCCTGGCCAAGCTCAACATCACCCATACCGCCAACCGGATCACGATCACGGCAAAGGAAGAGGTGGTAATCAATGGCGGCACCAGCTTCAGCCGCTGGAACGCAGCGGGGATCGTGCATGGCACCAGCGGCACGTGGCGCCAGCACGCGGCGCAGCACAGCTTCGTCCCCGGCAAGAGCGAAGGCACGCCGAACCTGCCCCAGACCGTGCAGTTGCCGCCGGGCCAGCTCGACCTGGTTCACCAGTATGTGAACCAGGAGGGCAGCATGAAACAAGGCATCCGGCAAGGCGACTACACGGTCGTCGACGCCGAAGGCGGCGTCCACCAGGGGGCGCTCGATGGCAACGGCTTCGCCAGCGTAACCGGCCTGCCGATGGGAATGGCCACGGTCAGCTACGGCAAGGACCCGCGCGACCCATGGGATGAAGACAGCTACTTCGGCCAGGCAACCGAATGGCCGAACGTGGCCCTGCCCGAGGCTGGCGCCGCTGCTGCTCAACACGCCGGACTGCTGGCGGGCGGAGCCGCTGCGGCAGCCAGTCTCAAGGACGCAGCCGGAGAGTTCGGCGCAATTGCGCAAGTCGCGCAGCAAGCGGCAAGCGCGGTGCAGTCCCTGCAAAAAAGCGGCGCGCAAGCATTGCTGGCATCGGTCGCACAGCAGGGCATGGCCAATGTCGTGGGCAAGCTTCCGGGCGGCGCGACGGCCTTGCATGCCTACGCGGCGTCAAGCGCCGGCAAGCCTGCCGCCGCCGTCGCGTCCATCCTCGGTTCGCCCGGATCGCCGGCGCGCATCGGCTGAGGCACGGCCCTCGACTCCAAAAAATCCGTCATAGGAAAAGCCGCCATGACCGAGCCCACGCAAGCCCCTACCAAGCCCGCCGAACGCGCACCGGAAGTCGCCGTTGCCCCGCTCAACACGATCGACCAGCAAGACGTCGGCGCCGGCGCCGCCGCCTTCGACAAATGGCTGCGCAAGATCAGCGACGACTACGTCACGCTGGAGCGCCTGAGCACGGTGGCAGGCAGCCTGCCGCTGATCGGCAACATCATGGCGCTGATCGACGCCATCATGGACATCGTGGGGGTCATCCAGAGCACCATCAATAAAAAGGAAACCGAAGTCCTGCAATGGGTCAGCCTGGGCATCAATCTGATCGGCGTGATCCCGCTGCCGGCGATGAGCGCGGCGCGCATGAGCTTGCGGCCAGCACTGCACCTGGCCCGGCAAAAGCTGGCGCTGGGCGTCAAGGATCTCGGAAGCGCGCTGGTCGAGGTGCTGATCGTGCACCTCAACGCCAGCCTGGCCGGCGAAATCGACACCTTCATCGACGGTGCGATGGGCAAGCTGGCAGGCGTCCTGGACGATTGCGCCGATACCGCCGACGGCGTTGCCGACGACCTGATCAATATCCTCAAGCGCTGCATCGGCAAGGAGCCGCTGTTCGAGGTGGCGGCGCCGGCAGATGCGGAGACCAGTCTGTACGGCCCCAGGACGACCAGCAACTGGCGCCGCATGTTGGGCGCCCTCGACCGGCAATACAAGCACAGCGCGAACTATGTCGTCGCAGCGGCAGCCAGCCGCCTGCCGCGAAGTGCGCTAGAGGGCGTGACGGGCATCATCGGCCACCTGGCCAATTTCAAGCCGGCGTTTCGCGGCAAGCTCGCCGCCCTGGCCGACGAGCAGGCGCAGATGAGCATCGGGTGGATACTGATGCGGCTGCGCGATGCGGTCATCAAGCACAAGAAGCGCTACCCGGCACTGGTGCCGTCGGCCAAGGGCGGGGACCACAAGAAGAACAATCCCGGCCACGAGCTGGGCGCCAGCAGCCGGCAGCGTCCGGCCAAGGGCGACGCCAATGCCTGCAAGCTGTGCCCGGCTAAAGGCGGCACCGCGCGCTCGATCAGCTTCGCCACCGGCGCCGAAACGTTCACACACCATGACTTCGTACTCGACGCGCCGCTCCCGATCGCCTGGAACCGCACCTACCGCAGCCAGCTGACCGCCTACGACAGCGGCAATCTGGGCGCGCGCTGGCTCACCCCGTACAGCACCCGCGTCGACGTCATCAAGCAGGGCAAGAGCGCCGCCCTGCTCTATCACGCCGCCGATGGCCGCACTCACCGCTACCCGGACCTTGCCATCGGCCAGACGCACTACGATCCGGTCGAGCAGATCACGCTCACCCGGATGAGCGTTTCGCTGCTCACGCTCGCCTTCGGGAAGCCCCTGCCGGAACGCGAGCCCAGTCCCTGGCGCGAAACCTACGAGCTGGTCGACACCGTGCGCGCCAAGGCGCTTGAGCTGGGCAAACAGCATTTCCGACTGATTGCGCTGCATTCGCGCGACGGCGCCGCCGTCGGCCTGCGCTACGACCACATCGTCGCCAACGGCCCCCATGCCGGCGAGGAGGTGCTCAGCGACATCATCAGCAGACAGGGCGAGACCATCGCCGCCCATGCCGGCACCCAGATCGACCCTGGCAGCGGCTGTATACGCGCGCTCTGGGAAATCCAGGACGGCAAGCTGGTGCGCCAGCTTGCCGCCTACGACTACGACGAGCACGGCGACTTGATCCGCGCCCAGGAAGAAAACGGCGCCGCCTGGCAGTACGAGTACGACCGTCACCTCGTCACCCGCTACACAGACCGCACCGGGCGCGGCATGAACCTCGCCTACGACACCAGCATCGACAGCGGCGCCCACGCCAGGGCGATCCGCGAGTGGCTCGATGACGGCAGCGATGACACCCGGCTTGAATGGGACAAGAACATCCGGCTCACCTACGTCACCGATGCGCTTGGCCATGAAACCCGCTACTACTACGACATCGCCGGCTACACCTATCGCATCGTGCACCCTGACCGGGGCGAGGAATGGTTCTATCGGGACGACGCCAAGAACGTCGTGCGCCACATCGACGCCGACGGCAGCAGCGAGCATTATCGTTATGATGCGCACGGCAACCTGCTCGCCCACACGCGCGCCGACGGCAGCCAGGTTCACTTCGAGTATGACGGCCAGCACCGTCTTACCGGCATCCGCGACGGCGAAGGCGGCACCTGGCGGCGTGACTACAATGCCCAAGGTCACCTGGTCGAAGAAACAGACCCGCTGGGCAACAAGACGCAATATGCGTACGACAAAGTCGGCCGGCCCGTCGAAGTCCTTGACGCCAAGGGTGGCGTCACCAAACTCGTCTATACCCCGGATGGCCAGCTCGCCGGCTACACTGATTGCTCGGGACACAGCAGCCAGTGGGAATACGACGAGCGCAAGCGCCTGGTCAAGCGCATCGATGCTGCCGGCAACGTTACACGCTACCGCTACACGCCGGTAAGTAGCGACACGCTGGCGCGAGCGCACATCGATGCCAGCGACCAAGGCAACCATCCCGGCCAGCTCGAAGCCGTCATCCACCCCGACGGCAGCCAGGAGCAACTGCGCCACGACGCCGAGGGCCGGTTGCTCGCACACACCGACCAGCTCGCGCGCACCACCGCCTACCGCTACACCGCGGCCGGCATGATCGCGAAGCGCATCGACGCCCTTGGACACAGCCTGCACTACCAGTGGGACGCACTCGGCCGCTTGACCGCGCTGGAAAACGAAAACGGCAGCGTTTACCGCTTCCGCTACGACCCGGTGGGCCGACTGCTGCAGGAACAAGGCTTCGACGGCAAGGCCACCGAGTACCACTACGACGACGCCAGCGGCGTGCTGGCCGAGACCATCGACGCCGGCATGAGCACGCGGCTCGACTTCGACCCGATGGGCCGCCTCGTACGACGCCGGGCGGCAGCCCCCGGCCAGCCGGAGCAGAGCGAAACCTTCGCCTACAACGCCAACGGCCAGTTGGCCGAAGCGCAGAACGAACACGCCAGGCTGCAATGGTTCTACGACGCCGCTGGCAACCTGGTGCGCGAGCACCAGCACTACCAGGGCCCGTTCCACCTTGAGAAGCGCACCGCGGTCTGGCGCCACCACCACGACCAACTCAACGGGCGCACCGGCACCACCCGCCCCGACGGCCACCGCATCGACTGGCTGACCTACGGCGCCGGCCACGTGCACGGCCTGCTGCTCGACGGGCAAGACCTCGTGGCCTTCGAGCGCGACGCGCTGTACCAGGAAACCGGCCGCACCCAGGCCAACGGCCTGCTGCAGACGATGACGTACGATCCGGCCGGCCGCCTGATCGAGCAGCAGCTCGGCGCCATCGCGCGGGTCGGCGGGAAAGACCGGCATTTTTATCCCGACACCTACCGTCCCGACGTCCAGGTCGGCATGCAGGCCGCGATCGTGCGGCGCTACCGCTACGACCTGTCCGGACAACTGACCAGCCTTGAAGACAACCGGCGCGGCCACGTCGAATACCGCTACGACCCGGTCGGGCGGCTGCTGGCGGCAAACAGCGCAATGGGTTATGAAAGGTTCGCCTTCGACCCGGCCGGCAATATCCAGGTGCCCGATAACGCCCAGCACGAACCGATTGCCCGCCGCGCCCCACTGCCGAAGCTGCTGGACAACCTGCTCAAGGAATATGCCGGCGTCAGCTACCGCTACGACGAGCGCGGCAACCTCGTGGAACGCGTGCAGAACGGGAAGCGGTCCACGTACGAATGGGATGCGTTCAACCGGATGACCCGCGCCACGACCTGGCGTGGCGTCAGCACCTTCGCCTACGATCCGCTTGGGCGGCGCATTGCCAAGCACAGCCAGGCGATCGAAGGCACCGCCCTGCGTGACATGACCCGGACCATGTACGGCTGGGATGGCGACACGCTAGCAGTGGAAAGCAGCGTCCACCAAGGCTTTGCGGCGGGCAAACGGACGGTGCACTATGTGTATGAGCGCGACAGTTTCGTGCCGCTGGTGCAGGCGAATCGACACCAGGCGCTGCAACTGGCCCCCACCACCGATGTCAAGGCACTGATGGCGGGCAACGGTGGCAAGTACGATATTGCACTTGATCCGCTATGGAACGGCGATCTTGAACAGGAAGCCGAACCCTTCGGTAAAGATGAGGTCGCATTTTATCAATGCGATCATCTGGGCACGCCACAGGAATTGACTGACCATGAAGGCAAGGTCGCGTGGTCGGCACAGTTCAAGGCGTGGGGGCAGGCGAAGGAAGCGATCAGTCAAGCGGCGTACAGGGCGGGGATACGGAATCCGATCCGGTTCCAGGGGCAGTACTTTGATGAAGAGACCGGGCTGCATTACAACCGGCATCGGTATTACGATCCTGATACGGCGCGGTATCTGACCCAGGACCCAATTGGATTGGCGGGTGGCTTCAATGTATATTCGTACACACGTAACCCAACTGGTTGGACTGATGCCCTTGGTCTGTCTGGCAGCTCCGCTCAGCGCAGAAATGAAAGGCGAGGGCAAGCCAAAAGCGGCAATGTGACCTGCCCCACAAGTTGCCCGTGTTCGTCGACACCGGGAAGCGTTAATACTCCTTATGGTCCTGCGTTGCAGAGTAATGTTTCTGAGGCTTTGGAAGCAAGAAAGCAAGTGCATAGTGGGGCTATTTTGTATAGGGCTGGAACAATGGGAAAAAGCCAAGCTGCTGAGGCTCAGTTCTGGTCACTTGAGCATCCAAACAGTGCAGGCTATGCGCAACGCTACGGAATTCCGCAAGAGAACATCGCAAACGCGAACTTTGTAGAAACCGGTGTTCTTAAACCGGGTACGCCCTTTGTGACGAGGGCTGCTCCCGCTGTTGGTAGTAATTCAGGAGGGGGAATTGAGGTCGTCACTCCTGCTCACGGAGTTCGTCTTAATAGTTTTTGTACGAGATAGCCAACATGAATTCATATGACTACTACTATCACGCAAGAGAATTAGCCAAATTACTTGCACGTGATGGAGCAGCCGCTCTGTCGGAAGAAGTGCTTGATGCAATGGTAATTGGATCAACAGGGACGGAAATCTTTATGCTATTGCGAGTGGCATTAAAGAAATCCTTAGCTCAACCAAACCTATCCAGTGATGCAAGACAGCTTGCACAAACACTTCTCACTCACTTAGAAAAAGCACTGCAATGAGGCAGTAACGAAATAAACGTTGGATTTTATTTTCAGCAGCCATCGGAGGCAGTGAATGGGCGAATGCAGGTGATCGCGGCCGGCGCTAGAGGTTCAAATGGCGATGGCGCCTGGGCAAACTCGACCAGGTGGATGGGCGACACAACACCACATCCCCGATGTGGCCTATGTACGAAAAAATTTAGCTGCGACACCACAATTCAAACCTGAAGTGTCGCATGTACAAACATTTCACATTCCTGAAGGAGTGCAGCTCCAGCATGGAATTGTTGGGCCTCAGACGCATGGCTGCGAAACTTATACCGGTGGAGGCAGCCAAGTACAGATTCTGAATTACGCGGATCGTGCCAAACTCGTTCCCATTGGAGCACCAAGACGTATTGAATAACAGAGACAGGCAATGACTAAATTACAGAACTTCAGACATATCGAACTGGACCCGAGCTACGACAAAATACAGAACCCGAAGCGATTAACAGTGAGGGAACTACTTCCAGTTGGGGCATCATGGGAATACAATGGACAAAAATATGAAGTATTGAAACCATGGGGAGTTATCTCAGTGCCGCTAAACGATTTCCGCAGTATTGCCATTGTGGAGGGGCCATTGAAACGGGACAAAAAAATCATGCTTACGTCATGAATTCGGACGGAAGCGTTCGGTTTGAAATAAACAAGCCAAGCGAATTAACTACTTCGTCATTTTCCGATGTTTATTATGTTTCCGGCGAGCTATGCTTCTTCTTATCGGGATCATCAGGTGACTTTCGATTATCAATAAATGAAATCGGCGGCACGGTTCCCAAAATCAATCCGAGCCGATAATCGTGTCGTCAGTTAGATTTCCCCCTCTGTCAGGATAGATGATGATAATCGCTACAGACTTGCTCCTTTCGCGAGGGTCACGCTCGCATCATAAACAATTCGTCAAATTTTAGAGCCGGTAATCTTCTAGGTCGGCAGCAAAATGTGCATTCTCTTGTCGATCTTCTCGACGGCACGCATGTTTTCCGAGAAGGTCTGCATGACACTATTGCAGCAGTGGCGACATTACATTTCAGTCTAGTCAAGTAGGGCAGCAGTACTCAGCCCTACCGTTATGCGCACGGGCAAGTCCTGACATACACCACGCCATAACCGCCAGCCCTTTCCAAGCACGTCGTATCGATAGCGTCAGTACACAAAGCCATGTCCGCGCCACAATCGCTAGTGATCAAGCTCCCCTAGCGAGTAAGCCTAGGGAAACGCTGATCAATTGACGATTTCGGCGTCTCCGAGGTTTTTTGGCGACGCGGTCGCGCTCCAGCTGCGATCTCGTTTTTTAGAGATCACTACAGCCTGTTTTTATGCAATATAGCGGTATCCTTTGCGCCTTTCGGCGCTCAGGACGCAACTCGGGTTTCAGTGACCCTAAATCGCCGGCCAGCCAGCACTAAATTGGCGAAGCCAAACAATGTAAACAGTTGCGCAGTGTTCTTCGCCAGGCCGCGGTAGCGTGTCTTCCGATGACGGAACAGGTTCTTGATGACATGGAACGGATGCTCGACTTTCGCGCGAACGCTGGCCTTCAGATGCTCCAGTTTTTCCGTCATGCGGCCCAGCTTGTTTTTGGGCAGCGCCTTGCGTTTGGAGCGCTTCATGGCGACATGCCACGTCACCGTTTTGCCAACATTTTCGGGGCGCCTCTCCACGCCCTGATAGCCTGCGTCGCCGAGCGCAGTGGTCTCGTCTCCATGCAAAAGAGCATGTGCTTGCGTCACGTCGGAGACATTGCCAGCCGTGCCCACGACGGTGTGCACCAGGCCAGAGGCAGCATCAACGCCGATGTGCGCTTTCATCCCGAAGTGCCAGTCATTGCCCTTCTTCGATTGGTGCATCTCCGGATCACGCTTGCCCATCCTTGTTCTTCGTCGACGGTGGCGCGGCGATCAGTGTGGCGTCAACAATGGTCCCCTCGCGCATCATCAAACCCTTTTCGGCGAGGTGTCGGTTGATCGCATCGAAGATCTGGCGCGTCAGATCTTTTGCTTCGAGCAGGTGACGAAACTTGAGCAGCGTCGTCGCGTCTGGTGCCGACTCGCGGCCCAGATCGATGCCGACGAAAGCGCGAATGGCCTGGCTGTCGTAGATCGCATCTTCAATGCCTTCGTCCGACAAACCGAAACATTGTTGGGCCACATACATCCGCAGCATTCGCGCCAACCCGATCGATGGACGGCCAGCGCCTTCGACCTTCGGATAGAACGGCTCGACCAGTTTGTGCAGCTTGCTCCACGGTGTCACGCTATCTATCTCAGCGAGAAAAAGGTCGCGCCGCGTGAGCTTTTTCTTGGCGGCGTATTCGAGGTCAGAGAAGCTCTTTTGCATGATCGATGGCGGGAGAGGAACGTAGCGTCATTGTCTCAGGTTGCGGCACCGGCGGGAACCGGAGCGGCCGAATTAATCAGCGTGTCCCTGGCTAACAAAGAAGTCGCCCTGCAGCGATCGCTGCCACCGGAAGACCTGGCACGGTGGCAAGGGATTCAGCCTGTAGTCGAGCCTAAGCCGGACGGCTCATCGGTCTAAAAAGACACCACTGAAGAACCACATGTCACTGAAGATCATCACCATCGGAGACAAGACCGACCATGGCGGCACGTTCATCAGCGGTTCGCCCGATCACGACATCAGGGGAAAGGCGATCGCGCGACTGGGTGACAAAGTTGACTGTCCGCTGCCCTACCCTGGCGGCAAACCGCATGGAGTCAACAAGATCATTACCGCCCATGACACATTGACAGTCAACGGGGTCCCCGTTGCGGTCGAGGGATGCATGACGGAGTGCGGGTGCAAGCTGATCGGCAGCTCACCTACGACGGTCAATTGAAGCTCTGGTGAGACAGCGCGAGGTCGCTCGCAGAATACCTTCATCCGCGACTGGCCTGACGTACCACCTTGCCAAACCTACCGAACACGACCCCGCACGGATTTGATGCTAGAGTAGTTGTAATTATATAAACATTGCGCACCATGAAAGCCATCCATAAGCTTTTCGAGATCAGCTACATCCTGATTGTCGTCCTGTTCTTCTCCTGCGGCGTCGGACTGATCGGTTTGGCCGGCGTCGAAATCTGGGAAGCCTTGAGCCCATCGGCCGATACCTCCGCGCGCGAACGCTTCGACCTGATCCTCGAATGCATCGGCATGCTCACCATTTCCGTGGCCGCACTGGGACTTGGCCAGACGGTGCTCGAAGAAGAGGTGCTGCGCGATGCCGCCATCAGTTCGCCAACCCGCGTGCGCCGTTTCCTGTCGCGCTTCCTGATCGTCATCGTGGTCTCGCTGTCGGTCGAGTGCCTGATCGGCGTGTTCCAGTACGTCCACGGCAGTCCCCAATACCTGCCGCATGCGGCGTCGATCGGCCTGGCAGCCGCTGCCCTGCTCGCCACCTGGGGCCTGTTCGTTCGCATGAACACCAGCGCCGAGGAACTCGAGCCGCACGCCATGCACGACGTGCAGGCGGAGGACAGGGAAATCGAAGGCGAAGAGGTCAATGAAGGCGGCAAGCGCCATGCGGCGAAAAGCGGCCAGGAATATCACGGCGACATCGGCGAATCCAAGCAAGATGCGAAGCAGGATCCGCCCGATTCAAGGCAAGATGCCAAGCAGGATCCGCGGCCCGATTCGAAGCAGGAATCCAGGCAGTGATTCAAAGCACTTGGCAAGATCGCCAAAGTGCCGCTATAATCTCGTCTTCTTCGGGTCGTTAGCTCAGCTGGTAGAGCAGCGGACTTTTAATCCGTTGGTCGCAGGTTCGAATCCCGCACGGCCTACCAAAGATTCAACAACAACGCCAACCTTCGGGTTGGCGTTGTTGTTTCCACTTCCCGATTCCCCTTCGCGCCCATGCCGCAAACGATCGCCAGCGCCGCCCACCACGAACTCGTCATCAAGAAGAGCCGCTTCATCGCCTGCGTGCAGCCGATGCCGGACCGGGCCGGCGCGCAAAAAATCGTGGCCGAATTGCGCGCGCAGCATCCGGGCGCGGCCCATGTGTGCTGGGCCTTGCTGGCCGGCGGACAGTCGGCGGCAGTCGACGATGGCGAGCCGAGCGGCACTGCCGGCCGTCCCATGCTCGACGTGCTGCGCCACCAGGACCTGGAAGGCGTACTCGCCACCGTGGTGCGCTACTTCGGCGGGATCAAGCTGGGCGCGGGTGGCCTGGTGCGCGCCTATACCGACAGCGTGGCCCAGGCCCTGCTGACTGCCACCAAGGTGCCGATCATCAAGTTGCGCCAGCTGCGCTGCACGGCGCCGTACGCGATGGAAGGCATGCTGCGGCGCGAGCTCGATGCGGCCGGCGCCACCCTCGACGCGGTCGAGCACGGCGACGACGTGCATTTCACCTTCAGCCTGCCCGCCAGCGTAGCCGGCGCACTGCGTGGCCGACTCGACGATGCCGGCCACGGCCGCATCGGCTGGCCGGCCGACGACGACGACGAAAGCCAGCAACCATAGGGCTGCCATTCCGGCGCCCTATACCCGTCATCACGATACTAAAGCGGACGCTGGTGCTGGCGGCCGGTATAGTGGCCCATCCCGGCCGCGCAATCGCTTCGGCCGGCTTTTATTTTATCGCCCCACAATACCCATTCCCGTGATCAAGAAAACCCTGCTTCCCCTCGCCCTAGGCGGCTTCGGCATCGGCATGACCGAGTTCGTCATGATGGGCATCCTGCCCGACATCGCGGGCGGCCTGCACATCACCATCCCGCAAGCCGGCTACCTGATCACCGCCTACGCGCTGGGCGTGGTGGTCGGTGCGCCGACGCTGGTCACCCTGATGGCAGGGCGCCCGCCGCGCAGCGTGCTGGTCTGGTTCATGCTGATGTTTGCCATCTTCAATGCGATGTCGGCGTTCGCGCCGAACTTCGAGACCATGATGGTGTCGCGTTTCCTCGCGGGCCTGCCGCATGGCGCCTTCTTCGGCGTCGGCGCCGTCGTCGCCAGCCGCCTGGCCGATCCGGGACGCACCGCCGCCGCCGTGGCCAGCATGTTCACTGGCCTGACACTGGCCAATGTGCTGGGCGTGCCGCTCGGAACCTGGATCGGGCACACGATCGACTGGCGCCTGGTGTTCCTGATCGTCGCCGCGATCGGCCTGTTCACCATGTGGAGCCTGCACCAGTGGGTGCCGTTCATCGAACCGCGCGCACGCACCCGGATCATGCAGGACCTGCGCATCTTCCGCCACCTCGACCTGTGGCTGGCCCTGGGCATCGTGTCGATCGGCACCGGCGGTTTCTTTGCCTGGTTCAGCTATATCGCGCCACTGCTGACCGATGTCACGCGCTTCGCCTCGACCACGATTCCCCTGATCATGACCGTCGTCGGCATCGGCATGACGGTCGGCGTCGTATTCGGCGGCTACCTGGCCGACCGCGCCCATCCGCTGCCGGCGCTGGTGATGCTGCTGACCTCGATGACCGTGCTGTTGCTGTGCAATGGCTGGCTGGCCGAGTCGAAGGTGGCCATGGTCGTGCTGGCCTTCCTGACGGGCGCCAACGCGCTGGCGATCGGGCCGCCGATCCAGTTGCTGCTGATGGAGCGCTCGCGCGAAGCGGAAATGCTGGGCTCCTCGCTGGGCCAGTCCGGCTTCAATGTCGGCAATGCGCTGGGCGCCTTCCTGGGCGGGATTCCGCTGACGATGGGATTCGCTTATACGTCGCCGCAATGGGTAGCGGCTGCGCTCGCCTTGTGCGGTGTCGGGCTGGCGGCGTTCATGCTGCTGCGCCACCGCGGCCAGGTGCGCGCACTGGCCGCGAACGCCTGATCAGATCGCCGGGCGGCGCCGGCGCAGGGCGAGCAGGCCGGTCGCACCGACCATCATCAGCGCCAGTGTGGCCGGCTCCGGCACGTCGGCAGGCGGCTCGACCGGCGGGCTGCCGGCCAGCTCGAAGCCCGACACCTCGACCGACCCGAAGTAATGGTTGGCGTTCACTTGCACGCTCGAATCCCAGGTATCGGCGATCACCTGGCCATTGATCACGCCCCAGCCGACTTTCACGGTCGCATACGGCGCCAGCACGCTGCCGATGATGCCCTTCACGTCGACCGTTTCCGCCTCGAAGAAGTTGAACAGGACGTTGTAGGCGTCGAGCGGGAAGAAACCGATATTGCCGTTATTGAAGCCGCCGTCCTTGCCGCTGATATTGAAGATCAGCGTCTGGCCCGGGGTCAGGCCGCTCAAGACCCAATTGTTCCCGCCGTCGAAGAAAGCGGCGTCCACATTGAACACGTCGACGCCGCCCTTGCCGCTGCCAATCACCTTATTGGCGCTGTATTCACGCACCAGGCTGCCGGTGGCAGCGACGCCACTCAAGCCTGCTGCGATATCCTTGAACTGCTGGGTGGCAGCGGCAAAGTCGACCGGATTGACGGTGCTGCGCGGCGCTTCGGCGGCGTTCTTGTAGGCAGTGGCGCCGCCGGCATACACCTGGCCATTGTGGATGGTGCCGCTGGTCAGCGACAGGTTCCCGCCGGCGACGACCGAGTAATTGGTGTAGGCAGGTTTGTGGTTCAGGTTGACGGCATAGTTCTCGATCGTGACATTGCCGCCAGCGACAATCGACCCTTCGACATCGCTCGAGATTGCCTTGAAATTGCCAGCGGTATAGACATTCGCGCCACCCATGAGGGATCCAAGATCAAGGACGCCGGCGTGGGCGCCGGAGACTGCGAACGCTGCCGCTACAAACATGCCGAGCTTGATCACTATGATTCCATCTAGAAATTTATAATGATCGATAGTATCACTTTCGTGACCGCGAGGTTGCACGTTAGATACGACTCGTGGTAAATCCTTAAGTTTTACGAGCGGCGATCAGACCAGCGCCACGTCGCCCATCGCGCGTGACGTCTCGGCGGCTTCGTCGAGGATGTCCTGCAGCGTGAATTCGTCGAACACGAAGTCGAGCGCGCTCTCGCCGTGCTCCGGCAGCGCGGCGGACCGGCTGTCCAGCGGCGACGCCACGGGCGAATACTGGTTCGCCAGCAGTAAGGTGTCGAGCAGCGTGCCGGGCGGCATATTGAGCCAGCCGCCGCGCATGTCGGCGATGGCATCCGACACCACTTGCGGGATCGACAGCTTCTTCATCACCTCGGCGCTGACGACGTCCTCGCACAGGGCGCCCCAATTCTCCGGGTCGTCGTCAAGCAAGCCGGGGAATTCGTCGGCGCGCGCGAGCAGGTAGAAGGCGCCGACTTCGTGCACGATTCCGGCGAACAAGGCGGTATCGGGATTGACGCCGGTGACGCGCCGCGCCAGCGAATGGGCGATCGACGCCACATGGGTCGTGTGCTCCCACAATTGCTCGGCCTTGGCACGCAAGCCCGGATCCTTGATGCGGTTGCCGAACTGGCGCACCACCAGGCTGGCGACCAGCGCCTGCAGGCGGCGGTAGCCGATGCGCGTCACGGCAGTGCGGACATTGGTCACCGGCGTGGCGGCGCTGCCGCCGAAGGCCGGCGTATTCGCGATCGCGACGGTGCGCGCGGCCAGCTGCGGCTCGGCCAGCACGAGCCGGATCGCCTCGTCGATATGGCAATCGGGATCGTCGAGGGCAAGCTGCAGGCGCAGCACGGCATTGACGCTGGTGGGGAACGTGATCTCACCGCGAACGGCCTGCGCCGCGATGTATCCGAATGCTTCGAGTTTATTCACGCCCGCAATTATAGCCCCGTGCCGATGCCGGACCGTCGGCTGGCGATCCCGCGGCTGGTGTCTGCGAAGAACTGTGGCGCGGCATCCACAACGCATAAGCCAAAAAACAACAGCCCGCATGCGTGCGGCATGCGGGCTGGTCGGTCGCGGCGCTGTGCTTACTTGACCTTGATGTCGCTCTTCACGCTGGTCACGCCGTCGACGCTCTTGGCGACCTTCATGGCCTTGTCGGCCTCGGCTTTCGATGGGACGAAGCCGCCCAGCATCACGACGCCCTGCTCCGTGTCGACGCTGATGTCCATGGCTTTCAGGTCGGGATCGGCGACCAGGCCGGCCTTGACCTTGGTCGTGATGGTGCTGTCCGACGCGACGCGTGCGCCGCGCTCGGTGGCGTTATCGGTCTTGCGGGCGGCGTTCGAGGCCATTTCCTTGGTGCGCTCCACCGCAGCGGCGGTCTTTTCCTTCACGGTCTCGGCGGCGGCGCGGGTGCGTTCGGCGATCGAGGCGCCGGCGCTGCTGGCCACGGCGGCGGCGGTGGTCAGGTTGCCGCGTTCGTCGACCACGCAGGCGGTGCGCGAGTCGCCGCTCATCTGTTCGCATTTCTGCACCGCTGCGGCTTTCTTCGGATCGGTGGTGCTGGTGCTGGCCACCAGGCCGCCGCCGCCGCTCGAACCGACGGCGGTATCGCCATCGCCCTCGCGGTCGTCCAGGCGCGCCAGTGCGGCGTCGCGGATCGAACCGGCGGTGGCCTTGCAGCGGTCCTTGGCGTCAACGCCGTCGGCATCGCACTGGGTGTCGGCCAGTTCATGCTCGGCGCGGATCACCTTGGCGCGGGCGTCGCGCAGATTGCCGCCGGTGGTGTCGTATTTGGTATAGGCGTCGAGCTCGGCGCGCGCCTGCGCCAGCTTGGCCTCGTCCTCGCATACTTCCTCGGCCTTGCCTTTCTTGGCGTCGCACAGATTCTTGGCCGTGCGGTAGTCGGCGGCGGCCTTGTCCATCGCGGCGCGGTGGGCGTCCTTGTTGACCGGGGCCGCGCTGGCGGGAGCGATGGCGATGGCGGAGAAGGCGGTGGCGATCAGGGTGGCGATGAGGGTTTTCATGATGGAGCCCTTGCATGCGTTGTTAGGATGACATCCATTAAACGCCCTGCCCGCTTGCGCATCTGTGCGAGAACGAACTCTGTTCGATCAATCCGGATGAGGGATGTTGCGTCATCGACGCACGGGTCGTTGGCAAAAGACTGTGGGCCTGAAAACGCTGGCCCGAAACGCTTGGCTAGAACATCAGCTTAAAACGCTGGCCTAAAAAAGCTGGCCTAAAATCGCTGGCCTAAAACGCTGGCCTAAAAACATTGGCTTAAAAAAGTTGGCATTCAGATGCTGCCACGAAAACCGTTGGCCCAAAAACGTCGTTCCCGCGCAGGCGGGAACCCAAGTTTGCACGCGTCGTCGAAACGCGAATACTTGGGTTCTCGCCTTCGCGGGAACGACTGCTCGGCTACTGGACACACGGCGCGGTGAAGTACGCCGCCGTCAACTCAGCAATGCATTACTTGGCCTTGTTGGCGTCGCGTGCTGCGTCGCGGGTCGACTTGGCTTGTGCTTCGCACTTGTCTTCGGCATCGCCTTTGAGCGAATCGCATTTTTCATCGGCCAGTTCGTACTCGGCGTCGATCATGTTGTCGCGCGCCTTGCGCACGTTGTTGCCGGTGTTGTCGAACTTGGTGGTCGCGTCCAGCTCGGCCTTTGCGCGCATCAGCTTGGCTTCATCTTCGCAGATGTCTTCCGCGTGGCCGCTCATGGCGTCGCACTTGTCCTTGGCGACCTTGTACTCAGCCTTGGCCTTGTCCATCGCCGTTTTGTGGGCGTCCTTGTTGGTCTGGGCTGCTGCTGGAGCGATGCCGATGGCGGCGACGGCGGCGGTAGCGATCAGGGTGGCGATGAACGATTTCATGGTGAGCTCCTCTATTCGGTTATTGGTGTTGCTTATTAAACACCCACGCCGTAGAGTACTCTGTGCGGCACCGAACGCTTATTAAAAAACTAATACGTCGTACCGGCCAAGGACGGCGCCGACGTTATCCCGGCAGGCGCCTGGTCGCCCAGCAACAAGCCTTCGCGCCACAGCGCGTCGGCGGCCTCGAACGGGGTGACGCGCTGGTCGAAATACCGGCCATTGCCGGCCAGCCGTACCCAGGCGCGCGTATCGTGGCCGCTGCCCGGCACCGCCACCGCGCCGCGCACGCGGCTCAGCCAGCCGTACACGCGTGCATAACTGCTGGGCCGTGTGCGCTGGACCCAGGCCAGCGCCACCAGGTCGGCGAATCCCTCTTCGCGCCGGGTGTCGCGCATCGACTTGGCCGCCGCAAGCAGCGCGGGATCGCGTGCGCTCTGCTTGCCGGTCTCGACGAAGCCGGCCGGCAGCAGGTGCCATTCGCCCTGGGCATAGCGCCAGCAATGGGCCAGTTCGTGCGCGGCCATCGCTTCGATCAGCAACGCCTGCTCGGCGTCGGCCACGCCGGCCAGCACCTTCTCGGCGTCCGGATTGCCGCGCATGGACAGCACCAGCTTGCAGCGGTCCTTCGCGAAGCCCATCGCGAGCGGCACGTCGCCGGCGCGCGCCTTCGGCTGCACGACGATGTCCACCGGCAGGGAGATCGACCTGGCGTAGTCCAGCACGGGAGCCGCAGCGCGCAGCCAGCGCATTTCGAGCGCGGTGAGCTGGGCTGCATGCGCGGACAATGGAGTGAAAGCGGCAGCAACGGCGGCGATACAGCTCGCCGCGAGCAGGAGGGGCTTGAACATGGACTTCTCCGTGGTCGACAAAATTCCTATCGGAAATTCTAGCCCCGGATGACGCCCTGCTTTCAGTAAAATATTTGTGTATGTCCAAAAAAACAAGGGCTGCCGCGGCAGCCCTTGTTTCGCTCAGGCCGCCAGGGCCAGGCGCGCCTCCGCCTGCGACAGGCCGGGCGCGGCGCCGGCCTCGAGGCGGAAGATGCTGACCAGCCGCGCGAGGCGTTCGGCTTCTTCCTCGAGCGCTGCCGCGGATTGGCTGGCCTGCTGCACCAGCGCCGCGTTCTGGCGCGTGGCCTCGTCGATCTGGCCGATCGCACCGTTCACCTGCTCGATGCCGGCGTTCTGCTCGACACTTGCGTGGCTGATCTCGGCCATGATGTCGGTCACGCGTTTCACGCCGGTGACGATCTCATCCATCGTTGCGCCGGCCTGGTCCACCAGGCGCGCGCCGGCGTCGACGCGCTCCACCGAGCTGCCGATCAGCGTCTTGATTTCCTTGGCCGCCGCCGCCGAGCGCTGTGCCAGGCTGCGCACCTCGGTGGCGACCACGGCAAAGCCACGGCCCTGCTCGCCAGCGCGCGCCGCTTCGACTGCCGCATTGAGCGCCAGGATATTGGTCTGGAACGCGATGCCATCGATGACGCCGATGATGTCGACGATCTTCTTCGACGATTCATTGATCGAGGCCATGGTCTCCACCACTTGGGCCACGACCGCGCCGCCGCGCACGGCCACTTCGGACGCCGATTCGGCCAGCACATTGGCCTGGCGGGCGTTGTCGGCATTCTGGCGTACGGTGCCGGTCAATTGCTCGACCGAGGCGGCGGTGGCTTGCAGCGTGCCGTTCTGGCGTTCGGTGCGGCCGGACAGGTCGCGGTTGCCGGCCGCGATCTCGGTCGAGACGGTGCCGATCGCCAGCGTGCCCTGGCGCACCTGGCCGACGATGCGCACCAGGCTGTCGCGCATGCCCTGCATGGCGAACAGCAGGCTGGAGCGGTCGCCGGGACGGGTGACGATCTCCACGCCCAGGTCGCCGCCGGCGATGCGGGCCGCGATCGACGCAGCGTATTCCGGCTGGCCGCCGAGCTGGCGCAGCAGGCCACGGGTGATGTACCAGGCGGCCAGCGAACCGGCTGCGATCGCGCCCGCGCACAGCAGCGCCATCCAGCCGAAGAAGCCATTGGCCATGCGGCGCGCATCCTGGGCCGCGTCGTTGTTCAATTTTTCTTCCAGGTCGATCAGGCGGTTGATGCTGGCCAGCCAGTCGACGAAGGCCGGCGCAGCCTGCTGCGACAACAGGGCCGTTGCCTCGGCGCCCTGGCCGGCGGCGTGCAGTTCGAGCACGCGCGCGATCAGCGGCTTGGTGCGCAGTTCCTGGGTCTTGATCGCGGCCAGCGCCTGCTTCTCGTCGGGCAGGATATCGGTGCGGGTATTGAACAATTGGTCGAGCGGCTGGGCCGAGCGGGCATAATTGTCGTCCAAGGTACGGATCAGGGCGGCAGGCGCCGTTGCGGCGGCCGCGTCGGCCGCCAGCACCACGTCGCGCAGCGCGATCGCCCGGTCGTGCACGCTGCCGCGGAAGTTGATGGCGTGGCGCTGCTTGACGCCGTTGACGTCGTTCATCGTGTTGAGAACGTTCTCGATGTGGCCCACGCGGCTGGCCGCCAGCGCGACCAGCGCGATCATCAGAAGAAAGACGGCGCCATAGCCGATGGCCATCCGGGCGCCGATGGTGAGATTATTGGTTTTCATGTAAGCACGTGTCGGTCGAAATTAGTTGGCAGAAAATATATAGTTATTTCCTTCTGGAAAGAAAATGACTATAGCATGCTGCCTTTCGACTTACTTACACGCCTTCAATCGTGCTCAGCTTTTACAACAGCGCCGCCGTGACAAAGCCGGGTCGTCTTCTGCCTGGCATCGCCTTGCGCTGGTCGAGCGCGGAGCGCACCACGTGGCGCCGCACCGGCGCGGCCGCCGGCCTTCAACGCACCGTGGCCAACGGCGCGCCCTGCTCCCATCCACCACCGATCGCGCGCGCCACCGCCACCGTCGCCAGCAGGCGCTGGGTGCGGATCTGCGCGGCGGCGCGGTCGGCCGCGAGCGTGCTGCGCTGGGCGTCGGTCACATCGAGATAGGTCGACACGCCGCGCTCGTAGCGCGCCTGCGCCACCAGCAGCGCGCGCGCCGCCGCTTGCTGCGACAGCGACTGCGCATCGCCCTGCTGCTGGCGCTGCTGCAGGTCGGACAAGGCGTCTTCCACTTCGCGCAGCGCGGTCAAGAGCCTGGTCTCGTGATTGGCTACCGCCTCGTCATAGCGCGCCTTGGCCAGCGCCAGGTTCGAACGGTTGCGGCCACCATCGAAGATCGGCAGCGACAAGGCCAACGGCCCGGCCGAGAACTGGCGCGCGCCGCCGCTGGCCAGGTCGTTCAGGCTTTGCGAGGCATAGCCGAAATTCCCGGTCAGCGTCAGCGCCGGATAGAAGGCGCCTTCGGCCACGCCGATCTGCGCGTTGGCGGCCTTGAGCTGGGCCACGCTGGCCGCCAGGTCGGGCCGCTGGCCCACCAGGCTGGCCGGCAGGCCGACCGGGATCGCCGGCGGCAGCGGCAGGCCGCCGGCGGCCGCTTCGGCCAGCAGCGGCGCGCTCGGGCTCGTGCCCACCAGCGTGGCCAGTGCGTGCTCGACCAGGTTGCGCTGGCGCCGCACCTCGTGCAGGTCGGCTTCGGCATTGGCGCGCTCGATGCGCGCGCGCGACACATCCAGCTCGTTCGACAGGCCGGCATTGAAGCGCGCCTCGACCAGCTGCTGCGACTCGGTGCGCGTGTCGAGCGCGCCTTTCAGGATCGCCATCTCGGCGTCCAGCCCGCGCAACTGCCAGTAGGACGACGCCACCTGGCTCGACAGCATCAGGATCACGCCGTCGCGGTCGTCCTGCGCCGCCAGGGCCTGCGCGTCGCTGGCTTCAACGACGCGGCGCACGCGGCCCCACAGGTCGAGTTCATACGACAGCGACGCCGCCACGCTGTAGTTATTGCCTTCGATCGAGCGCCCGCCCAGGGCCAGGCCCTGCGAGGTCTCGCTCGATGTACGCGCGTTCGACACGCCGGCGCCGACCGAGACGCTCGGCAGCTGGCCGGCGCGCACCACGCCCAATTGCGCCTGTGCCTGCAGCAGGCGCTGGGCCGCGGCGCGCACGCCCGGATTGTCGCGCAGCGCGCGCGCTTCCAGGCTGTCGAGGGTGGCGTCGTTGAAGACGCTCCACCAGGCAGCCGGCAGGCGCGCGCCGTCGCTGCCCGCGCTGGCGTCCTGGTGACGGAACGCCGCCTGCGCCGGCTCGCCAGGGGCCTTGAAATCCGGGCCGAGCGTGGTGCAGCCGCCGATGAGGGCACTGATGGCGACCGCGAGGACGCCGGATGCGAGAGGTTTGAACATGGTGATATCTCTTTCTTCGAATTCGGTAATCAGTGCCCGCCGCCGCCGCCGCCCGGCGACTTGACCTTGTCGGCCATCCAGATCGCCGCGATGCAGCCGAGCAGGATCAGGCCGATGATCCAGAAGCCGTCGTTATAGGCCATCACATAGGCTTCGCGCCGCACCAGGCGGTCGACGACGGCCAGCGCCTGGTTCGCGGCGCCCGCCGGGTCGATGCCGCTGGCGATGAAGCCCTGGGTCAGCGTATCCAGGCGTTCCTGGGTCGCCGGCGCGTAGGTGGACACGGCTTCGCCCAGGCGCGCCGAGTGGAAGTGCTCGCGGTTGGTCAGCGACGTCGCCAGCAGCGCGATGCCGATCGAGCCGCCCAGGTTACGGGTCATGTTGAACAGGCTCGAGGCCGATCCCATCTCGCGCGGCGGCAGGCCCGACATCGCGAAGTTCGACAGCGTCAGCATCACGAACGGCTGGCCGATCGCGCGCACGACCTGGGTCCACATCAGCTGGTCGTAGCCGGTGGTGGCGTCCATGAACGAATTCATGATGCACGAGATGCCGAACATGAACAGGCCGAAGCTGCACAGGATGCGGTTGTCGACCTTCGACGACAGCTTGGCCGCGAACGGCATCACTAACAGCTGCGGCAGGCCGACCCAGGCGATCACTTCGCCGATCTGCATCGGCGTATAGCCGGCGATCTGGCCCAGGTACAAAGGCAGCAGGTAAGAGGAGCCGTACAGGCCCATGCCGATCACCGCCGACAGCGTGGTCGCGACCAGGAAGTTGCGCTGGCCGTACAGGCGCAGGTTCACGAACGGATCGGGCCGCGAGAAGCTCAGCGCCACCCAGCCCAGCAAGCCGGTGAGCGAGAGCGCGGCGAAGGTCACGATGAAGCTCGAATCGAACCAGTCCTTCGAATTGCCCTCTTCCAGGAAGATGGTCAGGCAGGCCAGGCCCATCGCCATCAAGGCGATGCCGAGCCAGTCGGCCTTGATCAGGGTGCGGATATTCGCCTTCTCGGGGTTCAGGCCCCAGGCCATGCCGGCGATCAGCAGCACGCCCGGCACCCAGTTGATGTAGAAGATCGACGGCCAGCCGTACAGTTCCGACAGGTAGCCGCCCAGCGTCGGGCCCATGGCCGGCGCCAGCGTCGCGGTCAGGCCGAAGATGGCCATGCCGGTGGCGCGCTTGGATGGCGGCAGCAGCGTCATCACCAGCGTCATCGCCATCGGGATCAGCGCGCCGCCGGTGAAGCCCTGCAGCATGCGGAATACGATCATGCTCTCCAGGCTCCAGGCCGCGCCGCACAGGGTCGAGAACACCAGGAACAGCGCGGTGGTGCCCATCATGTAGTTGCGCACGCCGAAGGCGCGCGTAAACAGCGCCGTCATCGGGATCACCACGATCTCGGCGCACAGGTAGGCGGTCGAGATCCAGGAACCCTCTTCCTGGGTGGCCGACAACGTGCCGAGGATGTCGCGCAGCGAGGAGTTCGTGATCTGGATGTCGAGCACCGCCATGAAGGCGCCCAGCATGCCGGCGGCGATCGCGATCCAGGTGCGCATGTCGACCACGGCGCCATCTGCCGGCGCGCCCGGCATGGCGCCCCGCATGGCGCCAGAGGATGGGCCGGCTGCTTTGCTCAAGCTAGTCATGACGGGGTCTTAGTGAACGGCCGCGGTCTGGGTGGGCTTCACATCCTGGCCCAGTTCGATCTCGGCCACCACCGACATGCCCGGCACCAGGCGGCCGGCGTATTTCTGGACGTCGCGCGCATCGAGCGTGATCTTGACCGGCACGCGCTGCACGATCTTGGTGAAGTTGCCGGTCGCGTTATCGGCCGGCAGCAGCGCGAACTGGTTGCCCGAGGCCGGCGCGAAGCTGTCCACGCGGCCGACCAGGTGATGGTCGGGCAGCGCATCGACTTCGAGGCTCACCGCCTGCCCCGGCTGCAGGCCGGCCAGCTGGGTTTCCTTGAAGTTGGCGACGACCCAGACATTGTCTTCCACCACCGCCAGCAGCGCCTGGCCCGGCTGCACGCGGGCGCCGACTTCGACGCTGCGGCGGCCTACGCGGCCGGCCACCGGCGCCACGATGCGGTTGTAGGCCAGCTGCTGGCGTGCTTCCTTGCGCTGCGCTTCGAGTACCTTGATCTGCGCCTTGAGGACCTCGCGGCCGGCGTCGGCGGCGCCGATCTGCGCCTGCGCGGCGGCGGCATTGTCGCGCCGCGCGGCCAGGTCGGCGACGGCGCCGGCGCGGGCCGCGCTCGAGGCATCGACTTCAGCCTTGGACACCGCCTTCATGGTGTCGTTGTACAACTGGCCGAAGCGCTCGGCGTCCTGCTTCGCGCGCAGCAGCTGGGCTTCGGACTGCTTGACCTGCGCACCGGCGGCGGCGGCTTGCGCCCGCACTTGCTGCAGCTGGGCGTCGGACTGCTTGAGCTGCTGCTGCACGCTGGCGATCTGGGCATCGATCTGCTCGATCCGCACGGCCTGGTCGGCCGGATCGAGTTCGGCGACGACGTCGCCCGCCTTGACCAGCTGGTTATCGTCGACCAGCACCCTGGTGACCACGCCCGCCACGCGCGACGACACCTGGTGCACGCGGCCGGTGACGTAGGCATTTTCGGTCTCGACGTAATGGTGGCTGCGGTACCACATGCGTCCGCCCGCGCCGATGGCTGCCAGCGCGATCAGCCCGACCACGGCCAGCACGCGCTTGTTGGGCGGCGTCTTCGCCGGCGCCTGGCCATTCGCCCCTGGCGCTGGGGTCTGTGCTGCGCTCGCCTGTCCTGCCGTGCTGTGCATCTCTGCCATGGAACTGCTCCGGAAAATGAAATGAAATTGATCCATCGCATTATTTGCCATCAATACGCCGAAGTCAAGAAATGAAACGGTTGCATTTCATTTTAATTTGCTCTAGAGTCTTCGCCATGAATAAAGCACAGAGCGAAACAACGGACAGCGCGTCAAGCGCGAAACCGGCCGGCCGCCCGAAGGCCTCGGAGGTCGAAGCCCGCACCCAGGAGCTGGTCGAGACCGCCGGCTGCCTGTTCCTGCGCCATGGCTATACCAAGGTCAGTCTCGAGACGATCGCGCGCGAGGCCCGGGTGGCGGTGCGCACCATCTATGTGAAGTTCGGCGGCAAGGGCGGCCTGTTGAAGGCGGTGCTGGCCTCGCGCCGCGAGCGCTTCTTCAGCGCGCGCAATATGGACACTGACACCCGCCCTTTACGCGCGATCATCGACGATTTCGCGCGCGATTTCTATGACCTGCTGGTCGAGCCGGACGCCATCGCGCTGCAGCGCGTGGTGATCGCCGAGGCCGGCGCGAATCCGGAACTGGCCGAAGCATTCTTCGAAGGCGGCCCGCGCCTGACCCGCGAAATGCTCGACCGTTTCTTTACCCGTCCGGATATCCGCGCCCAGCTGCGCGACGACGTGCCTTTGGAGATACTTTCAGCCCACCTGATCGGGTGCATCAACGGCGATCCGATCGGACGCTTTTTATTCCCCGATGCCGAGCCGGTCGGCATGGAAGCCCGGCGCCAGCTGGCGGCGCGGCTCGACCTGTTTTATCGTGGCGTCCTGAAACATTATTGACATGTAAATTTTCTGTGCGCCATCGCACTGACGCGGTTGACGTTTTTGTGGCACTCTGTAAGCCTTCACGATGAATGTTGTGAATATCAATAACAGCGGTGTGACCGCGAGGAGAAAGCATGAGCAAGTCGTCCAGATACGAGTGGCGTGACCAGCAGGCTTCACTGCAAGAGCGCATGAAGAGCTTCATCGAGAACCCAGGCAATGAACAGCTGGAAGCCGTCATCGCAGAAATGCGTACCTATGCCGCCGCCGCCAAGGCCGGCACGATCGATATCCCGGAGCGTTTCGTCAGCTTCGGCTAAGACAGAACCGCATCCCAACCAATGCCGCCCGGTGCAAGCCGCGCGGCATTTTTCATTGCAGCATTAGAACGCCGGCACCGGCGCCTGCCGCCCCAGCTCCTCGACGTCGTGCACGCGGTTCAAGAGGTGCACCTTGCGCGGCGCGCGGTGACGTTCGTGCAGCTCGCGGGTGATCACCTCGACGCGGCGCTCACTGAGCGCGACCTGGCGCGGGTCGACGGTGCCGATGGCGCCCGGGGCGTACTGGCTGAACTGCGCCGCCAGCAGCTGGGACACGGTGCCGCTAAGGATCGCCGGCGCGCCGTGGACCGTGGTGTGGAGTTCGAAGCAGCGGGTTTCTGGCAAGACGTAAACGGTCCCGGTGTACTCATTGCATTGCTCATCCATCGCGCCTCCTGGGTGGACAGGCGCAGCAAGTGGTCTTGCCGCCGCTTCTTCATCATAGACCTTCGGCCGCCGCTGGCAAGCGTTGCTGGCCCGGCCTTGCCACTCACGCCGCAAAATTGTGCAATTCGCGCCGCCTGGGGCCGCTGCGCCGCACCATTGCGCTGCCAAGCGCGCACTTCCAGAATAGCCCGGCGATAAACTGCCGCAAACGTTCATGTAGCGTCTGCCCCAACCCGCTCTGCTTTCACGAATCCCTGGGGCCAGTCATGCACAGGAGCCGGTCAGAGCGATGACTCCTGATCCGGAGCACAAGTCACTTGGCGTGAGCATTGGACGACGCCAATCAGACAATCAGGCAATCAGGCAATCAAGCGCGCTTATCGTCGAGCGACAGATATCCAAACACCGCGCGCCGGACGCGTTTTTCTACTTCCACAGAGTTGACTTCGCCGGCAAAACCGGCGGCGTCAACGATCCCTTTCATGATTGCAATAACATCCCGCGCCAGTGCCAGCTCATCGTCCCCGCACCGCAAAGTTCGCTGCCGGTGTGAAATTGAATTGGTATGACACTGAGTTTTACACCGCGACAATCACAGACGTGTGGATGATCGAAGCTCAAGACCATCAGAGCTACCAGCTATTCTGCGAAAAGCTCAGGGAAACCCCTTTCTGGGATCGGTTCTTCTTCATCAACGAGATTTTCCTGGGTGAAAAAAACGCGTGGGCGAAAAATTATGATGTGGCGGCATTGACTGACTAATCAGCAGCCGTCCTTGTCTACCGGGCTGCCCGATAGGCACAACGGCGAAGCGCCCAGCAGCACTGATACAGCCTAGCGATTCTTTCCCATCAAGAGAAGCCCAGGTCGAGGCCCATCTTTTGGGCCATGAAGAAGGTCGCGAATCCCAGCCCCACCAGCAGTAGCAGGAAAACGACGGCGACCTTGCCTGCCGCGCGCAGCACTGCGCGCCGCTCCTCTGCCTTGACCTCTTTCTTCTTGCCTTGGTCGTAATGCCATTTGATGGCGTAGAACATGCCCGTGCCCAGCACGAGAACCTTGAACACAACGAAGACGATGGGGATCCATTCCATGATTTGCGTATTTCCGGGGCGATGAGTGCAGCATGACTTGCTGAAGGCAGATGGGAGAGAGACGACGTCAGCGACTGCCATGCGGGATGGTGTTGCTGCACATATTGCGCCATTCTACTTAAAAGCAATTTCCAACCATCGAGACAAAATGTCCCAGTTGTGAACCGTGCAAGATCACGCTCTGCCGATCTGTCGCCGCATTTGGCAGTGCTCGGCGGGCCTCGCTTCATGCGGATTGCGGGTGCGTTGCAGGCGGCGGTCGTGGAAGGCGCGTCGACGCCGGGTGACCGGTTCGGTTGACACGTTTCGAACGCGCCAAAAAAAACGGGACCATCGCTGGTCCCGTTCCTGTCACACGCCTGGCGCGATCAACGCTTGCGCGGTGGCGGCAAGTCGGTGCAGACGCCTTCGTAGGCTTCGGCGGCCATGCCGATCGACTCGCCCAGCGTCGGGTGCGGGTGGATGGTCTTGCCAATGTCCACGCCGTCCGCGCCCATCTCGATGGCCAGCGCGATCTCGCCGATCATGTCGCCGGCATTGGTGCCGACGATGGTGCCGCCGACGATGCGGTGGGTCTCGGCGTCGAACAGCA
>Ga0265780_10001430_pt1 | contig 33502 bp, 44 predicted proteins | sample P1T30metagenome_FD_192432 | JGI IMG/M metagenome (GOLD analysis project Ga0265780, IMG submission 192432) | Plant litter microbial communities from East Loma Ridge, Irvine, California - P1 T30 | ecosystem: Environmental > Terrestrial > Plant litter > Unclassified | place: USA: California...
TGATTTGGGGGTATGCTCCGGCATACCGACATGACTTATCAAGAGTAGCATAACCTGTCCGTCAGCTCAGGGCCCGGACGAGAGGCGTAGTAAACTCACCCTCTCGTACAAGGTCAGCGTTGAGACACGCAAGAGGATCGTCTGCGGCATTGGGATCGGTTGGGTCAATCAATCGAAGATGAAGGATATTTCCCTCTTTCTGATCGATGTTTGCAATCAGTTTCTTGCCCTCGGTGAGCTGGCTGAATCGACGCCATGCTTCTGGTCCATACTCGCTGGACTTAGGTACAAGCTTGACGAAGCTATCATCAGCACCCGCCAACTCGCATTTTATAGGTACCGACCTGAGCCTAGCATCCTTAGCCTGTCCCTCGAGAGACTTGAACTTGGGATCGAGAGGCCTGATGCGCGAGAAAGGTAGAGTCTCTTCGTTTCCATAGTCGATGAATTGCAAATGAGCTTCCTTCTTGATACCGCTAGCTCGCTTGACTCGAGCTCGGTACCATTGGTTGTCTTCTGTGAATTTCGCCGAGACTAGATCGCCGGTCCTGGGACTGAAAGAGGCTGGGGCGGCGGAGGTAGCTGATCGGTGATGGAGGGAGAAATCAGACATGAGCCGTTCGAGTTGTGCGACGTCTGATTGTCAGTTCTCCTCACGACTGAATGACTATTACTTACTATCCGACTTGAGGATCTGGACTGAGAAACCGAAAGGATCATTCTCCTTGACTGACGAGACGTAGACATCGAGGTACTCGGGAGCAAGGGCAGCAGTGTCATCCGCCTTGACCTCGACTTCTTCGCCAGTGTAGTCGGCCCAGAGCTACTATCAGCATTGGCAAGCTGTGGAAACGTACATTTTTCTTCGCATTCTTAGCTTCCTCCTCGGCAGCGGTCAACTCTCGACCGAATGGTAGTCCATCGGCAGAGAAAGAGTGCACACTTGCCAGACCCTCGCGGACGAGCTCGACAGCAACGTTGTTTCCTCCGATATACATCGATCCGATAAAGCCACCTTGCTTGTCCGTCGAGTCGAATGCTTTCATCAGCCGCCGCCCAGCAAGGGTACTTACCAATCTCGACGTCCCTCTGCAGATACTTGGAAGCAAATTTATATGACTCAGCTCCAGATGGTTCGGCTTTCTCTTGAGCATTTCTAGCAGTCCTTGGAGCTCGGATACCAGCTAGCACGAATGTCACTTTTGTGTTCTCCTTGGGCATGTAGAGTTTGAATCTAGATCCCGCAGAGACGAAGTCGACAACAGCTTGGTGTCGTCCAGCTCTTTTCCATGAAGGGAGGTATTGCGATGCTCGACTTGCACTCTCGGAAGCATCCACGATTCGTGGTAAGGAGACCTCTTTAGTCGAATGCAAGCCTTTGCCGTCGGCGGCGGCACTGCGTGTCAGCTCAAACGTCCGAATTGACCAGACGAGCTTACGTTTGTTCAGCGACGATGAGCTTGTCCAATTCGGCGGATCGATCTTCATCATCACGCTTGTGTCGTAAGACAGTCGCCAAACCCTTTTCGATCATCTGCTCGGCGATATTGCTGCGATAAGCGAATATCATAAATTTGTCACTCACGTGTTCTGACTACCATATGTGATGGTGACACACTCCCTCTCCTCGTAGTCTCCCTCTCTTGGTTTGATATAATCAATGAGTACATGAACAGTCTTGCCGACCAAACGCTTTCGCAAAAATCTATCATCAGTGGAATTCTTGCTTTTAGCACCCACTCTTTGGCTTCGTTGGCATAGTATTGCTGCTTGCCCTCGTTTCCTCTTGGTCCCCTGACCGAAGCAAGTTGGATCCTTCTCTCGTTCTCTTGGCCTTTAGCGACCATACTCAACTGATCAGATCCCCAAATTCGAGTAATAGTAGCTTCGAGGGTGTTGCCCTTGGTAGTGGGAGCGGCGGGAGGACCGGTAGTGGTGTTGGCAGTTCCGTTTGTTGGCTTGACAGGTCCGAAGTTCTCCCACACACCAATGCGCTTATCCTTGGCAGCCTTCTCAGCTGCACGCAATTTGTCGAGTCCACCTAGAGGAGCGAGAATGCCAGCGTGCCACTGCAAGTCAACCTGGCTCAGAACGGACAAAGGTGAGCTTACATCGATGACCTTGGCCAAACCAGCTGAAGTAAGGAATTCGGCGATATTACCATTAGGGTGCATACTGAACGTCAGGCTGGGCTAGACGCGGATGTGGCGACTCACGCAGTACCGATGATGATACTTGCTCCCCCGGCAGATGGCGCAGGTAAGGCATTACCTTTCCCAGCAGCGGCTGCGGGAGTAGGTCCACTCATAGATGCCGCACTAAGCGAGACAGGCGCTGAAAGAAGTCTGACTTTGATGGCGCGCTGCAGGAGTCGGACCTCGGTAAAGAACTTGGCCTGAGAGTGAGCAGGGACTGGAGGATGTGGTATAGTGGCTGACCTCTTCTCCCCACGGCTCGGCGGACGAGCTGTCGTCTCGACCACCTGCTCTTGGACTTTTGGCTCCGGCAACGACCTGACGTGAGCTTCGCTCAGGCGTCGTCTTTGACACTCACAAGGTTGACGAATTGATGTTGCTGATCGTCGAGGAGAAGGCGGACTCGCAACTGAGTGCCATCTCGTACTTGCTCAACGATGGCTATAGTTGAGTGGATGATCTAGAAGACGGATGATGTCTGTCATATAGAGTGACTCACCATCAAAGTCTCGGTCCTTATTCTCGGAGATGAAAGCATGTGGGTCAGAAGGCATTTGGAATGATACAAGGCGTTGCTGAGGGTCAGCTCACACCCTTGACCTTGCTCACGCTACTCACGCCCTCGGGCTCCTCGCTCCAAACTCCCTTACCCTCAGCCTGCGCTTGTGCTTCAGCGACTCTCAACGTCTCTCGCCTTTTGGCCTCCTCGGCTCCCAAACGCCTGACGGCTTCATCGCCCTCTCCAACTCCGTCTCGGACCCTTGCCCACCCCGTGGATGCTAGCAGCACTGCGACATCTTGAGGTGGCTGCCCTGGGCCTGCCGGAGCAATAAGGATATTTGCGAATTCTCGGTCGCCTGACTGGACTGTCAGCTGACGGCCTCAATCCCCGAAGAGAGGTATTACTTGACCAGATGGAATTGTGTGGGTGATGGTGAATGCGATTTCTTTCCCTACAAGGAGATTTCGCAAGAACTCTCTAGATCCAAAAGAGAACGGCTAAACAATTCAGCTCTGTCTCTTGCTTCAAGGCAATATAGCCTACCTCGTCTTCCCTCGAGGCCGACCCCAATCTGGGCGCGCTTAGGCCAGCAATATGTAGAACACTACCATTGTCAGCTTGAGCTGTGAAAGCGTGGACATACCGTTCTTTGTGAGACTTTCCCTTCTCAGGAAGCTCTTTGGGTCGGATGATGACCGTGTCACCCGATAGGACGGCTAGCTTGTCAGTATTGGCTTGAGTCCGATAGGTCACACGAACACTTGACAATCTGCCTGTCAATATGCCTCTTCCACGATATGCCGAGCAACTTACAGCTCGAGTAGACATGCTTAGATTGTATAGGCAAGACGTCTTTGTTCAATGAGTGTATGTTGGCTTGTATGAGACTGACGACTAGTAGTGGAAGGTATGGAACTAATGGTAAGATGCGCTTCACGTGGAGCACCAAACACAATAGCTAAGGCTAGATTTCCGACGGAACATCCAACGTCTCCTGAGTCGCTCGTCAACCATTCATACCACTGTCACTACCTATTCAACTTCGATCAAAGGATCTACACTCGCAAGCACCAAGCACATCATATAGACACATTCAACATATTCTGAATATCCTTTGATAAGGTGGAACACAGTCCCCACATATAAAGTATTCCCGAACGCAATGTATACTTTATAGCCTATACTTCTTTCCCTCGAGCTCCGCCACATTACCTCTATCATATCGGCATGTGTCGATTTGTAGGTTTATGATCCTGTATATCAGGTCGTATCTAACTCGATAGATCGTCTACAAAGGCAATGAGCCAATTCAGATCTCCCACCTGGTCACTCGACCGAGGCACAGTATCATCAATCAAGCCTTCGAGTCAAAGCTCAGGCTACCAAGCAGTCGGCCCATGAATGTACGTTCTCAATCGGTAAACGGCATCAGCTCTGACGTAGAAGGCCGATGGCTTTGGTATCGGATGGTACGACCCAGTGGAAGCTGCACCAGGTCCGAGTCCCCTCAAGGCCGTTGCCAACCCAGCTCCACAAGCTCTGCTACAGCAAAGTCAACCGGACCAAGTTCTATCTGCATCGATCAAAAAGGACAGGTCGGAAGCGGAGTTGGAACAAGAGGTCCTTAGGCAGCGGGAGTTGGAGCAGGAGATGGAGAATGAACGACCTTGTGTATTCAAGTCAATATCTCCAGTGAGTATCGTCTCGACTGCGAAAGCTAATAAAAGGCTTGGAGTAACGCCAATCTTACGAGACTTGCCGAAAAGATCAGGACACCTTTACTCTTGTGAGTCGTGAGAATCGTGGCAAGCTAATTTCAGTGCGCACGTACGGGCATCAACCATGGCCGGTGCGCCAAGTGAAGACAACTGTCACCCTTGGATTTTCGATCGACTTATGGTAAGCTGGACAAGACCCGGCTGATCACAGCTGACCACCTAGTGGATGCATAACGGCGAGATCACCGGTTTCCGCCAGATCAAACGGGCCTTGCAAATGTCGCTCCCGGAAGAACTCTTCCTATACCCATCTGGGTATACCGACGCGGAATGGGCTTTCATGCTCTTCTTATCAAAGCTGAAAGATCCTCATGCTCGAAAGTTCAGCCATACAGAATTGAAGAATGCCATGATGGAGACTATCGCTACCTTGAATTCTATGCTCAAAGAAGCGGGAATCGTGAGCTTTCAACACTAACAAAATGCATGAATGCTGAACGCCCAGACTGGACCCAGTTTACTCAACTTCGTAGTCAGCGATGGTAACTCCGTCATCGCTACTCGATACATCACCTCCCGCACTTCGGAAGCATCTTCCCTCTTCTTTTCATCCGGCACGTCTTTCGAAGAGTACCAAGAAGGTGGTCTATACCGGATGACCAAGGCCGACAAGCGGGAGAGTATCATCATGATCGCTAGTGAACCTCTCACTTTCGAGAGGAACGAGTGGATGGAAGTCAAGACAAATACCATGGTCGTCATCACTCCAAAGGTGACTATTCTGCTTTGCCTTGCTTGACGGGTCTGGAAGCTGATGAAAGATGAATCTCCTTCAGATACCCATCATTGATGAGTACTGGGTGCCCCCACAGGACCCAGCGTCTCACAACCGTACCACGGATTTCGCCATTTCCATGGGTTTTGGTATGTGGGCGTTCCCGTCGCCAGGAGGTATGCTGAAATCTAGGTCACGGTTTCGCCTCCGCCAAAGCCAGCGCAGAGATTGCCACATGAGCTATAGCGTCCCCCATCTATATTCTCCTCTCATTGTTCTATATTTTCTCATCATTAGTAATCGTTTGTAAAGTAAGGTAAAGCACAATGCATATACACATCTTGAACCACGTGACGCAGGCTGACGCGACTTGTTGATTTCTTTCCGGCATAGCTCATGTGGCCACTTACTCGCACTCATCTATGTTGTAATCATATTCAATTCACCACCTTGAGCATCTTGCTGCTTAATCCCACTATCTTGGCCGGCCCGAACAATGTCGGACGATTTTGACGACGACTCTTTCTTCGTAGATGACTCGTTCCTCGCAGAGGTCGACAACATTACCGCGTCGGCCACATCAACACGGAACCCAATTCATCAGACTACCTTCAATCGTACTGTATCACTGCCAAGCCATCGATCTGAGCCACCACGGGTAGATAGTGGTCGATCACACTCGACTGGCTTCTCGACTTCACGCAATGCTTTGGCAGGCCCCAGCAAGACGACCGCCTCTGCCGCTGCAAATAGACGGGCAGCAATCGCCCAACAAGTCTTTCCTGTAGCCGGACCTTCTAGGGTTTCTCGTCCTGCTTCTATACCGCTGGTGAACCCTTCGTCGGACGATTTCGACGAAATTGACCTACCGACCGGATCACTGGACTTCTTGGATACCATCGCCACCACTACCAGAGGGCAGTCGACATCATCAGTACCTGGCAGAGTCCAAGCTGTCCCCTCATCGCGTCTTGGACTAGGCAGGTCTCTAGCTCGTCATTCTTCTGGATCTGATGGGTTTCAAACACACCTAAACTTCCGGCGCGACAAGCAGTCTACTAAGGGCAAGAGATGGGATCGAACGGCATTCGCGGAAAGTGGTCGCAGGGTGGATGCGGCCAAAATCAAGGCCAATAAAGGCCGGCGGTTTGACATGGACGACGATGAAGTTCTGTCAGAGGAGGAGGACGAGGAGCCGGGGGAGCCCTTAGTACCGGGACCTAGACCGCTCGTCGACATTAGTGAGCTTCTGGTTTCAAACTGTCAACCATCAGTAGCTGATACTGTCAGGTTCAGATTATGCCCCTCCCAAGCATCTTCTCGATCCCGAGACGAAGGGAACATACATATATCCTACAAATCGCTCAAAGAGAGATTATCAGTACGAGATCGTGAGAGGATGCTTCACGGATAATTGTCTTGTGGCTTTGCCCACAGGTCTGGGAAAGACCTTTGTTGCTGGAGTGGTTATGCTTAATTGTGTGTATTGAGATGGCTCATTGGGTTGTAACACTGACTTTCAGTCTACCGTTGGTTCCCAACGGGAAAGATCGTCTTCCTAGCTCCCACGAAACCGCTTGTCAATCAGCAAATCGAGGCGTGTCAGCTTACTTGTGGAATCCCTAGTAAAGACGCCGCTGTCATGACCGGATCAAGTGTCAGTCAGAAGGAGAGAGTTCGCCTCGTAAGCTACTGAGATCTTAGCCGCAACACAGCTCATCAAGTAGTGGCGCGACAGACGAGTCTTCTACTGCACACCACAGACCCTAGACAACGACTTGAAGAAGGGATCTGTCGATCCTAAAGATATCGTCCTAGCCGTCTTTGGTAGGCCAGTCTCCAAACGAGCTTTTCTCAGCTGATGTCCGCAGATGAAGCCCACAAAGCTTCAGGATCGTATGCCTACACTACCATTCTCGCCTATATAACCGCACATCATCCCCACTTCCGGGTTTTGGCACTTACAGCTACGCCCGGAGCTGACGTACCAAGAGTACAAGCTGTCGTCGACGCCCTCCATATCAGCCGCATTGAAATCAGGGAGGCAGAGGCGCCAGAGATCAAGAAGTACATGAACGAGAAGGTAGAATTGTGTTGAGCTTTACACGACTTCATGCTGATTCGGTAGAAAACGGAGAAACATCTCGTACACATGGGGTCAGTAATCGAGCAGTTCAGAGACAGATGGGCCGACATCATGAAGGTGAGTCCATGACTGTTCACCGGTTGGTAAAGCTGATCATCAGCCGTTTGTTCAGAAGCTAGTTAGCAAAGACATCCTCACGGATCGAGATCTCGATATCAAGCGCCTCAAGCCTTTCCGCGTGACTGCGAAACGGATGGATATCACACGAGATCGCAAATCGACAATGAAATGGTGTATTGGCTCGCTAAACACTATCGAGAGGATGGCAAGGGCCATGGGTCATCTTGTGAGTGGCATCTTGTACCCATGTGTTGGCACAGCCTTGACGTCCAGCTCGAGTTCTCGCTAGGAATGTTCCACACTGCCTTGACCGAGATCGCCGGCGGTCAAGACGCAGCGGGCAAAAAGTCAGGCTCGAAGTCCGGCGCTAGCGGTATCCGCAACAATTTTGAATTTCAGAAACTTCTCCGCGATGTTGAGGCGGAGATGGCCATGATCAGGATTGGAAAGGATGGAAGGACAAAGGCGGATAGACATCCAAAAATGGTGCAGACCCTACAATTAGTATGTCTGCTCGCTGGTATCAGAAACCATACTGATTATGATAGCTGCTCGACCATTTTCAGCTCGCCGATGAGGATGAACGAGAACATGGGGTCAAGAATGATACCCGAGCGATGGTATTCTGCTCATTCCGTGACTGTGTTCTAGAGGTCGTGGTAAGCCTGAACCTCCATCGTGTATGATAATACTCTGCTAAATTTGCAGGATATGCTCAACCAGCATCCTGAGTTACTTCGTGCAACCAAATTTGTTGGACAGTCGCAAGGAAAGCAGGAGATCGACAAGGGTTTCAACCAAAAGGAACAGAAGAAGGTAAGTCAGCTGTACTCGCATGCCAGGGCTGTATTGACCTGTGGTAGACGATCCAAGAGTTCAAGGAAGGTAAATACAACATCCTTGTGTCTACCTCGATAGGGGAGGAGGGTCTCGACATTGGTGAAGTCGATTTTGTTGTGATATACGATATGCCTAAGCAGTCGATTAAGCTCGTGGGTCCATGATAGCATTGGTCTCGACTGGCTCTGATGAACAGCTCCAACGTATTGGACGAACGGGCCGAAAGCGTGATGGCAAAGTCCACGTCCTCATGTCTGAGGGCCGAGAAGATTCCAATTGGGACTCAGCCCAGCAGACACATCGCGAGATCCAAGAGGAGATTCTGCACTCTAGAAATCTGGAACTGTTCGAGGACGTCGAGCCGCTTCTGGTTCCAGGACAATTACCGAAATGCGTCGAGCAGGAGATGCCTGTCGATCCGTGGGATCCGGCGGACCAGAAGATGAAGACACGTCTACCTGGAAGTCAGGATGTCAAGGCGACCGAGACAATCAAGAAATCAAGAGGACACGAGATTCCCGACGATGCGGTCGACGGATTCATGAGTGTCGCCGATCTGCTCAAAGGGAAAGGAAAAGGCAAGAAACGTGCGCGAAGTCCGACCCCGGTCGGCTCAGATGATGAAGACGAGGATCACGACGAAGAAGCGGAAAATGCGCTTCTTTATGGGACAGTCAAGTCGACTACCGCCAAACCACCGACCAAGGCCCAAGCCAAGGGGAAAGCATTGGGTCTGGCTAAAAAGGCTCAAGCTGTAGGGAGGAGAGCCGCGGCCGACGGGGTCAAGAAGCCCAAGACCGTACAACCGAAGGAGACCAAAGAGGAGAAAAAGAAGCGATTAGAAACGGAAGAACGGACCAAAATGGCTATCGATTTCTTTAATACTTACGGGCCGATCCGGCGTAGAGGTAGCACACCGCCGGCCACACCTCCTTCATCATCACCGTCGGAACCGGAGCGTCCTGCTCGAACTAGGCCATCACGGACTGGTCTGCCCCTGTCGCCGATTTCGGATGAATCGCTCACCAAAGCTGGATCATCAACCACTATATCGCCGGGAACCGCTGCTCTCGCTGGATTCAGCCAATTGGATGCAATTGACCTCAGCTGGGATGCGAACGATTTTGACGATGACATCGAGGAAGTTCAGGCTGGGCCGAGTCGACCAACGAAGCCACCTCTTATCTCATCAAGATCCGCCGCCATGATGCCTCCTCCTCCGGTCCCTACATCACGACCTTCCGTCTCACCCGCAAGCAAAGCTAACGATTCACCTTTTAACATCCGTCCTGGAGCACTGCGTGGATCCAGACGTGTTATCAGTACATCGCCCATCGCCTTAGTCGCTCCTTCCACCGAGTCGCCAGCTCCTCGAGCCGCCATGCGGGAAGCTCAGCTTGACGACTCATCACCACTGGTTCCACAAGTCCGTCGCCCACGGCAAGCTCGAGAGCGTCGGCGGCCGCGGGTGGATAAGGAAACGGTAAAAAGTCTGGTAAGTCTAATCTTCAGCCTCGTGTCGCCATTGCTCACGCGAATAGTTCGATCTCGATGTCGGTGTGTCGGGCTCCGAGCAATCTGCCGATGAATCGTCAGGAGAGGAGTCTGAATCGGATCGAAGATTCGCCAACAACTTCCAACCGACCCAAGCTCCTGCTGGGTATGACCAACGAGCAGTTTATGCAGCTGGTCTTTCGACCCAAGCCCCGAAGACGGGTCTCAACTTCCGCTCCGCTCAAGTTGTCAATGCGCGAAAGGAAGCGTTCTTTGCCAAAGCTCGCAAACCGGTGCTGTTGACTGATAGTGAGGGAGAAGGAGATGGCGAGGAGAACGAATATCAATTGGGTAGTTTTGTATGCGATGATGAAGATATGGGATTTGACAGTAAGTCCAGTCCCTTGAAGACACATGCACAAGCTGATCGTGACAGCGCAAACGCATAGCGATGGTCTTTCTTGTACATAGTTTGGATCACTGGCCTTTGCCGTGCCACTGCCTTCTGTTAGCCATACAACACCTCATTCTTAGTGCTTGCCATGCTATTGTAGCCCGTTATGTATACAGGGTAACATATATGTGGTGATACTCAAGTGCACTGCTCCGGTCTTCGTCTTTGCTAGATCGGATACCCAAAGACAACGCTTCCTCTCTACCGTCATGCCATTGTACTCCTATACTGTATGAATACATTGTTAGGTAATGTGCGTAAAGTTTTCATCACTACAAATCTGTCCTTTTTTGCTAATCTAGATTCTCGTTGATAGCGTCCATGTCCAGGAGTCTCGAGCTGGATTGCGATGCCCTCCGGGACATGGGTCTACTCGAAGCACGAGACGTAGTCGCGCTATACCTTTTCTCTCCGTGCCCGAAGCCCTGGACTTTCTCTCGGGCGGAATGCCTTTCGCCCTCGGATTCTTCATAGTCAGCATCATCATGACTAGTCTCTCCCGCCGAGTTCGGGATATGCGATATCGTCAATCCCCTCTTTCGCGCTTGAGCAGGTCTCTGTGGTCCGGGATTCGATGCTGATCTTCGTCGTTGGTCCCTTCCATTCTTTCTGTGATATGCGTCGTAGTCATAGTCGTCACGTCGTCTTTCTTCGTTATCGAGGTTGTCGTGGTGTTCGTCATCATGTTCATGAAGATGAGCTAATGGAACTGGAAGCACGAACGATGATAGCTCGATGTGGCGGAGCTGAACCAGAGTTTCGTGGTTCAGCTGGATATCGAACAGGTCAATGATAAATCGTCGGACAGGGGCGGGGTAGTGGTTAGTCGAGATTATACGTAAAGCTCGGTGAAATAAGGTCATGGAGGAGAAATAGCGTGTATGGCGATTTCGAACACTTATTCATCAGCTGCCATCACTGTTGAGTATGCATAACTTACCGTTTCAGATTGTTCATCGCACTGGCTGCCAGCACATAATTACTCAGATTGGCGATGGAAGTCATAATCTCGCCTTCCAGCCCACTGAGCTTGGGTAGCGGTACAGATGGCAAAGAGGTGTCGGATCGATTCCAAGGCTGGATCTAGACACGTCAGCTGGAACTCGATCTGGATAGTGAGACTTGACCTGCCTTGGTGAAACGATCAAGACTTGTTGGCAAGACTATTCCAGTCATAGCCCCCATAGGAGTCCTGGTGGAGACCCAGCCGATTTCCTCTAGCAGCTCGGCACCACGTCGACCGGCCGACAAGAGACCAAGAACAAAGAAGCCGGTACTGGCTCATCAGCCCTGCCAGCGAGGTGCCACTTACCCTCGAATACTCAGAACGGGAGACTGTTCAGCTACTTCGACGATAGCTTCAATGATCTCCTCTTCCTCTAAGAAAGGCACACCACCGTCAGTCGAACCGATATTCCCCTGTTTCATCATAAGCAATCAGCCAGTTCATGGCAAGAGATAAAGTACCAGTGCCCAGAGAGCGCATTTGAGACTGGTCAGAATGGCTTGATCCTTCGCTTCCAGACCGTGCTGTCGGACGATGGCAGCCAACGGTCCGACAATATCCTGTTCGCGAATGTATCGACATCCTTCGGGAGTCTTCGTCAATTCCCCCAGGAAATGAGAGGGAGCGGTCCCATCGTATGTCCTGGAATATGAGCCGGGGTGTTAAGGCAGGATCTTTGATGACTTACCAATAATCCTCGACTGTGTCGCTAGTGAATGGTCGCAGGGTCTGCGAGACCCAGGTCTCGACCTCGATCACATAGAGTAGGTTCTTATCCTGCGACGTCAGCCGCACCCTCCGAAATCCAGGTCTCAGCTTACTGTCAACCAGATCTCCAGCTCGCGGTCAATGTATTGTGCGTCCTGCAGATACTCGAACCCGATCGAGGTCGACACGAATCTATCGAGTCAGCCTGGTTCCGTATGCGAAATAAAAGCTCACCTCATGAATAGTGGATGACCGATGTCTCCCAAATGTTCCAGCGCAGGACGCATAGCAACGACCTTCTCGAGCTTGGATTGATCGGTGCAGACTTCCTCAAGATACATGACGGCTAGATCGCAGATTTCGATGGCGGTGTCGTATAATTGAGTAATCATGAGTTGAAGACCCCAGTCATCCAGGACAGGGGTGGTCTGAAGAATACGACCGAGTTGATGGGTGGCGAATAGGCGAGTCGGCTGGATGTCAGTTTTGGACGTTTGCGTGACATCTCACTCACAAGAGTGGTTGTAGTCAAAGCTTTCGACAGTACCAGACGAGGATGGCCGTCACTGAGGCATTAGTAGGCAAGGACCATCGTCAAGCAGGAGACCTACAGGGAATAGTCGAAGCACTCGATAGCATATCGTACGATCTGCTCGCGAGCAGGCTGCTCGGTGAGATGGTAGATCGAGGAAAAGAAGCGGAATTTGTCAAGGAGTCTGCGTTGTTAGCGCAGATCTTTCTCGTGATGCAGACACCTACAATGATCCCTCTCGGTTCTTCGTCAATGTTCCTAGCATTTCGAAGTAACCATGTGTGAGTGTACGGTCAATCCGGTCCTTAGCGAAGATAGGTTGGGGAGACGGCCGGCCAGTTTGCTACTTCATCAGCGACCGCTGAGGGTATACAACTGTCTCTGACATACCTCATCTATATCACTGAAGCAAGCCGCCATCTGAGAAAGAAGCTTGTCCTCGGTCAGATAGCGGATGCCTTCAGGACATGAGAGCATGGTGTTGAGCAAGATACAGCCCAGTGTGACCCATTTCTGAGTCGGCTGATCATGTCAGCCAAGGCCCCCGAAACAGAGACAGTAACATACCCTAGAACGCCTGATACTCGAGAAGCGGCCGGTGTGAGGGTGGAAAAAAGCGAACAACCGACGCACGAACTTTGTCGCTTTGATCGCCTCGTCAAGTCGTCTCGGGTTCATCAGTGGTCCCTCAAGAATGTCGACAACTAGCTCATAGTTCCACTTGGTATGATCTCGATTCAAGATGATTCCGGAATCGTTGATCATCTGGATAAATTGCCGGTCATCGAGCTGCATCCCTTGCCGAAGCTTGGCCTGCTGGACCTGTATTTGACCTCGGTCCAGTGGGTTGTGACGATTTATACTGGAAGTCAGACCAGGCATGATGGAAATGAAGGGTCAACCAACGATGTTTTTCGCGTGATCAATGTAGAAGCTGCTTTCTTACGATTGCGTGTGAGACTGCCAATGGACGACAAAGCGGACAAGGCGGAGGATCGCTTGATAGGATTCTTGAAATCCATGGATTCTGCAAAGAGCTTCGGCAAGGCCTGGCAGTGTTTAGCAGACCATATGGCAGTTCATCGACGAGCTCACCTGCATCTGGGCGGCGTAAGGGAGCGGCAATATCCGATTCGCCTTTTGCAGCATCTCTCCGAGGAGTAGAGTGGCCTTACGATTCAACGCATTGACGTTTTCACCTATGAGTGCGACTAAGGCCTATCGAAGATCAGCATGACCATTACACAATCACTCGAAAAACTCACATCCAGTAATCCCGCATCTATGAAGGTGGCCATCAAGAAAGCCACATACTGGTCTATTAGATTGAGCGAATCCGGAGCTTCTGGCTCCCCGGTCTCTTCGTTCAGCGTAGACGACACGGCTTCTTGAGCCCGGTTGTACACTGAATATCAGCTACATGCACCAATAACGCGAAGGCCTCGTCACTTACCAGTCAGTCGCTTGCCATCCAAGAATGCGTCCTTCCAGGTTGGCAGTTTGATCCTGAAGACAGTGAACAGTAGATTGAGTAGCGCATCCCGCATCTCATCGTTCGGCACGAACAGCGAGCTGACTAGCGATGTGATCGCCCGACGACCGTCCATACAGAGGTACAGTAGTCCTGTCATCTCAGCTCACCATCATTAACAGAAAGAGGAAAAACTGACCGGACCAGGTATTTAGCAGGATTGTTATATTCTTGACGGTAGAATTGATCTTTTCCAGCTGCCGTCCAGGCTGTCGAGCCGAGGGTTTGGCTTGATCTTCAGTGAAGCCCACGAAAGCGCTCTGTTTATTAGCTTTGGTGCTGATCAGGCCCGAGGACGCACTTCGACGTCTGATCCGGGCACTAGGCGATGCCGTGTGTGTGGGAAATTGGAGAGAAAAGCCAGTAAAGCTGAGACGGATGGTCCAAGCTCGGACGGTCCATCTTTCAGGATCGAGAGGACAATCCGAAAGGCGTCCGTCTGCATGAGGCGATCAATATCTAGCATTCCTGCAAGTCAGCTTTGTTGAGCAAAACTTACACTCACCTATCTCGATAAGCGTCTGCATGCAGATCGTCCGAAGTGCGTCATCTGGGTTTTCTGCTACACTGACGAGGCTGCGCAGAATCCCGTCGGTCAATGGCACTTTCTGGGTAAGGATGGCGATGAATATGTTAATCGTCTCCTGAGCTGGCGGTGGAGCCTGTCGGGAGTGTGAACTACGAGGACGAGAGTGGGAGCTTCGCCGACGATGTCGGGACGCCGGACGGGAGGGAGGGACTGGCGTTGGGAGTACGATGACGGCGCGTATCAGACGAAGAGCTTGTTCTCGCTCATGAACGCTTTTGGCGTCTCGTGTGAAAGTGCTATCTCGTCAGCGTCATTCATAACGGCTCTTCATGACTTACCGGATGAGTAGCCACTCGATCCCTGCTTCCAGCATAATTCCCCAGGATGGTCGATCAAGCACGTGTCGCAACAGACGATACGCAGCGGCCCTGGTACGAGCGGTAGCAGCATCACCTAGGAAGCGCAAAGATCTGTCCGATCAGTGTCATATTTTAGGACTGCAAATCACACTTGCCCATCAATGATGTCTTCCGAACTCAGCAGGACCCTGATCGAGGGAGCCGTCTTCAGCATTGCGGCCAACTTCGTCATACACTGCCAAGGCTCATCACCGTTGTCCACTTCCTTCCCCTTCCCAGTCAACCTCGCCCCCAAGATCCTTAGTCGATTGATGCGTGCAACAGCGACCTCGATCATCTCGCCGTCGTGCGCTTCCAGTGGTATCTCCCCCGGCGAAGTTGCTGAGGGCATCCACCCCATCCGCGATGATCCAGTTCCGTCTCCTTGCCGAGGACTCCCCATCGAATCGGCACCAGTAGACATACTTCGTGGGCGCTGCGAGTGGCTAGAGCCAGGCATAAGGCTGCTGGACCCGGCGCGAGATGGGGTTGTCGGTAATGGGATCATGTTGGGGAAAACGTCGAGTCGCTCACGATCCGGTGTCAGCCGAGATGGACGACGGGTCGGGTGTTGCCGTACATTGAGAGTGGATGAAGATGCAGAAGCGGACAGCTGGTTGACGGAAAGGGAAGAGTTCGAGCTGAACCCATGAAGCCGAGCTTGCGGTCTCATTCGGGATCGCAGTGGTGTAGCTGTACATTAGCTCCAGTACGTCGCTGCTCCATTCAGTAAGACTCACCGCCGCGAAGTCTCTCTAGCTTTTCCTCCAGCTCCCTGATCCTGTTTGCGGCAGACTCAAGCTGCGCAGTGATCCTCTCCTTCATTTCATGGTTTTCAGCTCCGCTTCGTTGCTCTATGACCTATACACCATCAGCTACAAGCTCACAGTCACCCCGAGGCCGAGGAACTGTCTTACATCCAGCATCTTCTCAGCTCCATATTGGACCCTCCTCTCAATGCCCAGCTTATTCATAACGGTCTCGACCTGCTGTATCAGCTCCGGATATCATCGGTCTCGTTGATTCATACCGTTTCGTCCTCCTCGTCATTCATCATCTCTTCTCGCTCTGACTCTGGTTGTGTAGACTGGGGAATCTGGACCGTAGGCCGCTGAGGCGATGAGCGGAACAGCGAGGCCATTGCAGCGAAGCCAAATGTTCAAGGATGGCAGATTTCGGTGACGTCAAGAAGCCGTGTGATTCAAGCCTGAATCATGGTCGCATAACGGTGTCTGTACGAGTACCGCGGAATAGTTGAGATTTTACGAGCCGGACAACTTCCTCTACTGTAAATATTTCGGCTGGCCTTGACGTGCGGATATGAGGAGCCGCGATAGTGTAAGAGAAGTTGTTGGGTGGACATGATTTCAGTCGGTCCAGTTCGGTTGTGGCACTTGGCTTGCTAAGTCGCCTAGATTTGAGGCAAGACCGTCGTTCATGTTGCATCCACCACTTTTCATACCCTTGAGACAAGCACTCGGGCAGTGCATGTGCCTCCGGAAGTTACGGGTCTTTGTAGGAGTCCTGTTGTCCGTCGAAAACCATAACACCAAGACTGACCCCTTCTTGAATTCACTGTCATCCCTCGTCAGCGATTCACTCAGTACGTTTGCTTTCTCACTGGAGCCATTTTGGGCTCAAGACACTCTGGAGGGTGCTATCCTGGCTCTATGAGTCACAAGTTACAAGGAGCAATGCTCATCAGCCATACAGGCAGGCTTTCGCTTGGCATTATTTAGCGGCGTCCGAGTGCTCAGCCGCTTCCTCACGACAGCTTGCCCTGGGCCTGCGCCGAAGCAGGGCCGTGGCAGGCAGGCATTTTATAGGAGGACCAGTCTAGCCCTTTCCCGTACACGACTTTATCCGAATCACAACAGACTGTGGCCAAGCCGATGTAGTGATCTCTCACGAAGAAAGTCTGTGAGTGCGCTCACTCTGTGGCTATTTCCAGCGGATCTCGGGCCCAATCGAACGATGACCGAAATGATCGTCCGCGGTCCATCAACCGTATCACAATGTCAACTTCCGCAAATCAAGCACTCCCGACCCCCGAAGTCCTAGCTTCCATCAGCAAGGAGGAGATATTCGATAAAGATGGAAACAAGCATGTATTGGGAGAACTAATAACTGGCAAGCGAACTTTACTGGTCTTTATTCGGCATTTTTGTATATCTTCTTTTGCCTGGATGTCTCGGAGCTGATGTCAGGGTGTAAGAATTGTCAAGCTTATGTCCGTCGGATCGGCGAACTCGTTCCTCCCAGCTCACTTCCTGATGGATCACAAGGTAAGCCGATGACCACGTATCAAGATCTGATACCAGTTCTGATAATTGGATGTGGAAGCTATCACCCAATTTCACAGTACATCGCCAATACTTCCTCCCCATACCCAATCTACGGCGATCCCTCTTTATCTCTCTACAAAGACTTCGAATTCAAGTCGTCATTGACCGATAAAGCTAAGGATGACCCAGAGAAGGATTATATGGTAGGTCAAGGATCTACAATGGCCAGGGTGTTGGGTGGACTTAAGGGTGCCCTTGGTGATTTGGGGAATATGGGCAATGTCGGACCAATTGCTCAGAATGGTGGTGAGGTGATCATCGCGCCTGGTGAGTTTGATTCGCGGGGACTTGTGAAGTGAGCTGATCAATAGATGGGCAATGCGAGTATATCTATCGAATGCAGAACACGGTGGATCATACCGACATCTCGAAGATTGCGACTTTACTGGGAGTCAAACCTTGAATTTAGAACGGACAGATACCTTCGTACCATATTGAGCATTCACCCAGACAGAGCATGACGGCAGGGTTGTTATAATACTGCATGGATACATACAATTCCCAATATCGTCGGCAGTGATCCCTGTCGACTAGGCAGTAGCAGCTTCCAATCCGCCTGCCCAACTCTTGACCCATTTCCCCCACCAGCCCTCGTTCGAACCGACTGCTCCCCCGCCACCTGATGATGCCCCGGAACCACCTACTATCCTACCCTTCCCAACGTGTGATGCGGGATACAGGGCGGAGCGGAGGTACATTGATGATGCTGATAATGCTAGACCTGCCCATCCCCACAGTGCTCCTTGGACCATTGGCGAAAGTAGCTGCATTGTCAGTGATCTCGTTGCATTGAACCGTTAAATGAGGGGTTAAACTTGCCTGATCTCTAAAAGTGACCCAAGTCAACATTCCCCATTTCACATCCACCTCCCTACCCCAATGAAACACTTCATCGTCCTCTGTAGCTTCCATAGTCTTGTGTCTGTCACCTTCACCACCCTCGTTGTCATCCCCGACTTGTCCTCTTTCCTCGATAGCTTTCTTAGTAGGTCTAGGCGTTAAGAAAGGTCGTATCGAAAGTAGGTATGACTTTCCATCAGTATCTCCTATGTGACCAGAGATGTTATCAGAGAAGTAAAGCTCACCTGCTCAAAGCGTAGATCAGGCATTGGTGGCATCTGCTGCCTCACTCTACGTCTAGCCTCCCTTTTCACTTTTGAGGGTTCATCCCCGTCGATTGAGTCTCCATCGTCGTCTCGTGCTGGCAGATCATCGGGGAACTGTGTGTTTGATGCGCGATGAATAGCCTGGGCATGTCGTCCCTCAGATTCTCGGAAAGGATTATGCGATGGATTGGCCGATGTCATTGTATATGATTGAAATTGAAGAGGTCGACGGCGTTGAAAGCCGTCATTTCAATAGGGATGAATGATGCGTGCCTGAAACCACGTGACATACCACTCGACCTCCATCAGACGGGATGAGCTGAGGTGTTGTACTATCAAGATGGACCCTAGAGCACCTATACCCCTCGTCCCGCTGCACCTGACTTCTCTTGCGATACTATCGCCAGCGAATCAACCGATATTCGTACACTCTTTCACTGCAAAATCAGATGAATTACGGCATTACCACCTCTCGCACGCTGCTGTGGATGTCATCGAAGAGAGGAGTAAGTAGATTAGACCGTGGTTTTCTAAGCTGACTGGTAGTCGTGATGACTAGTACGCCTACAAAACCCGCTGATGCATACCTGGGTTTACTGTTCTGCATGGAGGATATGGCATTGTGAGTCCGTAGCACTGAATGACGTTGACGGTAGTTATGGTTTCCAGTCAAATACGAAACTAAGGATGGTACTCTCGGTAGCTCTTGTGGACGCCATGATCAAGGATTCAGATATAGTAGCTGTAAGCTCCTCGCAAAATTCGTAACTGATCAACAGATCTTCAGGGCTGTACATCAGTTACTGCTGTCTGCAGTCTATAACCCTTTCCTCAGTCTACCACCTTCGTTCAAAGCTACCACTAGCGACGCCGAGAGGGCACGGAATACACAAATACCAGCATCAAAGATGTTTGTCACGGGAGCTGAGGACATTGAAGGAGCATGGTTGGAAGGTAATGAGAAGTTCATGAGGGGAATCACGAAACTTGGAGAAGTGTTGAACGGAGGTCGGTAGACTAGGTGAGTCATTCATCTGAACAACATACTGATATCAGGCTACGTACTTGACGACATGCAACGAAGATAACGACTCGCACATCTTATACACATCTTATACTAACAAATTCCTTAGAACAGGTCTGCAGACAAGCAGTGAAGCCGTCTTCCACCTTCATCGCTTTAGTCTACCGTAGCCTTTCAGGTTACAACCCATCAGACCAATAAATACAGCCCTCAATTGACACGGCGTACCAGAGCTTGATGGTCGTAGTGACAGATACGGGGCGTATATCCATGTCTTCTGTTCATTATATGATGATATGCATAGTCTGATACTCTGTACTACATAGCTTTTCGTAACCACTCGATCACCTCGGCGTGGATGTCCCGCAGTAGTGGGTCTTTGTCATACGGTATAGCTTCCTCGGCGCCTTCGAGTGATTCATATCGCCTCCCTACGAGCGACAGAGCTAGGGTGTCGAGGTAATCCTGCCTGACCTTTGTCTTCTCAGCCGATGCATTGAGATGCGGTGTGAGGTGAAATATGAGGGCAGTGATAAGTCCATGTCGAGCGGTGAGAGAGATAGACTATGATGAGCCACACACGATATTGAGAAATGCTGAACATACCAGAGAACCGAAAGATAATTCCCCTTCGATCTGATTACTGAATTCAGGACTTGACCCATATTCCCATTCCCAAGTCTTCATCTCGTCTACGCCATCCCATATTTTCTTTTCCTTCACATCCGACTCTCTCACACGCGTGACTGTCATGGGTGCGCTGTTGGGTATTTCATACACTCGCTGGAATTCCGATGTGACTGCTTTCGTGAATGTCTCGTGATCAATTGGGTCCCTAGCTGATGGGAGGTAGGTGTTGAGGGTGGTCACTGGGGAGCGGAACGAGGGAATGCCTTTCGTCTCAATGTTTGGCTGCTCTCAGCTTCAATGTAGAAGCTTTGAGCTTCGGGAACATACCGAACTCGTCTTCAATGCCTTGCCTAACTCCCCCAATGAGGAAGATATGAGCATGGTTCCATGATGATAAGCTCGATGCTGGATGATCTTGTAAGCCGACCCTGATACGTATATCATCAGCCCATGCCCCGATTGTGTTGTGTGGACTTATCTTCAACTCCTTCTCTCCATCTTTGATTATCACATCATTCCTAGAATTGACTGTACATCCTTCCACGCCAAGGTCCCTTACTGCCTTGGCGACCAGCTCAGCCCCGTGTGCTCTGGTAAAGAGTAGTCTTGGCAGGATGATTGAGAAATTCGTGTTGCCCATGTCGTGGAACACGGTTCCTCCGCCTGAGCGGCGTCTTATCAGCGGGATGTTCCATTTGACAAGGTCTCGAGGCGTGGTCTCTTTCCATGGATTCTGCGCCTTCAGCAAACATGAGGCGATTCGAGTCCTGTGAACTCACTTGATTACGACCAATAACTACACAAGGAGTGTTCCTATATATAAACAGGACAGGTTGGTTCCGAGGTGTATTCCGGAGCAGCCTAGATATCAGGTCGCCTCCCAAAGTCGGGCTCACCAGTCCTCGTAAGAGAGATTGAACCATGGATCGCTCGACTCGGAAATATATGCCGCTGGCTTATATCATCAGCATGATCTGATTGATCCACTCACTGAAGATAACTCAATAGTCTCGGAAGCAGGAGTTTGAGGCTGGGCGTTCTTGTCGTTTTTCGACCTTGCGCTCGCCGTGAACGATCGGCATCTCGGTGCGACTTGTACGGAGCTAAGCAGCGACGATGCGAATCGGGAGGAACAAGGCTGAGTGAGAAGAGCTGCTAAAGACATGGCGTGAGGCGATCTATGTACAGAGGAAAGATTCTGCACATTGGCTTCTTGATCGACTTGCAGGCACGGGCTCAGCTTTGGAAATAGCTTTGGTTTAGATATTTCATCCGCTTGAGACCATACATCGGCTCAACAGCTCAGAAGCTCTCTGAGAAGGGCAGATCAGGGACCCACATGTAGAGGGTGTCTCTGCTGTCCTTCTCTCGGTTATATGCATGGACAGCATTACATGAGGTCTGCTCTTCTACGTCCATCCTTGTCGACGGGATCAAACCGTCGCGTCGCGTGCAAACATTAGATGACGCGGATCAAGACTGATTTCTTTTGTTCATACCATATCTGCCTGCTCCCTGTCTTTCCGCTATATCGCTCCACCCATTACCACAGCTGAAAGGACAAGCAAGATGAATCGTCGAGGTCATATGTCACATAAGATTCCCAATGTCAAGCTTCGTCCTGTTCCCACGGCGACTCGGACCAGGGGCAATCAACGCAGTGCATCCCCTCTTACTGGGATGGACGCCGTGATCCATCAAAGAGAGATACAGGGGGAAGAAGGTATGGTTGTATGTGGTCCAGGCTGATTTTAGATGAGGATATATCAAGCGCGGCTCTGAGAAACGTCGAGAGACCTTGGAAAGGTGTCGTTATTACCTTTACTGGAGTCGAGCAGAAAGTGAGTGACTTTTGTATCTAGGAAGAGCAAGGAGCGGAAACTGATGGTAGAATCGACTGTCTGCTCTTGCTATAGAACTAGGAGCTAGAGTGGAGAGTGCATTGACTGTCCACGTCACGCATGTGGTCGCCGGTGGGTTTGGGTCGGATAAGTATCATGTGAGTCACCTCGAGGTTGATACCGACTGACAGATAGTACGCCGTCGAACATCGTCTGCCTGTCTTGACGATCGATTGGATAGAGGATAGTCATCAACGATGGATCGGTGGTGAGGACGTTGAAGCGGATGTAAGCATCAGTAGTCATTTGCGAGGTTGATTTGACCAGTAGCTGGATCCATACCGCTTACTCCCTTTTACTGGACTTACTATCTCGATATCGGGAATCGAACAACGTAGGTGCACAAACGTATGCGGCTGATGACAGTGGACCGCCGTAAACAAATCTTGAGTGCTGTCAGACAGTTCGGGGGGAAATACATCAAAGACCTTGATCGATCATGTACTCACCTGATAATCCCCAAACCAGCTTCCGAATCCAAATCATCCGAAAAGGTCAAATTCGTGCTAAATGATATCCGCCAACGCGATCTTTCACGCCGCAGAGGGAAGAAAGTCGCAGGACTCGATATAAGCATATGTTATGAGGAATGGATCTGGGATTGCGTGGGATTCATGGGTCGATTCAAGGAGGACGATTACGATGCTAGAAAGACTAGAAAAGGGGGCAAGTTGAAAGCGGAAGATGTCATCAACGGGACTGTATTCTTGGAAGAGGGAGAGGTTGTCAAGAAGGCAGTTGTCAAGGAGGAAGAAGGGCCGGCGGTTCTGAGGAAGAGGAAGAGGGAGGATATCGATTCATTAGTTGGCAATCTCATTTCGACGACGATAGCCAAGATTGAAGTCCCGGATGCGACTACGCCAAGTCGGCCCTCTGGACGAGGTACGGCATCGAATGAATTACGCAAAGCATCATTGCTTCATGCTACACGGACAACTTCCTTTGGGCCGGTCAAGTCTAGTGACGGACCGACACCTTCAATGCCTGCTACGGCCCCTCAGCCACCGACCGGCGAGCTCCCTTCGGGCCAGACGGGTGCTCAGATCTTTGCTGGATTACGCATAGGACATTTGATTGACGAAGCTTATGAGGGGCTGGAACGGGCACTGGCAGCCCACGGCGGGACATTCGTGACCGAACAGCAGCGGTTGGGTGGTGAACAGGTGGATTATGTGGTTGTCAGATTGTAAGTCCCAAATACCCCATATAGGTCTCCGCTGAGATTGTAGAGCCGCACCCAAGCAGCCTAGACCTGTCGATGGATCTCCAATACCGACGGTGGTCACCGAATGCTGGGTCGAGGGATGTTGTTTCGAACAATCCCTTCTGTCTATCGATAAACATCTCGTCTTTCGCCCATTGCCTTCCCCAATGCCAATAGGCGGTACCATGACTTTCCAAATACACCTTTCGGGTCTCTCGACAGAAGACTTGACCTACTTACGCCGCTTGATTCGAGTGCTAGGCGCCACGCAAGCCATATCGCTAAATCGCCAAACTACTCATCTTGTATCTGGTCGGAAAGATGGCGCCAAGGTTGATAAAGCCAGAGAATGGGGAGTCAAGGTGGTCAGCAAAGCTTGGCTACTTGCCATGGGCAGTAGTGGGCGATTGGAGCCAGAGGGCGATTATCCAGTGGATGATACTTCTACCACGACTGTCACGGATGGTGGCGAGCAGGCAGAGAGTCTGAAGCCCGCCCCGGCCGTGGTCTCGCAAAGTCAATCGCAAGCTAGGGCGTTGAAGCTTACTCCGACGCATGTGGACGGCCATGGTCAGTCGTCGATTTCTGGGACCAACGCAGCCAATACCACTTCCAATCTCAACTCTAATGCCAACGTGACTGATCCCTCGGACAAAACTGCTCCAGCGAACCCGCTATCGCCACCCCAGGGCGCGTCGACGAGGAAACTGAATCAGGCCACGGACGATTCGAGAAGTACCAGTCGACTTTCGTCTAACGAGGATGAAGTATCCACGAAATCTCCCTACCCGGCAGAGTCTATCGGTACTTCAGGAAGAAACAGGGAGATGACGGATGTTCTCAGGCAGCTGGCTGAGAAGGGCGACACCTCAGGCACACGTATCAAAGCTGTGAGTCTCCTTACCCCTTGTCGTCATCGCTCGGCCAAGCTGACACTCAGCCACGTCGCTCGAAGGGTGCTCTTAGAGGTCGAGCCTCCACCACCCTTGCGCAACGCAATACGACTTCCATATCGCCCGACAAACGAGCGAGTTCACCTACAGAAGATGACTTTGGACACCTGATACCGGCTCAGCCCGTATATGATGAATCTATGCGGGTATCCATTGCGGATCCGGCTGCAGAGCGGGAGAGGAAGAAGATGATGGATGCGCTTAGGAAGACTTCGCAGCTGGGTCTAGGCGGGCGTGGTAGATAGTAGTGCGTTCGTTGTCAGCATCCCGGTTATGCAGCATGCCAACTTGATGTTCTCCGTATCATCCCTTGTAGCGGTTACTGACATTCTTGGCAAACTGCGGCTCTCTATCGGCTGCAATATAAATCCCTTAGAAATGACGCAAGCTAGGCACGAATGAGAACAACTTTAATACTCGGCATTCAGCAATTATATCTAGCCATGGGAAAAAGATAGCCAGGCAAGATGCAGGGATGGCTATGCATGTGTCCATCTGTCACTCAACATAACATAATAGATATATATCAGCTGTCTATTGAAACCGAATTAACGAAAGGTATGTGCGGTATCCCATACACACCCCGGCTTGCGATAAGGAGATAAGCTTTTCCGTCGGACAGGAATTCCTGAGAGTACAGCTTCCACTGCGTGTTCACATGCATACACGAAGCCCTGCCCTACCTTTACTATCGGACAGTATAATACAAAGGATCGTCTTCCCCTTCCTACTTCTTCCACGTTTCCCGAATTCCGCCTGAAACAACACGTTGAAGAAAAGGGTGGAGCGTGTTCAGTCTTTGTATTCCAACTTTCCCATCAACCTTCACATCACAACATCAGACTATACGTGTCATTCACCAGAACTCTGGACCGTGTTAGTCAAACTTCAGATCTCTAGTCCTGGCTATATCTATACTTCATCTTCACAACACACGGCTTCTTCCCTTCAACCACTCTACAACGTTCTTACACTTACACCCCAGCTATACCAATCCACATACCACAATGATCGCTACCTTTGAAGGAGACAATGCCGTTCCCAACGGTCAACTATCGTCGCGTAAGTCGGTTCCATCTCTCGCCGCAAGTAACATGGGCTGATCGCCAGACTACAAGATCGTCGACAAGCTTGATGGTGTTCCCGCCATTCACGACTCCGTCACTTATGCCCAGTACGCCTTCAATCCTCAATGTAGTATGCCATATCTGACTTGTTAAAGTGGATTAGTCAACGCTTTCCCTTTGACTGCCAACTTATACCAGATAGCTCTTGGGCTTGTCAACAGTGAGTTTTCCTTACTATCATTGGGACAAGACTGATATACAGAATCCGTCGACCTTGCTCAACCTATCTTGAGCCGAACTCAGCCTATCATCAACACTGCTGATGGTCTTGCTGTTGCCACGTAAGCTATAGCAGTCTGCGCGAGCCACTTAGCTCACTTGGAAGTTTCGAGAAGGCTGAAGCTACTTTCCCATATGCCTTCAAGACCCCAACCCAGGACCTTGTTGTCGTCAAGCAGAGCAGAGCCATCTACGATGCTGTAAGTCACTGAGTAAATATTCGTTCGGCTCCAGCTGATGTATAGCGAATCGCACCTTGGCTCCAGCATGCCTCGCCCGTGATTCAGGATGCCATCAACAGGACCGCCGAAATCAACTCTGCTCTCGGTGCTAGGGCATCTGCCGTCGCGAAGTCCTCGTCGGATATTTCGCACGCTCTTCTCGAGCAGTTGAAGCAGCTTGCTGAGCAAGGCAAGGATCTTCCCGCCGCCTTGGTCGATGTAAATTTCTCATTCCTCATGGTCACGGCAGAAGCTGACATGACAGGGTGTTGGAAAGGCGACCGGGGATGTAAGGACTATTGTCACTGAGAAGGACGCGACCCTCCAGGATAAATCCAACAAGCTCGGTGCTTATGTTCTCGTGAGTGTATCATCTAATGTATCAACCAGTATGCTGAGCGATCAGGACCACGTCAAACCAGTCGTAGATGAGATCTACAACTACGTTCTCGGAGCCAAGGTACATACATTCTCCAAGTCATACGTGAAACGTAGCTGACCATTAGAACAAGGCTGAAGAGGAGGCCAAGAAGGCAGGAGACAAGGTCGATGCTACTGTCAATGGCAAGTAGTGCTGCTCGAAACCAGCGCGACTATAGAGTTTCTGTCATCGTATTGATCTTCGCACCTGACTTCATTCCCTTCTTTGTATGATCCTGTAGCCACGAAATAGAGTAGTGTAGCATGCATGTACACGATAGCATCATCATGACTGGGGTCGTCTATCGCAATTTCTGAGTGAGGCGAGATTTCTAACTTTTTCAAGACTTGAAATTCGAAATTCGACGGCAAGCAGCATTTGCAGGACAAGGTTCGCACTGTGTACACTCACATCTGAGGTCAGTGGATCTCGGATATCAGATGCAACGTGGAAGATGTTCGGAAGCAAACACAGCTTGATGACAGCTTAAGACTCTGTCAGTTTGTGGAACGGGTTTGAATTGTAATAAAGTCACATTTGATCGATATGGTCTCAAACACCCCTCACCTGTTACACTACGCTTCGCCATTCCCCTCTCATCGTACATCGGCGATGCCAGCCTAAAGATCGATGACATAACGCGTCGTGGAATCACTTTATTGACCTTGAACCGGTGATAAGGTTGAAAGATCCTTCCAGTTGATTCAATTGGGGTTTCCGCAACAGGGCACTTGGATTGTTTGATGTTTGGCCATCCTTCAGGTGTCATCGTTGGGGTTTGGGGATCTGTATATGTATATAAGCCTGCCTGAGTGAGTCCTTCTCCCCAATCACTCTCCACTCCACCATCTACCTTCCACTTTCAATACAGCAATTTATTGAGTTATCTCCTCTCTGTCACCTCTTTAACGTCACCTATTCAATACCCCCACCGCCAACATGGTCACTGCACTCCGAACTCCCAAGCACTCCTTGACCCCAAATCGCTCCAACACTCATCCTTCCACTCGGATCTCTACACCCGCCGAACCACTCATCACCTCGCCATCTGGAATGGCGAGAGTCAGTCACGTGTTCTCGCGAGTCCTAGACTTTGCGGGAGGTGGAATTAAAAAGATGAATGATTTATTGGAGATAGTCAAGGGAGATGGAACAGATCAAGGTGGTGTGAATAGAGATGAGGAACAAGGAGGGAATGACAATAGCTTGAATTGGGAAGTGGAAGAAAGAAATATCTCGACGATGGATCTTCAGACCGCGCTCCGAACGATCCCCAGCGAGAATACCTTTGATCCTCAATCATCACCCGCTCCAACACCGACCGGCAAGGCAGCGCAGGTACTAGGATATCGTCAACACCAACTGCTTCCTGCATGGATGGAAGTAGAGCATGCGCAGAAAGGGAAGCAGGAATTCGTGGAAGACGATTCCCTCGCCTCGGATCCTGCCGAGGGTCCACATGGTCTCCGGGGTGCTGGCAGACGACGTTTCTGCTCCGAGCCAACACAAGAGGACGTGCTTCATACTCTATACCCCGCCACTCCTTGTCGATGGGGCAGAGACCTGGGTACCACTCCTCTCGATAGTCCACAGGACTTGTCGGACTATATTTCCGTCAAGTCCAGTATCGCTCCTCCAACTGTCCACCGTCCCATCTCCAGCCCCCCTGCCAGCCCAGAGTCGACAGTGAAAGCCATCGAGCCCTTCATGTGGGCCTACAACGGTCATAATCATAATGGCTGGCCGAAGGAGCGACCCTATCCATATATGATGGAGAGAGATGTCGAGCGAAAAGGAGCACCCGCTGGACGGGATGCTCTGGCCTATTATTCTCGATATCCTTCTCTTCCCAGGAAGCCTCTTGTAAACTAGAGCAGAGAGGCCGATGATAGGTGCAGAAGGTGATACATAAGCAGAATAAGTATAGATGTCGAATAGTAGTGACTCAGTCGTTTGGTCCGGTTTTCCACATGCAGCTACTGAGTACCCGGATCTTTCCGATTACATGATCGGAATTTTGGCTGTTGTACCGTCACTACCGAGCTCACTGTCACCACTCAATCATACCATACCATGAAGTTAAGTAGACAAGCAATAGCGCCAGCTACACGCTTCGTCCGGGCATATGCTATATCAGCGCCTAAGCCAGAAGAGTACGAGGCGGAATCGAGTACAGCTGCCCAGCGTCGACAGGGATCCACCTCTACTTCGGAAACGCCTAATTACACTCGTATAGTCGATCCCAGACCGAAGCCTCGTAGAGGACCTAAAGCTACATCCTTACTACGAGCACAGAAGTTTGCACAAGCGCTTCAGTCTGCTCCTACTCCCTCGAAAACCGATATACGATTACCTGGTACACCACCGCCTCCACCGCCTACACTAGCCGATCTAGAAGCCAGGAAGCCCGACCAAGATCCCCCTTCAATGTTTTCACGGCATTATGATCGACTATACAATAAATTGTATCACAGTATCGACAGAGCGTTCGTTGCTAAGCAGATCTTCGAGTTTGCACCGAAATTGGGAGTGAAGATGCGACGAGGAAGGAATAAGGAGACTGCTATAAGGGGAATTCTAAAGCTTTGGGGATGGGAAGATCCTGAGGCTGTTCAACCTGAGGAACCTAGTCGAAGGCCGAATCAGAAAGATTGGATGTTGACTAAAGCGGAATTGTGGTTGATCATGAGGGATTCTTCTATTGTCAAGCCGGCTCTGGATGAAGGGGTGACATTCTCGATACCTCCCCCGGCCGAAGGTGAGGTGAAGGTTGATACAGGAATGAGGACGTTGAGGGGCAGCGGAACTTCCTCAGTACTACTGGATCTCGATAACAGTATAACCCAATCTCGAAGTGTGAGTCGGACTGCATTACGGACTCTTCGCACCGATCAGCTGATCCTTTAGCTGATTACGCAACACACTCGACTTGCAAAATCGGGTCCATCGGGAGTTGAACAGAACCCAAGCATCTTGTCGACGATATCAAATGCCTCTGGAGCTTACCTGGAGCCAATACTTGGTGGAAGTGTAGGTCATCCCATCGTGTTTTCTGAACATACCTGATGTCTTAGATCAGAATATCAGCTCTTGACCCTGTCCAAGCTGAAGCGGCAACCGCATTATTGGACCAATACAATTCATATGTTCGTCTCTTATCATTCATCATACGAGTCGAGCTGATTATCATAGACTATCGCTCAGTCCAGGATCCCCCTTAATCTCGTTACCCCATCTCCAACCCTCGAAATGTCACTCTACCCTCACATCCCTTCGTCGATAAGCTCAATACCATGGCAGACTATCGATAAACTTTCCAATCCGCTATTTAGAGTGAGATGTGTACAGCCATGGGAAACGAAAGTGGGTATGAGGGGTGTAGCGCATAAAGGGGAGAGATTGGACGCTTCGGGTACATATAGTATCACAGGCCACGAATCCGTACTGGACGGAAAGTCAGTGTCGGAGAGAGTATCGACAGACATGCTATCGGGTGAGGGCGTGAGGACTGTCGCTCGGTATGTTCTCTTGCTACAAATGGTCGTGAGCTGATCAGTAGCTTCGGTCATTTGCTGTTCACCGATCCCAGTTCCAAGGCCACACTACTTTCCACAAGCGATAGGTCACGCTTCACCTCCGAGACACTATCTCAGTCCTCAATCCGCGGCTCAAAGCCGATTTTACTACCAAGGTACGTCATTCAATTTATAGACCCATGTCACCCCGTAGCTCACAACTGCAGTCTACCTCCTGCACTGATACAGTATCCTATCGATGGCCCATCGCGGACGATACGGAGACTGCGATTTAAGTCCACCCAAAGTTCAGACGAATTCTGCGAGATCACATACAAAACTCCTCAACCGCCACTCGAGACTGCCCCTACAGAATCGATACCGACAGAACGTGGCTCAGGGTGGCATCAGGAGTTAGACGATATGATGGGTCGTCTGGAAATGGCCGCTCAGCCGGAAGAAGTGCACGAGCCGGCAGATTCGCACAACGTGCAAGTTGACAGCGAAGTCGCAAAGCAGCCGGACCTGACTGCTTTTGAAGCTTGCAGTGGACGAGAGAAGGCAGAGAACTTCATCATGCCTGACCGGTGAGCTACAAGTCTACGTCGACTGATAAAAGCTAACAATACAGTCCAATAGACTTCACCATGACCACCTCCGGCACGAATGTTCTCGATATCACGCAAATTCCGGGTCCCGTTCTGACCTATCTTGAGACTTCAATCGGCGCAGCTCCGACGACTTTGGAGCTGCAGGGTAAAATTTGGAACCTCATCACTGCTTCAGAACAGACGATCTACGAAACGAATTTGACACCCCAGAATCCTATTGATCAGCTGCAAGGGGAAGTGTCGCCCATCAACGTTACACTGCGTAGTATAAGCTCTACGGATCTCACTTTCGGTCGAGGGCGGGTTATACGCTTTGCCGAGGTATGTCATCCCAGACCATGATGTGTGGAGCTGATGGATTAGCTCGAGACTACGGGACAGATCCCGCCTGTTTTCTGGGAACAATTGGCTGTATGGACCAGGGCCGTCGCTCCTGGAGCTGGATCTTTGAGAAGCGCGGTCTACTGATCGACTTGCCGTATCTTGTTGGCTATACAATCACATGCATATGCATTCCACTCATGATCACTCAAAGGGACCTCAAATCGCGACAGTCAGCTGCTTTACGATGCCACCCACCTGATCCACTACCTGCCTGTTCGCCCCAGATTCTGAAGTAATGACCCATCGGTATTCTCACTCGCTCTCCTGACTCTATCCTCATGCAACCCAATCTCCAGATCCCACAAACCTAGATTTCTCATTCCTTCCAAAACCCCATCGACCTCCAATCCGACGTTCAGCTCCTCCAGTACATCCTCCATCAATTCCTTGACTCCTCGTTTCCAATGTGGAATTCGAGCCAATCTAGGAAAAGCTCCAGCCGAAGGTTTCGATGCAAACAGTTGTGGCGGGATGAATTTCTCAGGTGGGGTCAGATGTCGCTGAATCTGGAAATGAGCGCCTGAGTGGATGGAGCGGGGTTCCAGATCATGGTGTCTGCCGTGCCTACTTGACTTGTTGTCGATTTCAATCACGCTGTACCTTTTGAGAGGTCGACCGCTAATAGTGGTGGTCTCGATCTCGACGGCACTGGTAGCCGGTGTCGAAGGGCGACTGATAGCCTCAACAGGGGGTACAAGGATCTTATGTTTAGCTTGAATAGGACTAGAGTCGATCCATAGTTCTCCAGCGCCCGAATGATGTGCTCGAACAGTCTTGTTCAAGCCACTCTTGCTGCCCATCCTCTGATGTCCAGCTCCAACGTATGGGACGGGTTTGCCAGTCTCGGGGCAAGAGTCCACCAAGTTTAAGGCTGAAAAGTCGGAGAGTTTGATCCCGATCGAGGCTGATGTGGATCCTTGTAACACATTCATTCCTGGGGCGAGAGCCCAAAGAGGGATTCTGTCACTCTGTAGATACCCTTTGGCATTCGATTGGATAGTTGAAGCGGAAGGCGGTACTTCTGCCGGACCTTGGGATACGGGAGTGGATACTATCGTGAGTGATGCGATAGGGTCACGAGGATATGATCGCTGCGTAGGAGATCTGATCTCGTGGGAAGGCTCTGGAAGGGAGTTGTCGCTATGGCGTCGACGTCTTGTGGCTGTTGGGGAGACTGATTTCCTGATTATGCTGTCTCCTCCATTTGAGCGAGTTGGTGAAGGGCGATATGGTGATGTGGCACGTTCGGGACCTAGTTGGGCGTACATTGACATTGGAATTGCGTGATGAAGAGTATATTGTATAGGATGGAAGCCTCTTAGGCGTGTCTCGAGAGGGGAGAAAATGTAACATGGTGGAGATGAAGTCAGGGCCCATGTTGACATTTGGGCGATATGATTTCTGATCCATCAGCTGGACACAGTACCATTGCTTTGCATTCATGGCTCACTGTGTAACCAGAGAATTGACGAATGATACAACAATGATTCGTGGTGGCGGGTAACATGCTTTAGAGATATGATCGAAAATCGCTTGAGCAGGCAGAGGGGTAAACACACCATTCTCCTCTGTCCGTCAGTTCAAAATCACGAATACCTGACCTACGGTAATCAATCTTGAGAACTGGATCCCTCGCAACCGAGAACGGCTGTGGTACTGGGTTTCTCAGTCTTCCCATCGCATCGATGTGGTTGACCGGCAGTTTCCTGTCCCCTGCAGAATAGGTTGATTGGCGCATATCCGTAGGGGCTTGGAATCGGTATTTGAGGTGCAAGACATGCACATTTGAATTAGTTTGCCCTACTAGAGTCTGCAACATCAGCCCATCCTCTCGTCTGGATCGAGGGAAACTCACCCTCGCGAAATCCAGCAGCCTGACTGTATCCTTGAAATCGTCGTTACTCAGTATCCCATCAGGACCTTCATTCGGACTCCTCATATAACTTGAGAAATTTGAGAACAAGTATAGAGCATCACGAGTAGGAAGATCCGGAGAGAGGGCTCGATTGAGCGGATGTCGAGTCGAAGGGCTGATCCTAGCTGAACCAGTTGATCCGACCGGTGAGATATTGAGGGGACCGTCCGATGATGGCATAGGATCCAATGTCGGCCTCTTCGCCTTCTGATTAGTATTGGCTGTCTCGGGGTTTACATCCTCCAGAAGCGCTGTCGGTGGCTGGATCGTGATTCCATTAGTTGGGGGTTCATCTAACGGGACGATGGCTGGTAGGTTGAGCTTGATTGGTGGTGTGCCTCGTGGAAACATCCTACTCGGAGGGGTGAGGGGCATATCGAAAGACATTGTGAATCGGTCTGGATCGGGGTCTCGGGATCACGTCGTGTCGCTATAGTAATGAAAGCTTATCTGTCCAGTTGCAGATAACGAATTGTCTCGTGGCCATTCCAAGACCGATGGCCGTAGTGATGACTCGAGCCCTTGGTGAGGTATCACGAAGTAGTTCACCTGAGCACTGAGCTTCGAAGCCCAAGGTACCTTGATGTAGCACTGCTTCGTATTGACAAAGCCAAGGGGTCAGTAATGTTAGTTCATAACCGCCTACGACAAACTGCCCATAAGGGATCGCTCTGTACTCCTTTGATCCCATTGTTTTTGACACTCCTTTCACTCGCTACTATCGCCGGTCTGGGTGTGTGGCATGTAGTGACGAATAGGCTCTGATCTGAGTGTAATAGCATCTTATAGAGATGTGAAGGATGGATGCCAAAGATGACTCCGATAAAACCGAGTGTCGGTCTGAGTCAGGGTTTAGACGGGTGTCCGGGGGAGTATGCAGTCCCTGAGGGTACCCCGCTCCATCGAATACGGTACTGGTCTGCTAGCATCCACTTTGTCCATACATACTACGCCAATTGCACATCACTACTTCGACTAGCACCTCAGCTACTGTATCACCACCCAATCCACGAAAAGGATTGTATCCAAGAGACCCAA
>Ga0265780_10001431_pt1 | contig 33491 bp, 25 predicted proteins | sample P1T30metagenome_FD_192432 | JGI IMG/M metagenome (GOLD analysis project Ga0265780, IMG submission 192432) | Plant litter microbial communities from East Loma Ridge, Irvine, California - P1 T30 | ecosystem: Environmental > Terrestrial > Plant litter > Unclassified | place: USA: California...
ATATTCCTCACCTGGCCGGTCAGGTTGGACGCCATGAAGTTGACGTTGTCCGTCAAATCCTTCCAGGTGCCGCCCACGCCCGGCACATACGCCTGGCCGCCCAGCTTTCCTTCGGTACCCACTTCGCGCGCCACGCGCGTGACTTCGGACGCGAACGAGGATAACTGGTCGACCATCACGTTGATGGTGTTTTTCAGCTCCAGGATTTCACCCTTCACGTCGACCGTGATTTTTTTCGACAGGTCGCCGTTCGCCACCGCGGTGGTCACGTCGGCGATGTTCCTCACCTGGCCGGTCAGGTTGCCCGCCATCGAGTTCACGCCGTCCGTCAGGTCTTTCCAGGTACCGGCCACGCCCGGCACGTTGGCCTGGCCGCCCAGTTTTCCTTCGGTGCCCACCTCGCGGGCCACGCGCGTGACTTCCGACGCAAAGGAGTTCAGCTGGTCGACCATCACGTTGATGGTGTTTTTCAGCTCCAGGATTTCACCCTTGACGTCGACCGTGATCTTTTTCGACAGGTCGCCGTTGGCCACGGCCGTCGTCACATCGGCGATGTTGCGCACCTGGCCGGTCAGGTTGCCCGCCATCGAGTTCACCGAGTCGGTCAAGTCTTTCCAGGTGCCGGCCACGCCTTTCACCTGCGCCTGGCCGCCGAGTTTGCCCTCGGTCCCCACCTCGCGCGCCACGCGCGTGACCTCCGACGAGAACGACGACAGCTGGTCCACCATCACGTTGATGGTGTTCTTCAGCTCGAGGATTTCTCCTTTCACGTCCACCGTGATCTTTTTCGACAGGTCGCCGTTTGCCACGGCAGTTGTCACGGTGGCGATATTTCGTACCTGGCCGGTCAGGTTGGACGCCATGAAGTTCACGTTGTCCGTCAAGTCCTTCCAGGTGCCGCCCACGCCCGGCACGTAGGCCTGGCCACCGAGCTTGCCTTCGGTACCGACTTCCCGCGCCACGCGCGTCACTTCCGATGCGAAGGAGCGCAGCTGGTCCACCATCACGTTGATCGTGTCTTTCAGTTGCAGGATTTCGCCGCGCACGTCGACCGTGATCTTCTTCGACAAGTCGCCGTTTGCCACGGCGGTGGTCACTTCGGCGATGTTGCGCACCTGTGACGTCAGGTTGCCCGCCATCGAATTGACCGAGTCGGTCAGGTCCTTCCACGTGCCCGCCACGCCCTTTACCTGCGCCTGGCCTCCCAGCTTGCCCTCGGTGCCGACTTCGCGCGCCACGCGCGTGACTTCCGACGAAAACGACGACAGCTGTTCGACCATCGTGTTGGCGGTGGTGGCCGCGCGCAAATACTGGCCCTTCAAAGGATGGCCGTCCACTTCCAGCGCCATCGTCTGAGACAGGTCGCCCTTGGCCACCGCGCCGATCACGCGCGCCATTTCCGTGGTCGGGCGCACCAGGTCGTCGATCAGCGTATTGACCGAGCTGATGATCGTGGACCAGCCGCCCACGACGCCGGGGACCGAGGCGCGCTGGGTCAGGCGGCCTTCGCGGCCCACCACGCGCGACACGTCGGTGACGGCGGCCACCATCTTTTCCTTGGTCTCGATGATTTCATTGAGGACGTCGGCAATCTTGCCGGGCACACCAGTCCAGTCGGACGGCATGCGGGCAGTGAAATCGCCTTTTTTCAGCGCCATCAGGGTGGCCAGCAGCAGCCTGGTGTCGAGCTGTTCCGCCATGTCGGTCATGTTGTTCATCGAATCGGGTCCTCAAGGGTACGGGGAGGCATGTGAGAAGTGGTCACAGGCATTGTGAAACGGGATGGGATGAGACGATACACTTGTTCAGAGTCAAGTCAAGAGGGACAGCCGGGCAGGATGCCAGTGCTGAAGTGATTTTCAGAAAGATTAACTGAAATAAACTAATTGGGACGCACGATGTGCGGGGATGGGGAGGAAGGAGAAGGGAACGCAGCGCGGCAGGCGGCGTTCCCGGTGCTGCTATTGTTCGAGCAAGTCAGTGTCGCTGAGCGTTCCCTTGACATAGAGCTTGACCAGGATCACCACTGGCGTCGGAATCAACATGCCGGTTTCGAAGCGGCTGCCGCTCGACTGGGTGACGCCAAAGCGGCTCCAGAATTTCTCCTGGCTTTCGCGCTTGCGTACGCGGAAGGCTTTCAGGTCAAACGATGGCGCGACGGATTGCAGCATCCCGTGACTGGAATTGCTCGCGCCCTGGACATACATGTCACTGCTGAGATCATTTGGCATCATTATTCCCTGGTGAACTGGTGGAAAAGACAGTATTCCACTGGCGTGCGTCATGCGCACCTGTTAACTATACGAGCTTGCTTAATCGCCCGATCTGCATATTTCACTATATTGCCTGTCAAAGTGCGGCTGTAACTGCCTGGGTATGCAAATACGGCGGCTGGCCTCGCTGTCGCGCCACCATCGGTCTGCAGGGGTGATAGCCACAGTGCTACCTTTCGTGCGTCAAAAATAGTATGCTGCGGCGTTCCCTCGCCACCGCTCCCGCTTCCAACGCCCATGTCCTCTCCCGTCACGCCCGGCCTGCTGATCCTGCATGGCAACCAGATGGAACTGCTGCGCGCCGCCGTCTTCGACTGGCTGCGCCGCCATCCGCTGGGCGTGCTGGAGCAGGAGACCATCCTGGTGCAGTCGAACGGGGTGGCCGAGTGGCTGAAAATTGCACTGGCTGAAGAGCTCAAAGTGTGCGCCGCCACCCAGGTGGCGCTGCCGGCGCGGTTCCTGTGGCAGGCCTACCGCAGCATGCTCGGGCGCGACCGCGTCCCGACCCGTTCTCCGTTCGACAAGGGGCCGCTCACGTGGCGCCTGATGCGCATGCTGCCCACGCTGCTGGCAAAGGACGTGTATGCGCCGCTGCGCCACTTCCTCGGTGACGGCTGCCCGGAACGACGGCTGCAACTGGCCGAGCGCCTGGCCGACCTGTTCGACCAGTACCAGGTCTACCGCGCCGACTGGCTGCTGGACTGGGCTGCGGGCGAAAACATCCTGCGCCGGCCCGGCGGCGACCCGGTCAAACTGGTGCACGAGCAGTGCTGGCAGGCGCAGCTCTGGCGCGACATCAACGCCAGCCTCCCTGAAGACAAGCGCTTTTCCAGCCGGGCCGGCATTCACCAGCTGTTCCTCGACGCAGTCGCGCGGGGCGATGCACCCGTCGCGCGCCTGCCGCGCCGCGTGGTCCTGTTCGGCATGTCCGCGCTGCCGTACCAGACCTTGCAGGCCGTCGCTGCGCTGGCAAAGTACACGCAGGTCGTCATGGCGGTGCCCAACCCGTGCCAGTTTTATTGGGGTGACATCATCGAAGGGCGCGAACTGTTGAAAACAGTGCATCGGCGCCAGCAGCCGCGCAACGGCGCCAGCCTGTCTGACTTGCCGATCGAAGACCTGCACCAGCACAGCCATCCGCTGCTGGCCAGCTGGGGCAGGCAAGGCCGCGATTTCATTCGCATGCTCGATGAATTCGATGCGAACGCCGCCAGCCACATGGAGGCGGACGGCGTTACCAGCCTGCGCATCGACCTGTTTTCCGACGCCGGGGGCGACACGTTATTGGCCCAGGTCCAGGCCGCCGTACGCGATTTGCTGCCGCTGGCAGACCATCCACATGTTCCGCCGGCGCCTGCCGACCGCTCGATCGAATTCCATGTGGCGCACAGCACGCAGCGCGAAGTGGAAGTGCTGCACGACCAGCTGCTGTCGTGGTTTGGCGCGGACCCTGACTTGCGCCCGCGCGACATCGTCGTCATGGTGCCGGACATCGACACCTTCTCGGCCGCCATCCACGCAGTGTTCGACCAGCACCGGCGCAGCGATGCGCGCTTCATCCCGTTTGAAATCGGCGACGTCAGGGACCGCAGCGTCAATCCGATGCTGGTCGCGCTGGAGTGGCTGCTACGTTTGCCGCAGCAGCGCTGCCGCCAGAGCGAAGTGCGCGACCTGCTCGACGTGCCGGCCGTGGCGTCGCGTTTTGGCTTGTCGATCGACGACCTGCCCACACTGGGCCGCTGGATCGATGGCGCCGGCGTGCGCTGGGGTCTGGACCAGCCGCACCGCGCCGGACTGGGGCTCGGCTCCGCCGGGGAACAGAATGCCTGGATCTTCGGCGTGCGCAGGATGCTGCTTGGTTACGCCAGCGGCCCGGGCGCCAGCTTCCGCGATATCGAACCGTACGCGGAAGTAGGCGGGCTGGACGCCGCGCTGGCCGGCGCCCTGGCGCAACTGGTGGAGACGCTGCTGCACTGGCGCGCCGCGCTGGCGGCCGCCCGCACGCCGGCAGAATGGGGCGAGCAGGCGCGCCTGCTGCTGGCGGCATTTTTCAAGGCGGACGAAGAAGAAGACCGCCTCACGCTGGCGCAGCTGACCGAGGCGCTCCAGTGCTGGTTGGAGGTGTGCGAGTCAGCCGATTTTTCCGAGCCGGTGCCGCTGGCAGTGCTGCGCGAAGCGTGGCTGGGCGGCCTGGACGAGCCCACGCTGAACCACCAGTTCGTCTCCGGCGGCGTGACGTTCTGCACGCTGATGCCGATGCGCGCCGTGCCGTTCAAGGTAGTCTGCCTGCTGGGCATGAACGATGGCGACTTCCCGCGCCGCGCGCCAAAAGCCGATTTCGACCTGCTGGCGCTGCCCGGCATGGCGCGTCCGGGCGACCGGTCGCGCCGCGACGACGACCGCTACCTGATGCTCGAGGCCCTGCTGGCCGCGCGCAGCAAGCTGTACGTCAGCTGGGTGGGCCGCAATGTGCGCGACAACAGCGAGCAGCCCGCGTCGGTCCTGGTGGCGCAGCTGCGCGACTACCTGGCCGGCGGCTGGGACCTCGATTTGAACGAACGCACCACCGAACACGCGCTGCAGCCGTTCAGCCGGCGTTATTTCGAAGAAGGCGGGTTGCTGACGTACGCGGGCGAATGGCGCGCTGCACATAATGGTGAAGCCGAAAAGCCGGCCGATGATTTGCCGCCCTACGAACTGGAGCCCGATTTCCGCCTCAAACTGAATGAACTGGCCAGTTTTCTCCGCCAGCCGGCCCGCTACTTTTTCCGGCGCCGGCTCGGCGTTGCTTTCGAAGACCCCGATACGCTGGGGGACGACGAAGAGAAATTCTCGATCGGCGGGTTCGAGCGCTACCAGCTGGAAGACGCCTTGCTGGCCGACGCCGGCACGCCGGAAGCCATCGGCGACGTGCGCGCCACGCTCCATGCGCGCGCGGAAAAGCTGGGCCGCGAAGGCGCGCTGCCAATTGGCCTCATCGGCCAGCAGTGGCAGCACCAGCTGGTCGAAGCGCTGGTGCCGGTGCGCGAAGCGTGGCTTGGGCTGGTAGCGCGCTTTCCTGAAGCCGCTCCCAAAATGGCCGTCAACCTGCATCTCGGCCCGGTACAACTGGACGACTGGATCGACCAGGTGCGCCAGGGGCCTGACGGCGTTGCGTGCCTGGCCCAGATCTCGTCGAAAGTGCTGGACAAGGAGGGCAGCCTCCGCGGCGACAAGCTGATTGCCCCGTTCCTGCGCCAGCTCGCCGCCAGCGCTGCCGGCGCGCCGGTGCAGGGCTACCTGGTGGCGCGCGACGCCATCGTCGCCATGGCGCCGCTCGAGTCCGAAATGGCCAGGGCAGCGCTCGAACAGGTCGTGGCCGCGTGGCGCGCCAACCTTGACGCGCCGCTGGCGCTGGCCTGCAAGACCGCGCTGGCGCAACTGACGGACGGCGACCCGCGCGCGGTCTACGATGGCGGCTTCGAGATGGATGGCGAAGTGGCGGACGCCTGCCTGGCGCGCCTGTGGCCCACCTTCGCGCTGCTGGCCGGCGCAGGCGACTGGCAGGCCACCGTGGAAGCAGCATACGGACCCCTGGCGCAGTGGATGGCGCACTTTGTCGCGGCCACGCCGCTGCAGGGGGAGGCGGCATGATTGAAGCACTTGAACCCCGCACGTTTCCCTTGTATGGCTCGCGCCTGATCGAAGCGTCGGCCGGCACCGGCAAGACCTGGACCATCGCCGCCCTGTACCTGCGCCTCGTGCTTGGGCACGGTGGTGAAAACGCCTTTCCGCGTCCGCTGCTGCCGTCCGAAATCCTGGTCATGACGTTTACGCGCGCGGCGACGCGGGAGCTGTCGAACCGGGTGCGCGAACGCCTGGTGGAAGCGGCTGCCTACTTTCGCGACGCAGGGACAACAGAAGATCCCTATCTGCATGACCTGGCCGCCAGCTACGCGGACCCGCAAGCGCGCAGCGCTGCCGCCTACCGCCTGCAGCTGGCCGCTGAAACCATGGACGAAGCGGCGATTTTCACGATCGACGCCTGGTGCCAGCGCATGCTGCGCGAGCACGCGTTCGATTCCGGCAGCCTGTTCGACGAAGAACTGGTCAGCGACGAGCGCGCGCTGTTCGAGGACGCCGCCCACGATTACTGGCGCCAGCAGGTCTATCCCCTGAACCGCGCCGCGCTCGATGCGCTGCTCGATTGCTGGAACGACGTGGAGGTATTGAAAACGTCGGTACGCTCGCTGCTGCGCCATGCCGGCCGGCTGGACGCCGACCCGCAGGAATCGCTGGCTGCGCTGATCTACCGCATCCAGCGCAGCCAGCTGGCCGAACTGACGCGCCTGAAAGAGGGCTGGATCGAACGCGCGAATGCCATGGAGGGCTGGATCGCGGCCCAGCGCGCCGTCAATCCGAAATGCTTCAACGGGAACAAGCTGCGCGCCGAGTCGCTGGCCAAATGGTTCGACGCCTTGCGCGCCTGGGCCGCCAACCCCGCGCAGCACCTGCCCGACCTGCCTGAAAATGGCTGGAAGCGCCTCGCGCCCGCAGGACTGGAAGACACGTTTGCCAAGGGTTTCACGACTGCCGTGCCCGAGTGCTTCGACCATACCGAGCCATTGAAACAGGCGCTGGACCGGATCGAACCCTTGTCCCACGCCCTGGTGCGCCACGCCACCGTGCAGATCAGCGCGCGCATTGCGGCGCTCAAGGCCGGCAAGCACCAGTTTGGCTTTGCCGACATGCTCGCGCGCCTGAAAGCCGCACTGGAAGGCGCCAACGGCCCGCAACTGCGGGAGCGCATCGCCACGCAGTATCCGATTGCGATGGTCGACGAATTCCAGGACACGTCGCCCGACCAGTACCGCATCTTCGATTTGCTGTACCAGGTCGCGGCCAACGATCCGGCGCACGGGCTGCTGTTGATCGGCGACCCGAAGCAGTCGATCTACGGCTTTCGCGGCGCCGACATCCACAGTTACCTGGCTGCCCGCACCGCCACGGCAGGGCGCCATTACCAGCTCGGCACCAATTACCGGTCCACGGCCGCACTGGTGGACGCGGTCAATCGCCTGTTCCTGCACGCGGAACACGGTTACGCAAATGCGGCGTTCCGCTTCAAGCGGGGCGACGTCAATCCGCTGCCGTTTGCTGCCGTCGCAGCCAAAGGCCGGTCGACGCAGCTGGTCGGCGTCGACGGGCCGTACCAGGCGCTGGCGGTGGCCGCCACGGACCGCGACGACCTGAAAGCGGACGACTACCGCAGCTTCTTTGCGCACCACTGCGCCGAGCATATCGTCGGGCTGCTCAACGACGAGCGGGTGGGCTTTTCCGATGGCGTCAAATTCACGCGCCTGGTGCCGGCCGATATCGCCATCCTGGTCCGCGACCGGCGCGAAGCGGCCGCCATCCGCGCCGCGCTGGCCATGCGCCGCGTGCCGAGCGTCTACCTGTCCGACCAGGACTCCGTGGTCGACAGCGAAGAGGCGCGCGACGTGCTGCGCTGGCTGCACGCGGTGGCCAACCCGCTTGACGGCGCGCTGGCGCGGGCTGCCTTCGCCACCCGCACGGCCGGCCTGCCGCTGGCGGAACTGGCGCGCCTGTCGTCCGATGAAACGGTATGGGAAGGCATCGTCGAACAACTCAAGTCCCTGCACGTGACGTGGCAGCGCCAGGGCGTGCTGGCCATGCTGCGCCGCCTGATCCACGAACTGACACTGCCGGCGCGGCTGCTGGCTGAACCCGGCGGCGAGCGGCGGCTGACCAATTTGCTGCACCTGGCTGAACTGCTGCAAACGGCCAGCCGCGAACTCGATGGCGAGCAGGCGCTGATCCGCTGGTTTGCCGAGCAGGTGGCCGGCTTCGGCGAAGGCGGGGACGAGCGCGTGCTGCGCCTGGAAAGCGACGCCGAACTGGTGAAGGTGGTCACGGTGCACAAGTCGAAGGGCCTGGAATACCCGCTGGTGTACCTGCCGTTTGCCGTCACGGCAAGGAAGACCGACAAGCGCGGGCGCAGCTTTTTCGATTACATCGATGAAAACCGGAAGCCCCGGATCGACCTCACCCTGTCGGACGCCGCGCGCGACGCGGTCGACCAGGCGCGCATCGAAGAAGACCTGCGCCTGCTGTACGTGGCCTTGACGCGCGCGGCGCACTTCCTGTGGCTGGGCGTGGCGGCGGTCGCCGGCGGCAAGAAGGGCGAGAACCGGCTGCACCATTCCGCGCTGGGCTACCTGCTCACCGGCGGCGAGGCGGTGGCGGCAGCCGACATGCGCACGCACTGGGAACGCCTGCGCGGCGGCACGGGCGCCATCGAACTGCACGACATGCCTGCCCCGGAAGGCTGCACCATGCTCGATCGCGTCGAGGAGCAGGCCGGCCTGCACGACGCTGCGCGCTTCACCAGCCATTTTGAACGCGACTGGTCGGTAGGCTCGTTCACCTCGATTGCGCGCCACGCCAGCGCGCCGCCGATGCGGGCGCAGGAAGAAACCCTGCGTGAAGAAGACCCGCAGCAATCTTCCAGCAAGACCGACGACGCGCCGTGGCACCGGTTCCCCCGCGGCTCGGTGCCGGGCAACTTCCTGCACGACCAGCTCGAATGGCTGGCCGGAGAAGGGTTTCGCTGCATCCTCGACGAAGCGACGGAGCTGCGCCTGGCCCAGCGCATCGCGCGCGCCGGCTGGGGCCACCGTCTCGACGATGCGCTGGCCTGGCTGCGCATGGTGGCCACCACCGAACTGCCGCCGATCGGCGCGGCGCTGACTGCCATTGAAGACCTGCTGCCGGAGATGGAATTCTGGTTCCCGACCGAGCGCCTCGACGTGGGGGCGCTTGATGCCCTGTGCCGCGCGCGCCTGCTCGATGGCGTGGCGCGGCCGATCCTGCCGCCGCGTGCGCTGCACGGCATGCTCAAGGGGTTCGCCGACCTGGTGTTCGAACACGGAGGAAAATACTGGGTGCTGGACTACAAATCGAATGCGCTGGGCGCCGGGGACGCGTCCTATACGCGCAGCGCGATGGGCGGGGCCATGGCGGCGCACCGCTACGACATCCAGGGCGCCATCTACATGCTGGCGCTGCACCGCCTGCTGAAAAGCCGCCTGGGAACTGGCTACGACCCGCTCGAACAGCTTGGCGGCGCCGTGTTCTTTTTCCTGCGCGGCGTGAACAATCCCGCCACGCGCGGCTGCTACTGGATGGAACCGGACCTCGTACTGCTCGATGGCCTCGATACCCTGCTCGACGCAGGGAACAATGAAAGCGCACCATGACCGAGCAAGACCTGTGGGACGAGGCAGCGCGGCTGACCGAAGACGGCCAGCTGCGCCGGCTCTCTGCCGTGTTTGCCCGTTTCGTCGGCTCGCTCGGCGCCGCGCCGCTGCCGATGCTGCTGGCGTGCGTGCTGCTGTCGGAGCTGGAAGGGCGGGGCCACAGCTGCCTGCTGCTGCCGGACCTGGCCACCGATCCGGCCGCGCTGCTGGGCTGGACGCCGGCCCAGTGGCACGACCTGGCGCACGCCGCCACGCCGCTGCCGAAGAACGCGCAGGCATGGCGCACTTTGCTGGCGGCGTGCGAACAGGTGTGGCAGGTGGGCGACCTTGATTTTGACCAGCCGCTGGTGCTCGACGGCGAACGCCTGTACCTGCGCCGCTACTGGCGTGACGAGACGCTGGTGGCGCAGGCGATCCGCGCGCGCGCGGAAGATGTGCGGGAGGTCGATGTGGACGCTGTTCACGGCTGGCTCGGCAAACTGTTCGGTGCGCCGGCAGGCGCAGGTCCCGACTGGCAAAAAGTGGCGTGTGCGATTGCCGTGCGCGGCGCTGTCGCCATCATCACGGGCGGCCCCGGCACCGGCAAAACCTACACGGTGGCGCGCTTGCTGGCGCTGCTGTTCGCGACTGCGCCGCAGGCGGCGAGCCTGCGCATCGCGCTGGCCGCGCCCACCGGCAAGGCCGCCGCCCGGCTGAAACAGTCGATCGACAAGGCGCTGGGCGAGCTGGCCGACCGCGTGGCAGGGGACCTGCCATTGCGCGAACTGACCGCGCGCATCGGCGCCGCGCGCACCCTGCACAGTTTATTGGGAGCGCGGCCCGACACGCGCAGCTTTGCACACCACAAGGGCAATCCGCTCGACGTCGATGTGCTGATCGTCGACGAAGCGTCGATGGTGCACCTGGAGATGATGGCGTCCCTGCTTGGCGCGTTGCCGCCCACCGCTACCCTGATCCTGCTGGGCGACAAGGATCAACTGGCGTCGGTGGAGGCGGGCGCCGTGCTGGGCGACCTGTGCCACGACGCGGAACGCGGCGCCTATAACGCGGCCACGCTGGCCTATGCCAGCCGCGCCGCAGGCGAGACCGTGCCGGCGGCGTTTGCCGGCGACGGTGGCGCGCTGGCCCAGCAAACCGTGATGCTGCGGCACAGCCGCCGGTTCAGCGGCCCGATCGGCAAGCTGGCGCTGGCGGTCAACGCTGGCGATGTCGAAGCCACTTGCGCGCTGCTACGGAGCAGCGTCGATGAAGTGCGCTGGATCGAGCACGCGCAGCAGCAGCAACTGGTGCAGCTGGCGCTGGCCGGCTATGAACCGTACCTGGCGCTGCTGGCAGATGGTCCAGGGGCGGTGCACGACGACTGGGTGCGCGCAGTGCTGCGCAGTTTCGAAGCATTCCGCGTGCTGTGCGCGGTGCGTGAAGGCGACTGGGGCGTCGATGGATTGAATACCGCCATCGAGCAGCGCCTGGCGGCGGCGCGCCTGTTGCGCCGCGACGGCGAGTGGTATGCCGGGCGGCCCGTGATGGTGACGCGGAACGACTACGGGACGGGCGTCTTCAATGGCGATATCGGCCTGACGCTGGTCGACCCGGCGCGGCCCGGCTCGATGCGCGTGTATTTTTTGGAAGGCGACAAGGTGCGCAGCGTGCTGGCCACGCGCCTGCGCAATGTGGAAACGGCGTACGCGATGACGGTCCACAAATCGCAGGGTTCGGAGTTTGCGCACACGGTGCTCGCGCTGCCGAAAGAGGGCGGCGCGATGCTGGCGCGCGAACTGGTCTATACAGGCATCACGCGGGCCAGCGCCCGGTTCACGCTGGTGTCGCCGGGAGGCGATGTGCTGGCCGAGGCAATCGCCCGGCGCACGCACCGCGCCAGCGGGCTACGGGAGATGCTGGCGGGTTGATGCCGCCAGCGCCGCCGCGTTGCCACCGTTCTTTAGCGGTGCTTGCGTTCCTTGCGGGCCGGGCGATTGGACTTGACCGACCTGGTGGCCCGGACATGTTTGCGCGTCGACACGCGCGCCGCCGACGACACCTTGACGGTGCTCGAGGCGCTGATTGCCGGCGCCCGCAGACCGGCGCGCAGGCGCGGCGTGCGGATCGCCGGCTCGGCGCCGGCAGAGGCCGTGCCGGCCGACATGAAGCGGCGGATGTTCAGTGCATCCATCACGCGCACCGACGACGCGCCGGCATTGAGCAGCACCAGCGTGGCGTTCTTGCCCGCCGCGGTGATGCGCATGATCAGGCAGCGGCCCGCTTCTTCCGTGTAGCCGGTTTTCGACATGCCGATGTCCCAGCCGGCCGCGCCCACCAGGCGGTTGGTGTTGTGGTATTCCACACCGCGCCCGTTGATGTTGATGATGTCCTTGGTGTCGGTCGTGATGCGCGTGATTTCCGGATAGTGCGCTGCAGCGGTGGCCATTTTGACCAGGTCGGACGCAGTCGAAATATTGTGCGGCGACAGGCCGGTCGGCTCTTCGATCGTGGTCTGCGTCATTTGCAGCGCCGCGATCTTGTTCTTGACGGCGAACTTGAACGCGCGGATGCCGCCCGGGTAGGTGCGGCCCAGCGACGCGGCAGCGCGGTTATCCGACGACATCAAGGCCAGCTGCAGCACGTCGCGGCGTGGAATCGAAGCGCCCACCGGCACGCGCGACGTGCTGTGTTTCAGCATGTCGACGTCCTTGGCGTCGATTTCGATTTTCTCGTCCATGTCCTGCTTCGCGTCGAGGATGACCATGGCGGTCATCAGTTTCGTCAGCGAGGCGATCGGCACGATGGCGTTGGCATTTTTTTCCAGCAAAATTTTGCCCGTGCCATCTTCCACAACCAGCACCGAGGATGAGCCGAACGGAACGGCGTACACGGCGGCGGTCGAGAGCGATAGCAGGACGGCGGCAAACAGTTTTTTCATTTTGAGCGAATTGGGAAGGGCGATGGAACTGCGGTCAAGGTTCGGGCGCATGGTGGCGGCGGAACATCAAACTGGCTTGTAGGAAACTACAAGAGAGGGACGATACCAGCAAGCTCAAGAGCTGTCTATGGCGCACAAGATAATTGCTAGGGTAATCGCTGAATTACCCAATAAAAAAAGCCCTGCGTTGGTGCAGGGCCTGTTTAAAGCTGCCAGGTTAGTAATATTCCAGTATTTACTGTGGCAGTTAGCTGTACGTTCATACAGTATTACTGCGGTTGATAGATCTTGTCGAATTCGCCGCCGTCGTCAAAGTGTCGCTTTTGCGCTGCGCGCCAGCCGCCAAACAGCTCGTCCACGGTGAACAGCGCAATCGGCTTGTAGTTGGCCGCAAATTGTTTCGTCACTGCTGCCGACCGCACGCGCATGAAGTGCTTGGCGCCAATGGCCTGGCCGGCATCCGAATACAGGAAGTTCAGGTAGGCAGTGGCTGCCTTGCGGTTGCCGCGGCGGTCGACGACCTTGTCGACCACAGCAACCGGCGACTCGGCCAGGATCGAGGTGGGCGGATACACCACCTCGAAGTTGTTGCCGAACTCGGCGCGCACCAGGTTCACTTCGTTTTCGAACGTCACCAGCGCGTCGCCGATCTGGCGCTGCGTAAATGTGGTCGTGGCAGCGCGACCGCCTGCGTCGAGTATCGGCACGTTCTTGAAAATACGGCCGACCAGGTCGCGCGCCTGCGCTTCAGTACCGCCTTTCTTCAGGACCGAGCCCCATGCCGCCAGGTAGGTGTAGCGCCCGTTGCCGGCAGTTTTTGGATTCGGGATGACCACCTTGACGCCCGGCCTGGCCAGGTCGTCCCAGCTGCGGATGGCTTTTGGATTGCCTTTGCGCACCAGAAACACCATGGTCGAATAGTAGGGCGCGGCATTGTTCGGGAATTTTTTGGCCCAGTCCTTTGCCACCAGGCCGCGGTCGGCCAGCATGTCGATGTCATTGGCCTGGTTCATGGTGACGACCGACGCTTCCAGGCCATCGGCCACGGAGCGCGCCTGCTTGCTCGAGCCGCCGTGCGACTGTTTGATCGTGACGGTTTCGCCCGTCTTTTTCTTGTAGTCCGCAATGAATGCCGGATTGATATCCTTGTACAGTTCGCGTGCGACGTCATACGACACGTTCAGCAGTTCGGTGTCTGCCGCGTGGGCGGCAGGCAGCGCGATGCCAAGGCCGGCAGCCACGCTCAGGGACAACAGGGCGCGGCGCAGGGACAACAGCGCGGGGCGGGCAGGGGTGATCGTCATGTTTTCTCGCTTGGTCGACTGATGAAAAGTGCCAGCATACTCTCCGTTCTTCCAAACTTGCGCAAACTTAACCGAAGCTAAGTTTTCTTGCCGTTGGATTCCTGCTTCGCCGGGACCAGTTTCATCTTGCATTTGCATGCAAGATCAGCGCCGGTCCCTCCACAGGCAGTGACGGTGGAACTCACCGCCAAACCTTTCAAATTGATGGCCGCGTTGACGTCGCGGTCATGGAGCACGTGACATGCAGGACAGGTCCACTGCCTGGTTCCCAGATCGAGCGACGCCAGCTTGTACCCGCAGTTTGAACACAACTTGCTGCTTGCATACCAGCGGTCTGCGGCGATCAGTGTGCCGCCGCGGCGTGCAGTTTTGTAAATGAGCTGGCGCCTGAATTCATGAAAACCCATATCGGCAATCGCTCGCGCCAGGCAGTGGTTTTTCAACATGCCCTTCACGTTCAGGTCCTCGATGACGATCGTGTGAAAACGACATGTGAGGTCTGTCGTCAGCTTGTGCAGACAGTCGCGGCGCATATCGGCTATTTTGGCATGCAGCTTCGCCAGCTTCATCTTTGCCTTGGCCCGGTTGTGTGAACCTTTTACCTTTCTCGACAGGCCGCGCGCGAGGCGGCTCACTTTGTGAAGTAGTGTCGTCAACGCTTTCGGACCTACGACTTTCTCACCATTTGACAGCGTCGCCAGTGTCGTAACGCCCAGATCCACGCCCACCGTGCCTTGGTTTTCGGCTTGCGGCAATGGTGGATCATCAGGGGTGTCGACAGTAATGCTGGCGTACCAGCGGCCCGCGTGGCGCGCAATCGTCGCAGAGACGATATGGCCGGCATAACGCAGGCATTCGCGCATGCGCACCCATCCCAGCTTCGGGATGCGGATGCGTTTATCTTCAACGCTGAACTGGTCGTTGGTGATCGTGAAACGGTCGTCACGGCCTTTTCTGCGGAAACTCGGGTAGTGGGAAAGCTTGTTGAAAAAATTGTCGAACGCCTTACCCAACTGGATGATTGCCATCTCCGGCGCGTTCTTGGTTACCTCCAGCATCCAGGGAAAGGAACTGCGCTTGACCGCGTTGAGTTGGCGACGCAGTGAGGCTTGGCTCGGCTTGGGCAGCGCAGGATCTGTTTTGGAAAGATCGTATTGACGCTGCCATTCACCGAGCGCCCAGTTATAGGCGAAGCGCGCAACGCCAGCCGCTTTCGACAAGCCTGTTGCCTGCACGTTGTTGGGTTCGAGGCGAATGCGGTGGGCGAAGAGCACTGCGCCTCCTTCTCGGCGTGAACGAAAATCGTCCTGACTACAGTTCACCAAGGTTAGCGCTGCTGCCGTCCGTTCTATCGGCTTTAGCTCGCCACTTCTCTCCCAGAAACGCAATGTGCTGGTCGAAACGCCCAAGGCTTTCGCCGCAACACTGATGGGTATGGGTTCATATTGGATATGACTAGCCATGATTAATAAAGTTTCAGACTAACTGTTAGAACCCATCCTCTACCGTTGCAGAACGATTCTTTCGTCATATGCTTAGCAGGATGTCCATTCGGGTGACGCCGGGCAGGCAAACCGGGCGCTGCAGAGCGCAGCCTGCCGGTTTTGTGTATAGTCGGTCCCGCGTGGTGGAAGCAACATTGTTTTTTACCGCGCTTTACGCCGTTTAACTGTATCGGGATGTGGATGTCCATGGGTTTCGCGCTTCGAGTTGCCGCCGCCGGTGACGAACAATCAATCTGTGAATTGCTGCGCCGGGCGATTGCCGAAGGCTGCGCCGTGGATCACCGCGACCACCCCGGGGTGCTGGACAACTGGCTCTCGAACAAGACCCCAGCCAATGTACGTACGTGGATCGGCGCGCCCGCCAATCATGTGCTGGTCGCCTGTGACGGCGCCGCACTGCTTGGCGTGGCCTTGCTGAACCAGGCCGGCAGGCTGGCGCTGTGCTACGTCGACCCGGCGGCCATGCGGCGCGGCATCGGACGCGCCATGCTGGACGCGGTTGAAACCCAGGCGCGTACCTGGAACATCAGCAAGATCCATCTGCACAGCCCGGTCAGCGCTGCAGGGTTTTTCGCCCGCCTCGGTTACCTCGACGGCGGCAAGGAAAAAGCGTGCTACGGGCTCGAGTGCGACCTGTACTGGAAACCGCTCAATGTCCAGCCCGGCGTGTGCCCCACCGATCCCGCCGCGCGGGCGCGTTTTTGCAACTGCACTTCCTGATACAAAAAAGCGTGTCTGCTTCATGCGAACGCGGCTGTTCCGGAACCTTCTTTGCGCTATAGTAAGCGCCTTCCAGAACACTCGTTGAGCCTCAATGTCTTCCCGTAGAGATTTCCTTCAGAAAAGCGCCGGCCTGTCCGCCCTCGGTCTCATTGGCATGAACGGGGTCAATGCGGCCCAGGCCGGCCAGCGTGCCGAATCGGGTCTGCTGGCATCCGAAGTCGAGACTGCCATGGCGCCGCCGCCGGATTTGTTCGATGCGCAGGTGCTGGACCTCGACTTCTGGGTCAAGCCCCGCACGCTGTCGCTGATCCGCCCGCAAAGCGGCGAGCGCACCAAGGTCCTGTACTGGAAAGATGGCGAAGTGATCGATTCGGCCTACCAGGAGCTGTGCCATTTGCTGCGCGACGTGAATGGCAAGGCCACCGCACCGATCGACCCCAAGCTGTTCGAGACTCTGTGGGGCACCCAGGCGTTCGTCGCCCGCTACGGCATGGACCGGCCGCTGGAAATCCTGTCCGGCTACCGCACGCCGGCGTCGAACAACAGCCTGATCGAACGCGGCATTCCGGCCGCCCGCCAGTCGCTGCACCTGTCCGGCAAGGCAGCGGACATCCGTATCGCTGCGCTCAATGAAGAAGTCCTCGGCGGCCTGATCCGCAGTTTCCGCCAGGGCGGCGTGGGCTTTTATTACCGCTCGGGCCCGCGCGGTGGCTGGATTCACACCGATACCGGCTTGAACCGCACCTGGAAAGGGTGATTTTTTCATGATTTTGCGTACCCGGCCAAACTTGGGCCGCATGGCGTTGTCCAAGTAGTGTGCCGGCGCCTGCCGGTCCCTTTATTCACTCAGGAGACGGCCATGGCAACCATGAATGCACCTACCATCGACCGGCGCCAGATGCGCGACCGCCGCACCGACGTCAACCGCCGCAGCAGTGCCATCGTCGCGCTCGATTACATTGCAATGGCCCTGATGATCGTCGGCGGCCTCAACTGGGCTATGGTCGGCCTGTTCGACGTCGATGTCGTTGCCTCCCTGTTCGGGGCAGGCTCTCCCCTGGCGCGGGTCACCTACCTGCTGGTTGGCATCGGCGCACTGTGGGGAATCTACCTCGCGGGCAAGCTGGCCAACAATAACGGGCGATCCTGACGCCTGGCGGCACGGCTGCGGCCGGGGAGGCGATTAGGGTTCGGTAGGGATCGGTGAAATGCCGTAGCATGGCGCCCTTGTTCCTTTTAATTGCCTTCGATGACCGAATTGTCACCACCGCCCCGTTTTCGTCCGCGTCCGTGGACGCCGCTTGAAACCCCGCAAGATGTCGAACTCTGGATCGACGAACACGACCGCTGCCTGCAAGAACTGATCGCGCCCGAGGAAACTGGCGTCGGCGTGTGCTTCACGCTGGGTGTGGGTGGCAACATTTACATGCAGACCACCGCGGACGCGGTCCTGCTCGACGTCGACGCGGACGCGGCCTGGGTCGCGCCTTTGCTGACCGCTGCCACCGGCGTTGCCCCGCCGCGTGGCTGTTACTGGGTGCTGCCCGACGACAAGCTGGTCCAGCTGATTGTCGGCTTGTCGAGCCTGGTCGAGAGCACGACTCTGGTCAGCGGCCACCGCTTCGGCTCCAGCGGCGCAAACAGCTGGAATTCCATGCGTTAATTTTTTTTCACAGCACGTCCATCTTCGGTTATAACCAAGTTTCGTTCTTGCAACCGAGGAGACCGACTGATGGGACAAGCTGCCATGGGACCCAGGCGCAGGGTGCTGGCAGGTGCCGGCGCGCTGGCGGCGCTGGCGTGCCTGCCTGTTGGCGCCGCCGACCTGCTCGCCACTGCGAGGGCGCGCGGGACGCTGCGCGTGGCAATGGAGGGCAGCTATCCGCCCTTTAATTTTATCGATGCCAGGACGGGCCAGATGCGCGGCTACGATGCCGACGTCGCCCGCCTGCTGGCAACGCGACTGGGCGTGGAAGCCGAACTTCTCAGCGTCGAATGGACAAATATATTCAGTGGCCTCGCGGCTGGCGCATACGATCTCGTCGTGAGCCAGGCGATCATGACGCCACGGCGCCGGCAGCTGGTCGATTTTTCCGAACCGTACCTGTATTCGCGCGCCCAGCTCCTGCTGCGCAGGAACGACGAAACCCGCTACCGCGACCTGGCAGACCTGAAGGGCAAAACGATCGGCGTGGCCAGGAACAGCTTCTATGAGGCACAGGCCCGTGCCGTGCCAGGCATCGTTGTCCGCAGTTATCCTGCGGCGCCGGAAACCCTGCAGGACCTGGCGTTCGGGCGCATCGACGCGGCGCTCAACGACAGCCTGCTGGCCGCGTACCTGGTCAACAAGGGAAACCTGCCCATCCGGCCCGGGCCGCTGGTGGGGGCAGAGACGGAGATCGGCATCGCTTTTCCGAAGGGCAATCCGGTATTCAAGGCAGCGATGGGCAGTGCGCTGGCCCGGGTCCGGGCCGATGGCAGCCTGGCAAGCCTGTCCCGCAAATGGTTCCGCGTCGATGCATCGCATCCCGCACAGCCGCTGCAGCGTCCATAAAAAGGGGAGCAATGGCTCCCCTGGGATGGCGCTGATTACATGTTCGGATAGTTCGGTCCGCCGCCGCCTTCCGGCGTGACCCAGACGATGTTCTGGGTCGGGTCCTTGATATCGCAGGTTTTGCAGTGCACGCAGTTTTGTGCATTGATCTGCAGGCGATCCTGGCCGGCATCGGTTTTCACATATTCGTACACGCCGGCCGGGCAGTAGCGCTGTTCCGGGCCAGCATATTTGGCCAGGTTCACTTCCACTGGAATGGCCGGGTTTTTCAAGGTCAGGTGGATCGGCTGGTCTTCCGCATGGTTGGTATTCGAGATGAACACCGACGACAGGCGGTCGAACGTCAGCTTGCCGTCCGGCTTCGGATACACGATCGGCTTGAAATCGGACGCCGGTTTCAGGCATTCATGGTCGGCGTGGGCATGGTGCAGCGTCCAGGGCGCCTTGCCTTTGAATACGATCTGGTCGATGCCGGTCATGATGGTGCCCAGGTACAGGCCCTTGCTCATCCACGGCTTGAAGTTGCGCGCGACGTGCAGCTCTTCGTGCAGCCACGATTTTTCAAACGCGGCCGGATAGCTGGCCAGCTCGTCGTGCTGGCGGTTCTCGCCCAGCGCGGCGAATGCTGCTTCGGCAGCCAACATGCCGGTCTTGATGGCGCCGTGGCTGCCCTTGATGCGGCTGGTATTGAGGAAGCCGGCATCGCAGCCGAGCAGTGCGCCGCCTGGAAACACGACTTTCGGCAGCGACTGCAAACCGCCAGCCGTAATGGCCCGCGCGCCGTAGGAGATGCGTTTGCCGCCTTCAAAAAATCCGCGGATGGCGGGGTGGGTCTTGTAGCGCTGGAACTCTTCGTACGGCGACAGGTACGGGTTCTGGTACGCCAGGCCCACGACAAAGCCGACCGCGACCTGGTTGTTTTCCAGGTGGTACAGGAACGAGCCGCCGTACGTGCTGTTGTCGAGCGGCCAGCCAGCGCTGTGGATGACCAGGCCCGGCTGGTGTTTGGCGGGATCGATTTCCCACAGCTCCTTGATGCCGAGGCCGTAGGTCTGCGGATCCTTGCCCTTGTTGAGGTCGTATTTGGCCATCAGCTGGCGGCCCAGGTTGCCGCGTGAACCTTCGGCAAAGAAGGTGTATTTGGCATGCAGTTCCATGCCGAGCTGGAACGCATCGGTAGGCTGGCCGTGGCGGTTGACGCCCATGTTGCCGGTGGCGACACCCTTGACGGAGCCGTCGTCGTTGTACAGGATTTCAGCAGCGGGAAAGCCGGGGAAGATTTCCACGCCGGCTGCTTCCGCCTGCTGTCCGAGCCAGCGCACGACATTGGCCAGCGAAACAATGTAGTTGCCGTGGTTGGTCAGCGCCTTTGGCACCATGAAACCGGGCGTGGCGTACGACTTGGTTTCGGTGAGGAACAGCACGCGGTCTTCCGTGACCGGCGTGTTCAGCGGCGCACCCAGTTCTTTCCAGTTCGGGAGCAATTCGTTCAATGCAATCGGATCCATCACGGCGCCGGACAGGATATGCGCGCCCAGTTCGCCGCCTTTTTCCAGCACGCACACGGACACTTCCTTGCCTTGTTCGGTTGCCAGTTGCTTGAGGCGGATTGCGGCAGCGAGGCCGGCAGGACCGCCGCCAACCACGACCACGTCGTACTCCATGGCTTCGCGTGGGCCGTATTGTTCCAGAATATTATTGTCGTCTGTCATGGTCTCATCATGGGAAAAAAAATTTAAGCACGAGTGTGCGGCTTTTTGCCGCTGTTTGCAACGGCGTTCGCGACGCCGCACCATTTTACGGACATTATTAGATGAGCCGGTCTAATCCTGGCGAATTGTGTAATGATTGTGCTTTGCAAAAGCCATCAGCACAGGTCAGGAGATAACGTGGGTATTGAAGTCAATTTCGAAGGAAAAATCGCCCTGGTCACTGGCGCGTCGAGCGGCCTCGGTGCACGCTTCGCGAAGGCCCTGGCCGGCGCCGGCGCCCAGGTCGTGCTGGCGTCGCGCCGCACCGACCGCCTGAAGGAGCTGCGCGCTGAAATCGAAGCCGACGGCGGCGCCGCCCACGTCGTGTCGCTCGACGTCACTGACCTGGCCAGCATCAAGTCGGCCATTGCCCACGCAGAAACCGAAGCCGGCCCGATCGACATCCTGGTCAACAATTCGGGCGTCTCGACCACGCAGCGCCTGGTCGACGTGACCGAAGAAGATTACGCCTATGTGATGGATACCAATTTGCGCGGCGCGTTTTTCGTGGCCCAGCAAACAGCCAAACGCATGATCGCGCGCGCCAAGGGCGATCCCAAAAAACAGCACCGCATCATCAACATCGCGTCGGTGGCCGGCCTGCGCGTCTTGCCGCAAATTGGCGTGTATTGCATGAGCAAGGCCGGCGTCGTGCAGATGACCAAAGCCATGGCGGTGGAATGGGGCCGCTACAACATCAACGTCAACGCCATTTGCCCGGGTTACATCTCCACTGAAATCAACGAAGAATATTTCGCCACGGAGCAGGGCCAGAAGCTGATCGAGTTATTGCCGCGCAAGCGGCCGGGCAAACCGGAGGACCTGGACGGCCTGCTGCTGCTCTTGGCAGCGGAAGAGTCGCACTTCATCAACGGCGCCATCATCACGGCCGATGACGGGATGATGGCGCAGTAGATCCGCCCACCAGCTTGTGCACCAGTTCCGATGAGGTCGAGGCGGAAAACTTGCGCATCAGTTTGGCCCGGTGCATTTCCACCGTGCGCGGGCTCAAGTCTGTTTCACGGGCAATGACCTTGCTGGTCTTGCCCTCTACCAGCAGCGCAGCAATCTCCCGCTCGCGCGGCGTCAGTTCCGCCGTTACCGGGCGCTTTTCGCTGACGTCTTCGAATGTCCACACCCCCGGCCCCAGCGGCAACGTTGAATCGAGCGCCCGGCCGCTGACGTGGCACCAGAACAGCTCGCCGTCGCCGCGGCGCATGATGCGTTCGTCCGAGTAGCGCCCGCGCGCGTTCATGATGGGAATGATCCGCTCGCCGGTGCGCAGGAATTCCGTCATGGTGGGGTACAGTACCTGAAACGACTTTCCGTCCAGCGCCCCATGGCCGTAGCCAAACATGTCGGTCAACGCGCCATTGCACGACTGGATCACGCGGTCGACGGAAATGCACATGCCGACTGGCGCATGCTGGAAAATCATTTCGTAGTCGATGGCGTAATGAGCGTTCGTTTGAGGCAAATCAACTACTCCTTAACTGCATTCGCTGATGAAAATTCAGCGGTAGTTCTACCGTATTGTGCTTTCAGGCGCGGTCTTTTATGCTGCCATTCTACTCTGCAGCATGCTTGACAATCAGTTTAACTATACAAGGGACGGGTATGAATAAAGTTTATCCTGACGCGGCCAGCGCACTGGCTGGCGTGGTGCAAGACGGACACATGATTGCGGTTGGCGGCTTCGGCCTGTGCGGCATTCCGGAAGCGCTGATTGCCGCGTTGCGCAACAGCGGCGCCACCGGCCTGACCTGCATTTCGAACAACGCCGGCGTCGACGGCTTTGGCCTGGGGCAGCTGCTGGAAACCCGGCAAATCAAAAAAATGATCGCGTCCTACGTGGGCGAAAACAAGGAATTCGCACGCCAGTACCTCGCTGGCGAACTCGAACTGGAATTCACGCCGCAAGGCACGCTGGCGGAAAAGCTGCGCTGCGGCGGCGCCGGCATCCCGGCTTTCTTCACGAAGACCGGCGTGGGCACCATCGTGGCCGAAGGAAAGGAAGTGCGCGAGTTCGACGGTGAGCAGTACGTGATGGAACGCGCCCTGGTGCCGGATGTCGCCCTCGTCAAGGCCTGGATGGCTGACCGGGCCGGCAACCTGGTCTACCGGAAAACAGCGCGCAATTTCAATCCCAACGTGGCCACTGCCGGCAAAGTCACCATTGTCGAAGTAGAAAAGCTGGTGGAAATCGGCGAAATCGATCCTGACCAGGTGCATACGCCCAGCATTTTCGTGCACCGGATTGTGCACAACCCGCACCCGGAAAAGCGCATCGAGCAGCGCACCGTGCGCCTCAACTAAAAGAACGATCGGAGAACGACATGGCATGGACTCGTGATGAAATGGCTGCGCGTGCAGCGAAGGAATTGCAGGACGGTTTTTATGTGAACCTGGGCATCGGCTTGCCGACACTGGTGGCCAACTATGTGCCGCAGGATATCGAGGTGCAGCTGCAATCGGAAAATGGCCTGCTGGGCATCGGCCCGTTCCCATTGGACACGGAAGTCGACGCCGACCTGATCAATGCAGGCAAGCAGACCGTCACCGCATTGCCCGGCTCGGCTTACTTCAGCTCCGCCGATTCCTTCGGCATGATCCGCGGCGGCAAGATCAACCTGGCCATCCTGGGTGCGATGCAGGTGTCGGAGCAGGGCGACCTGGCCAACTGGATGATTCCGGGGAAAATGGTGAAGGGCATGGGCGGCGCGATGGACCTGGTGGCCGGCGTCAAGCGCGTGGTCGTGGTGATGGAGCACGTGGCCACTGCCAAGGACGGCAGCACGTCGCATAAAATCCTGCCGCAGTGCGATTTGCCGCTGACGGGTGTGGGCGTGGTCGACCGTATCATCACCGACCTGGGCGTGATCGATATCACCGGCCAGGGTTTGAAACTGATGGAACTGGCGCCGGGCGTGACGACGGACGAAATCGTTGCTGCCACTGGTGCTCCGCTGAACGTGTCATCGGACTGAAAACTTTATCGCAGACAAAAAAATGCCGGGTTTCCCCGGCATTTTTTATTACTTGAAGCAACGCTAGATTACGCAGCTTCCTTGACCGGGAACATTTCCTTGTCTTCGTCCATGTGCGTCGGATGACGCAGTTCGGAGGCGAGGCGGTCGTGGTCCAGTTCTTTTTCCCACTTCGACACAACGATGGTGGCAACGCCGTTGCCGATGAAGTTGGTCAGGGCCCGGCACTCGCTCATGAAGCGGTCGATACCGAGGATCAGCGCCATGCCGGCCACCGGGATGGTCGGTACCACTGCCAGCGTTGCCGCCAGGGTGATGAAGCCGGCGCCGGTGATGCCGGACGCACCTTTCGACGTCAGCATGGCGACAAACAGGATGGTCAACTCTTGCATCAGGGTCAGCTCGGTGTTGGTTGCCTGCGCCACGAACAGCGCTGCCATCGTCATGTAGATGTTGGTGCCGTCCAGGTTGAACGAGTAACCGGTAGGAACCACCAGGCCGACCACCGACTTGGAGCAACCCAGTTTTTCCAGTTTGCGCATCAGGGCAGGCAGGGCGCTTTCCGACGAGCTGGTACCGAGGACGATCAGCAACTCTTCCTTGATGTACGAAATGAAGCGGAAGATCGAGAAGCCGGTGTACTTGGCGATGACACCCAGGACGACGACGACGAACAGGAAGCAGGTCAGGTAGAACGAACCCATCAGTTTGGCCAGCGGGATCAGGGACGCGATACCGAATTTGCCGATGGTGAACGCCATGGCGCCGAAAGCACCGATCGGGGCCAGCTTCATGATGATGCCGACGACGCCGAAAATCACGTGCGAGACTTCATCGATGAGCTTGGCAACTGGACGGCCGCGCTCGCCGAGCATGGACAGGGCCACGCCAAACAGGATGGCGATCAGCAGCACTTGCAGGATTTCACCCTTGGCGAAGGCATCGACGAACGTGGTCGGGATGATGTTCATCAGGAACCCGGTCGTGGTCTGGTCGTGGGCCTTGGCCGTGTACTGGGCGATCGAGCTGGCGTCGAGCGTGGCAGGGTCGGCATTGAAGCCTGCGCCTGGCTTGACCAGGTTGGCGACGACCAGGCCGATGGCGAGGGCGAAGGTGGACACCACTTCAAAGTAGAGCAGGGCCTTGCCGCCGACGCGGCCGACTTTTTTCATGTCCTGCATGCCGGCGATACCGGCAACCACGGTACAGAAAATCACCGGGGCGATGATCATCTTGATCAGTTTGATGAAGCCGTCTCCAAGTGGCTTCATCGATGCTGCGAGAGCTGGCTCGAAAATGCCCAGCAAGACGCCGACAACGATGGCAAACAACACCTGTACGTACAATATTTTATAGAAAGGTTTTTTCATGACGTGTAATTGAGGCGCTTATCGCGTAGTGGGAGTTGACGCATGATTACCGAATCTTGATGAGGCGGCTATTGTGGAAAACACCGACGCCCAGCCCGCCGATACTACGTCCGGATCGAATCCACGTGCGCGCGTTTGCGCTGCGTTTGACAGTCAATGTGGTGGTGCATCGCAGCAAAGCGATCAGCGCTGATTTGTCCCGCGTCGCATCTTGTCGCGAAATCCATTTTTTCTCGTCCGTGACCCGCATCAATTTCGCGCATTCGCCACGTGCCCGCACTGCAGCAAGGCAGCGCTACGTACTGCGCTGGTGCATAAAAACGATGGCAAGAGAAGTGTGCGGAAAAGATGCAACACTTTTCATGATTTCAACAAAATGACTTGTATCAATGTGTTTTTGAAAATAGTATTTATTCATTCCGTTACCTTTTAAATAATGCGATGTGGCGGAATACCGCGGGTGCCCGGCGGGTGTCGGGGGGCATGACCAATTCAAGTGACTTCAAAAATACAAGGACAATCATGAAGAACAAGCATTCGAGTCTGCAACAAGGCAAGGCCGGTCCGCGCCTGACCATCCTCGCGTTGTGCGCAGCGCTTGCCTGCGCCAGCCCTGCCGCTTTCGCGCAGAGTGGCGTCGACGCCGTCACCAGCCAGCGCGCCGCGCCGTTCTGGCAAAGCAGCGGTGTCGCAACGCCTGCCGCACAGGCGCGCACGGCGGCCGCTAGGACACTGGCGCTGCAATTGACGCGCATGCACGCGGCCACGCTCGACCTGGCGGGCATGCAGTCGTTTGCCGCCAGCGCCCCGCTGGAAAAAGCCGGTGCGTCGCTGCGCGCCCTGCAATCCGATTCGCTGACCATTGCGCTGCCGCACCCTGACGGCGGGTTCCGCCGTTTCTCGCTGGTCGAAGCGCCGATCATGGAAGCAGGCCTGGCTGCCTTGCACCCCGAGATCAAGACATACCGCGGCGTCGGCATCGACGACCCGAAAGCTACGCTGCGCATGGACATCACGCCACTTGGCCTGCATGCGTCCGTACGCTCGCCCAATGGCGGCTTTTTCGTCGACCCGCTTTATAAAAACGACACCAGCGTGTATGCCTCCTATGGCCGCGGCGACCTGGTCAACCAGCATGGCCCGTTCAGCGAAGGCAAGATGGATGAGGTGCAGGTGACCGTGGACCGCGGCTTCTACAACCCGGGTGAAGCGATCGACGTGAAAGCCAACGGCTTCGCAGCGGGCGCGCGCGTGACGCTGGAAGTGCGCGCGGAAGGCAGCACCGACGTGGTGCGCACCCTGTCGGCAACGGCCGACAAGACCGGCGCCGTCAAGGTCACGCTGCCGGCCGGCACCCTTGGCAATGGCGGTTACGAAGTGGCAGTCCGCGCTGGCGAGATCGCCAGCAGCACCGTATTTACCGTGCTCGATGCCGCCGGCACTGCAGACGCTGTCAGCGGTCCGACCCTGCGCACCTATCGCCTCGCGCTGGTCACCGACCCGACGTACGCCAGCTATTTTGGCGTGGCAAACGTCACCGCCGCCAAGGTCACGCTGGTCAATCGCATCACCCAGATCTATGAAGATGAAACGTCGATCCGCCTGGTGCTGATCGCGGGCAACGATGCGCTCAACCTGAACACCGCTGCGCAGATGACTGGCGCCAACGGACCGTGCGGCGGCAGCGCTTGCTACACCACCGCGCAGGCTTCTTCCTGCACCAGCGGCACGCTGACACGCAACCGTGTCGTCGCAGGCCTCCTGGCTGGCGCCGGCAATTTCGATGTCGGCCACATTGCGTTGGGGAACACCGGTGGCGGTATCGCCAGCCTGGGCGTTGTCGGCGCCAGCGCCAAGGCGCAAGGTTGCACTGGCGTGACCACTCCCGTCGGCGACTTTTTTGCAGTCGACTACACGGCGCATGAACTGGGCCACCAGTTTTCCGGCAACCACACGTTCAACGGTGTGATCGGCAGCTGCTCGGCCGGCAACCGCAACGCCAGCACGTCGGTGGAGCCGGGCAGCGGCTCGTCGATCATGGCGTACGCCGGCATTTGCGGTTCCGACAACCTGCAGGCGCACAGCGATCCGTACTGGTCGCAGCGCAGCTTCGACGAAATCACCAGCTACACGTCGACTGGCGAGTCCATCCTCAACGAGATCCAGCAGAGCGCGCTGACTGGCTATACCACCAACGGCGCGCAGTTCCAGATCAGCTATAACGGCCAGCTGTCGGCGCCGATCGTGCGCGGCACGAACAACACGGCTGCCGGCATCAAGGCGGCAATCGAAGCCATCCCTGGCTGGCCGGCAGACGGGATCGTGACGGTGGGCAGCGTGACGGACACGGGCTTCACGCTGACCTTCGGCGGTACGCTCGCGGGCGTCGATGTGCCCAACCTGCAACTGCTCAACCCGAGCACCGGCGTGACCGGCTATATCAGCGACATCACGTCCGGCGGCCCGACCCGTCGCCGCGGCGCCGTCACCCAGACCGGCAACAGCACGCCAGTCGTCAGCGCCCCGGCCACCTACACGATTCCGGTGCGTACGCCATTCACGCTCACTGGCAGCGCCACGGACGTCAATGACGAAAACCTGACCTACATGTGGGAGCAGAACGACCGCGGCGCTGCGACCGGCACCGGCCTGATCAGCAACGTCAAGACCAACGGCCCGCTGTTCCGCCAGTTCGGCACCCAGGCCCTGGTCACCAACACGGCCACGCTGCTATACAACTCCCCGGGAGAAAACACAGTCACCGCCAATCCGAGCCGCACGTTCCCGGACATGGTCCAGATCCTGGACAACAACACCAACGCTGAAACCGGCGTGTGCCCAACCGCAGCGGCCACGCCGACGGTCCAGCAGATCGCCTGCTTCTCCGAGTTCCTGCCGACGGCAGCGTACACCGGTTTTGCCGGCGTGAACGCCAGCCCGGCGTCGCTGAACTTCCGCCTGACGGTACGCGACGGCAACGGCGGTGTCGGCAACGCGGCCACGCAACTGGTGCTGGCCCAGTCTGCCGGTCCCTTCCTGGTCACGTCGCCGAACACGGCCGTGACCCTGGACACCGGCACCCAGACCGTCACCTGGAGCGTAGCCAACACCAGTGTGGCGCCGGTGAACGCGGCCAACGTCAGGATCTCGCTGTCGACGGATGGCGGCCTGACCTATCCGACCGTTCTGGCCGAAAGCGTGCCGAACACCGGCAGCGCGGCAGTCACCATTCCGGCCGTGGCCAGCACGACTGCCCGCATCAAGGTGGAGGCAGTCGGCAACGTGTTCTTCGACGTGTCGAATGCCAACTTCACCCTCGTGGTGCCGACGACGCCGGAACCGGTGGCGGGTGATGTGGATGGCAACGGTGTGGTCAATTGCGCCGACATCAATATCGTCAAGGCATCCATGGGCAAGCGCCCGGGACAGGCCGGCTACGATGCGCGTGCCGATGTGGTGGTGAACAACCTCATCGATACGCGCGACCTGACGTACGTGAAAGCACGCCTGCCAGCGGGCACTTCCTGCAACTAACCAGCTGCGCCAGCCGGCCGGGTGCATGCAGCCGGCCGGCCATTCCATCGAATCAGGAGAATTCCATGTTTGCATTGAAAAAAATGATCACCGCCGCTGCACTGACGTTCGCCGCACTCGGCGCCCAGGCTGCTACCTTGACGATCTCGGCGCCGACGGTGACCACTGGCTCGTCCGTGGCCGTCGACGTCATGGTCTCGGATGTCACCGACCTGTCCGCCTTCCAGTTCTCGCTGGCCTATGACGCCAGCCTGCTGTCGTTTGCCAGTTTCACCGGTGGCAGCTTCCTGGGCACGCCCGCCGACACGGACTACGACATCGCCGACATCAGCAGCGGCTTTCTGGATTTTGTCTATGGCTTAACCTATGCACAGACGGGCGTCAACGGCAGCGGCGGGCTGATCACGCTCAATTTCAACACGCTTGGAGCGGGGACCTCGTTCCTGGATTTCAGTAACGTGCTGTTCCTCAACAGCGATCCAAGCGGATTTGGCGACATCGACATTACCGCCATCAACGGCTCGCTGGCCATCCTGCCTGTGGTCATTGATCCGCCAGGCGGTGATGTGCCCGAACCCGCCAGCCTGCTGTTGCTGGGCGCCGGTGGCGCCGCCTTCCTGGCCCGCCGCCGCACCAGCGCTGCTGCTCTGAAACTGGCAGCGTAAGTCAGCCCAAATCCTGCACCGACTGGTCGATGCCCATCTCGACGTCGTGCAGGAACGCCGCGCCGCGCGGCGACAGTGCAATGTTCGGCACCGCCAGTTCGACCAGGCAGGACAGGGACTGGCGGAACCACTCCGTATCGGTGCCCATCAGCGGCAACGCATGCGCGTCGATCAGGTAGTGCACGGCGCGCGCCAGCAGGGCCGTATCGTGGCCTGAACTTGCCACCAGCAACGCAAAGTCGGCCGCTTCCTGCTCGAAGCGGCCGGCCAGCGTTTCCAGGATGTCGCGCGATACTTCCGGCCGGCTTGACGCCAGCACGATGTGCGCCAGTTCTTCACAGGCCGCGCGCAGGCCCGGGATCTCGATTTCATCCGTCATGCTCTTCCTTTCAGTGGAACCGGCATGATAGCCGAGGGGACCGGTTCCTGTTGCCGGCTACGCCAGTTCCCAGTGCGTCAGCTGCGCCCGTTCGGCGCCGGTCAACAGGGCAGTGCACCCCTCGCCATCGGTGCGTCCGAGCACCAGGCGTGCGCCAATCCGCAGGCGGTAAGGGCGCCACGCCAGCGGCGCACCGCTGTCCTCTGCAAGGAAGCGAATGGCAGCGTCAGCCAAGCCTTCGGGCAGTACTGCACGCGCCCGGACAGGCGGGTCGGCGCGCAGGTCCAGCGCACCGTTATCAAAAATGGCGTGGTCTTGCGCATGCATGCGAACTCCTCGTGGTTGGCTCAAGGTGCGAATCTAGCGCTCAGGTGTGCAGGCGCGTTGATCTTGCGCAAGCCGTTGCTTCCGAGATTGAATTTGACCGGGACAGTGCAGCCGCGCCAGACTTGGTAGAATCTCATTGCGTCGCCTGTCGCTTCGATGGGTTGCCCGCAACTTTTACACCATCGGAGCCGCCGCATGTCTTTAGCCACCGCCACCATCGAGAGCGTGCAATGCAGTTCGCCAGCCGGCCTGCATCGCATTGCCTACAAGCAGTGGGGCGATCCGGACAATCCGCGCGTCCTCGTCTGCGTGCACGGCGTGACCCGCGTCAGCGACGACTTCGATGCGCTGGCCCGTCACCTGGCCAGCGACTACCGTGTGATCTGTCCGGACGTCGCCGGACGCGGGCGCTCCGGTCGCCTGGCGGTGGCCGGCCTGTACACGGTGCCCCAGTATGTCGCCGACATGGTCACGCTGATTGCGCGCGTCACAAACGTGCCGGGCAGCGACGGCACCGTCGACTGGTTCGGCACGTCGATGGGCGGGCTGATCGGCCTGGTGCTCGCTTCCTTGCCCGGTAACCCGGTCGGCAAACTGGTCCTCAACGATATCGGCCCGATCATCGATCCGGGTGCGCTGGCGCGCATTGGCGACTACATCGGCCAGGACCTGCGTTTTGCCAGCTTCGAGGAAGGCGCCCAGTACGTGCGCACCGTGTCGTCGTCGTTCGGGCCGCACAGCGACGCCGAGTGGCACAAGCTGGCGGCCGATGTGCTGCGCCAGGACACCGACGGCCAGTGGCAGCGTCACTACGACATGGCCCTGGCCCAGCCGTTCAAGGCCGCCACGCCGGAGACGGCACAGCGCGACGAAGCAGCGTTGTGGGGCGCGTACGACGCCATCACGTGTCCGACCCTGCTGGTGCGCGGCAGCGAGTCGGACCTGTTATCCGCTGCCACCGCGCGCATGATGACCGAGCGCGGGCCGCGCCCGCAGCTGGTGGAAATTGCCGGCGTCGGCCACGCACCGACGTTTGTCCAGGCGGACCAGATTGCGATCGCGCGGCGCTTTTTGCTCGGCTGAGCATTTAACTATCTTTCGAAAGACACCATGGAAATCACCCGACTGTACCCTGGCAAACGCCTGTCCGAAACGGCCATCCACAATGGCACTGTCTACCTGGCTGGCCAGATCGCCGAAGACACCGCGCAGGACATCGGCGGCCAGACCCGCGAAGTGCTGGGCCATGTCGACCGTCTGCTGGCAGAAGCGGGCAGCGACAAATCGTCCATCCTGATGTGCCAGATCTACATCAGCAGCATGGAGCATTTTGACGGCATGAACGCGGTCTACGACGACTGGGTCGCTGACGGCAATGCGCCGCCGCGCGCCACCGTCGAAGCCAGGCTGGCCAATCCCGCTTGCCTGGTCGAGATCGTCGTTACCGCCGCGCAGCGCTGAGATGGTTGCAACTGCTGCACTGGGCAATGCACTTGAACAGCTGACTGAAGGCCTGGCGCTGGACGACAGCGCCCGGGTGCAGGAGGCGCTCGACTACGCCAGCGAAGCCTACGGCGACCGGACCTGCGCCTCGGGCGAAAATGCGCTGGCGTTTTCGCTGGGCGTGGCCGGCACGCTGTCGTACCTGCGCAGCGACGCGCCCACGCGCATGGCCGGCCTGCTGTTCGAACTGGCGGTGAAGGAGCCGGCTGAAGCAGCCACGTTCGAACACCGCTTCGGCAAGGAAGTGGCGGACCTGGTCGGCGGCGTGCTGCAGTTGATCCGCCTGCGCGACCTGACCGTCGGCCACCAGGCGGTCGGGCGCGGCAAGAATGCGGCCCAGGAAACCAGTGCACAGGTCGAAACGCTGCGCAAGATGCTGCTTGCCATGGCCACCGACATGCGCGTGGTGCTGGTGCGCCTGGCGTCGTGCGTGACGACGCTGCGCTATTTTGCCGAGCACAAGCGCTTCGACGAAGTGACCCGCGCGTACGGGCGCGAAGTGCTCGACCTGTACGCGCCGCTGGCCAACCGGCTCGGTATCTGGCAACTGAAATGGGAACTGGAAGACCTGTCGTTCCGCTTCCTCGAGCCGGACACGTACAAACGCATCGCCAAAATGCTGGAAGAAAAACGCATGCTGCGCGAAGGCTTCGTGCAGACGTCGATCGAACGCCTGCAGCGCGAGCTGGCGGCGGCAGGCATCAAGGCCGAGGTGTCGGGGCGGCCCAAGCACATCTACAGCATCTGGAGCAAGATGCGCGGCAAGGAGCTTGATTTCACGGCGCTTTACGACGTGCGCGCGTTCCGCGTGATTGTCGCCGACGTAAAAAGCTGCTACACGGTGCTGGGCCTGGTGCACAACATCTGGACGCCGATCCCGCACGAATTCGATGATTACATTTCGCGCCCGAAGCCCAACGGGTACCAGTCGCTGCACACTGTGGTGGCGGCCGAAGACGGGCGCCCGCTGGAAGTGCAGGTGCGTACGCAGGAAATGCACAACTTCGCCGAGTACGGCATCGCTGCGCACTGGCGCTACAAGGAAGAGGGCGGCTCGAACTTCAAGGGCCAGAAGTACGACGAAAAGATCGCCTGGCTGCGCCAGCTGCTGGCCTGGAAAACCGACGTCACCGACTCGGTGGCAAAACCCGAAGAGCAGCAGCGCGAATGGGTCGAGCAACTCAAGGCCACCACGCTGGACGACCGCATTTTCGTGCTCACGCCGCAGGCGCGCGTGATCGAATTGCCGCAGGGCGCCACGCCGGTCGACTTTGCGTACCACCTGCACAGCGAAGTGGGCCACCGCTGCCGCGGCGCCAAGATCGACGGCGTGATGGTGCCGTTGAATACGCCGCTCAGGAACGGCCAGACCTGCGAGATCATCACGGCCAAGGGCGCGCCCGGCAGCGCCGGGCCGTCGCGCGACTGGCTCGGCGCCGACTACACCGTCAGCTCGCGCACGCGCACCAAGATCCGCGCGTGGTTCCACGCGCTCGACATGCAGGAAACGCTGTCACAGGGCCGGGCGCTGGTGGAAAAGTCACTGCAGCGCGAAGGCAAGACCGCCGTCAACCTGGAGGCGCTGGCCCACAAACTGGGCTTCCCGAAAGTCGACGACCTGTTTGTCGCAGTGGGCAATGAACTCTTCAGCCTGCGCCACGTCGAGCAGGCGCTGCGCGAGGGCGACGAGCCGCCGGCGCCTGCCGACGACGCCGCCGTCATCAACAAAAGCCGCGCGTCGAGCGTGGAGCAGGGCGCCAAATCGGGCGTGCTGGTGGTCGGCTCCGAGGGCTTGCTGACCGCGCTTGCCAAGTGCTGCAAACCGGCGCCGCCGGACGGCATCATCGGCTTCGTCACCAAGGGCAAGGGCGTGTCGATCCACCGCGTCACGTGCAAGAATTTCGCCGAGATGCGCGCCAAGTCGCCCGAACGCGTGATCCAGACCGCCTGGGGCGGGGGCGTCAGCGAGACCGTGTATCCGGTCGACCTGTTCATCCTGGCGAGCGACCGCCAGGGCCTGCTGCGCGATATCTCCGAAGTTTTTTCACGCGAAAAAATCAACGTCATCGGCGTGAATACCCAAAGCGCCAAGGGCCATGCGCGCATGGTCTTCACGGCGGAGATCGGGTCGACCGAGCAGCTGCAAAAAGCGCTGGGAGCCATCGGCGAAGTGGAAGGGGTGCAGGAAGCGCGGCGGCAGTGAGGGTTGACAGCGCCCTGAAAACCGTCATCCCCGCGCAGGCGCACTGCTGTCCGGAATAAAATTCTTGACGTTTTCATGGGAACAAGCATCCCTGATGCTTAGCCAAGAACAGAGCTTTTTCCTGTCGTCGTCGATGGACTGATTCTTCGACTTCAGGTCGCTGAAACAACGATGCACTTATTTTGCAGAAGTAGTGCCACAGGCTGCATTGTTTCCCGTTTTTTTGATGTGACAGCA